>Ga0335078_10018596_pt1 | contig 10331 bp, 6 predicted proteins | sample Lox_Sample_32_FD_206711 | JGI IMG/M metagenome (GOLD analysis project Ga0335078, IMG submission 206711) | Soil microbial communities from Loxahatchee National Wildlife Refuge, Florida, United States - Lox_Sample_3.2 | ecosystem: Environmental > Terrestrial > Soil > Wetlands | place: USA: Florida...
CTGCCTATCCTGGCCGGTCAGTTTTTGATCGTGCTCCGCGGCGGTTTCCCTCTTGCATCCATCTGGCCCGGCCTGCTCTGGTCACTGGTACTGATGATCCTCTGCTTCTCACTTCCGATCGCGGCCTTGGCGGCAGTCACATCGGGAATCGTCCCCTTTATCTTCGCTACGTTGACTCTGCTGGTGATCGGCTTGAGTATTACGCAAATGGTCTTGCCACAGGGCCGGCTGCTGCCGGTCATCGACCGGTGGCCGGCAATGGTGGAATGGGTCAGGAACTCCGGTGCGGTGTTCGCTCTTGTGCTCATCGCGCTGGTCGCTCTCTACTCGCAGTACAAGAATCGCCGGACGGTGTTCAGCCGGGCATTTGCGCTCGGCGCCATCACGCTGGCCGCCGTGGCGTACTTGTATTTGCCGCGCAGCCTCGGATTTGCCGTACAAATGCGCTTCTCGCAACCACTGGCCGCGATTTCATCGCTGTCGGCCTCCATCGACCCGGGTTCTTTCCAGTGCGTCAGGCTGAGATGGACCGACCAGATTCAGGTTCGCGTTCGCGCGGCCGTCCGTGGCATCCCGGACGGCTTTGACGTACGCGCCGATGCTTTCTCTCTCGCTTTCGAAAGGCCTGACGGCGCGGCGTGGAAGTCAGATTTGGAGGGCGACATGGCCAGTTCGACCGGTGCGGGCGTCACCACACTCGATGGAATGGTGATGATGCCTCCGTCGTTCTTCAACGCCGCGCGCCGTCAGCCGCTCACGCTCCAGGCGTCGCTCTACCTCACGCTGTTTGAGACGCTGCCAACCCGTACTCTTGCCCTCACCGATACCCCAGTCAATGCGAGCGAAGGCCTGCAATGTTACCAGGACGCATTCAACAATCTCTTCTGCCGTTCGGCCTTTCGCTGGCCGGCCCGGCTGGTTTACGCAAGGGCCTTCCAAACCAACCTGAGCTTGTTCTACAGCCTGATCTCCTATTCTCCTTTTCCCGCCGTTCTGGACTTGAATCCCATCGAATCCCACTGGGCTAGCGGAGGGCCGTCCTCCTCCCGGGATCTTACCCTCCTGGTCAAGAAGCCGGTGGCTACATCCCGTCGTGATATCGAAGTCCACGGCGTCCGCTTGAGCAGCACGAGCTGGCCGTGACAGCAGGCATGGCGGCGTCCGCGGACACTGCCGCCGGCTACCGATGCCCTCGCGGTGACAAGATCTTCGGTATAGTCTCAGTTGCGACGCTGCTCCGTGCGCCGCACATGATCGCGCCGTTCCGCGGCGGACGCGTGCTGGCGGTGACGGGTGTGGCCGGGGACGCACAGACGTACTACTTCGGCGCCGCTGCCGGAGGTGTATGGAAGAGCAGAGATGGCGGTGCCCATTGGAATCCCGTGTTCGACAAGCAAGCCGTTGCCTCGATCGGTAGCATCGCGGTGGCGCCCTCAAATCCCAACATCCTCTACGTCGGCACGGGCGAGGGCTGCCTGCGCGGCGATATCTCCTATAGCGATGGTGTCTACCGGTCCAACGACGGCGGCAAGACCTGGCAGAACCTGGGACTGCGCGACACTCGTCACATCCCAAAAGTTCTGCTCGATCCGCGCAACCCTGAGGTGGTTCTGGTCGCCGCGCCGGGCCATGCGGTTGCACCCAACGCCGAGCGCGGCGTCTTCCGCAGCGCCGACGGAGGTATTATGCCGCCTGCCGGATTACGCCGCGAGCATTCCCAATCTTTGGTGCGGCACAGCCGTTGACATGCGCGGCATAGTCCGGCCTGTGACTTGAACCATCGGTGGGCCGCGGCGGCCACGTTGCCAGCTGTTGGTTGACAACAGAAGAGCCTCCGCAGCCGAGACTGCCTGCTGACACAGTGCCTGGCCGCGTGGATTTACAATGAAGCGGAATGCCCGCGGGCGACGCAGGCAGGACGTGGTTTCCGGAAATGCTGGACCGGATGGCGCGGAGGCCGTCGCCCGCCGGCTTTGCGCTTTATAGCTTAACTAAGGAGATACAAGTCTGCCTTGATATTTATCAAGTGTCTGCGTTTAATAGTTGGGATATAAGGAGATAAAGACCTGATGACCCGAGGATGGTGGAGGGCGCGGCCACCTGGCCCCGGTGCGGATCGTCGAAATCCTGAGTGAGCAGGTCGTGGATGCCGCTGGCACAGATGGCGGCAAGACGTTCAACCTGCTTCCCGCCTCCACGGCGACCAACACGGGCTTTGTATCCCCTGCGCGGCAGGGTAGGCTGCTTCCCCCGGCGAGGGGAGTCCGGGTCGCGCACCAGGCTTCCTTGGGTAATGGGTTCCGACCAAAATGGTCGGATGGCGCACCATGCGGCCCGCGGCCACGGTGCAGATTTGCAGTAGAATTGTGCAAACCGGGCGGCAAGAGAAACGGCCCCAGGTGACATTATGCGAAGCCACAAAATGCGATTTGTGTTCGGACTGCTCCTGTTTTCCCATGCGGCCGTCTCGCAGGTCGACGACCTGCTCTTGAAAGGCATGCGGTACCGCATGATCGGGCCGTTCCGCGGCGGACGCGTGCTGGCGGTGACAGGTGTGGCCGGGGACCCGCAGACATACTACTTCGGCGCCGCTGCCGGAGGTGTATGGAAGAGCAGCGATGGCGGCGCGCATTGGAATCCCGTGTTCGACAAGGAATCCGTTTCCTCGATCGGGAGCATCGCGGTGGCGCCCTCCAACACCAACATCCTCTACGTCGGCACGGGCGAGGGCTGCCTGCGCGGCGATATCTCCTATGGCGATGGTGTCTACCGGTCCAACGACGGCGGCAAGACCTGGCAGAACCTGGGGCTGCGCGACACCCGGCACATTCCTAAAGTCCTGCTCGATCCGCGCAACCCTGAGGTGGTTCTGGTTGCCGCGCTGGGCCACGCGTTCGCACCCAACGCCGAGCGCGGCGTCTTCCGCAGCGTCGACGGCGGTAAGACCTGGACCAAGGTCCTGTACGTGGACGAGAACACCGGCGCCACCGATCTGGCCTTTATGCCGGGAAACCCTAACGTGGTTTTTGCCGCGATGTACCAGGTGCGGCGCCAGGCCTGGACGTTTACCAGCGGCGGTCCCGGCAGCGGTCTGTATCGCTCCACGGATGGCGGCATCACCTGGAAGCACCTCCAGGGCAACGGGCTTCCGGAGGGCATCCTGGGCCGCATTGGCGTCTCGGTATCCGGCGGCGATTCCAACAAGGTCTATGCGCTGATCGAAGCCGAAGAGGGCGGGCTCTTTCGCTCCGACAACGGCGGCGACCAATGGGTGCGCGTCAATGAGGACGAGCGCTATCGCCAGCGGGCCTGGTACTTCAGCCATGTCTTCGCCGATCCCCAAAACCCCGATACGGTCTACGTGTTGAACACCGGCATGTTTCGCTCCACCGATGGCGGCAAGACGTTCAACCTGCTTCCCGCGCCCCACGGCGATCAACACGGGCTTTGGATCGATCCCACCAATCCGCAGCGCATGATCAACGGCGACGACGGCGGGGCCACCATCACGATCGACGGCGGCAAGAATTGGACGGCGCAAGCGAACCAGCCCACCGCGCAGTTCTACCACGTCACCACCGACAACCGCTTCCCGTATTACGTGTTCGGCGCGCAGCAAGACAACACTCCGGTGGCCACGGCAAGCTGGAGCGATTCCGGCCTGATCGGCATGCGGAACTGGTACGAGGTGGCGGGATCGGAGAGCGCCTTCATGGCAGCCGATCCGCGCGACGGCAACATCGTTTACGCCGCCGGCCAGGGTGGGGTGGCGCGCTTCAACAAGCACAACGAGCAGGGCCTCGACATTTCGCCGTGGCCGGTCGACTCGGCGGGGCATGGCGCGGCCGATTTTCCGCACCGCTTTCAATGGACCGAGCCGATTCTGTTCTCGCCGCACGACCCGAACGTGATCTACACCGCGGGCGAGGTGGTTTTCAAAACGACCAACCAGGGGAAGTCGTGGACTGTCATCAGTCCCGATTTGACCCGCAACGAAAAATCCAAGCAGCTAGCCTCCGGCGGGCCCATCACTGAGGACAACACGGGCGTGGAATACTATGACACCGTCTTTGCCCTCGCCGAGTCTCCTTTGGAAAAAGGGCTGCTGTGGGCGGGCAGCGACGATGGCCTGGTGCACATTTCGCGCAATGCCGGCGGCTCCTGGCAGAACGTAACGCCACCCGCGCTGCCGGAGAGTCTGGTGAGCCTGATCGATCCTTCTCCGCACAGCCCGGCGGCGGCCTACGTGGCGGTCGACCGTCATAAGTTCGACGATTTCAAGCCCTATATCTTCAAGACCGCCGACTACGGCAAGAGCTGGAAGCAAATTACCGCCGGCATTCCCGATGGCGCCTACGTGCACGCCGTGCGCGAAGACCCGAAGCGCCAGGGGCTGCTGTACGCGGGCACCGAGACAGGGGTCTGGTTCTCGATCGACGACGGCGCGAACTGGCAGAAACTCCAACTCAACCTGCCCGTGGTGCCCGTGTACGACCTGGTGATCAAAGACGACGACCTGGTGGTGGCCACCCACGGCCGTGCCTTCTGGATCCTCGACGACCTCACGCCGCTGCGCAAGCTGAAGCCGTCCGACGCGGAAGCCGCTTTCCTATTGTTTGCGCCGCGGCCCGCGTACCGCCTCCGCTTTCCGGATTCCATAGATCGGCGTGTGCCAGGGGGAGAGAATCCTCCTCCCGGCGCGCTCGTCTACTACTACCTCAAAACCGCTCCCAAGGAAACCATCAAGCTGGAGGTCCTGGACTCACAAGGCAACGTGATCAAGACCTATTCCAGCCTGAAGAAGAGCGAGGACCTGGAACCGGCCGAATGGCCGGACGTGGAGCGCATTAGCGAAGTGTTGCCTGCGCAGGCCGGCCTCAACCGCTTCTTCTGGAATCTGCGCTATGAAGACCCGGTGAAGGTGCCCGGCGCCTTTTACGAAGCCGATATAGCGCCCAAGGGTCCCATGGCTCTTCCCGGCACATACCAGGTGCGCCTCACCGCCGGCGGCCAAAGCCAGACCGCCTCTTTCGAGTTGCGCCGGGACCCGCGCATCGATGCTCCAAATGCGGATCTGGAAAAGCAGTTTGAGCTGGAGCGGCAGGTCGCGCGCCAGCTAACCGCTCTGCACAATACGGTGAACCAGATTCGCGACCTCCGGGCTCAATTGACGGCCCTTGAGCAGCGCTACGAGAAGGCGCCCGCGTGGGAGCCTTTGAAAACGTTAGCCGAGGATCTGGTGAAGAAGATCACGGCCCTTGAGGGGAAGATCATCCAGGCGCGAATGAAGAGCACCGAGGGCGATCTGCGCTATCCGACCATGATCGACGAACAATTGATCGCTCTCAATTGGAGCGTCGACTCCTCCGATGGCGCGCCCACAGAAGGGCAGCAGCAACTCTTCGCCGAACTCAGTTCCAAGTTGCGCGAGCAGTTGAGCCAGTGGGACCAGATTCTCAGCCGCGATCTGAACGGTTTTAATCGGGCCGCCGTACAGCAGAAGATTTCGCTGGTGGACGTGAGGACGCGGCAATAGGTATGATCGCTTCCAAACAGAGAACATCAGGAGGGTTCATGCGCACGCGGATGCTGCCTGGGATTATCCCGCTAGCCGCCATTTTGACGGCCGGAGCCGCCGATGCTCCGATCACCCGCAACCCGATTCCGGAACCAATCGTCAAGCGCGGGCTGGCCGTCGAGATTAAGGATCTGGTGCGCCTGCCGGATACGCGCGGGATTCGTCCGGCGGAACAGGACGTTATGCCCGCCGGGTGGGCGCGGGTAAGTTACGTGCGCGATCTGCCCGATGGCCGCCGCTTCGCCAACGATTCGCGAGGTTTTCTGTACCTGATCGACGCCAACAACCAACCGCATGTGTACGCGGATGTGGCCGCGGCCTTTCCCCGCGGAGTCTACAATCGGCTGGAAAGCGGCTTCATCGGCTTCGTCTTTCACCCGGAATTCGCGACGAACGGTCTGTTCTACACGGTGCACAGCGAGATCGGCCCGGGGAATCCAAAAATGCCCGATTTCATTCCGATCGGGTATGGCTTGAGGGACGTGACCTACCACAACGTCATCACGGAGTGGCACGCGGCCAACCCGGCGGCCAATACGTTCGAGGGCACGCGGCGTGAAATCCTGCGCACGGCCCACGTGGTGGCCAACCTGACGCATCCCATGGGCGCGGTGGAATTCAACCCGACGGCGAAACGCGGCGATCCCGATTACGGCTTGCTCTATACCAGCGGCAGCGATTATGGGTTCAGCAATGGTGGCGGACCGAACGCCAGCAATCCCGCCCAGACGCAGCGTCTCGATTCGGTCATCGGGGCCATTCTGCGCATCGATCCGCGCAGCCCCTCGGTGACGCACGGGCGGAAGGGGCTGGGCGATTACACGATTCCGATGGCGAATAAGTTTGCGGCATATGGCGCCCCCGTGTTGGGTGAGATCTATGCCTACGGATTTCGCAATGCCCACCGGCTTTCCTGGGACACCGACGGAACCATGTTTGCTTCCGACATCGGGATGGACCAGATCGAAGAAATCAATATCGTTCGCAACGGCGAGAATTACGGCTGGATGAAGCGCGAGGGCTACTTCGAGAACGCCCGCGTGCGTGGCGGCGAATTGAACCAGTTATACCCGCTGCCGCCGGAGATTCTGGATGGGCGAGTGAAGGACGGATTTACCTACCCCGTGGTGGTCTACGATCACGACGAGGGGCGCTCGGTGACGGATGGCTTCGCCTATCATGGGCGCATTGCAGGGCTAAGGGGTAAGTTTGTCTTCGGCGACATTCAAAATGGGCGCGTGTTTGCCTCCGACCTTGCGGCCATGAAGAAGGCCGACGATGGCATTCCGCAAACGGTCGCGCCGGTCGAAGAGGTCCAGCTCTATGTGCGCGATGCCAGTGGCCGGCGGGTGGACGTGTCGTTTCACGATCTGATCGAGAAAACCATGGGCCAGAGCGTGCCTCGCGCCGATCTGCATATCAGCCGAAGCCGCGACGGCGAGCTGTTCCTCACCTCCCGGCAGGACGGCATGATCCGCATGCTCGTTCCGGACGAGGCTGGAACGGCGTCCGCGAAGCGGTAGCCGCTGTTGTGCGCCGAAGGCCGAATCCTGCGAGTTTTGGCTCCTCGCAAGCGCGCGATGGTAAACACCGCGGCTTTTTTGGGGACCCATGAAAGCCCTGAGCGCGCTATTTTGCTGACTGCTGACACCACGCTGTCAGGAGGTATCTCTCACAATCTTGTCATGACTCAACCTAACAACTACCCACATGTCGTGACGTGGTTCGAAATCCCAGCCGCCGACCTTGATCGCGCGGCCAAGTTCTACTCTGATGTCCTCGGTGTGCCTATGAAAGTGGAACAGTTTGGCTCCGAGCGCCTATCCGTGTTTCCGCACCAGAAGCCATCGGTTGGCGGATGCGTCACTCGGGGTGAGCCGTCGGCCGCCGGAGTCGTTCTCTACGTCAACGCCTCGCCTTCGCTCGATGCGGCTCTGAATCGGGTTTCGGCGGCCGGCGGCGAAGTAGTCGTGCCAAGAACGGCGCTGCCGCCCGGTATGGGTTTTTACGCCAAGATCCGCGATACCGAAGGCAACGTCGTGGGGTTGCATGCGCTAGCCTGAGCAGATGCGTCGTGCCGACCGTCTGTTTCAGATCGTCCAGCACCTGCGAGCCCGCCGTCTCACCACAGCGCGGCAGCTCGCCTCCTGGCTCGAAGTATCCCAGCGCACGATCTACCGGGATATTCAAGATCTTTCGCTTTCTGGCGTGCCGGTAGAAGGCGAAGCGGGCTCAGGCTATCGGATGAGCCGTGAGTTTGAGGTGCGGCCGATCATGTTTACGTTCGATGAAGTAGAGGCGCTAGTGACAGGGCTGCGGATGGTTGAGAGCTGGGGCGGTCCAGCTCTGGCAGCCGCCTCACGTGCGGCGCTCGCGAAGGTCACGCTAGCGTTGCCCGTTGCACGGCGCGAAGAAGTCGAGCGGTCTCGGCTGTTCGCGCCGGACTTCCACCTGCGCCCCGAGACAGGAGAGGTGCTCGAGTTGGTCCGGCGGGCCATTGGCGAGCAGCGGAGCCTGACGTTTGAATATCGCGACAAGGATGGCCAGGCAAGCGCGCGCAGCGTTCGACCCCTGGGACTGTATTATTGGGGTGCAACATGGACGCTGGCCGCCTGGTGTGAGATGCGGAGGGATTTCCGCAATTTCCGGATTGACCGAATGAAGTCGCCTGCCGCTGGTAAGCCGTTTGCGTCTGAGCCCGACCAATCACTCGACGCCTTTATCGCAGCTATGCGGGCACGGGCACGGGGCTGATCCGGCCATCGTCTGGGGTGGGGCTCCCTCTTTATGACAAGTACGGCATCGAGTGTCGCGACCGCGGCACGGCGCTCGCCCCAAAGGCGAAGTCCACGAATACGCAGGTGGCGGCTCTGAAGCGCGCCGCAACCACGTACGGCCAGTTCTTTGGATTGAGGCTCCGGTCTGAAGACCGCAAGCCGTGAAAAACTGTAGGAATCGGAAAGGATGAAATGACTGAACCGCTCCACTCACCTGAGTCGCAGGTGCAGCTTGTCCGCACCAATGAGTCTGATTGGAAGCCCCTGAACGAGCCAGGTGTTTCCGGAATTTCCGTGAAGGTCTTGAGGTTTGACAAGGGTACTGGGCGAGCCCCCACGTTCCTGCTCAAATTCGAGCCTGGCACAACATATCCTGCCCACGACCATCCCGCAGGGGAAGAAGTGTTTGTTCTGGACGGCGAGGTGACGTTCGGCAAACATCACTTGAAGGCGGGTGACTACCTGTATACTCCACCCAGTGGGAAGCATGCTGTCTGGTCCAAACAGGGTTGCGTGATGCTGTTGTGTGTGCCGGAAGAAGTGGTCATCCTAAAGAACGCACACACCGGGTCACCGAGTAGCTGATATCAAACCAGCGGCTGAATCCGAGCGTCGTCGTCCACATGTCCCGTTCGCGGAGACGACCAAACCAGAAAACGGGGCACGACCGCGAGCTTCTGGGCCTCCGGATCAACAGTCCGGTTGCGGGAAGTTTGGACGCAGGGAGCCCTCCTGGGCGGATTGCCCTCGCTGGCGATCGGTGGAAACGATTGCGGTTGGGTCTCAAGTCAACGCTTATGCGGGCCATGCCCCGCGAACGGTTTTTCACCGCCTTCTTACGGTACCCTCAAATTTGGCGCACCTCTTGATCGTCGATGACGATGCCAACACCCTGGCGTCGCTGGCGCGCGCGTTCCGTTTGGCGGGGCACGAGGCTACGGTGTGCGACAACGCAGCGCGCGCACTGGAGTTGGTGAAGTCCCAGCCGTTCGACATGATGCTTTCCGATGTCGTGATGCCCGGCAAAGATGGCCTCTCGCTGCTGGAGGATTTGCGGAACCTGGGCGTCGCATTGCCGGTGGTGATGGTCTCGGGCCAAGCCAATATCGAAATGGCGGTGCGCGCCACGCGCCTGGGCGCGGCCGATTTCCTGGAAAAACCGCTCTCTACCGACAAGCTGCTGCTCACCGTGGACAACGTCCTCAAGCTGAAGCGCCTGGAAGAGGAGAACCGCGAGCTGCGACAGCGCGTGGGCAAGCACGAGATTGTGCACGCCGGCGAAGCCATGCGCCGGGTGATGGCGCAGGTAGACCGCGTGGCCGCCAGCGAAGCGCGTGTCTGCATTCTGGGCGAGACCGGCACTGGCAAGGAACTCATCGCGCGCGCCCTCCACGAGAAGAGCGCCAGGCGCGGCGGGCCCTTCGTCACGTTGAACTGCGCGGCCGTGCCCGCGGAGCTGATCGAGTCGGAACTCTTCGGCCACGAAAAAGGCTCCTTCACCGGGGCGGCTTCGCGCCATCTCGGGCGATTCGAGCAAGCCCACCACGGAACGCTTTTTCTGGACGAGATCGGCGACATGCCCCTGGTGATGCAGGCCAAGCTGCTGCGCGTTCTGGAGGAGAGCCAGGTGGAACGCGTGGGCGGCGACCGGCCGATTCCGGTGGATGTGCGCGTGGTGGTAGCCACCCACCGCAACCTGGACGAACTGGTGAAAAAAGGAACCTTCCGCCAGGACCTGTATCATCGCATCTATGTCTACCCGCTGCTGCTTCCACCGCTGCGCGAGCGGGCAGACGACATACCGGCACTGGTGAGCCATTTCGCGGCCCAAGTCGCGGCGCAGAACGGTTGGAAGCCCAAGCCGTTTCATCCCGAGGCCATCCAGGCACTGGCGCGGTATGCGTGGCCGGGCAATGTACGGGAACTGCGCAACGTGGTGGAGCGGCTGTTGCTGCTGGCCGACGGTCCGGTGGATG
>Ga0335078_10018597_pt1 | contig 10330 bp, 8 predicted proteins | sample Lox_Sample_32_FD_206711 | JGI IMG/M metagenome (GOLD analysis project Ga0335078, IMG submission 206711) | Soil microbial communities from Loxahatchee National Wildlife Refuge, Florida, United States - Lox_Sample_3.2 | ecosystem: Environmental > Terrestrial > Soil > Wetlands | place: USA: Florida...
ATGGGATGTAACGCAAATATCAAGGCCGCGAGAGCGGCCGTCCAATGTTCCAACTCCAGCTTTCGCGCCAGCCAAAATACAGCAAGTACAGCGGCGATGTGCACCAAGATTGCTCCCAGATGCCACCACCATGGGCGCAATCCGAACAGCGCATAGTTCAACATCGACCACGCCACAAACAACGGCCGGTAATAAACCTGATGCCGCGCCACGTGATACCACAGATCACTGGTGAAAGCCTTCGGCAGATTGCTCCAACTTCGTAGGATCGGGCTATTCACGATCTGCGGCTGGTCATCCCAGACAAACTCGAACGACAAAGCGCTGCTGTAGAGCACAAGTGTGCTCAATCCCAACAAAAGGAATACGACAGGAGGCCGGCGCAAATGGGTTTCGAGAACTTCCCATGCGCTCGGCTCCTGAGATGGGTCGATCTGATCCAAGTCCTTGAACAAGCGGCCAATATCCCCTTGGAATTTCACAGGAGTGCGTTGACTCTCTCGGCGTCGAGCCCATACTATCCCCCGATTTCGTGATGCGCATGTTACTCAGGTTACCTACGTGTCGACTTATAGACGGTATTCCACGAACCCATTTGCGACCATGACTTCATGGCGTCGGCCGCCGGAACTCAAACTGCTAGAGTGTCGGCGCCCGTATTGTGTGTCGATCTCGACGGCACTTTGATCCGCGGCAATGTGCTGTGGGAATGTGTTCTGATTCTCTTGAAAACACATCCTACGACGCTGTTTCTTCTGCCTTGGTGGCTGCTTCATGGTCGTGCTTTTCTCAAGCAGGAGCTTGCTCGCCGCACAACGGTCGACCCTGCCCGTCTGCTATACAACGACCAGGTCCTCGACTTAGTGCGAGCGGAAAAGCATTCAGGACGCCGGATTGCGCTCGTCACGGCTGCCGACCAGAAACTCGCCGATGCAATCGCGCAATACCTGGGGCTTTTTCACGAAGTACTCGCCAGCGATGGGCATATCAATCTTAAGGGCGCGACGAAGGCAGCCCTTCTGAACGAACGTTTTGCAGGTACCGGTTTTGACTATATCGGGGATTCGGCTGCCGACCTCGAGGTTTGGCGGCACGCGCGAGCAGCCTATGTCGTGGGCGATCACACCAGAGCTGAAGCGGCGGCGGCTGTTACCACAGTAAAGCTCAATATCGTCACTCAGCGAGCCTCCTTTCGCACCTGGGTCGATGCTGTGCGCGGACACCACTGGGCCAAGAACTTGCTGCTTTTTCTGCCTCTTCTTCTATCCCATAAGTTATCGATCTCGCCCCTCGTCCGTACCGCGCTTGGTTTTGTTCTGTATGGCCTGTGCGCTTCGGGTCTTTACATTCTGAACGATCTCCTCGATCTTCATTCCGATCGCGACCATCCCTGGAAAAAAGCTCGGCCCTTTGCTGCAGGTGAAATCTCCATCCCCGAAGGAATCCTTGCGTCTTTCACGCTGCTGGCGATCTCGCTGGTATTTGGCATTGCCCTGCGCCCGCAGTTCGGACTGGCACTGCTGGGCTATGCAGCTCTCACCATGCTTTATTCACTCTATGTGAAGAGAGTCGCGCTCCTCGATGTTTTTGTTCTCTCCAGCTTTTACAGCTTCCGCATTCTGGCCGGCGCTCTGATTTCGTCAACTCCTCTGTCGCAATGGTTTCTTGCGTTTTCGCTCTTCTTGTTTCTCAGCCTGGCGATGGCAAAACGGTATTCGGAACTTCTTCACGCGAATGATCTGGTCGCTGCTGGAAATTCAGGTCGCGGTTATCGCGCGGACGACCGTGAGCTGTTACTCGCCCTAGGCGTTGGAAGCGCATTTTCGGCCGTCGTCATTTTCAGTTTGTATGTTCACAGTCAGGACGTGCGTGAACTCTACTCGTCTCCTGAGTATTTGTTCCTGCTCTGCCCAATCGTGCTGTATTGGCTGAGCAGGAATTGGCTGCTCGCCCATCGCGGAGAACTAAGAGAAGACCCGGTGACGCTTGCGATCCGCGACCGCGTCAGTTACGGAGTAGCGCTTGCTTCAGCCATGGTGATTGCCGCCAGCATGATTCGCTTCGGCTGACGGCTCGTTCCTTAAGCTCTCTTACAGATCACCGCTTAATAAGCGATGAGATATATCGGACCTAAGTAAATGACTTTTCAATCCGCAGCAACCGCCCGAAAGCGATCGTCAAGCGCATCGCCGACGAAACAATTTATGTCATGGGGACGATATCCAACAGGTATCCACAATTACGTCCATCGCCCTGCCTGGAATGATCAGATTGCTGCGGTCCTTGAAACCGCGCCGCCAGCTTCACTGCTTCCGTATGGCTTGGGGCGCAGCTACGGCGACTCATGTCTCAATCTTGATCGCGAACTCGTGGATTGCCGTCGCCTCAACCGCCTTCTCGCATTCGACGAATCAACGGGTGTGCTGCGATGCGAAGCTGGCATGAGCTTTGCCGATATCATCGATGTATTTCTACCCAAAGGATGGTTTCTTCCCGTCACCCCTGGCACCCAGTTCATTACTGTGGGCGGAGCGATTGCGAATGATGTCCATGGCAAGAACCATCATTCTGCAGGAACTTTTGGCGCTCACATCCACCGGCTCGGAGTGCATCGGTCCGATGATCGACTGATCGTCTGCAGTCCAGAAGAGAACTCCGGCATCTTCCGCGCGACCATCGGCGGACTTGGACTGACTGGGATTATTGCCTGGGCGGATATACAGATGCGCCGGGTGGAAGGGCCATGGATTGATGCGGAGCTTATTCCCTTCCAATCTCTCGCGAGCTTTCTCGATCTTAGCCGCGAAAGTGATGATCAGTTTGAATACACCGTCGCATGGCTTGACTGTTTCGCGGGTAGGAATCCTCGTGGCATCTTCTTCCGCGGCAATCACGCCAAAGAGAATTCCAGGAGATTTCGCCGCAAAGATGGTCCAGCGCTTCCCTTCGCGCTGCCCGGATGGCTTCTGAACAAATATTCCGTGAAAGCCTTCAACACGGCTTACTACCACATCCAGGTGAGAAAAAAAGGCCCGGCCCTGATGGACTACGACTCGTTCTTTTATCCGCTGGATTCTGTTCGCCGGTGCAATCTGCTCTATGGCAAACACGGATTCTTGCAGTACCAGTGCGTGATTCCCGAAAGCAATATCCAGGCGTTCGAAGAACTCCTCGATCGCATTGCACGTTCAGGAATGGGATCGTTTCTCGGCGTCCTAAAACAATTTGGATCGGCCCCAGCAGCGGGAATGCTGTCTTTTCCACGCCCGGGCCTGACCCTGGCCCTCGATTTCGCGATGAAAGGCGAGAAGACGTTGCAGCTCATGCGCTCTCTCGATGATGTCGTACAGCAGAGTGGGGGCGCCCTTTATCCGGCGAAGGATTCGCGCATGAGCCCCGCTCTATTTGAGGCATCCTTTCCGCGCTGGAGAAGCTTCGCCTCCTATGTCGATCCCAAGATGTCATCCTCGTTCTGGCGGCGTGTCACGGAGGCGCAATGACCATCACCGTCCACCCCGAAAAAGCGCCTTCGACCGCCGAAGCCGTCATGAAAAAAATTGTCGTTCTGGGAGCGACATCTGGAATCGCGATGGAAGTCCAGCGCCAGCTCGCGCGGCTTGGGTGCGAATTGCTGCTGGTCGCGAGATCCGAGGAACGGCTGGCGATTTTGCAATCCGATCTTGTCGCTCGCGGCGCCAAACAAGTGTTGACCTGTACTGCCGATCTGGCGGTGGTAGGCCAGCACGCCTGGATTTTCGACTTTGTCCGGCGATCGTTTTCGGATTACGACACCGTCTTGCTTACTTACGGGTCCATGCACGACCAAAAAGAGTCTGAGGCTTCGGTTGATGTGCTGCTCGAAGAGATCAACGTGAATTATGTCAGCGCGGCGGCCATCCTGACGCTCTTTGCTTCCGATCTGGAGCGTCGCAGAAGCGGCTGTATTGCCGCGATCACATCAGTGGCAGGCGATCGGGGACGCCGGTCGAACTATACATACGGTTCCGCCAAGGGCGCCCTCTCGCTCTTTCTGCAGGGGCTCCGCAGCCGCTTACACCCGGCTGGGGTGAAAGTGATCACGATCAAGCCGGGACCGGTTCAAACCCCAATGACGGACCATTTAGCAAAGGCCTCTGGTTTCGCGGAGCCCGAAGCCGTCGCGCGAGACATCGTGAGAGCGCTGCAGCAAAGGTCGCCCGATGTTCTCTACACTCCAAAACTCTGGCGTTACGTGATGACGGGTGTTACGCACATTCCTGAGCGTATCTTCAAGCGCTTGTCGTTTTAACGACCCATGCAGATGCGTACCTTTTGGGCCCTTGTCTCACCGGATTCCAACCAAAATGAAAAAGGGCCGCATCTTTTGCGGCCCTGATTCTTACTGGCAACTAGGTACTAAGTACTGGCTACCTTCTTCCGTGTCCACCGCCGTGTCCACCCCCATGACCACCATGGCCGCCGTGACCGCCTCCGGGGCCTCGGCCACGACGACGACGACGGTTGCGGTCCCCTCCACGGTCACCTCCGCGTCCACCATCTCTTCCGCCCTCGGAACGCGATGCTGGCGCCGCCCCCACTGGAGCATCTACACGGTTGAAATTCGGTTCCTCATCTTCTTCAAACTGGGCCCCACCCTCAATCACAGCCGTAGGAGCCGGCTGTGCAGAAGACGCGGGTTCTGGCGCGCCTTGTGCCTCTGGTGGAGGAGTGCCACCACCCATCTTCGCACGCTGCTCTTTCAGGATCGCCTTCCGCGACAACTTGATCCGGTTCCCTTCAACCGCAAGAACCTTAACCAACACTTGATCGCCTTCCTTCAGCTCGTCGCGGACATCCTTGATGCGGTGCTCTGCCACTTCGCTGATATGCAGCAGACCGTCGAGTCCGGGAAGGATCTCCACAAACGCTCCGAAATCCGCCAACCGGCTAACTTTGCCGAGGTAGGTCTTTCCGACCTCGGCTGATGCCGTCAGATCTTTAATGATCTGCAGCGCTTTGTTGGCGGACACTTCATCGTTCGAAGCGACGTTCACCTTGCCGGAATCTTCGACGTCGATCTTCACGCCGGTCTGCTCAATGATGCTGCGAATCATCTTGCCGCCGGGCCCGATCACGTCGCGAATCTTGTCGACCGGAATCTGCAACGTGTAAATGCGCGGTGCGTAGGCCGAAACCTTCACGCGCTGTTCGCTGAGGATTTCATTCATCTTCTCAAGGATGAACAACCGTCCACGCTGCGCCTGGGCCAGAGCTTCGCGCATGATTTGAGGCGTGATCCCGGCAACTTTGATGTCCATCTGCAGCGCGGTAATCCCATCTCTCGTTCCCGCGACTTTGAAATCCATGTCGCCATAATGATCTTCTGCGCCGGCAATGTCGGTCAGAACGGCGTATTCCTCGCCCTCTTTCACCAGCCCCATCGCAACCCCAGCGACTGGAGCCTTAAGCGGAACTCCGGCGTCCATCAGCGAAAGCGAGGCGCCGCAGATCGTCGCCATTGAGGAAGAACCGTTCGATTCCAGAATGTCGGAAACGACCCGCATCGCGTAAGGCCAGTTGTCTTCGGTAGGAAGGACCGACGAAACGGCGCGCTCTGCCAGCGCTCCGTGGCCGATCTCACGGCGGCCAGCACCGCGCAGAAAGGCAACCTCTCCAACGGAAAACGGAGGAAAGTTATAGTGAAGCATGAACCGCTTTTTGGCCTCGCCTTCGAAACCCTCCAGGCGTTGCATGTCGTCGCTCGTGCCGAGCGTGGTAGTCACCAGAGCTTGCGTCTCGCCGCGGGTGAAGATCGCGCTGCCGTGAGCGCGAGGAAGAACCCCAACCTCAATCCAGATATCCCTGATCTGATCGAAGGCGCGGCCATCAGGACGGCGGTGCTTGTGGATCACCTGATCGCGGAAAATGCGCTCGCGGAGAACCTCGTAATATTCCTTGAGTTTCGCCCTGCCGGCTTCGTCCTCCTCGGGCACAGCATCCACCAGTTCTTTCTCCAGTGCCCGCACCAGTTCGTAACTTTCCGATTTCGGATGTTTCTGTGTGTCGAGCGCCTCCGATAGGCGAGCGCCAATCCTCGACTGCAAATCCTTGTAGTAGGCGTCGTCAAACTCCGGAGGTGTGACCGTCCGCTTCGTCTTGCCAACCTTCCGCCGTAGTTCTTCAATCCCGGCACAGATCTTCTTGATCTCCGTGTGGGCAAATTCGATTGCGTCGACCACGGTTTCTTCTTTCACTTCTTTTGCGCCAGACTCGATCATTACGATCGCTTCGGCCGTGCCGACCACCATGATGTTCAGCAGTCCTTCCCGCATTTCCGTGTAGGTAGGATTGGCGATGAAGCGGCCATCGACCAGTCCGACGCGCACCGCGCCGATGGGACCCAGGAATGGAATGTCGGAGACGGTCAGCGCTGCAGAAGCGGCATTAATGCCACACACATCGGGATCGTTTTCGGTGTCGGCCGAGAGCACGAACGCGATGACCTGCGTCTCACAGCGAAAGCCTTCGGCAAACAAGGGACGGACGGGCCGATCGATCTGACGGCTCGTCAAAACTTCCCGTTCGCTCATGCGGCCTTCCCGCTTGATGAAGCCCCCAGGAATGCGGCCGCCGGCATAGGTGTATTCGCGATAATCTACCGTCAAGGGAAAGAAGTCGATCCCTACGCGGGGCTCAGGATTGGCCACAGCAGTCGCGAGAACGACGTTTTCGCCGAGGCGTACAACGGCTGACCCATGGGCCTGCTTGGCCAGTTTTCCAGTTTCGAATGAAATAGCTTTACCGCCGGCTATTTCGACGGTGACTTTGGTTGGTTCGGGTTTCATAGATTGTCCTTCGATGATGATCCTTCAATCTTCCTATAGGCAGGAGCGCACAACGCGCATGTGGAGTCCGGATGGATAGGCGAATGCCAGTCTGTATCGCGGTTGGAAAAACGCACTTTTCTGAGGCTCTCGGGGTTCAAGGCGGCCCACACCGGGCCTAGCAAGTTATTTGCGGATGCCGAGTTTGGTAATCACGGCCTTGTAGCGTTCCGAGTCATACTCCTTCAGGTAGTCAAGCAGGCGGCGACGCCGGCTGACCATCATCAGAAGCCCACGGCGCGAGCCGTGATCTTTAAGGTGCGTTTTGAAGTGCTCCGTCAGTTGACCGATGCGCTCGCTCAACAGCGCGATTTGAACTTCCGGGCTTCCAGTATCGGTTGGATGCGTGCGGTACGCGTCAACAACGGATTGCTTTTGCTGTCTGGCTAGCACTAACCTCTTGCACTCCTGTCTCTTATCGTTTTCGTAACGTAATTGAGAATAGCACAGACCTGTGCAAACTCGCTACTCCGCCGGAATTCAGCGCTATCATTGACGTTTTTCCCCGCTATCTGACTACCAGGACTTCTCGAATGTTGTCGCGCGCCAGGAAAAACTTGATGGAGGCGAAATCGCGGAAAAGATTCTCAATATGCCGGTTGTTAAAGACCCGCTGCAGTCGCGGCGATTGCTTCTCCGTGGCCGGACGCCCGGGCGGCGCGAAGCGAACTTCCTGCATCTCGAGCATGTCGGTCCCGGTTACGTGATACCGATAGCAGGTCGAGTCGGGTCCAGCGTCGCGTGTGTGAAAGAACGCCAGTAACAATCCGCCGGCCTTCATCTGGGACCACAGGCGATCGATGGTTGGTTTTACTAGGCTCTCTTCCATATAGTCGGCGAGGTTCCAGCAGAGCACGATATCGAAGATCCCATTTCCATAAACCAGGTTTTCATCGAGAAATTTCTTGCTGTCTACGATCGTATTGCCCTCGCTATCACGCGAGCGAAGCGCCGGATCGAGCGAGGCACGCAGCAGGTCCTCGCTGTAATTCTTATGTCCCCTGCCGGTCAGGAAACGGATATTGTTGGCCGAGGTTGCCCCTACATCAAGCACGCACAGGCCTTCCTGCGAATTCAGAACGCGCGCAATTTCCCCGATCCCGCTCGACCGTCTGGTAAGTTTCGGTTGCGGAGCCGGAGTCGTTGTCTCGTTCGAAGAGCCTCGGAAGATTTTCATTAGGTTATCGTTGGCGTCGACTGAAGAACAACGGAAGGTTCGCTGCGGCTACGAAGCAGCCCCCTTTCCCGCTTCCTTCTGAATATCAACCTTTCCTTTCAGGAAAGCGCCCTCTTCGATGGCAATGCGCTGCGTGGTTACATCTCCCGTGACAACCGCCGATTTGCGGAGATCAAGCCGATCCGACGCGGTCAGGCTCCCATCCACCTTGCCCTGGATGATAATGGATTTTGCGCTGATGCCAGCCTTTACGTTGCCATTCGGCCCGACGGTCAGACTATGATGGCGAAGATCAATGCTTCCCTCGACGTGCCCGTCGATGTATAGGTCTTCCGATCCAGAAAGATCGCCTTTGATAACCACCGACTTGCCGATCATGGCAACTTCCCTGCTTTGCGAACCGTCAGGCTGTTGAGCATCCATCGATCTGCCTCCTGCTCGCCGCTGCATGCCGCGGCAGCGGGTTCGTTTGATTGTAAATCATTGCTTTCGGAAGGCAACTAATGCCTGCAAGCCTGGCTTTCTACATGAACTTATGCGATCTCTGAATGCAACTCGTCACTTTGCTACTATCGTCTTATCGGGGTGAACTTGCAGAGAGCGAACCCATTGCCGTCGATTGTGGTCGCACGAGCGGTTCTGCTCATGATTCTGCTCGGTGCGGTAGCATACGCCCAGACCACGGTCAGCTCCTACCACGATCCACGCGATCTGGTGCGTAAGGCCGTTACCAATGAGATCAACGCAAACAGCGGATCGATCAAATTCATGTTCCGCGGAACCAAGACAACCCCCAAAGGGTCGACGACGAAAATCTATGTCGAGACCAAGGAAGCGACCGCGGGCGTGGTAATTGCATACAATGGCAAACCCTTAACCCCCGCGCAGCGTGCCGATGAACAGAACCGCAATCAGCGTTTTCTCAAAAATCCTGATGAATTGCGAAAGAAGCGGGCTCAAGAGCACGAAGACGCGGAACGGACCGAACGAATTATGCGTGCCCTCCCTGACGCGTTCCTGTTCGAACCTGAAGGGCAAGAGCCCGGATCAGCGGGCATTGGACACGAGGGCGATCCGCTCGTGAAGCTCAGGTTTCGTCCCAATCCGAACTACAGGCCGCCTTCGCACGTAGAGGAAGTTCTTACTGGCATGCGAGGAGACATTCTCGTGGATGCCACCCACTACCGGATCGCCAGCATTGACGGAACTCTTTTCAAGGAAGTCGGATTCGGCTGGGGAATTCTTGGCCACCTTGATAAGGGAGGACATTTCCTGGTTCATCAGGCTGATATCGAAGACAACGGCTGGGAAATCTCGATGATGGCGCTCAAGTTCACTGGAAAGATCTTATTGTTTAAGAATCTTTCGATCGACTCAACGGAGGTCTATAGTGACTTCAAGGCTGTCTCTCCCAACCTGACGTTTGCACAAGCGCTCGACCTGATCAAAAAACAAGAAGCAAGCTCCGACAACCCGCTCGTCAGCAAAAGCACCGGGCGCTAGCTTCCTGGTCAACTAATGCCCCGAAACGTTTCTTTCCGCACCGTGAACTTCTCCACTACATCCTCAAGCACGCGATACCCCGTTCCAGGCTCATCTCTGATTACAATCATCCCGTCCGAGCCGACTTCCACTTCGGGTTCGATGATGTCCTGCTTCCAGTAGCGCTTCGACGCCGAGACGTCACCTGGAAGCTTGAACCCCTCCAGCGTGGAGAGCGCGACGTTGTGCGCGCGGCCAATACCGGATTCGAGCATGCCCCCACACCAGACAGCAATGTTGCGAGCTAGCGCCGTATCGTGGACCTTCTTGGCTTCCGTAAAGCCTCCAACACGCCCTACTTTGATGTTGATAATGCGGCATGCGCCAGCTTCGATCGCGAAATTAGCATCGCGCGCATGATGGATCGATTCGTCAAGACAGATCGCTGTTTTGATCAACTTCTGCAGACGGGCATGAAGATAAATCTCGTCGTCCCACAGCGGCTGTTCGATCATCAGCAACTTGAATGCGTCGAACTTACGCAGATGCTCAGTTTCATCCAGCGTGTATGCCGAGTTGGCATCGACGCTGAGCACGATATCGGGCCAGCGAGAGCGCACCTTTTCCAGAATCGCGAGATCCCACCCCGGTTTGACCTTGATTTTGATTCGCCGATACCCAGCCGCTAGCTCCACGGCGATCTTTTCGAAAAGTTGCTCCGGCGAATCTTGAATGCCGATCGATACGCCGCAGGCAATTTCCTGCCGCGTTCCGCCTAGAAGTTTCCAGAGTGGCTGCTGTTTGAGTT
>Ga0335078_10018598_pt1 | contig 10330 bp, 8 predicted proteins | sample Lox_Sample_32_FD_206711 | JGI IMG/M metagenome (GOLD analysis project Ga0335078, IMG submission 206711) | Soil microbial communities from Loxahatchee National Wildlife Refuge, Florida, United States - Lox_Sample_3.2 | ecosystem: Environmental > Terrestrial > Soil > Wetlands | place: USA: Florida...
TACGACTGGTTCTTTCCCTATTATCGCGATCGCGCTCTCTGCCTGGCGCTGGGCGTCACTCCGACCGAAATGATCCTTCAGGCTGTGGGCGCGGCCACCGATGGGGCCAGCGGCGGCCGCCAAATGCCATCGCATTGGAGCAACCGGGCGCTGCACATCGTAAGCACTTCGTCGTCCGTTGCCACCCAATTGCTTCATGCGGTGGGTTGCGCCGAAGCAGGCCGCTACTTCAGCCGGCATCCTGAAGCCGCCGAAAAGGCTGCCGGCGATTATCGCGAATTCCACGATGTCGAGTTCCATGGCGACGAGGTGGTTCTGGCCACCATCGGCGAAGGGTCTACTTCCGAAGGCGAGTTCTGGGAAGCGATCAGCACTGCCTCGAACCGCAAGCTCCCGGTCATCTTTCTCATCGAAGACAACGCCTACGCCATCAGCGTGCCCGTTGAAGTGAATACGCCGGGCGGTAACATCTCGCGCCTGGTGGCGAACTTCCCCAACTTTCACTTCGCGGAAATCGACGGCACCGATCCCGAGGTCGCTCTGGCCGCCTTTGAGGCTGCAGCCGCGCACTGCCGCGCGGGGCTGGGTCCGGCCTTCGTCCACGGGCATTGCATACGGCCCTACTCGCATTCTCTGTCCGACGATGACCGACTCTATCGGTCCGCGGCCGAGCGTGAAGCCGATGCTCTTCGCGACCCGATCACCAGGCTGCAGATGCGTTTGCTGCGCGAGGGCATCCTGAGCGCCGACGAGATCAATCGGCTGGAGAGGGCGCTGGATCTCGAGGCCGCCGAGGCTGCCGAGCACGCGCTGTCCGCCCCTCTGCCCGCGATCTCCAGCGTCGCCGAACACGCCTATTCGCACGACCTGGACCCGACCAAGGCCGCATTTGCCACCGAGCAGCCGCGGACGCAGAATGCCGGCAACGGTGCCAAATCGACTGCGCCGCGCACCATGGCCGACCTGATCAATGCCTGCCTGGCCGACGAGATGCGCCGCGACCCGCGTATCGTCGTGTATGGCGAAGACGTGGCCGACGCAAGCCGCGAACAGGCGCTGGGCGAGGTGAAGGGCAAGGGCGGCGTTTTCAAGCTCACCGTGGGACTGCAAAGCGAGTTCGGCGCCGAGCGTGTCTTCAATTCGCCGCTTGCCGAAGCCAACATCGTCGGCCGCGCCGTTGGCTACGCAGCGCGCGGGATGAAGCCGGTGGTGGAAATTCAGTTCTTCGATTACATCTGGCCGGCCATGCACCAGATTCGCAATGAACTGGCTCTCATGCGCTGGCGCTCCAACGGGGCGTGGGCCGCGCCCGCGGTGGTGCGCGTGGCCATCGGAGGCTATCTTACCGGCGGCGCCATTTACCACTCCCAGTCGGGCGAGTCCATCTTCACGCACACCCCGGGCCTACGTGTCGTTTTCCCATCCAATGCCCTCGATGCCAACGGGCTGTTGCGCACGGCCATCCGCTGCGACGACCCGGTCCTGTTCCTGGAGCACAAGCGGCTCTACCGCGAAACCTACGGCCGCGCGCCCTACCCAGGTCCCGACTTCGCGATTCCCTTCGGCAAAGCCAGGATCGTCCGTCCCGGCTCCCATATGACGCTGGTGACCTACGGAGCTTTAGTGCCGCGGGCGCTGCAGGCGGCGCAAAAGGCGCACCGGCAGAGCGGAATCGAGGTCGAAGTCATCGACTTGCGCACACTCAATCCCTACGATTGGGAAGCCGTCGCGACCTCTGTTCGCAAGACCAGCCGCGTCATCGTGGCTCACGAAGACATGCTCAGCTGGGGCTACGGCGCCGAGATCGCCGCGCGCATCGCCGATGAGCTCTTCGACGATCTTGACGCTCCGGTGCGCCGCGTGGCCTCGCTGGATACCTTTGTAGCCTACCAGCCCATCCTCGAGGACACGATCCTGCCGCAACCGGAGAATATCCTCAAAGCGATCGTGGACCTGCGGAATTACTAGCGGGATCGCGACCTAACGGCTGAATTGCCGCAGAATAAATCAAGACGTCTATGCCCGCGAGGGGACGCCCGCGCAGCGGTGTTGATTGCGGCGGGTAGTGCCCCAAGCGGCGCCCACGAGGAGCACGTTTGCGGTCCGCCTCATCGGTTCGAAAGCTCCTGATCTACCGTGTCGGTGGATTGAGCGAGATGGTTGTCGCTCTGCCGTGCTTTCACCTTGTTGCGCGCGCTTTTCCCCAAGCCGAGCGAGTGCTCCTCACAGGCCCTCCCGATGGCGAGGCCGCGAGCGCTGTGGGCATCGTGGGTAAATCCAGGCTCATCCGCGCTTCCCTGCAGTTCACGCCGGGTGTGCGCGGCGTCGGCGAGACGCTGCGTCTTGCCTGGCGGATTCGCCGCTTCAAAGCGGATGCGCTTGTCTACCTGATGCCTCTGCGCCCGTCGAACCAGGTCGCCCGCGACCTGCGGCTCTTTCGCCTGGCCGGCATTTCCCGCATCCTGGGGTTGCCGGACAACCAGGTTTTGAAGCACGCTTACGACGTCCCGGCCGGGCGCTTCGAGTCCGAGTCTTCACGCCTGGCGCGCTCACTTCGTGAATTGGGCGATGCTGCAGTCGACGAGCCGGCCAACTGGAGCCTTGCCTTGACCGTTGAGGAGAAGGGCGCTGCGGCCATCGGCCTTGGCCCGCTCATGCGCAAGAGGCTTATTGCCTGCAGCCCCGGCACAAGGATGCAGGCAAAGGATTGGGGCAGAGATCGCTGGCGCAAACTGCTCGCCAGGCTTCACTCCCGCTATCCCGATCACGGTCTGGCATTTGTCGGCGACGCGGAGGATGAGGACCTTTGCGACTACATCGGCTGGGATTGGACGGGTCCGCGCGTCAATCTGTGCGGCAAGCTGACCCCGCGCGAGTCGGCCGCGGCGGTCGAGCATGCCCGAATCTTCCTCGGGGCCGATTCATCCTTCATGCATCTTGCGTCGTGCGTCGGCGTCCCTTGTGTCATCGCGTTTTCGGCGCGCGGCCTGCCCGGCATCGGGTATCCGTGTGGACACGATCACCAGATTCTCTATCACCGCACTACCTGTTACGGCTGCAACCTGGAGAGCTGCATTGCCGAAGCGCGCCGCTGCCTGACGGCCATTCCCATCGCGGCGATGGAGGCGGCAGCAGCCCGCGTGCTGGATCGATGAAGCTCTCAGCCGCCAGCTTTCAGCTCGTCCCTCTTGGAATTCCTCGCGACCTCAATCATCGTCCCGCACGAACTGGCTAAAGCTGAGATCTGAGGGCTGAAAGCTGCTTTACTTCGACTCGTGACGCCGTCGGCGCACTCAAGTATATGCTGAACCCATGCGCATCCTCCTGGTGGCGAACTACGAGCCGGACGGCCAGCAGAGTATGCGCCGATATGCGGAATGGCTCGAGCGCGTGTTGCGCGAGCGAGGCCACTGCCTAGCGATTGCCAGGCCGCAGCCGTTTTTCTCGCGGCTCTCGCGGCATTCCGGCCTGGGCAAGTATCTCGGGTATCTCGACAAGTTCGTCCTCTTTCCGCCGCGCCTGCGCCGGATGGCGCGAGCGCAGGACATTGTCCACGTGGTGGACCATTCCAACTCCATGTATCTGCGAGCGGTGCGCGGTTTGCCGAATCTCATTACCTGCCACGATGTGCTTGCCATTCGTTCGGCGCGCGGCGACTTTCCCGATCACCCAACCAGCTGGTCGGGCCGCTTGTTGCAGAAATGGATCCTAGCCGGGCTGCGCCACGCGCGCAGGATCGTCTGCGTCTCCGCCAAGACCGCGGCCGACCTGAGAGCTCTCACCGGCGAAACCGGCGCGACCGTCGGCGTTATTCCCAACCCACTCACCTGGAACTATTCGCCTGTCGACCGAATACCGGTGAGCCTCCTCGATCGGCTCGGGCTCAATCCCGGCGAGCCTTATCTGCTGCACATCGGCGGGAACCAGTGGTACAAGAACCGTGCCGGCGCGGTGCGCATTTTTGCGCAATTGATCGGGCACTCCGAATTCGACTCGGCGAAGCTCGTTTTTGCGGGCAAGCGCTGGACGCCCGAACTGCGGGCCGCGGTCCGCGAGGCCGGACTCGCCGGCCAGGTCATCGAAGCAGGAGAACTGTCAAACAAAGATCTGCAGGCGCTGTTGAGCCACGCCGTTGCGCTGCTTTACCCATCGCTCGAAGAAGGGTTCGGCTGGCCGATCATTGAAGCCCAGGCCTGCGGATGCCCGGTGATTACGACTTGTCGCCCGCCCATGTCCGAAGTTGCAGGAGACGCCGCGATCCTGATCGACCCGGCCGATCCGGCGGCAGCCGTAGACGCCATCGCTGCCGGCCTTCAGCACCGCGACCAACTGCGCTCCGCCGGTTTTCGCAACGTGGAGCGCTACAGAGAATCGAGCATTGCGCGGCAGTACTGTGACCTGTATGAAGAGATCGCCCTAGCTGCATCTCTCGCGGCGCCGGCGGCGGGCTCCTAGCGCACGTCAATCCAGTCAAGCAGCGCGTCCACGGCCTCGGGCAGCGACCTGAATCGCAGATCGGCCAAGGCGCCAGCTTGCTCCGTGCCGGACCTTCCGGGCTCGCGATCGCTTTCGACGAACACAGTCAACATTCCCAGCCGGCGGCCGAATTCGATGTCGGAGAGCGAATCTCCGATCATCGCGCTCCGCTTCGCTTCGATGTCGGGGAATTGAGCGACCGCCTGCTGGAAAAGCCCTCCGAGGGGTTTGCGGCAATTGCATTCATCCTGGTCGTGAGGACAATGAAAGAAAGCGTCGATATGCCCGCACTGAGAGGCGAGAGACTTCTGCAATTCGGCATGGATGGCATCGAGATCGGCGGCCGAGTAGAGTCCCAAAGCCATGCCTCGCTGATTGGTGACCACGATGGTTCTCATCGCTGCGCGGTTCAGCCGCGCAATGGCCTCGGGCACGCCCGGCAGCACGCGCAAATCGCCGACTGAGCGGACGTATTCACCCTCCGGCATCTTCTCGTTCAGCACTCCGTCGCGATCGAGGAACACGGTCTGCACATTGCCGGCCAGAGAGCATTGGAGCGTGTTCGGCATCTCGCTATGATAGCAACAGCGCGAGTTCCGCCGAGGGGGCGCATTGATCGAGTCGTTGCAGGAGGTCCTCCAGGAGATCGAGCATGGCTGGGCTTCGCGCCGCCTGCTCGTTGTCGGCGATGTGATGCTCGACAAGTACATCTGGGGCGAAGTGGCGCGCATCTCGCCCGAAGCTCCTGTGCCGGTAGTCCGCACCACGCACGAGAGCGCGCAGCCGGGCGGCGCCGCCAACGTGGGAATGAACCTGGTCCGGCTTGGCGCGCAAGCCTGCGTCGCCGGTTTTACCGGCGAGGATGAAAATCGAACCCTGCTCGAGTCGAGCCTGCGCAAAAACGGAATCGAATCCCATCTGATCCCGAGCGACGGTTTCCCGACGATTTCCAAATTGCGCATCCTGGGCGGGCGACAACAGATGATGCGCCTCGATACCGAGCGCGTGAAAGCGCGTTCGACGCACGATTATGAGCGCCTGCTCGACGCCGTCTTCGACGAGCTGCCTTCCTGCCATGCCGTGGTGCTCTCCGACTACGCCAAGGGCGCGCTGTCGCCCGAGATCTGCCGGCAGGTGATCCAAGCGGCGCGCCGGCAGGGCATTCCCGTGCTCGTCGATCCCAAGAGCGCCGATTTTTCCCGTTATCGCGGCGCCACCGCCATTTGCCCGAACCTGGGAGAGCTCACCGCCGCGGCCACTCGCGTGGCGCACAATCTCGATGCCACCGACCTCGACGTCAACGATCTTTCGGCGGTCCTCGCGGTGGCCGAGACCATGGTCGCGGCCTTCGAACTCGACTTTCTGGCCGCCACGCTCAGCGAGAAGGGGATCGCGCTGATTCGGCCGGGCAGCCGGTACATTGCGCCGGCGGTGGCGCACCAGGTCTTCGATGTCTCCGGCGCGGGCGACACCGTCATCGCGGTGCTGGCCTTGTGTATGGCTTCACAGTTCACGCCGGAAACCGCTATTGAACTCGCCAATGTCGCGGCGGGCATCGTGGTGGGGAAAGTCGGCACGGAGCCGGTGGAAAAGCACGAGCTTCTTGCGGCGCTGACTCCGCAGATCGCCTTGCAAGCTCAGAATAAGGTGGTATCGCGCGAGGACCTGCTTACCCGAGTTGCCCTGTGGCGAGCCAACGGCGAGCGCGTGGCGTTCACCAATGGCTGCTTCGACCTGCTGCACATCGGTCACATCACGCTGCTCGAGCAGGCGCGCCGATTCGGCGACCGGCTGGTGGTGGCGATCAACAGCGATGCTGCGGTGACCGAGCTGAAGGGCCCGGCGCGTCCCCTTGTGCGCCAGAACGAGCGATCGCGCGTGCTCGCTGCCCTGGCCGCGGTCGATGCGGTCGTGGTCTTCGATGAGCCGACCCCGCTCGAGCTCATCGTCGCTTTGCGCCCGGACGTGATCGTCAAAGGCGGCGACTATGGCGTGGAAACAATCGTAGGCGCGCGGGAAGTGATTTCCTGGGGAGGTCATGTCAAAATCGTTCCCCTTGTCGAAGGGATTTCGACAACGCGGCTCGTTGAAAAGGGGGCAGGGAAGCACGGGACAGAAGAGGGACTAGGGACTATGAACTAGGAAGCAAGCTCCGCTGTGGACACAGTACCTAATCCCTATTCCCTAATCCCTATTCCCTAATCCCTGTTCCCTGCCATTAACAAATCCTCGGCAGTTGCTCGCCGATCTGCATCGGGATGACCCGATTGGCGCCCATGACGGTGCGAGCAATCAGCATTCCCTTGTGCTCGGCCGTCACCTGGCCAATCTGCGCCGCATCGCGGCCCAGCGGATGTGCGCGCAGCACCGCCAGCACTCGCTCGGCTGTCTCGGGCGCGATAAAAAATACGGCCTTGCCTTCATTGGCCACGTAGACCGGATCAAGCCCGAGCAACTCGCACGCCGATTGCACTTCCGATCGCACCGGAATCTTCGTCTCGTCGATGGCGATGCCCACCCCCGATGCCTGCGCGATCTCATTCAGAGTCGAGGCTAGCCCGCCGCGGGTGGGATCGCGCATGGCGTGCAGAGCGGTGCCGGCAGCGGCAAGCACTTCGGCAATCATGCCGCTGAGGGCCGCGCAGTCGGAGACGATGGGGCTCTCGAACTCGAGCCCTTCGCGCACGCTCATAATCGCCATGCCGTGATCGCCGATCGTACCCGAGACGAGAATGACGTCGCCAACTTGCGCGCGCTGCGGCCCGACAACGACTCCGTCGCGCATCACGCCGATTCCAGTGGTGTTGATGTAGCAGCCGTCGCCGTGGCCGCGCTCGACGACCTTTGTATCGCCGGTGACAATCTGCACGCCGGCATCGCGCGCCGAGCGCGACATCTCTTCGACAATCGCGGCGAGCTGCGCCAGGGGAAATCCTTCTTCGAGGATGAAGCTGGCGCTCAAATACCTGGGCTCCGCCCCGGAAACGGCCAGGTCGTTCACCGTGCCATTCACGGCCAGCGCGCCGATCGATCCGCCAGGAAAAAAGAGCGGCTGCACCACGAACGAATCGCTGCTCATCGCCAGGCGGCCGCTGGAAAGATCGAGCACCGCGCCGTCGCCCAGGCTTTCGAGAGCAGGATTGCGAAACGCCGGAAGGAACAGGTGCTCGACCAGTTCGCTGCTGAGCTTGCCGCCGCCTCCGTGGCCCATCACGATGGTGGGATAATCGGCCAGCGGCAGTGGGCAGCTCCAGTGGGAGAAGTCGGGGGCGGTTCGTGGAACTTCGGGCCTGGTCGGCGATTCTTTGATCATGGAGATCTCATTTTTCGAGCTCTTAGCTCTTCTTGTGCGGCACAGTGCGCCGTTCCCAATATCCACTGGCTAAGGGCTAAGAGCTAAAAGCTAGCGGACACGGCCTTTCCCGCACTCGCCAGCTCCTCGGCGGGCAGGAATCGCCCGTAGTTGTAGTATGCGGCGCAGGCTCCTTCGCTCGACACCATGGTCGCGCCCAGCGGGTGCCGCGGCGAGCACTCCTTGCCGAAGGCGGGACATTGGGCAGGCTTGATAGCCCCGCGCAGCACCTCGCCGGAGCGGCACAGCGGCGATTCCTGCGTATGAATACCGGTGATCTTGAACCGCTCCTCGGCGTCGAATTCGCGATAGTCGGCGTTCAAACGCCAGCCGCTCTTCGGAATCACGCCGATTCCGCGCCAGGCTCGATCGGTGACCTCGAAGACCTCGGCCAGCAGCCGCCGCGCGGGCTCATTTCCGCGGAAAGCGACCACGCGGTCGTAGGCGTTCTCCACTTCGTGCCGGCCGGATTCAAGCTGCCGCACCGCGCGGCGAATGCCGTCGAGCAGGTCCTGCGGCTCAAAGCCGGTGACGACAATCGGAATTCCATACTTTTCCGCCAGCGGCGGATACTCCCAGTAGCCCATCACGCTGCACACATGCCCGGCAGCAAGAAACGCCTGCACTTCGTTTCCCGGGGAACTCATGATGGCCTCGATCGCCGGCGGCACCAGCACGTGCGAAACCAGCAGCGAGAAATTCTCCAGGCCCCTCCGGCGCGCCTGGTGCACGCTCATGGCGTTGGCCGGCGCGGTGGTCTCAAAGCCGACGCCGAAGAAGACGACCTGCTTGTAAGGATTGCGCACGGCCAGTTCGAGCGCGTCGAGCGGCGAGTAGACCACGCGAACATCGCCGCCGCGGCCTTTGACCTGGAAGAGATCGCCCTCGGTGCCGGGGACACGCAGCATGTCGCCGAACGAGCAAAAGATCACGCCGGGCTGCGCGGCAATGGCAAGCGCCTTATCGATGAGCTCGAGCGGGGTCACGCAGACCGGGCAGCCCGGGCCGTGAATCATCTCGATGCCGGCCGGCAGCATCTGATCGATGCCGTTCCGGATGATCGAGTGCGTCTGGCCGCCGCAGACCTCCATGATCTTCCATGGGCGCGTGACCATGGCTTGAATTTCGCGCGCCTGCGCTCGCGCGACCTCGCCATTGCGGAACTCGGTGAGGTACTTCATCTGGCGGCAAAGCTCCTTGGATATCGCGGGTCAGCGAGTTAGCGAGTCAGCAGGTCAGCGAGTCAGCGACCGCAGCTGCCGTCGGGGCAGCTGGATTGGGGCGCAGACTCTGCCCGCCGGAAGGCCTCCTCTTCGCTGGCCAGCTCTTCGTCGAGCACGCCCATCCGGCGGAAATCATCGAGAGTCTTCTGCGCGCTTTCTTCATCGATTTTGGCGATAGCAAAGCCGACGTGCACGATGGTGTAGTCGCCCACCTCGACCTCCGGCACATATTCCAGGCACACGGACTTGACCACCCCGCCGAAGTTCACGCGACCCATGCGAAGCGAACCTTCGGTGGAAACGGACTCGACCTTGCCTGGAATCGCGAGACACATGGCAATTCCTTTATACGACGGCTAGCGGCCGAAGAGAATGACGTAAATCACCCGAGTTGCGTCATCTGCTTCATTTTGGGCCGAGGAGGCGAGGCAGCACGCCGCTCAATACCCCCGGCTCACCAGAAACAGCGCCACCAGGATCACGCCAATGATCACCAGCGCCGTGATCACCAGCCGGGTGACTTCGCCTGTAGGCGGCGCCGCAGCAATGAGCGCCAGCACATAGTGATCCTGCTCGCGCAGCTCCTGGATGGCCAATTGCCATTTCTCGTATTCCGTTGTGTCCCCGCCCCTTAGCCGCGATCGCGCGCGGCGAATGAGCCGCGCCATCCGCGTTTCAAACAGCCGGCGATCATAGTCCCGATCAAAGGTCGCTTTGACCTCCACCATATCCGGGAGCGTCCAGCCGGTCTCGGAATAGTACAGCATCTTGCGCTCGATCTCCGTGAGCGGAATGCCCTCGCGATCGGCCTCTTCGGCGATGCGGCTGGCCAGGAATACCTTGGCCTCACGGATCTTGTCGGCGGGGTGCACGGGAGTCATCTTATGTCGGGCCCAGTCCCTTGCGGGAAATTTGCCTTCTAAATAATCGTCCCTTTATACCGCAAAGGTATCAGCACGGGTATCACCCGTTGGGGTCCATAAAATGATGACTTCGGCGCAACGGCGTTTGCGGTCTCCCTTGGGCCGGTCTCCGCGGTTTGGGCCGGACGCGCTTTATCCAGGGTTGTGCCTCCAGTTGCCGCCGGCGGCCTGGCCGCGCGATATTTCGGGGCACCAGGTTGTCCTTCGGTAACGTGCACCCTTGGCAATGCGCTATTGCAGGTTCTTTCACCGGCATGGTAGCGTTGACCCTCGCTGAATCACCGTATTTCCCACATCAGCCGGAGACTCTCCCTCATCCCCAAGAGTGATTCAGCCCCGGTGAGCCGATTCGTCTC
>Ga0335078_10018599_pt1 | contig 10330 bp, 7 predicted proteins | sample Lox_Sample_32_FD_206711 | JGI IMG/M metagenome (GOLD analysis project Ga0335078, IMG submission 206711) | Soil microbial communities from Loxahatchee National Wildlife Refuge, Florida, United States - Lox_Sample_3.2 | ecosystem: Environmental > Terrestrial > Soil > Wetlands | place: USA: Florida...
GGATCGTTCGTTTGAGTCCCAATATCTCTAGGCGCCAGCGGGCCGAATGTCTGAATGACCGCCTTCTTCTGAGAATGGCGAAATATCGTGTAGAGACTCTCCGCTGACGGTCTTGATTTCGGGCTTTTTTGAAGCATTTGTCTCAGATTCTGCACCATTTCCTCGCCGGTGAACTGCAACTGATTTACTTCCAACCGCAAGTCATTACTGCTGTTGTATCCATGGACCTCGTAATCGGAGGCGAATGCCTTCTTTCTGAACATCAACTCATACAAGATACAGCCGAGAGCCCATATGTCGGTTTTTTTATTCATTTCTCCACCGTCCGCTAGCAGCAGCTCTGGCGGTCGATATGACTCAGTGCCGCGGCCATATTTTGTTGTATTGAGGGCTGTCGAGGACCCTTCGCAAGTGAGACCGAAATCTCCCACTTTCCATATCCTGCTTTTCTCCGAGAATAAGACTACATTCAGCGATAATACTATTTGCGTCATACTGTTTTTGGGTTTCAGGTCTCGATGCACCATGCCGTGAGAATGAATAAAAACGACTCCCGATGTTATTTGAGCGATAACATCCCAAAGGAGAGGTTCATAGAGCTTCGCGGCGAGGTGAGTAGCGGTTGAGTCATATAGCCAGGAATCCAAGTCGAAAGCACACAGCTCCATGTCGATATACATCCACTGTGTGGTCGGAAGGTCACCAGTACTCAACACTGCAACAATATGCCGTCCATGAATATCGGATTCCGACTTGCACAATTTGGTGACTGCTCTGATTTCACTGAGTATGTTATCCCGGCTGATTTGAGCAAAGGGAGGCATTATCTTTCGCGCGAAAACCTGAATAAGCTTGGACCCTGGATATGAAAAGTTATGCGTACCTCTCCTGTTACTTTGTTGTATAGCTACGTGAGCAAGCGCAACCAAAAGGTTTACCTCGTGAACGTCAGCGAAGGATCCGCTCGATATCTTTCGGTTATGCGACAGAGCTGAATCACCTCCAGTAGTCCAACTGAAATCATTATAGTTTGAGGCACTATCGTCCATACTCCAGTTTCCGTGTTAATGATAGAGAACTTTCCTTTCGATGGATAGTGTCCTCAATCCCGAACCTGAATTGAAGTCAATCCGTTGAGGGGCGGAGGCGAAGCACATTTCGATCGCAGCCAAAATCTGGCACCGCCTCGATTCGGCGAAGAAAGTGTTGGATTCTAGCATACGTAGGGCTATATAGGCAGTCACATAAGCTCCAATAGCTCCTCCCGATAGCCTGTACATCACCATATAGATAGGACAATATATTCATTATAATATACTCCTTATCAGTAGTTCGTGGAGACCTCCTAGACCAAGAAATATCAACAGAAAAGTCCTCTGCGCCTCGATCGAATGCAGTCTCAAAATCTTTCGATTTGACTTCCTTGCCGAGCTGGGGGTTTTCAAGTCACCGGGGGTATCTGTGGCTTAGATTGACCGTTTGAGGGCAAAAATTCAGGGGATGGGGCTCGACTTGCGCAATACGACATAATCGAGACAATATGTCGATAGAACCGAAGCTGGCCCAACGTCGACAGATAAGAAGCCAGAAGAGCCAGCCGTCGTTGAATTCCTGGAAAATCGGTTGCCTGCTACGCAAGTCAACTTCGCCGCTCCGAATTTTGTTACGCGCGTAAGGATCGAACTAAACTCGGCAACGATCTTCTATATTCCCGACTCTTTCTCATTTGTCCTCTCCTTTCGTTCGATCTCGTCTTGCGGACCGTCCCTTTCCACCAGCCGCTCATTCAACCAGACCCCGCTCGTCCTCTTCCGCTCCAATTTCCCACAATTTTCACCTTCGAATCCATATCTCTCTCGAGCTCCTCATCAACGTTCTCCCGCCCCTTTCAAGCGGTCTCCACTTGATCTTCTCAGACTTGTAGTCACTTCGTTGTGATACTTTCCCCTCCTTCCCTTCCTCGAATTGTCCTGTCCTCTGACCTTCATTTTGTTCTCGAGCGCTTCTCTCGTATTCTCGTCTCTTCGCCGTGGTCATATAGCTTCTACGTGCTTTACTCACACCATCCTCACACCCCGTCATCTCGCTGCGCAAATTATCCGTCGCCTTGTGCCGCCATTCTCATCTTCCTCTCGTCCTTTCCTGTCTCCTCTTGCATTCGGATTTTTTGACAATGTTTGTACTACTTGCCAAACTTCACTTTTGTAATGGTTTCATGGCGAGACTTTGCGTTCGATGATCCCTTAGACGGTCGATAGAATTTGATATTAGATATGTGGGATGGCAGTCTATAGTGAAGGACTTTAATTGATATACTTTTTGATAATTCACATACATGATCCAATGCGGATTTAATATAGATTGTACGGCTTTCGAGCTATCGCCGTCATGTTGAAGGTCGCTGAAGATTTGAGAGACTGATTCGAAAAGGTTTTGTAAGACCAAAACACCTCAAAAATAGTGCTCCTTCCATAACCCCGGCCAGAGAGAATCTCGTCGCATAAGTCCTGTGGGATCCCCAAGTCGGTCTGCAGTTCGACAAGGTTACTCAACAAGAAAGGTGTTTCAGGGATTTTGTCCGCTCGAGGGGATTCGGATAGAGATTGAGACGGAGGTGAAGACAGAGGCGGATTTATCAGATTCGACTAGTTGTTCATGAAGGCTTTGAGCCTCTCGGCGAGATCTTAGGCAGCCAGAACAACGGAAGTCGAGGGGGAGGTAGGAGCAGAAACCGTGATATGAAGGCAGAGCCACGATTGGAGACAAGGATAAGAACAGGTTCGAGAGGGGCCATAGGGGACTGATTGGAGCAATAGGATTTCTGTTTCTTCCGCTTGGAAGGAGGAACGGATCCGGGAGGTGACGACCTGAGAATCACGGACAGGAGGGAGGAATGACCTGGGAGTCATCAACAGGAGGGATGACCTGAGAGTCATTGATAGGAGGGATGACCTGAGAATCATCAACGGGAAGGATGACCTAAGAGTCATTGACAGGTTCGGGAGTAAGGGCAGATTCGGGAGTGGCCGTGGCCGGCCAATTGAAGCGACATGATTTCCGTCTCTTTTGCTTGAAAGGAGGAACGGATCTAAGGGTGACGAGGATGACCTGGGAGTCATTGACAGAGGGGGCGACCTGGGAGTCGCGGACGAGAGGGACGTCATAGACTCAGCTAAGAGGACGACGCGTAAACAGGAGACGGAACGAGAGGCTAGATAATCCAGACGATGATGACAAAAGGCCCTGAAGGGCGACAGGGACGGAGGAAGGAGGTCTTCAAGTTGACTGTGAAGACTCCACAGGTACTGGGTGATTGCATCCTCGATGGATGCCGAGAGACAAGGGCAGAGTCGATGAATATCCACGGATTTGGTGGAAGTGAAAATTTTTCAGTAGGAGGTCTGAGCATGCTTCACGGGCACCAAGGAGGATTGAGTCAATAAAATTGTCAAGGGAGACTAGACTAGAACGCCGAAGTGAGAGGGAAGGTACATGCGAAGCAAAACAAGAGGAAGGAACGTGGATTAAGCGACAAAATACAGGAGAAACAAGAATGTATAAGGCATTACAAGGGGTGACAAAGGTTGTTGACTAAAGGAGTGGCAGGAGGTCTGCGCCCTCTATATAGTATAGAAATGTCCGGCCCGTGACGCTAAGTCTGATTCTCTATTCATTATGCCGCCCAGAAGTTGGCCCAACTTCTGGGAATTGACCAATCATCGTGCGCCTCCGTGAATTGGCTCCATTTTGGGGGATTCTGGGAGCAAAGCTATGGATTCTATTCTGGCGATGGCAATGCAAGGCCGCACGCTCTATAATTCGTTCTCTTTTAAAGGGTAGGTAGTTCGCTTCAAATGAAGTTCTAAGTTTGGTATATTTCATCATGAATTTCTTTCAAAGAAGCTCCTTGTTGACATCGGCAGCATGAGGGAACAACAGACCTTATATGACAGTTAAATTTTAATTGTTCTCGAATTCATTGAGTCCAATCTGTAGCAGAACCAAAATTTGTTGGGAATTCCGTGATGCCATGCATGTGGTGAGATAAGGTTATTGTGGCCACTTCTGTTTTGCGTTGGCTCTGATGGACATACAGAACTTGGCAAAGCAGAAGAGGGACGAATTTTATTTCATAGGAACGTAGGAAACGATTTAATTAGAGCGGTTAATACCATCTGCGTCTAAAAGGGATATGGGAGTTGGAAGGGGTGCATATGAATTGAGATCGTCAACAAAATCTAGAGAGGGTATTATGTCTCATTTCAACAGCACCACTACTACAAGTTCTCAAAACTCGTTCTGGACGTATCCACACGGGGAAATGGAAGACGTTACATGTCCCAAGATCGCCAGGGGCACAATTGTACCGTATTTGTTTTTGGGGGCTCGAGATCTCGCGATAAACGGCCAACTTTGAAACAACAATAGGGCGGAGGGACGTATCCATTTATAAAACCCGGAAGCTTGCAAGGACACGAAAGTTCAACGGGACGAGAGTTACCTTTCTAGCGGAGATCTACCTGCTTTAAATAGGTTCTCTGTAAGAGTTCAAACGTCTGCTGTCTCACAATTACAAATGCAATTCCAAATTATATTGTGTCCTTGCACTTACTCCTGCTTCAGTCTCCAAATTGGACCAAATTCAGAAGAATATTTTTTGCGTTAGCTGTGGGACATTCCGGCCCCTAGCGATCTGTTATTCCCTCTTCCCCTTGCCACCCGTCTTGTGCACCCGAGCTGTCTCGCACATGGTTTTCTTCAATTGCCATAGGAGTATCAGGGACTTCCTCGATCTCAGATGTGGCAATGTCACCTACGGGCGCACTTTTTGAATTCCCCTGAGCGACAGGAACATCTGCCATTTGAGCTGAATCTGAGCTTGTCTTGTCATCAATCTCCGATCTTTCGGATTGGGTTGTCATCCTGAAGCGAACCGGTGCTTCATCTATCTCGTTCCGCATGGAAAGCAAGGGTAATTCCAGTTCGTCCATGCCGTGATTTTCAATCCATTCATTAGTTGGTGCTGTACTTGTAGCAAAGTCCGTCGTACCGATTATATTGACGACCATTCGACCTAATGACGCTACGTACATTAGTAAACCCCCATCGCGGACTTTTACTCTGATTCAAGAGGTATCGAACTCTCGATATTGACAAGCGCCTCATAATTCCAAGGATCGCCACAGCTGACATCACGCCCAGCCATATTGTCAGCATCACGAACGCCTTAATACATAAGTATATATGAATTTGAGTGAAGGATTACAGGAATTGCATAACGAATATCATATGAAATTCGACTCGCAAGCATTTCAGCCTCCCACACCCCCTCTGCACTGATATCCAAAAGCGATTTTGACCCAACTACAAGCTGCGCCATTTGATCGATGTAAATGAGATCCAGCATGCTTGCAATGTTTTCTGTTGACCGTCCTATTTGGCGCCATTTGGCCCGAATTGGGGGATAAGTGGTCCCGCTGTAATCGAGGGTCTGTATTGGAACACCGGTAATTGTCACAGCCGCCGGATCGGAGTAAAGCTGGTTTAGCACTAGTCCCGGAACGAAGGCTGACGCTAGTGTGTCGAACGTCGGCACAACGAAGCTGGGATCACCAAACATACTGGAAGAGGCTGGGAGGTAGAGATAATTGCTTTCGATGGTTTGTAATCCCTGGAAATCAAGGTACAACCGGTCTACAAGGCCCCATATAGGTTCAACCTCTGAAACGAGCAACTTTGTCTTCTCGACCCCCCAGATGGGAAGTTCTTTGGTCGGTTGGTCGGATAGACTGTAATCAATGTCTATGTTTAGGCCACTAAGGCTGTCGGTTCCATTAACGCTGAACGTCACCGTGGCAATACGTGCGCGTGCGGTTGAGGCGCACATATAGATACTTTGTGACCACTGCGAGCCTGGTGTCAAAAGATTAGGATCACTCCCATCTGTTGGCTGTCCGCCAAGCCTTATAAGTGTTAGCAAGTGCACGGATTAATAGATTGTGTATACAGTACTAATCCACACGAAACCGCAATATTTGTGATATCGGCCGAACTACCAGTGCCAAAGTATTGGCAGACGAAGTCTATATCTGACGTATCATATGATTGATTTCCTCTTACGAACGTTGTTGTTTCGTTGCCTTCAGACACCAAGAACTCCTCAAAAAACCAAGTGGCGGGAAGGCGAAATCCGCCTACGAGTGGTCCGTCAACGACAGAGTAACGTGACCCATAAACTGTGGTATTAAATTTATATGTTTGTCCAAGGTAAAAAGAATCTGTGTCGTTGAAGAACAAACCCAATAACTGAATATGAGACAAACTTTAGAGGTTTTACGGAGTTGTGCAGCCATGCCGCCTGATAAGCCCGAGTATAGAGATCCGGGTCTGTCTGAGAGTTCGAATTATTCACCGAAAATTCGAAACCTTCATCGAGGCCAACAATACCCCCTCTTATCATGAATATTATGAATATATTGTGGGTTGTCCATACCTGTCTTCAAAGAAGGCCGTCGAGAAGTTTGGCGAGGCTCCAGGAGTGTTGCCGTAATTTTCGAGAGTGTAATTCAGAGTCAGGTTAGTATCTAATTCAATCAACACCCGGCATCCGCTTGGACGACAAATACCAACACAACTGGTGATAGGTTCAATAAAAATTATGTCTTCCGTCCATCGCCAACTTGCCGTATTCACGACGGGAAGACTGTGATTTCGAAATCCGATTGATGCACTTCCTACACGGGTATCCAGAATTAACCCTCCGACGGCCTCGACTTTATTATCTAGCAACACGTACTGAATTCCCTCCACAATGCCTAGCAATAAGAGATTCGTTGAATTCGCACCGACTTGAAGAGGGCTTCCCAACCCCAAAACTCGGGGTTCAATGTCGAAGGCTCCGGCTGTTGGTGTATTCAAAGTCCCGGATGAGAAAATTTCCTCGAGAGAGCTGGGCACAGAAAAATTCGAGATGTATATGAATTCCGCATAAAGAGTTTTGTTGTAAAGCCGGCCTACCACTATCTCAACCTGCCCAGGACAAGCAGTTTCTAAGATTAGCTTATCACGACCTGGAGGGGACCAGTGCACTGCTGATTCCAAGTTATATTGTCTCGAGGTGTTGTCATGGATCCAAGCAATGAAGAGTTATCTGGCTGATAACGAAACGCAACTTTTGAGGGAGGTAATGGCTCAACTCGCTCTGATAATCCGAGAGGGGTGGAAATCCCGGCCACGGTAAGCAGCAGTGTACAAACAAGCGCGAGACGAGACAGAAATATGACTCTTCCTACAGGTCAAATCTACATCCAAAGAAGCCCTAACTTTGAACTTGTCTGCTCGAAGAAGAGTCGGTCAACAAGATATAGGACCACGGAGACATATGGACAAGCCTTGAAATAACGGTCCATGTAATTGCATTTTGGACGAGGCGATGGTTCGTAGGTCTAATAAGTCCGATCAGAAGACACGTGTGTCCAAGCGCAAACGAAAAAGAAACTACACTTCAATTCGGCAATATCTCGGAGTAATACCGAAGAAAACCGCGGCGGTAATCATTCCAGAGACTTGGCCCACTGTAGGTTCCATATTTCTGAAGTTCGGAAGACGGAGAACGATGTCTGCGTTGGAAGGGTGTTGGGCCGCTCGTCCCTAAGAGTTCGTCGTTCTTATCTATCTTTTTCGGAATTGAAGTTTAAGTTGGTCCGAATAGCGACCATCGCGATGGTTTGCCAGACCCGCCTTATTTTGTAATCGACTATGCTCCGCCTCGCAGTCCGCGATGATTCGCTATTACATCCAGCTATTATCGGGTAATTTTTCCCTGTGAATGAGGCAGTGCAAGTACAAAAGCTCTGGAAGCGCTTAAAACTTACAATCATCGTTCCGACGCCGTCCAGGATGTCAGGACAAAATCACATATCTGCTCGTTATATGTTTCTGGCCGCGTTGTTATTGCTGGTAGTAACCGGTGCAGTTGCACAAGGTGATCTTGGAAACTCCACACTTTCAATCCCTACTTTCAATGATCCGACCGTTTCATACGAACAACCCAACGGAACGGTGGGGACAACCGTCACAGTCACTCAGAGCCTCCCTTACACAGCGTTGCCCACCAATTCATCGGTAGCGGCTTCAAATGGCGTGTCCATTACAGCGAGGCCACCAATGAGGACTATCAGGATCGTCGGTTTCCTGTACAGTATCGTTTGGGTGGGATTTAATGTGAGCCCGTATCCAATAACCGAATTGGGGGACATCTGGGACGATGCTGTTTTCTGTCAAGTAACGTATTGATGGATTATCGATGGCTTAGGAGCATGGATTGCTTGAGGATTTATTGAACCTTGTCTTTGGGATTGGTGGTCATTTTGTAGCGGGAAAGTCTCAGATATAGTTTCTCGGAGTTAACCCTGCGAGGACTTGAAATGTGTAGGAAATGTGTGACGACAAATTGCACAGGTTAAACATGTTGGAACTGTGTAAATCAAGCCATGTATATTTGAAATATTGGCTGGATTAGCGCATTTTATCCAGATCAGAGCATTGTTTTTGAAGAACATAGGTCGAAATTGTTTGGAGCACATCTACGTCATTATTACATGTTCTAAAATTTACACATTTTTTATACATGGCTTGACTTACACATTTCCAACCTATTTAACCTGTACAATTTGTTGTCACACATTTCCTATACATTTCAAGTCCTCACAAGGGGAAGCAGTTATCTTCTTACATATTCATTATATAACTGTATTCGTAAATGAGATAAGCTGAGTCGGACAGTATTTCCAATATATACCAGAGTCACAACCTACTAGAATACTTGAACTTGATTTTTCTCGGTATGGTAATAATCCGCCTCTGAAAGTTGAAACTTACACATAATCCAGTAGAGATTTCTAATGGCCTTGATATCCAACACTCTAATTCCAGCCTTGGAAACCCTTTCGGTGGTACCAAACTTGTGTGAATTCCTAAAGACTGCAATGGGGTCCACGGTGGACGCCTTTAGAGATGCGCTCTTCCAGAGATTTGAGGCTCACGGAAGCGACAGACTCAGCGACTTAGTGGCCGCAATAAAGGAAGAAGCTAGAGACGCTCAAAGCTATGTGGGGACGATGCTCCAGGCCGCGAAAGCGCTGAGTGACTGGTATGACAAGTCGGGTCAGAGGGAGTTTTTGGATAATGCGATCGAAATAAGTCAAGAATTCGTGGAAACTCCCAATATGTTGAGTCGAATGACTTAGCTACCGTCCTAAGTGACTATTCTGCAGCCTGCGAACGTGTAGTCGTTGACCTCATAAAAAGGTATAAAGTAGACGGTCGCCATGAGGAGTTGGAGCTGGCCAAACAGATCACGGAGTTTTGTTTGTCCTATTGCCCATCGGACTCTTCCTTTTCCTATCTTCTTGCTACAGCTTTGCTGCTCACCTACGAGCGAGTAGGCGAAAGCGCCGAATGCGACTTGGATCAATCAATCGCAATTTTTGAAAGATTGTGCAAGCTTCCAAATCTATCCAAATCTACTCAGACAAAGTACGAATCGGCTCTACTTACTGCCTTGCTTTGGCGACACGAATTTTCCGAAAGCCTTGACGATCTAGATAGAGATTTGGGGCTTGCCGAAGCAATTCTTAAGCGAACGCCTATTGAGGATGATGAGCGACCGTCTCGAGTCAACCGACTATGCTCAGTACTTCTTCTACGGTACCAACTGGCCGGACAGAAGCCAGATTTGGATCGCGTCATCAAATTACTTAATGAAGTCAAGGATCTCCCAAAACTCCGTCGCCGGACCAAGCTGGTCATTCTAAACACTCTCAGCACGGCTTGGCGTCGTCTATATGAACTCACCGCTTGCGAGGGAGACTTGGATCGGGCGTTGTCAGTGTCTAGCTCCCTCATCACTGACATCCACGAAACGGACGTAGATCGAATTATTTTTCTAAATACATATTTAAGCTGCCTGCGTCTTAGTGGCAGCCTTCCTGGTTACACCGACAGTTTGACCTCAGCAATTGCGACGTTCGAATCCGTCCTTGCGACCTCAGGGAACCATCCATATGCAGCCGAATTTCGAACTACAATCGCAAATGCTTTGATCGACGTTTACGATCGTACCGGTTTACCCGAAACTTTACCCCGGGCTGTCGATTTCTTGCGAGCAGCTTTAGGACCTTCCGCCTCTACCAATAACCCAAGCAGTTTTCATTCTCTCGCTATCGCCCTCAACAAACGCTTTGAAGGATGTACGGGAGGAGAAAAGGAAAATCTCGTTGAGGCTATTGGGTATGCGAAACGAGCGGTGGAGTTAGTTGAAAAGCAAAAT
>Ga0335078_10018600_pt1 | contig 10330 bp, 11 predicted proteins | sample Lox_Sample_32_FD_206711 | JGI IMG/M metagenome (GOLD analysis project Ga0335078, IMG submission 206711) | Soil microbial communities from Loxahatchee National Wildlife Refuge, Florida, United States - Lox_Sample_3.2 | ecosystem: Environmental > Terrestrial > Soil > Wetlands | place: USA...
TGAACGTCGCCCGCAATTCGGAAGGCGATGTGATTGCGATGAACCGCAACCTCATCGTGGCCGTGCTCGATCCCGACGGCACCGAGCGCGCCGTGCACCGCATCCAGTATGGTGCGCGGCTAAAAGTCACCGACGGCGAGCACATCAAGCGCGGCCAGCGCATCGCCGAGTGGGATCCGTATACGCGCCCGATCCTCACCGAGGTTGAGGGTACGGTGGGCTACGAAGATCTCGTTGACGGTCAATCGTTGACGGAGACGCTCGACGAATCCACCGGTATCGCCAAGCGTGTGGTTATCGATTGGCGCTCGGGCTCCGCCCGCGGCCAACAGGATTTGCGGCCGGCGCTTGTGATCAAGGGCAAGGACGGCAAGATCCTCAAGCTCAGCCGCGGCGGGGAAGCCCGCTATCTGCTGGCGGTCGACGCCATCATCTCGGTCGATCCCGGCGGCGCGGTGGGCGCGGGCGACGTCATCGCGCGCATCCCGACCGAGAGCGCCAAGACGCGCGATATCACCGGCGGTCTGCCGCGCGTCGCCGAACTGTTCGAGGCCCGTCGTCCGAAGGAGTCCGCGGTCATCGCGGAAATTTCCGGCACGGTGCGGTTCGGGCGCGACTACAAGAACAAACGGCGTATCACCATCGAGCCGACCGGCAAGGATGAGGAGCCCAGGGAGTATCTCGTGCCCAAGGGCAAGCACATCCACTTGCAGGACGGCGACGTGATCGAGAAGGGCGACTTCATCGTCGAAGGCAACCCGGCGCCGCACGACATCCTGGCCATCAAAGGCGTCGAGGAGCTTGCCGGCTACCTCGTCAACGAGATCCAGGACGTCTATCGGCTCCAGGGCGTCGCCATCAACGACAAGCACATCGAGGTGATCGTCCGGCAGATGCTGCAGAAGGTCGAGATCGTCAATTCCGGCGAGACCGATCTGATTCAAGGCGAGCAGGTCGACAAGACCGAGTTCGACGAGGTCAATGCGCGGTTCGTGGCCGAGGGCAAAAAGCCCGCGACCGCGCATCCGGTGCTGCTTGGCATTACCAAGGCCTCGTTGCAGACGCGCTCGTTCATTTCGGCGGCGTCGTTCCAGGAGACGACGCGCGTGCTGACTGAGGCCGCGGTCAATGGCAAGGCCGATACGCTTGACGGCTTGAAGGAGAACGTCATCGTCGGCCGCCTGATCCCGGCGGGAACCGGCGCCATGATGAACAAGATCCGCGAGGTCGCGATCAAGCGCGACGCGCTCATTCTCGCCGAACGCGAGAAGGAAGCCGCTGTGAAGGCGGAAGCCGCCGCGGAGCCTGCGGCGCTTCCTGCGGCGGAGTAACGCGAGCGGACTGTCACGAGATCGAAGGGCCGCCCTCTGGGCGGTCCTTTTTCTTGTAACCCGGGTTGAGCGCAGCGAAACCCGGGAGCGGCATTCGCGCCAAGACTTCGCTCCCCGGCTTTCGCCGCGCTCAAGCCGGGCTACAATCAGATCATGTCCACGACGATCAAAATCCTCTCCGGCGGCGCCATGCGCTCGCTCATGGTCGACGTCGTGCCGCTGTTCGAGCGCGGCAGCGGCGTCAAAGTCGAGATCGAATTCCGCCTGACATCGGTGCTGCAAAAAGAGATCGAGAATGGCGCAGTCTTCGACCTCGCGCTGTTGCCCCGGCCGGAGCTCGATACGCTGATGCGGGCCGGCAGAATCGTGCCTGCCAGCGCGGCTGACGTGACGCGTTCGGCGGTCGGTCTTGCGGTGCGCGCCGGCGCGCCGAAGCCCGATATCGGCACCGTCGCCAGCTTCAAGCGTGCTCTCCTCGAAGCACAGTCCATTGGCTACAGCGACGGTCCGAGCGGCGCCTATATCGCGGCGCTGTTACAGCGCCTCGGCATTGCCGAGGAAATGAAGCCGAAGACCAGACTCACGAGCCGTCCTGTGGCCGAGATTGTCGCGGCGGGCGAGGCCGAAGTCGGCATGCAACAGATCGTCGCCATCCTGCCGGTCAAGGGCGCCGAGCTTGTCGGCCCACTGCCAAGCGAACTGCAGAACGTCATTATCTATGCCGCCGGGATTGCGGCCGGCGCCCGCGAGCCTGCCGCGGCGTGCGCCTTGATCGATATCATGCGGACCGAGGAGGTGCGGCGCCTGATCCGCACCAAAGGCATGGAGCCGGGCTGATTGTTGGCCGCTTATGGCGCAGATGTGCTTGCGCCATCGCACTTTCATGCCCATATCGGCTTGACTTGGGGCGGTGGCGCCGATACATACCGCCCACTTTTCGGCAGGCGGTGAGCTTCGCCAGTCGGAACGGCCTGCCGGGTCCCCGAATAAGCTATTGTAAATCTTAGCTTTATTGGCTCGGACGCGGCGTGACGCCTCGACGAAGGAAGCTCAAACGCTGCCTCTGACTTCGGAAAGTCAGACGACCAGGGCAAGACCGCGCTCGCATCGCGGTCCTCTGCGAAGGCCAAGCGCCCTTCCGCGCCGGGAAGCGGATGGCGCGATTTGGTTTTGCGCGGATGGATTGGTCTTGCAGGAAGACTCTTGCGATGCGCTGGAGTGGACGACGACCGGGAGCCAAGTAACGGATGCCGACGATCAACCAGCTCATTCGCAAGCCGCGGGTCACGCAGCACGCGAAGAAGAAGGTGCCGGCTTTGCAGCAGAGCCCGCAGAAACGCGGCGTCTGCACCCGCGTCTATACCACGACGCCGAAGAAGCCGAACTCGGCGCTGCGCAAGGTCGCCAAGGTGCGGCTGACCAACGGTTTCGAAGTCATCGGTTATATCCCGGGTGAGGGTCATAATCTGCAAGAGCATTCGGTGGTGATGATCCGCGGCGGCCGCGTCAAGGATCTGCCGGGCGTGCGTTATCACATCCTCCGCGGTGTGCTCGACACGCAAGGCGTAAAAAACCGCAAGCAGCGGCGATCGAAGTACGGAGCAAAACGACCCAAGTAATGGGTCGTTTTGCGTTCTAAAAGGAACGAGAGACGAGGGAAATAGCGAGATGTCCCGCCGCCACAGGGCAGACAAGCGTGAGATCCTGCCGGACCCGAAATACGGGAACGTCGTGGTCACGAAATTCATGAACTCGGTGATGCACGCCGGCAAGAAGTCGGTGGCCGAGAACATCGTCTATGGCGCGCTGGACATGATCGAGGGCAAGACACGCGGCAATCCGGTCGGCGTTTTCCAGCAGGCGCTCGATAACGTCATGCCGTCGATCGAAGTCCGCTCGCGGCGCGTCGGCGGCGCCACCTACCAGGTGCCGGTCGAAGTGCGCACCTCGCGGCGTCAGGCTCTCGGCATCCGCTGGATCATTTCCGCGGCGCGCGAGCGCAATGAGAAAACGATGACCGAGCGGCTCTCGGCGGAGCTGCTCGACGCGTCGAATAACAGGGGGAACGCCGTAAAGAAGCGCGAAGATACGCATCGGATGGCGGAAGCCAACCGCGCGTTCTCGCACTATCGCTGGTGAAGCCGGCGACAGCGAAGGATTTATCCCCCATGCCCCGCACTCATCCAATCGAGGACTACCGCAACTTCGGCATCATGGCGCACATCGATGCCGGCAAGACCACCACGACCGAGCGCGTCCTGTATTACACCGGCAAGAGCCACAAGATGGGCGAGGTGCATGACGGCGCCGCGACCATGGACTTCATGGAGCAGGAACAGGAGCGCGGCATCACCATCACCTCGGCCGCAACCACCGCGATTTGGAACGGCAAGCGCCTCAACATCATCGACACGCCCGGCCACGTCGATTTTACCATCGAGGTGGAGCGTAGTTTGCGCGTGCTCGACGGCGCGGTCTGCGTGCTCGATTCCAATCAGGGCGTGGAACCGCAGACCGAGACGGTGTGGCGCCAGGGCGACCGCTACAACGTTCCGCGCATCGTTTTCTGCAACAAGATGGACAAGATCGGCGCCGACTACTTCCAGTGCCTCAAAGACATCGTCGACCGTCTCGGCGCCAAGCCGGTGGCGATCCAGCTTCCGATCGGCGCCGAAAACCAGTTCAAGGGCATCGTCGATCTCGTCCGCATGGTCGGCGTGGTGTGGGACGAAGAGACGCTCGGCGCCAAGTATCACGACGTTGAAATTCCCGCCGAGCTTCTCGATCAGGCCAAGGAATATCGCGAGAAGCTGATCGAGGCCGCGGTCGAGCTCGACGACGAGGCGATGACCGCCTACCTCGAAGGCAAGGAGCCTGACGTCGCCACGCTGAAGCGCCTCATCCGCAAGGCGACCATTTCCGGCGCGTTCTTCCCCGTGCTGTGCGGCTCCGCGTTCAAGAACAAGGGCGTGCAGCCGCTGCTCGATGCCGTCGTCGACTATCTGCCGTCGCCGATCGATGTGCCTGCGGTGAAGGGCGTCGATCTGAAAGGAAACGAAGTCGAGCGCAAGGCGTCGGATGCCGAGCCGATGGCGCTGCTCGCCTTCAAGATCATGGACGATCCGTTCGTCGGCACCATCACCTTCTGCCGCATCTATTCCGGAAAGCTCGAAAGCTCGACCGGCGTGTTGAACTCGACCAAGGACCGCAAGGAACGCGTCGGCCGCATGTTGTTGATGCATGCCAACAATCGCGAGGACATCAAGGAGGCATTTGCCGGCGACATCGTGGCGCTGGCCGGCCTCAAAGAGGTCCGCACCGGCGATACCCTGTGCGATCCGCAAAAGCCGGTCATCCTCGAAAAAATGGAATTTCCCGATCCGGTGATCGAGATCGCGATCGAGCCGAAATCGAAGGCCGATCAGGAAAAGCTCGGCGTGGCGCTCGCCAAGCTCGTCGCCGAAGACCCGTCGTTCCGCGTCACCACCGATCAGGAATCCGGCCAGACCATCATCAAGGGCATGGGCGAACTGCACCTCGATATCAAAGTCGACATCCTCAAGCGCACCTACAAGGTCGACGCCAATATCGGTGCGCCGCAGGTCGCCTACCGCGAAAAGATCACCCGGGCGGCCACCGTCGATTACACCCACAAGAAGCAGACCGGCGGCCACGGCCAGTTCGCCCGCATCAAGATCGTCGCCGAGCCGAGCGCTCCCGGAGAAGGCTTTGTATTCGAGAACGACATCGTCGGCGGGTCGGTGCCGCGCGAGTTTTTCCCGGCCGTCGAGAAGGGCCTCGAAGGCTCGCTGAGTTCCGGCGTCCTCGCCGGCTTCCCGGTGGTCGACATCAAAGTCAGCCTGGTCGACGGCGCGTCCCATGACGTCGATTCTTCGGCGATGGCGTTCGAAATTTGCGCGCGAGCGGCGATGCGCGAGGCGTTGCAAAAGGGCGGCCCGGCGCTGCTCGAGCCGATCATGAAGGTCGAGGTGGTGACGCCGGAGGATTATACCGGGTCGGTCATCGGCGACCTCAATTCGCGCCGCGGCCAGATTCAGGGCCAGGACATGCGCGGCAACGCCAACGTCATCAACGCGATGGTGCCGCTCGCCAACATGTTCTCCTATGTCAACAATCTGCGCTCCATGTCGCAGGGGCGCGCCACGTTTACGATGCAATTCGACCACTACGCAGAAGTGCCGAAAGCCATCGCCGAAGAGGTTCAGGCGAAGTTCGCCTGACGAACATTCACAAGGATTAGAGAGACCCGGAACGGAGAGTCCCATGGCCAAGGAAAAATTCCAGCGCACCAAACCGCATTGCAATATCGGTACGATCGGGCACGTCGATCACGGCAAGACGTCGTTGACGGCGGCGATTACCAAGATTTTGGCGGAAAAGGGTCAGGCGACCTACACGGCTTACGACCAGATCGATAAGGCGCCTGAAGAAAAGGCGCGCGGCATCACGATCGCGACCGCCCACGTCGAATACGAGACCGACAAGCGCCATTACGCGCACGTCGATTGTCCCGGCCATGCCGACTATGTGAAGAACATGATCACCGGCGCTGCGCAGATGGACGGCGCAATTCTCGTCGTCAGCGCCGCCGACGGCCCGATGCCGCAGACCCGCGAGCACATTCTGCTCGCGCGCCAGGTCGGCGTGCCGGCGCTGGTCGTGTTCCTCAATAAGGTCGACATGGTCGACGATCCCGAGCTCCTCGAACTGGTCGAGCTGGAAGTGCGCGAGCTGTTGTCGAAATATAATTTCCCCGGCGACAAGATTCCGATCATCAAGGGCTCGGCGCTGATGGCCCTCGAAGACAAGAATCCGGAACTTGGCAAGAACGCGATTTTGGCTTTGATGAAGGCGGTCGACGATTACATCCCGCAGCCGGAACGTCCGAAGGATCAGCCGTTCCTGATGCCGGTCGAAGACGTGTTCTCGATTTCCGGCCGCGGCACGGTCTGCACCGGCCGTATCGAGCGCGGCGTCATCAAGGTCGGCGAGGAAGTCGAGATCGTCGGCATCAAGCCGACGCAGAAGACCGTCGTCACCGGCGTGGAAATGTTCCGCAAGCTGCTCGATCAGGGCGAGGCCGGCGACAACGTCGGATGCCTGCTGCGCGGCACCAAGCGCGAAGAGGTCGAGCGCGGCCAAGTGCTTTGCAAGCCGGGTTCGGTGAAACCGCACACCAAGTTCAAGGCCGAAGCCTACATCCTCACCAAGGAGGAGGGCGGTCGCCACACGCCGTTCTTCACGAATTATCGGCCGCAATTCTACTTCCGCACCACCGACGTGACCGGCGTGGTGACGCTGCCGGAGGGCACCGAGATGGTGATGCCGGGCGACAATATTGCCATGGAGGTGACGCTGATCGTGCCGATCGCCATGGAGGAGAAGCTGCGTTTCGCCATTCGCGAGGGCGGCCGCACCGTCGGCGCCGGCGTGGTTGCGAGCATCATCGAGTAACAGATGACGGATGACAGAGGTCAGAGGTCGAAAATAAGGGACGGGAAACGACGCGAGCGGATGCCTGATCTGTCGTCAGTCATCCGATCTCCGTCATCCGAAACACGATGAACGGCCAAAACATACGGATCCGGCTCAAGGCGTTCGATCATCGCATCCTCGATGCGTCGACGCGCGAGATCGTCAATACCGCCAAACGCACCGGCGCGCAGGTCCGCGGTCCGATTCCGCTGCCGACCAAGATCGAGAAATTTACCGTGAACCGCTCGCCGCATATCGATAAGAAAAGCCGCGAACAATTCGAAATGCGCACGCACAAGCGCCTGCTCGACATCGTCGATCCGACGCCGCAGACCGTCGATGCGCTGATGAAGCTCGATCTCGCCGCCGGCGTCGACGTCGAAATCAAGCTCTAGGGCGTGGAGAACAGAGAAATGCGTTCCGGGGTGCTCGCGCAAAAGGTCGGGATGATGCGGTTGTTCACCGAGACCGGCGAGCATGTGCCGGTGACGGTGCTGCGGCTCGGCAATTGCCAGGTCGTCGGCCACCGCACCAAGGAAAAGAACGGCTACGTTGCGCTGCAGCTCGGCGCCGGCGCGCGCAAGGTCCAAAGCACCACCAAGGCCGACCGCGGTCACTTCGCGGTTGCCAAGGTCGAGCCGAAGCGCAAGCTCGCCGAGTTCCGGGTCGACGACGATGCATTGATCCCGGTCGGGGCGGAGATCACCGCGGATCATTTCGTCGTCGGTCAATATGTCGACGTGACCGGAACCTCGACCGGCAAGGGCTGGGCTGGTGGCATGAAGCGCTGGAATTTTTCCGGCCTGCGCGCCAGCCACGGCGTGTCGATCTCGCACCGCTCGATCGGCTCGACCGGCGGCCGCCAGGATCCCGGAAAGACCTTTAAAAACAAGAAGATGCCTGGCCATCTCGGCGTCGACCGGGTGACCACGCTCAATCTTAAAGTGCGCCAGACCGATGTCGAGCGCGGCTTGATCTTGGTCGAAGGCGCCGTGCCCGGCGTCAAGGGCGGCTGGATCACGGTGCGGGACGCGGTGAAGAAGAAGCTGCCGGACGGCGTGCCGAAGCCCGGCAAGTTCAAGCTCGCCGACAATGCGTCAACGGCCCCGGTCGCGGTCGGACAGGACGCGAGTGCTCAAGGCGCGGGGAGCGAGTGACATGGAGCTGCAAGTCACCACGCTCGACGGCAAGAAGGCCGGCTCGGTGACGTTGTCCGACGCCATTTTCGGCCTCGAACCGCGCGCCGATCTCATCCATCGCTGCGTCGTTTGGCAGTTGGCGAAGCGCCAGCGCGGTACCCATGAAGTGAAGAACCGGGCGGACATCGACCGCACCGGCAAGAAAATGTACCGGCAGAAGGGCACCGGCTCCGCTCGTCACGGTTCGGCGCGGGTGAACCTGTTCCGCGGCGGCGGCCGCTCGTTCGGCCCGCATACCCGCAGCCATGCCATCGGCCTGCCGAAGAAGGTCCGCGCGCTGGCGCTCAAACACGCGCTCTCCGCCAAAGCAAAAGACGGCGGCATCCTCGTCATCGATGCGCTCGCCGTGAAGGAAGCCAAGACCAAGGCGCTGCGCGGCCAATTCGACAAGCTCGGTGTTTCCAATGCGCTGTTCATCGACGGCGCCGAGGTTGCGGCCGACGTGCGCACTGCCGCGCGCAATATCCCGAATATCGACGTGCTGCCGGTCGCCGGCATCAATGTCTACGACATTATGCGACGGCGAAAGCTGGTGCTGACGCGCGCCGCGGTCGACGCATTGGAGGCGCGATTCAAATGACCACCACCGATCCGCGCCATTACGACATCATCGTCGCGCCGCTCATTACCGAAAAGGCCACCAACGCGTCCGAGTTCAACAAGGTCGTCTTCAAGGTGGCGATGACGGCGACTAAGCCGCAAATCAAGGAAGCGGTCGAGAAGCTGTTCGACGTCAAGGTCAAGAGCGTGAATACGCTGCGCCGAAAAGGCAAAATGCGGGTATTCAAAGGCCGTTACGGGCGAACCTCAGACACCAAGCGCGCGATCGTGACCCTCGAAGAGGGCCAGAAGATCGACGTCACCACGGGGCTGTGAGGAACGGGCGATGGCGCTGAAGAGCTATAATCCGGTTACCGCGGGCCAGCGCCAGCTGGTGCTGGTCGATCACGCCGGCCTGCATGCCGGCAAGCCGGTGAAGGCGCTCACCGAGGGCAAGAATTCGACCGGCGGCCGCAACAACAACGGCCACATCACCTCGCGCTATCGCGGCGGCGGCCATAAGCAGGCCTATCGCAAGATCGATTTCAAGCGCCGCAAGTTCGACGTGCTGGCGAAGGTGGAGCGGCTCGAATACGATCCGAACCGCACCGGCTTCATCGCGCTTGTCAAATACGAGGATGGCGAACTCGCCTACATTCTGGCGCCGCAGCGGTTGGCGGTCGGCGACAGCATCGTCGCCGGCGAGCACGTCGACGTAAAGCCCGGCAATGCCATGCCGATCGCCAATATTCCGGTCGGCACCATCGTGCACAATATCGAGCTGAAGATAGGCAAGGGCGGCCAAGTCGCGCGCTCGGCCGGCACCTATGCCCAGATCGTGGGCCGTGACGGCGAATACGTGATCTTGCGTTTGAATTCCGGCGAGCAGCGCCTCGTTCACGGCCGCTGCCTCGCCACTGTCGGCGCAGTGTCGAACCCCGACAATATGAACGTTTCGATCGGCAAGGCCGGACGCTCCCGGTGGATGGGACGGCGCGGCCATGTGCGCGGCGAGACCATGAACCCGGTCGATCATCCGCTTGGCGGGCGCACCCGCGGCGGCCGGCATCCGGTGACGCCATGGGGCAAGCCGACCCGGGGCAAGAAGACGCGCAAGAACAAGTCGACGGCGAAGTTCATCATGATGAGCCGTCACACGCGCAAGAAGCAGAAGTAGGAGCGATTATGACGCGTTCGGTCTGGAAGGGTCCGTTTGTCGACGGCTATCTGCTGAAAAAGGCGGATGCCGCGCGCTCGTCCGGACGTCACGAAATGATCCGCATCTGGTCGCGTCGCTCGACCGTCCTGCCGCAATTCGTCGGGCTGACATTCGGCGTCTACAACGGCCAGAAGCACATTCCAGTGATCGTCACCGAGGAAATGGTCGGCCACAAGTTCGGTGAATTCGCGCCGACCCGTTCGTTCTACGGCCACTCGTCGGACCGCAAGGCCAAGCGCGCAGGCGCACCGGGCGCTGAGGGTGCAGCGGCGGCGCCGGGCGCCGCACCGGCAGCGCCGGGAGCTGCGCCGCCGGCGGCCGGCACATCGTGATGGTGGGATAGCATCGATGGGCAAGAAAAAGCGCGACCGCGCTCTCTCCGACAACGAGGCGAAAGCCGTCGCCCGCATGCTGCGCATCAGCCCGCAGAAGCTCAATCTGCTGGCGCAGCTCATTCGCGGCAAGAAGGTCGCGACCGCGCTCGCCGACCTCGAGTTCTCGCGCAAACGCATCGCCCACGATGTGCGCAAGTGCCTGGAATCGGC
>Ga0335078_10018601_pt1 | contig 10330 bp, 12 predicted proteins | sample Lox_Sample_32_FD_206711 | JGI IMG/M metagenome (GOLD analysis project Ga0335078, IMG submission 206711) | Soil microbial communities from Loxahatchee National Wildlife Refuge, Florida, United States - Lox_Sample_3.2 | ecosystem: Environmental > Terrestrial > Soil > Wetlands | place: USA...
CCGACCTGCGGGTGCGGAGAAGTAGATGCAGTCGAGGCACGTAACTGGACAGCCCCGGATACTGAAAAAACCAGATCCTGCACCAACCCGCCGTGGGAAGGCCAACGGGCGGCAAGGTCTATGGCTTCGACAGCCGCGGAGAGCTAATCGAGGCGAAAGCGGAAATCATCCTTGAGATGTTCCGATGTTCCACCGGTTTGCGCTTGGCGAGACGATGAAATCGATAGCGCGAGGCCTCAACGGCCGGAAGATACCTCCGCCGGTATCATCCTGGAGGCGCTCCGTCCGCTCACTGATGCTGCCGTTGCCTCAATCGGCCGGCGCACCATGGGATCCTCCATTCTTTCGCTCGCTTTCGTGATGGGCCACCAGCCGCTTATTGCCGCTCGAAGACCGACAAGGTGCTCACGCTCGTGCCATCCGGCCTGGTGATCACATAAAACACTTTCATAGTCTTGCCGTCTGGGGAAACTTCGCGCCGCACTCTGCCGATGACCTTGCCGTCACGAAACAGATCAGCCTCGGTTACGTTGCGGTCGATGCGCTTCGTGGCGGTACTGTCGAAGACACCGCTGCCCGTGGTCGGTTGTGGTTTGCCGTCGTAGGTGACCAAGGTCTCCACCCTGGTCTTCTTGCCATCGGCGTACTCGTCTTCGATGACCACACGGGTGCCCTTGGGCGTCACCGTGTGGATCCGCGTCTCGCTCTTCGGCGGCGTGTTCGACGCGAAGGTGGACTTAGCGATGTTCAGCTTCCAGGTGCCGGCCGACGTATCCTCAGCGGGCTGCGCCGCTTGTAACACCGTCACCACCAGGGACAGCGCTGATGCAAGCATCAGGGTCTTCCGCGCGTCCATTGATCATCTCCCCGGATCTTTTTTACGGCAATTGGGCAAGTGCACGAGGCGCAGAGTATACGCCCCGCCAGATGTGCTTGGTCAGCAGGCGCCTGCTCGCCCCGATACACCCTGAAATGCGCGGAGTGCGGCGCCTCACTGATGATGGCGGACAGGTACAAGTACGCCCGGAACGGGCGCCCAGAGGTATCGCACAAACTTCCGCAAACTCGCCATTCGACTCGCTGCGCCACGGTCGCGTCCGAGCTCGGGAGCTGATTGACATGAGCATATGCCTGGCATCAGCACGTAAGCTTCCCTCGTCAAACGGCCGAGTTCGGCCGATCGAAGATCAGGCACGTCGTTGTCGCATGTGCATACAGTTTCGTATCCGGCCCCACGATCCGTCCTTCCGCGGTGGCAACTTGTCGTCCGCTATGGACAAGAATTCCTTCGGCGCGCACGAGTGGCACGGCGTCGGTCAGAGAACGTACGAGGTTTACCTTGAGTTCGAGCGTGGTATAACCCTTAGCGGCGGGCAGTATCGAATGCACGGCGCAGCCCATCGCTGAATCCAACAGCGCGGCAAACCAGCCGCCGTGGACGGTTCCCAGCGGGTTGTAATAGCGAAAATCCGGCTTTCCCTGAAAAACCGCGAGGCCGTGCTCGATACGGATAGGCACGAAACCTAGCGTGTCGCCCATTGGAGGAGGTGACAGCTCACCGGCGAAAATCGCTTGCAGCGTTTGAAGACCACTTCGACCATCCAACTGCTCCGCGCGCACGTATCCGGGCCGTTCCACCAGTCGCTCGCGCACCTCGCTCTCCTCCGCCCGCCAACGGGCGAGTGTCTGTTCGGGGTTCATCGTATCGGTCTCCGTTAGCCGTCGTATGGATGCCATTGGCGCGATCGGGGTCATTGAGGCATCAAGTTGGGTGGGACCTGTCGAGTTCTGTAAGCTGTGCACGGACCGCCTGGAGGATGTCTTCGGAGAGCGACGCATCGCTGACGGTGCGCGCCAGCGCGACGGCGCCCACCATGGCGGCGAAGCTTGCCAGGGCTTCCCTGCGTCGAGTCTTGGCCGACCGACCCGGCACCACTTGCCCCAGAAGCCCGAGAAATCGTTTGGCTGCTTCCGTGAACAGGGCTCGCACGCTCGGGCCCTGTCGCGCGGCCTCCATGCTCAAGGCGGCTATTACACATCCGGCGCCCGGGTTGTCGCGGTGTTGCGGAGAGAGGTAAGACGACGCGATCGCCGATAGCCGCTTTTTCGACGCGTGCTCGAGCAGCTCTCGCCACCTGTGTTCCGATTCCTCAAGCGCCCGCTCGCACGCTTCCACCATCAGGTGTTCCTTCGAGTCGAACTGGGCATAAAACCCGCCGTGCGTGAGGCCCGCGCTCTTCATCAAATCGGCGACGCCTACCCCCTCGAAGCCTCGTTCCCGAAATTGGCGTGCCGCCGTTTCCACGACCCGTTTGCGATTGAGCTTCGCTTGCTCGCGCGTGACCTTCATCGGATGACCTCACAAGTCAGTCGGCTTGACTTCATCGACTTCATAAATTATAGACATCATATTACCTATAAATTACGATTATCATATAAAAAGATGCCAACGCAGATTCAGGGTAGCGTGCCATTAGCCATTCCACCGTTGATTCGGAGAGACACAATGACTGAAGTCAACGATTCATGGGTCCTGGTGACGGGTGCATCCAGCGGTTTTGGCGAGGAGTTTGCCCGGCAATATGCCGCGCAGGGCCACTCCCTGGTCCTGGTGGCGCGCCGGTTGGACCGACTTCAGAAACTCGCTGAGACACTGCACCAGCAGTACCACGTCAACGTCGCGGTGGAGCAGGTCGATCTTGCAGACGTCACGGCAATCGGCCAACTGCATGAGCGACTCCGCGATCGAGCTATTGCGGTCGACATTCTGATCAACAATGCCGGACATGGACTCCAAGGACCCTTCCTGGATCGTCCGATGGATGCGGCGTTAGCGATGGTGCAACTGGATATCGCGAGCCTGACAGCCGTCACTCACGTGTTCGCGCAAGACATGCGCAAGCGCGGACGCGGGAAGATCCTGCTCATCGCCAGTTTACTGGCTTACTACGGCGTGCAAAATTTCGCGGTCTATGCAGCGTCCAAGGCCTATGTGTTGCGCCTTGGCGAAGCCCTTCATCGCGAGCTCAAGCGGGATGGCGTCACGGTTACGGTGCTCTGCCCGGGCATGTCGCACACCGGATTTGCACAGGCGGCGCAACAGAAGCTCACGCCGATGTTGAAGCGAGTGATGATGCAGCCCGCACCCGTGGTGCGCGCCGGGATTCGCGCTTTGAGGTTGGGGCGCATCAGCGCTGTGCCAGGCTTTGCCAACAAAGCCGTCGTGATACTTGCCCGGACTACGCCACGCTGGCTGAACCAAGCTATCTTTTCGCGCGTCATGAACGGATGAGGTCAGGGCTGCTGGCAGTTGGCGCTAAGTAAACGCCTACGTTTGGAGAGCGGAAGTCGTACCGTTATGGACGAACGCATGAGGTGGAGATAAGCGGAGATCGGGATCATTGGATCGGGTCACATCGGCGGCACTCTCAACGCGCCAATTCACGACGGCCCGACTCCTTGTCTTGCACATTTCACTACGTGGGCTCCACCTATTGCAGGGGCTCTCGCGTCCGAACGTATCGGCTCAACTCGTTGGTGCTCTACATCGTTCTGGCATCAGTATCCGCGAATCACCAGGTAGTCGGAACTATCACCGTACCGTGGCGCTCTGAGGTCTACCCGCACGCACAGGCGACCTGTCCCGCAGCGACGCAAATCCGCTCGAGCGCCCCGTTGATTGAGGTTCGCAATATTTCTCGTGAGCTCCTCGCGCTCGGCGCGTAACGCGCCAATCTCCGCCGGCGTCGGCAAGACCCACCACGCAACGAAGAGTGCGATTGCCGCGGCGGTCGCAGTGACACCCAGTGTCCAGAACGCGGTGCGCGCATTGCCTGCCCGCCTCACCCTCTGCAGGGCTTCGACAGCGCTTTGAGTTTCCGCGCGCAGAGTTCTCAGCCCGTCCGCGAGGGCGCGCTGGATTTGATCTCTCACCACCGCCTCCAATCCCTGGGCCTGCTTGTTCAGCTTCTCGAGCGCCGCCTCAGCGAGCTTCTGGTGCGTCTGGGCGGTCTCCAGCAGCAGCCCGAGCTTCACGCTATCTTGGTCCACGAGTACACCGGACATTCAAAGGTTGCACGATGGACGCTATCGTGTCCTGTCCCTGCGATGACGATGTGACCGCGCCCACGACCGTTCGAGATCGAGTTGCCGCGCACGATCGAGTTCCCGCTGCCTCGCCTGTTCTGCCGCTTGCTGCTGCGCACGGAACGCCTGCCAAGTGGCGAGCGCGTCCTGCTTCCATCGGTCGACGAACTGCGCACGCTCAGTTCCCCTCGCCTGCTCGAGCAGCCGGTCACGGATCCGTTCGCGCTCCGTCCGGACCGGTGGCAATTGCGTCACGAACCGTCTCACTTCCAGGGCAAGCTCCACCTCGCCCTGTCGAGCAAGATCATCAGCGACCCCGTTCCAGCCGCGTACGACGCGAAGGCGGGTCTCAAGCAACTGGCCCTTACCTGGCTCAGGCTTTATCTCTCCGCCGGGCGTCATCGCGCGGGCCACGACCGCAGTCCGTTGCCTCCAGTGCGTCGAGGCATGGCGACGCTCTGCACGATAGATCCCGTCTCTCTTCTGGGGCTTCGTCACCCCTCGTACCGCCCGCTCGGTCGCATTCGCCGCCACCCCGTGCTTCCCCAGGTGCCTGGCAAACTCCCGCCGCCATTCGCGCAGCGTCCCCTTCCGGATGTTCAACCTCGTCCCGTCGTATCCCATCGCCTTGACCACCATGTGCACGTGGGGGTGAGGCTCGTCGGTGTGAAGCACCATCGCGTACCGATGCTTAGCCCCGAACTCCTCCCGGGCGAAGTCCTTGACGGCCGCCAAGACCTTCTCTGGCGGTGTTCCTGCCGGCATCGAGAAGATCATCTTGTGCACCAGCTTCGGTTCCTTCCCCGTCTGTCGCGGCTTGTGATCGGCCGTCGCCGGCCGCTTGGCATCGAGCTCCAGATCCCAATCGTTGATCAGCGCCCCAGGAGCCCCTTTACCCTTGTGCGGCTCGCCGTCATCGGTCTCGATCGGAAGCTCCCCGTCCCGGTCCAGGTACTGGAAGTGTCGGGCGACCGACCCTAAGTCCCGTCCGCCTTGATTCAGCATCTTGATCATGACTTCGGGGGTGCGGCGGACGGTGCGGGCGATGAAGGCAATGTGTGCCGGCGACAGTCGATCGCGCCGCGTGGGTCCGTATCGGGCGTAGCTGCCAAGATCGAGCCACGCGATTCCACCTCCCAGGTCAATGGGACGTCGGGGCATGCGTCCTCCAGGATCTATCGTTGGCGTCCAGCAGCCCCTTGAAATGATCCCTTAAGCCCTCCGACACCTTGAGCATCGCAGCGAACTCCGTGCGACCTGGCATCGCCGGCCGCTCGCCCTGGTTGATCGCCCGGGCAATCTGGTTGAGATTCCGCCCGACGGTGGCGAGCTGCTCCACGGACTGCTTGAGGAGCGTGTACTCCGTCTTCGGGAGCGGCGACGCATCCCGAAGATGCGATCGGGCGAGGTAGGAGAGGTAGGTCGCCGACGCCATCCCCCGCGCTTTTGCACGCTCTCTGAGCAACCGCCGGTCTTCAGGCTCGAGGCGCACGTTAAGCCGCGCATCGCGGTTCATCTTGTTCCCCGGCGCCACCGTGGGTGGGTCATCAAAATTCGCCGTCCGCAGGACGACATCGAGGAGCTGCCGAAGCAGTGCCGACTCCGTGATCCCGTCGCGTTCAGCGAGTCGTCGGACACGAGCTTTCGTCTCCGGCGTGACGCGACAGGCGATGAGTGCGAACTGAGGCATGATGAGATTTTTAAACATCAGCACTCAGCTGACAATCCTGCATTCCAACACCTATGACCTCAATCCTCACGGAAAGTTTTCTCACAGAACGAGCGTGTCGTCAAATGAAGTTATGTTGGTTTTCCGTGCACGTCCGCAGCAATCCAACACCGTTCGCGATGTTGGGCAACACGTTGATTCTTGAAAGCGCGCCGCTCAGAAGCAGCATGATTTTCAGTCTCAGCCATGCTGTGCTTTGCGCGTGGCAATCGAAACTCTGCCCCTCTCCGGCGATGAAGTGATCGAGCGACGTGCCGTAGATGGGATCGTCGGAAATAAAAAAACCCAGGAGCGGATCGACCGCGCCCGGGCTTAAGTCCCACTCAGAGGCCACTCAGTCGATGGCTGCGAGGATGGCGCCGGCCTCCTGATGCTCCACGGCGAAATCGCGGAGCTGATGGTAGTGCGAGCTGATCACCTCGTCGGCAATCCGGAAGGACAGGTGACTGAAGCTGAAGAGGCACGCCGTGATGCCCGCAGCTGCCGAGCTCATGAGCCCTTCGTAGCCGTTGCCCTCGACTCGAAGCAGCAAGAGCTCGCACTCCGGGGCCATGTAGAAGCCCTCGTTCGAGAGCTCGTAGAAATGCCAGTACCCCCCGGAGTACTCGGGCGCCAGGCAACGGATCCAGCGGTACACGGCATCCTCGACGGCGAACATGTGCCGACCGAAGTGGTTGGGCAAAGTGTGGATCCGGGCGTCGTCGGGGACTTTGTGGACCTGGATCGGGGCGTGCGAGTGATAGGCAACGGTGTTCATGAGTGCGACTCCTAGTGGATCTGGACGCGATTGCCCGAGGCCTCCGCTCACGCCGCAAGCGCCCGCGTCAATGGGCGAAGCCGGCCGGTAGAGACGCGAGCGCGCCCCGCGCGATGCCATTGATGCGGGCGCTCGGCGTGACACACTGCCTCGAGGCAATCACGCCCTCCCCGTGCCCTCCCAGCTCTCCGCAACGCAGAAGCCAGACGCTCACTTACTGGGACCGAGTCGTCGGACCCGCGGTGCATTCCGTTGCACCGCGTTGCACCCTTGGTTGCAAGGATCGGCCGCCACCGCTTGCAACACTCGGATCGGGGCCATTTCCTCCTTCCCAGGAGTAGGCGGCTTCTCGGTGACTCGGCCATGCTTGAGGCATCCGAGGCGACAAACGCGCCATCACGCGATTCCCGATCGGAGCTACAGACATGGTGACCAAATGCCGACTTGAGAGCCGACACCTGCCGGCGAACCGCAGCTCTTCGGAGCCAGAGGACGCTGGAGCCTCTCCTCGCGGTGCCCCGCTCCGGTTGCTCCGGCTTCCTCAAGTCATGGATATGACGGGTCTCGGGAGAACCAAGATCTATGCGCTCCAGGCCGAAGGAAGTTTTCCCATGCGCGTGCAGATCACGCCCTGCTGCGTTGGGTGGGTCGAGCAGGAGATCCAGGCCTGGATCAGTAAACGGATCGCTGCCCGCGCGGCGCTGCTCGCGACCATCGCCGTGCGCACCGGCCGCCCTCGTCGTTCCGTCCTTCAGACTTTAAGAAGTTCCCTCAGCCTCCGAATCGCCGCTTCGTGCTGACGACCTCGTGTCGCAAGCTGCCGCACATTCCGGAGCTTCCACCGAATCGCTGGCATCTCCCGCATATGGGCCACCGGAATCAAGTCCCACTGAGGTTCCCCGCGCTTGAGGGAGATGAGAAATGCTCGCTCCGAGGGATTCAAGTCGCGCTGCAGGCGTCGAATGAGTTGATCGCGGGTCGCCGCGAGCTCCCGACAGGTCACGGGGGCGCGAATCATTCCGGCGAGCTGGCTCTCGAAGAGTTTGTCCAGCGGTTTCAGCTTCGGGTCCAGGAGTTCCGCAATCGGCCGCGAGTGGCTGGCCAGATAAATCACAAACGCGGTTCGAATTTCGTCCGTGAGACCCTCGGCCTCGAGCAAGATCTTAACGTCGAAGAGGTCGCGAGGATGTTGTCGGTCGAGTGCCGCAACCAGCTTCCCGCCGTAAAGATCCGCCACCGATAGGATCCGCGTACTCACCGACTGCTCGAACTCCGCTTCGACGGCGGGGGCCGTGCGGGCTTCCCGGGCCGGAAAGACGCTTCCCCGCAAGGTGACATTCGGCTCAACAGTGACCCGAGCACCTCGTCTACCGATGAAGAGCTTAGGTGCATCGGTTCGACGGGACGGGTGGACGGTCGTCCCCGGGATCTGGCGCTTGACCAGATTCGCCACTCGTTGCAGTGCCTCGTAAATCGCAGTCAGTGATGCGACCCGGTCAACCAGGGGAAGAAAGGTCAGATCAATGTCCACCGAAAGGCGCGGCAGATCGCGCACGAAAAGATTGATCGCCGTGCCACCTTTGAGGGCAAAGGCCTCCTCCCGCCCGATGATCGGCAAGACTCGAAGGAGCAGCGATACCTGCTCGCGATAGGGAGCGGTGCTCACGCCCCGCTGTCGGCCGGCTCTGCGGGAACGGTGATCAGATATTTCGAATCGAACTTCCCGTCACTCACGAGCGAGCGCTTGCCGGTGCCCAGCTTGATTCGCTTGTCTTTTAGCTTGGTGCGCCAGGGATGTTTAGCGTGATCGGCAAGGTACAGGAACATTCTCTTGACCTTTACCGACGTGCACGTCTCGAGGAGGTACTGAAGTACCTCGGGCCGCGGCGTGGCAAGGCCCTCAACAAGCTCCCGCGCCTCGTCGAATGAGGCGTCATTCGGAAATCCGTCCAGGTACTCGAGCACGGCTCGCTCGGGGGATGAGATCTCGATGGAGAAATCGCCGAACGATCGCGCGGTGAGGGATTGACGGTCGCCTCGAAACAGCCCCGTCGCCGAATACTTGATCGGATGATGCCAGTCGTGCGTGCGGAACCAGGTCGGGAGGCGCACGCCGGGCAAGCCGTAGAGATAAATTGGAGCACGCCCGCTGAAACGCAGAAAGTGCGCAAGCCCGTGAAGCTCGAGTGCAGTTCGGCCCCCGGGATGTATCCGCCTGCCCAACGACTTCTGCAGGGCGTAGACGCCCCCTGGCCACTCCACCTTATCCCCTCGGCGAACGTAAGCGCCCTGTCCGATCGGATCGATCCAGCCTCGCAGGCGATACTGCGCAGCGAGCTTGCGCGAGATGCCTTGGCTTTGAAGCCAGGGATGCACGGCCACAGTAGCCCTGGGCCAGGCCTGGAGCAGTTTGTTTATCTTCATGCTAGGAAGACTATTCATAAGGTAAATTATAGCATGAAACTAAACCTGCAATCTGCGTTAGTTCCTTTTGAGATCCGATTTGTTACCTGCAGATGGCCATACCGGAAGAATTACGAACTATCACGCCTTTCGCTACCTCGAGTATTTGCCCCAAACTGGCCAAATACCTCGGCTGACTTTCAGCGGCGAGTCAGCTCATCATCTGTCATCGGTGAGAGAACTCGCCTCTGAACCCTCGCGCGCAACTTTCACCGCACTAAGGCGCCCAGCAAAGGAGAGATTGCATCCATGGCTGTCTGCAGAACCCAAGTCACTCGTCCACTAGTGCGGAGAAAGGGCCCCGACCGTGAAGTCCCGGCTACATTCGCCATCCCCGAGAGTCTCCCGGCCTCACCCAATGCGCCGATCCGAATTCTGCGTCTCGGCCAAGTCATCGAAGTAACGGGCCTCGGAAAGACCAAGATCTACGAGCTCCAGGCGGCGGGGCAGTTTCCGATGCGCGTGCAGATCACCGCTCACACTGTGGGATGGGTCGAGCACGAGGTGCAAGCGTGGCTTACGAGCCGCGTTGCGACCCGCAGCGTCCCAACTGTCGACGCTGGCCGCGAAATCCTCAGGCGGCCTTCTCGGTAGCACGCAAGCGCCTTTGCTGTGGCGGTGACCGCTGAAGCTCGGTAACCCTTTCGCATTCGACGGTGAGATCGCCGGCCCATTCCTCAAGCACGGCTCGCATTTCCTTCACGTACCCGTAGCGGTTGTAGATCGCGGTGACGCTACCGTCCGCATGACCCAATACACGCTTTATGAGTTGTTCGCCGCCAACGCCGAGCTTCTCGGCAATGCGCGTGGCCACCGTCCGGCGCAGGTCATGAGGCGTCCAGGGCACAAGAGGCCGTTCACCGCTTACAGCACAGATCGCACGCATCATGCGTGCGTGTGCATGAGTCCATCCAGATACCGGCTTCTCCCCGTCGCTGCCGCTGAAGAGGTGCTCGCCGCTTTGCCCCTGATGATAGGTCAGCACGCGCTCGAGGATCTCTATCGCCTGAGGCACGAGTGGCACGACATGCACATGATCGCTCTTGTAAGCCACCGCCGGAAGAACGAGAAGCGCCTGTTTCATGTCGACGTAACGGCTAAGACAGGCCGACCACTCTCCTTGGCGGCAACCCATCAAGAGAATCAGTTGATAAATCGGCCCAAAGGGGTAACCGAGTGTCGCAGCAGCTCGCCATACAATCCTTGCCTCCTCGAGCGAGAGCACGCGTTCCTTCTCCTTCTTCTTCGGAAGATTATCTTCCATGCCCGTTGCAGGATTATCCGTGCGCTTCAGG
>Ga0335078_10018602_pt1 | contig 10329 bp, 8 predicted proteins | sample Lox_Sample_32_FD_206711 | JGI IMG/M metagenome (GOLD analysis project Ga0335078, IMG submission 206711) | Soil microbial communities from Loxahatchee National Wildlife Refuge, Florida, United States - Lox_Sample_3.2 | ecosystem: Environmental > Terrestrial > Soil > Wetlands | place: USA: Florida...
CGTCCCGGCCCGGGTCCGCCCGGCCGTCCCGGCCTCCGCTCACCGTCGCCTCACCGCCGCGCAGTTCCGACGAGGACAAGTACGGCGGCCTGCTGGCCGGCCTCATCCGCTAAGCCAGCCACGCCGGAGCCGTGCCCCGGGGACCCGTGTCAGGGATCCCGGGGCACGACCGGTGAGCGCTCAGCGCGCGGCTAGCACCTCGGCGATCTTCGCGGCCGCACCGGGCGGATCCTCGGTGCCGGCCAGGAGCTCGCCCCACGACCACCGGTAATACCAGCACAGACGGCCATCGTCGTCGGTACCTGGCGTGCAGTCGATGCTCTCCGCGAGCATGGACGCACCGGGGATGAACACGTGCAAGGCGGCCGGGTAGGTCGTCTTCACCGTCGCGTGGAAGCCCTCGACGTCCAGCGCCGTCGCGAGCCGGTGCAAGTGGTAACTGCGTACATGGTCATGCGTGCCGTCCTGCATCTCACCTGCCTTGCGGGGTCGGCACATTGTCGGCGCGGGCGGACCCACCTTGTCAAGCCCGCCCGCCGGGCGGGGCGTCAGCGTCCCGGCGGGCTGTACCCTGAGTAACCGCCGTATCGATCATTGCCGTACGGGTCGGACCCGGCATATCCCGCGGGGTCATGGGACCGGGCCGGGTAGCCGTTCGGCGGGTACGGTGCCTGGTCGGGCAGGTCATAGCCGTTCTGGTAGTCCGCGGCGCCGGCGGCCTCGCGCGGATCGGCGTGCGCCGCTCCGTTGCGATACCCGGAGCCTGCCGCCGAGGGAGACGGCTGCTGCCAGTAGTCGTTCCCGGCCGGCGGCGGGTAGGACCCGTGACCGTTGCCGGGCGCGGGGGAGTAGCCGCCGTATCCGGGGGCCGCTGCCGGGCGGTCGGGCGTCACGTAGCTGCCATAGGGGTTGCCGAACGCCGGGGGCCCGGCGGGCGCGGAAGCGGCCCGGGCCGGATAGGGATCCCGCCTGAGCAGCGGGTCGTCCTGATAGCCGTTCGGCCTCGTGTGGTCGGTGTCCGCGGCGGCGAGATGCCGGGCGGGCGGGCGCGGCGGCGGCGGTGAACCGTAGCTCTCGAACTGCTGCGTGGGCGCGAGGTACGAGTCCGCCGCGCGCGACCGGTCGTCCGGGACGCTGGCCCGGCTGGTGCGGTAGGACCGGCTGTCGGAGGCAGGCACCCTGGGGAAGGACGGGCTGGTCAGCGGGTCGTCGTCGGGAATCGCCGGCGGACGGTCGGGCGGGAGGCTGCGGACCGGCCCGGGCATGCTGGCGGGCCCCCCGTGCCGGGATTGGGACAGGCTGGGCTCGGCCAGCGAGCGCAGTTGCTCCGTGGCCGCTGTGCCGGTCACCGGGGCGGGGAAAAAGTCGGCCCGGCCGGCTACGGCGGTCAGGCCGGCGTCGACCGGCTGCGGATGGTCCCGGACGGGCAGGCCCGTGGCGGGATCGCGGCGCGGTACATCACGGGGGACCGATCCGGCCGGCCCGGGGCCCCGGCCCGCGGGTACCTCTGCCTCCCGGTCCGCCCGGCCGTTGCGGGACGCCGCGGGGCGCGTGGCCGCCGCAGCGGGCGGCTGCGCGGTGGTGGTCAGCGGCTTGTCCGAGGCCAGCTCAGCCCAGTAATCGACGTCGGAGAGCTTGTCCCACTCGCTGCTGTCCCACTCCGAGCTGTCATCGGACCGCCTGCCCCGGGCCGGGCGGGCCCGGTCGGCCGGAGGCCGGCCTTCCGGCCGCCGGCCGCCGGCGCCGGACGCGCGGCGCCCGGCGGGGGCGGCGGGCCGTTCGCCACGGCGGCCCTCGTGACCGCGGTCGGCGCGGGAATCGAACCCGGCCTCGTCGTCATAGTCGCGACCCGCGGGCGGATGCTGGTCGTAGCCGCGGCCACGGTGGTCGCGGCGCTCGTCGTAGCCGCCGGCGGCGGCGCCCGGCCGGGTCCCGCTGGCCGCCTGGCGTCCCGCGGGCTGGCCGGCCCGCCGGGGGTGGTGCCGTGAGGCCGGGCCCCGGCGGTCATAACGCGGATCACGCCCGTCCCGGTCGTCGCGGATTCTTCCGCGGCCGCCGGGCCGGTCGGCGAATTCGTCGGGATCTTCGGCGCGCATGTTACGCACGGCCACAATGACAACGACGAGAATTACCACGATAACGACTGCCAGGACGACCACGAACTTAGTCATCGCACCATCCAACGGGCGTGGCCTCACAGGGCGGTGCAAGCGAGGCCCACGCGGCCATCGACGCGTGCCTTTCCGTTACGCGAGCACCCTGGATCTAATCCGCGGTTGATCACCTGATCAGTGATTCTGTCGGACCGCTATAGGCCCTGTCACGGTTTTCGAGAAGTTTACCCGGTCGTGTCTACTCTTTGCATTCAGACAGTTACGGATTGATGGCGGCCGGCAACCGGCCCCGGCCGATGGAGTGGCTGGCGATCGCGGCAAAGACGGCGGGCAGGCTGGCGCCGGTCCGCAACGGCAGCGGGTCGTTGAGCGCGTAGATCGTGAACCGGTACTGGTGACTGTGACCCGGGCACGGCGGAGCGTACTTGCTGGTGCCCCGGCTGTTCTGGGCGACCTGCGCCCCGGGCGGAAGCCGGCCGGCCTGGATGTCGGGCGTCTCGGGGCTGATGTTGAAGACGATCCAGTAGACATAGGGCGTGATGGGCGCGCCGGCGTCGTCCATGACCAGGGCCAGTGCCCTGGTGCCGGTCGGTGCCCCGGACCAGGAGAGCGGCGGGCTCTCGCCCGCGCCACGGCAGGTGTACTGCCGCGGGATGGGCACGCCCTGGCCGAACTCGGGGCTGGTGACGGTCATCACCTCGGGGTCGTCCTGCTGCTGCAGCACCGTGGGCGCGGCCAGCAGGCTGCAGCCGCCGAGGAGCACGCCGGCTGCCGCTACGGCCAAGGCGCGCAGGACCGCCCGGCCCAGCGTGCGGTCATACCGGCCCAAGCGCGTCCACCTTTGCCCCGTCGCCTCATCCGCCTCGCGTGGTGATCCTACGCCGCCCTGGGTGACTAAGCCGGCCGTGGGAAAGAATGGCGCCACGGCGGCGCGGCCCGCCGCAATCGGGGCTGGCCTAAGTCCCGTGACAGGGCCAGTATCCGAAGGCCGCGGGCCCGGGCCGGGACGCCCATTGTCCGGGCGCCGAGCAATCCCGGCGCCGCCGCTAAGCCGACTTGTCGACAAATCGCTGCTGACGGGCGCCGGGCCGCCAGGGGCGCCCGACGGCCCGGCCCGCCAAGGGGCGCGCGCGGGCTGGCTCGCGGCCATGCCAGGGCGGGGGCGCGGGCCGCCGCCCTGGCACAGGCCCCGGGCCCCGTCAGCTGGTCCTGGTCAGGGTGAGGCTGCCGCCGGGGGGCGGGTCGATCAGTTTCAGGGTGTTGCCCGAGCAGCTGTAGCCGATCCACGGCGCCTTGGTGCCGGGCTTCACCTTGGGCAGCGGCAGGTTCATGCTGACGCCGTTGATCTGCGACTTGACCTTGAACGTGCTCGCCTGGGTCACGCCGGTGAGCTGGTCGCCGCTGACCCGCAACTGCCCGGTCGCCTCGCCGGAATACTGCATCGACCCCTTGACGCCGTTGTAGCTGAAGGTCATCGGCTGCATGCCGGCGTAGTTCACCGTGAAGGCCCCGGTCCCGCTGACGGTCAGCGTGCCCCCGGCGCCGCCGGTGAGCTTCACCTGCGGAACGCTGACGCTCTGCGTCTGCCAGCTGCCGGCCAGGCAGCCCATCGAGCCGCCGGTCGCCTGGGCGGCCGAGGTGCTGGCCGGCGCGGCCGGTGACGAGCCGGTCACCGTGCCGCTGGACGGGGTGCCGGCCCCGGTGCTGGCGGTGCCGGAAGAACCGCCGCACGCGGCGAGCAGCGCCGCCGACGCCGCGGCAGCCGCGATCCAGCCGGCTGCCAGGCGCAGCAGCGCGCGGCCAGGCCGACGGCAGTGATCATGTTGGGTGCCCGACATGCATGCCAGTGTGGCGGGGGGGCGTCCGGTAAGCACTAGGGAAGTCCCCAGTAAGTTCCCTCGCGGCGGGGCGCGACGGACCGCGGCGGCGGGCTCAGCGGCGGCTGACGGTCCGGTCAGTCCCGCTCCCGGGAGTTCCCGAGCATGATCTCGTCCCAGGACGGGACGGACGCGCGCCGCGAACGGCCGCCGGCGGCCTTCCGGACCGGCCGCTCGCCGGCCTGGTCGCCGCGCCGGTCGGCGGCGGCCGCCGGCTCACGCTCCGCCGGGCGGTGCTCGCCCTCTGCCTCGCGGGCCGCCGGCGCGGCCGGGACCGGCGCGCCGGGCCTGGCGGGCGAGCCGGGCCTGGCCAGCCCGGGCGGCGAGGCCGGCGGGTGGGCGGCGACGCGCTGCTCGGGATGATGCGGGGCCAGCCCGCCCAGCCGCGGCGCGATCGGCGTGACCGTGGCCGTGGCGGGCCCCCGGGCGGCGAACCGCAGGCCCGGCAGGTCCTCGGCGGCCAGGCACAGGCGGGCCGCCGAGTCGTCGTCGGGCGTTATGTGCCGGCGCCGCGGGTCGAAGACCCACTCGGCGGCCTGCGGCCGGCCGCCCGCGGTGAAGGCCAGCTGCACCTGCCAGTTCCCGTCGGCCCGTTTCCTGGAGTCCCACCGGGGCTCGTCCGGGCCGGCGCCGAGTTCGGCGAGCCGCTCGGCGACGATCTCGCCGAGCCGCGGCCCGGGCCCGGAGTCGCCCGGGCGGCGGACCGTGGCCCGCTGGGCCTCCTGAGCCCGGTACTCGCGCTCGGCGAGGACCGGGCCCTCGAAGCGGCGGATCCTCTCGATGGGGACCCCCGCCGCGTCGGCGATCTCGTCGGCGGTCTCTCCGGCACGGATCCGGTCCTGGATCTCCTTGGGTCGCAACGGACTCTCCACTTCGATCTCGTACTGGGCGAGCCGGGAGAACTGGCCCCGGGCCACGGTCCGCAGGCGGTCATCGATGGGCAACGAGAAACGCCCGCCCCGCCCCGGCACCGCGAGGATGGCGTAACTGCCGTCCTCGCTCACTGCGACGAGGCGCAACTCGTGCATCGGCGTCCCTTCCGGCTGCCCGGCCGCGCAGGGGCGTAGCTCGGACCTCCCCCGCCACGAGTCTGACGGTTATGGCCCCGTCGTGGCCAGCACCTCGCCCGGCATGTCCCGCATGAGCATGTGTAATCCGGCGTCCCGGCCCCCGGCACCCCCGGGCCGGGCCTGATCCGCAGCGTATTGACGGCGGGCGGCGCCGGGGCCCCGAACGCTGATAATCGCGGCCGGCCCGGGCCGGCGGCGTTCCGGCGCGACGTACACTGGACCGCAAGATGTTCGGTTACAGAAGTATTTTGGTCGAGGCGCCCCGGCCCGAGGTGATCAGGCGCAGCCCGCGGGCGGCCTGGCTCGCGGTCGGGGTGGTCTGCTTCGGCGCGTTCATGGGCCAGCTCGACGCGAGCATCGTCACGCTCACCTTCCGCCCGATGGAGCACGAGTTCGGCGCGCCCCTCGCCGCCGTCCAGTGGGTGTCGCTCGCCTACCTGCTGGCCCTGGTGGCCATGCTCGCCCCGGCCGGGCGGATCGCCGACGCGGTGGGCCGTAAGCTCGTCTACGGCTACGGGTTCGTCATCTTCACCGCCGGGTCGGCCGCCTGCGGGCTCGCGCCGTCGCTGGGCCTGCTGGTCGCCTTCCGGCTCGTGCAGGCGGCCGGCGCGGCCATGCTGCAGGCGAACAGCGTGGCCCTGGTGACGACGAGCGTCCCGCCGGCGCGGATGCGGCTGGCGCTCAGCGTGCAGGCGGCGGCGCAGGCGATCGGGCTCGGCCTGGGCCCGACGCTGGGCGGGCTGCTGACCCAGACCGCCGGCTGGCGCGCGGTCTACTGGATCAACGTGCCGGTCGGGTGCATCGCGGTGATCGCCGGGCGCTACCTGCTGCCGAGGACCCGGCGGCTCAGCCGCGCCGACTCCTTCGACTGGCCGGGCGCGGTGCTGCTGGCGACCGCGACGACCACGCTGCTGCTGGTGCTGTCGGCGGCCAGCGGCCTGGCCCTGCCGGGCTGGGCGGTAGCCGGCCTGGCGGCCGCCGCGGTCTCGGCCGTCGCGGGGTTCGCCATCCGGGCCACGCGCGCGCGCTTCCCGCTGATCCCGCGGGCCCTGCTCGGCTCGCGCCGGCTGGCGCTGGGCCTGTCCGGGGCGATGCTCGGCTACCTCGCGCTGTTCGGGCCGCTGGTGCTCATGCCGCAGGTCCTGGCGGGCACCGTCGCGGGTGAGCTGCGGACCGGCCTGGTGCTGTCGGCGCTGCCGGTCGGCTTCGGCGTGGCCGCCCTGGGCGGCGAGGCGCTGCTGCCCCCGGGCCCGAGCAACCGGCAGCGCGGCGTGACCGGCGCGCTCATCTGCGCTTTCGCCCTTGTTATGCTCATCGTCGTGCCAATGTCGCCCGGCTGGGCGGTGCCGATGCTGGCCCTGGCCGGGCTCGGCCTGGGCGCGTTCGTGCCCGCCAACAACGCCGTGATCATGCGCAGCGCGGGCCACGGGTCCGCGTCGGTGCTCGGCGGCCTGGTCAACATGGCGCGGGGGATCGGCACCACGCTCGGGATCGCGCTGGTGACCCTGGGCCTGCACCTGGCCGGGCCGGGCCCGGCCGGCCGGCCCGATCCCGTGATCGCCCTGGCCGTGCTCGCCGCCGCGGCCGCCGGGGCGGCGCTGATCGCGGCGGCCATCCGCCCGCTGGGCGGCGGCGGCCCGCACGAGACGGGCCCGTCGGGTGCCTTCGGCTGACCGGGCCGCCGTGACCGCCCCGGCGGCGCGCCGCGGCCCCGATCCGCTCGGGCTGGAGATCGCCGACGTGGTATCGCGGCTGCGGCGCGCGATGCGGCGGGCGGCCCGGGCCGCCGGCGGCGACGGAAGGCTGCCGGGGGGCCTGTCGGTCGCGCAGCTGGAGCTGCTGTCCTGCCTGGCCGACAACCCGGGCGCCCGGCCGGGCCAGCTGGCGCGGCTGCTCCGGCTGGCGCCCAGCTCGGTGGCCACCCTCGCGCAGGGCCTGCGCCGCGCCGGGCTCGTCGACCGGTCCGGCGGGGAGGACGACCGCCGGACCGCGTCGCTACTGCTGACCAGCGAGGGGATCGTAATGGTCGGCCGCTGGCAGGAGGTCAACGAGCGGATCCTGCAGGCGGCGATCGCCAGCCTGGGGCCGGCCAGCCGGGACGCGCTCGGCGCCGCGCTGCCCGGGCTGCGTGAGCTGACCGGGGCCGTGGACGCGCTGGCCGACGACCTGGCCGCCGCGCCCGGCCCGCGCGCCCGCTGACCGCGGGCCGCTCGCCGCAGGTATCGTCATCGCCAGCTCACGCGCCTCACGTAGGCTCTCTTGCTATGCGTATCGACGCGATCTTCGGCGCCATCGGGCGTTTCGCTATCCGGTTCCGGTGGCTTGTCGTCCTGATATGGATAGCTGCGGCATTCGCGGCCGTTACGCAGCTGCCGTCGCTCGCCAGCGTTACCAACAACAACAACTCGACCTTCCTGCCGGCCAGCGCGCCGAGCGAGCACGCCGCGGTGCTGGCCGCCCCGCTCGGCACGGCCAACCTGTTCGGGATCCCGGTGGTGGCCGCTCGCTCAGGCGCGCCGCTGACCCCCGCCGACGTGACGGCGCTGACCTCGCTGCAGCATCAGCTGGGCACGGTCCCCGACGTCAGCCGGGTGCAGGACCTCGGCCGGTCGCCCGACGGGCAGGCCGAGCAGCTGCAGGTACTCGCGCAAGCCAGTGGCGGCAACCAGAGCCAGCAGACCGACCTGATCGACGGGCTGCGCGCCAAGATCGCCGGCGCCGACCTGCCCGCCGGCCTGCAGGTGCACCTGGCGGGCGATATCGCCATCTCCGTCGACCAGCAGAAGGCGTCCGGCAACACCGGCGGCAAGGTGCAGGATTTCTCGGCGCTGTTCATCATCGTGCTGCTCGTGCTGATCTTCCGCTCGCTGACGCTGGCGCTGACCACGCTGGCCCCGGCGTTCATCTCGGTGCTCATCTCCGGCCCGCTGGTCGGCGAGGCGGCGAAGCACGGGCTCCAGGTCTCCCCGCTGGCCCAGTTCCTGCTGATCGTGCTGGTGCTGGGCGCGGGCACGGACTACGGGCTGTTCCTGGTGTTCCGGGTCCGCGAGGAACTCCGGGCCCTGCCGCACGGCACCCAGGGCGAGAGCTATCCGGGCTCCCGCAGCGCCCCGGGCAGCATGCTGCGCGACCTGGCCCGCGCCAGGACCCCGGCCGCCGAGGCGATCATCAGGTCGGTGACCAGGGTCGGCGAGTCGATCACCTTTTCCGCGGCCACGGTGATCGCCGCGGTGCTCACGCTGCTGCTGGCCAGCTTCACGTTTTACTCCGACCTGGGCGTGCCGTTCGCGATCGCCATCGGCGTTACCCTGGTCGCCGCGCTGACCCTGCTGCCCGCGCTGCTGTCGATCCGGCTGTCGCTGCTGGCCGTGAAGCGCACGCTCTTCCGGACCATGTTCGGCAGGCCGAAGCTGCTCCCGTGGAACATCCAGGGAAGCGGCAAGTCGGGTGTCTGGGGCCAGGTCGCCGGGCGCGTCGTGCGGCACCCGGTGCCGACGCTGCTCGCCGGGCTTGTCGTCTTCGGGGGGCTGGCGGTAGCGGTCACCGGCTACACGGCGGCCGGGTTCGGCGGCGACGTGTCCCCGCCGGCGGGCAGTGACTCGGCCGCGGGGCAGGCCCTGCTCAGCAAGCACTTCCCGCAGGCGGCGGCGAACCCGACCAGCGTGATCTTCCGGTTCGGCAACCCGGTATGGCAGAACCCGGAGCCGCTGGCCACGGCGACCAGCAAGCTGCGGGCCAGCGGGCTCTTCACGCAGGTGATCGGCCCGCTGAACCCGGCGGGCGCGCCGATCACCCCGGCGGAGTACAGCGCGCTGCACGCCCAGCTCGGCCCGGCCAAGGCGCTGCCGGCCGTTCCGCCGCCGGGAACCACGGTGCCGCCCGCCCTGTATGAGGCTTACCGGGCCACCTCGAACTACGTCAGCCCCGACGGCCGGATCGTCCAGTACTCCACCGGGCTGAAGGCCGGTGACCCGGGCGGCACGGCCGCGCTGGACGCGGTGCCCGCCATTCGCGCCGCGACCACCGCGACGGGGAAGGCGATCGGCGCGACCGATTCGGCGGTCGGCGGCGAGGCGCCCGCCATCTACGACATCAGCAGCATCTCCAACAGCGACCTGAAGCGAGTGATCCCGGTCGCGATCGTGGTGATCGGCCTGCTGCTGGCGATAGTGCTGCGCAGCCTGGTGGCCCCGCTGTACCTGATCGCTTCGGTCGGGATCTCCTACCTGGCGGCGTTCGGCCTCTCGGTGCTGTTGTTCGTCGAGATCGGCCACAGCGGTGGCCTGGTGTTCTTCATGCCGTTCCTGATGTTCATCTTCCTGCTGGCGCTCGGCGAGGATTACAACATCCTGATGATGACCCGGATCCGGGAGGAGGCACAGCGTATCCGGCTACGAGACGCGGTCACTCGCGCACTGAGCGCGACAGGAACCACGATTACCTCGGCTGGGCTGGTGCTCGCCGGCACGTTCGTCGTGTTCGGCATCGTGGCGGGCAGCGGCGCGGGCGGCAGCCAGTTCCGGGATATCGCCATCGGCCTGGCGCTGGGCATCCTGATGGACACCTTCCTGGTCCGCACGCTGCTGGTGCCCTCCACGGTGGTGCTGCTCGGCCGCTGGAACTGGTGGCCGTCGAAGATGAGCCGGGTCAGGGCGCAGCGGCCCGCGGTGGCGGGGCCCGGCCCCGTGCCGGTGTCCGGCGGCGGCCTGCCCGAGCCCCGGCAGCCAGATCCGCTGCCCTGACCACCCCGCCACCGCACCCAGGCATCCAGGCGCGGGACCGCATGCCAGCGCAGCCGACGATCAGCGTGATCCTCCCGGTGTACGCGGTGGAGGAGTACCTGAGTGACTGCCTGGACTCGATCCTGGACGCGGCCCCGGCCCGCCTGGAGGTCATCGCCGTCGACGATGCCTCGCCGGACGGCTGCGCCGGGATCCTCGACGCCAGGGCCGAGCAGGACCCGCGGCTGCGGGTGGTGCACCTGGCCCGGAACGCGGGACCCGGCCCCGCGCGCAACGCGGGCCTGGAGCTGGCCACCGGCGACTATGCCTGGTTCGTCGACGCCGACGACCAGCTCGCGCCCGGCGCGCTGGCCGCGGTCGCGGCCCGGCTGGAGCGCGACCGCCCCGACGTGCTCCTGATCGACTACGAGGAGCTCGGCCCGGGCGGGCGGACGGCCCCGAGCCCGGGCCGGGCCCTGCTCGGCGCCGCGCCCGGGGGAACGTTCACGCTGGCCGAACAGCCGCAGATGATCCACCTCACGATGAC
>Ga0335078_10018604_pt1 | contig 10329 bp, 9 predicted proteins | sample Lox_Sample_32_FD_206711 | JGI IMG/M metagenome (GOLD analysis project Ga0335078, IMG submission 206711) | Soil microbial communities from Loxahatchee National Wildlife Refuge, Florida, United States - Lox_Sample_3.2 | ecosystem: Environmental > Terrestrial > Soil > Wetlands | place: USA: Florida...
ATCGTCGTGCTCGACGCGACGATCGTGAACGTCGCCCTGCCGCACATCCAGCGGGCGCTCGGCTTCTCGGGCAGCGGCCTGGAGTGGGTGGTCAGCGCCTACGCCCTGAGCTTCGGCGGGCTGCTCATGCTCGGCGGCCGCGCCGGGGACCTGCTGGGCCGCCGCCGCGTGTTCATCGCCGGACTGCTGCTGTTCTCCGCCGCCTCACTCGCCGGGGGCCTTGCCACCTCCCAGGCCTGGCTGCTGACCGCCCGGGCGATCCAGGGCATCGGCGGCGCGCTGATCGCCCCCACTGCGCTGGCGCTGATCGTCACCACCTTCGCCGAGGGCCCGGCCCGCAACCGGGCCATGGGCGTGATCGCGGCGATCAGCGGCGCCGGCGCGGCGGTCGGGCTGATCGCCGGCGGCCTGCTGACCAGCTACCTGTCCTGGCGGTGGGTGCTGTTCGTCAACGTGCCGATCGGCATCCTGACCGCCGCCGCCGCGCCGTTCGCGCTGCCCGGGTCGGCCCGCCGCACCGGCCGGTTCGACCTGGCCGGCGCGGTCACCGGCACCGCCGGGGTGGCGCTGCTGGTCTACGGCCTGTCCAACGCGGCCACGGGCCAGTCCGGCGCGTCGCACTGGGCCGACCCCAAGGTCGTCACCTCGCTGGCGGCCGCAGCAGCGCTGCTGGCCGGCTTTGTGATCACCGAGGCGCGCAGCGCTCACGCGCTCATGCCGCTGCGGATCTTCGCCGACCGCAGCCGCTCGGGCGCCTACCTGATCACCCTGCTGATCGGCACCGCCCTGTTCGGGCTGTTCTTCTTCCTGACCATCTTCGTGCAGACCGTGCTGGGCTACAGCGCGCTCAAGACCGGCGTCGCCTTCCTGCCGCTCGCCGCCACCATCGTGGTGGTCTCCGTGATCGCCGGCCAGGTGATCGCCCGCACCGGCGCCCGGCCGCTGATCCTGCCCGGCGCGGCCATCACCGCCGGCGGCATGTACTGGTTCTCCCACATCAGCGTGCACGCCAGCTACATAGGCGGGCTGCTCGGCCCGATGCTCGTGACCGGAGCCGGGCTGGGGCTGCTATTCGTGCCCCTGTCACTGGTGGCGCTCAACCGCGTCCGCGACCAGGACTCCGGGCTGGCCTCAAGCCTGCTCAGCACCGGCCAGGTAGTCGGCGGCGCGATCGGGCTGGCCGCGCTGGGCACGGTGGCCTGGACCGCGGCCGCCGACAGCGCCCGCAGCCAGGCCGCCGCCGCGGCGGCCAGCCACCGCGCCTTCACCAGCGCGCACGCCCAAGCGGTGATCTACCACAACGCCCTGGCGGCGGGCATCACCCGCGGGTTCCTGACCGCAGCCGGAATCGCACTGGCCGCCCTGGTCACCGCCGTGGTCTTCATCCGGGTCCAGCGCGAGAGCCTGGCCGGCGCAGCCACGGCGGCCGAGGGCCAGCCAGCCGGCGCCGGGCCCGTGATGGAGCAGGCACGCTCGTGACGGCCGCGCCCGCACCGCGGAGAGGAGAGACTTGCAAATGAGGCCGCGCTCACACATCTCCGAACCGGAACACTAACCGCAGGAAAGACGACACTAATGAACGAGCCACAGACCGGACAGACAACCCACAAGTTCGCCGTCGTCCTCAACAAGAAGATAGCGCCTGGCACTGCGCTGAACGCGTGCGCTCACATGACGGCAACGCTGGTCGCCCGGGCTGACAGTGAGACCAGAAAACAAATGTCCTTCATGGACTACCTTGACGCGGACGGCAACGTCCATCCGGTGTCCGCGCTTTCGTTGGTGGTCCTGAGCGCGAAGAACTCCAACCAGGTCCGTACGGCACGGCTCGATGCTATAAACGCAGGCCTGCCCTATGTCGACTTCACCCAGTCAATGACCGGGGACACGTTCGCGGAACAAATGGACCGGACCCGGGCCTTGCGAGAAGAGAATCTCGACTACTGGGGGGTTACCATATTCGGACTTAAAGAAGTGGTTGATCCAATCACACGCAGGTTCTCACTTTGGCGGCTCTGAGCGCTGCACGGCGCGGGCGGCCCGGAGGCTCCCGCTGCCGCGGGCGTGCGCATGGGCGCGGAGCCGGCGGCTGACCGGCCGCTAGGGTGGTCGCGGGCAAGCAACGCGCCGCAGGGCGGAGGCAGCGATGAACGCGACCACGGGCGACGGCGCGACCGCAGGCGACGGCGAGCCCGCCGGCATCCGCGCGTCGGACGCCGAACGGGACGCGACCCTCGGACGGCTCAGCGCGGCTACCGGGGACGGGCGGCTGACCCTGGAGGAGTTCAGCCAGCGGATGGACCGCGCCGCCACTGCCAAGACCCGGGCCGAGCTCGACCGCCTCGTGGCGGATCTCCCCATGGACGCCGGCGCGGCCAGTACCGCGGTCGCCGAGCGCGGCCGCGGGCGGCCGTCGTGGCATATCTCGCCCATCGGCGGCCTGCGCGTATCCGGGCCGTGGCGGATGGAGCGCAGCGTCATCGTGGTGAGCCTCATCGGCGGCGCCGACCTCGACCTGAGCCAGGCGCAGCTAGCCGCCCCGGAGGTCACCCTGACCAAGGTGTCGCTGCTGGGCGGGGTATCGATCGGAGTCCCGCCGGGGATACGCGTCGATGCGTCGGGCTTCAGCCTCATCGGCGGCACCAGGGTCGACGCCGGGCCGGAGCCCGGCCCGGGCGCGCCGACCGTCCACGTCCGCGCGTTCTCGCTGCTCGGCGGGACCCGTATCTACCGTGCCGGGCCGGCCAGCCAGCGCGAGGGGCCGGCCGAGGGGCCACAGCTCGACTGGCAGTCCCGGCGGCGGGCTGACCGGTACGAGTGGCGGGCCCGGCGGCGGGCCGAACGGCGGTCGCGGCGCCACCGGTAGCCGCCTGCCGGCTCAGCGAGCGGGCCGGGTTGCGTCGCTGACCCGGCGGAACCCGGGCGGAATGCGCACTCTCAGCAGGGCCAGCCTGGCCGTGGTCGGTGCGAGCCACCGGTAGTCCTGGCGCAGGCCGCCGATCATGATCCGGATCGGCAGGTACGTGGCGGGGCTGACGTACAGGGTTATCGGCAGCGTCGCCAGCCGCCGGGTGCCGGTCAGCGTGATGGCCGCGGCGCCGTGCACGCGCATGTGCCCGGTCACCGACAGGCCGCCACAGGCCAGCGCTGCATGAATGAACGACGGTGACGTAAAGACCACCTCGCCTGCGAGCAGCGGATCAGTCATGCCTTTGACCAGCTCACATGCCGCCCTGGCAGACCCCGAGGCGAGCCCTGTCAGTTGAGTCCCCCGGGACCAGGTCCGGTCAGAGTAATTGACGGTGGTCTGGGTGAACGGGTGAAGGCTAGGACTGCTGGCAAGGCTCTTGCCCGGCGGGCCATATTCGGTGTCGGTGTCCGCGGCACCAGGGTGCCCGTGCCTCCTCAGGTAGGCCGCGTAGACCTTGCCCCGCGACCTGTCGTGATACGCCCACCAGACCGAGCGGGGAACGAAGGACCGGACCGGCCTCTTGCCCGGCCGCTCAGTCGTGATGACCTGCTCAGGCGTTGAGATTTCCATGATCAGGCTGCGAGTGCCGACCGCCCTTGCCACGCGTTGGATGACATAGGCGGCAGCCTGTGCCCGCACGGCCCCGCCGCCGTGAGGGTGCCGCCCGGGAACGCCGCTGGCGCCGCCCGTCACCGCGATCACGGCGGCCGCGCTGACTACTGCCACCGTCCCGGCCGCGATCGCGGCACGCACCGCGAGCAGCCGGCGGCGATGATGCGCGCGTGCCCTGCCGGCCAGCCCGGCCGGGATACGGACGTCCCCGGTGAACCATTCCATGCTGCCGCGCACGAGTTCCTCGAATTCCTCGCTCATGTCGCCTTCTCCTGCTCGGTCCCCGCCGCCAGCCAGGGACTGGCAAGGTCGCGCATCCGTTTGAGCCCCCGCGAGGCCGCCGACTTGACCGTGCCCTCCGAACAGCCGAGCGCGGCTGCCGTCTCGGCCTGGGTCAGCTGCTCCCAGTAACGCAGCACGATCACCGCGCGCTGCTGCGGCGGGAGCATCCGCAGAATCCGCATCAGCGCATCGCGCAGGTCCGCCGCGGCCGTCAGATCCGGCTCGGCAGGCGGCTGGCTGGCACGGATCACCGGCAGCTTCGTGCGCCAGGTGCCCTGGCGCCGCCAGCCATCGGCCGCCAGGTGGTACAGGGTGCGCCGCAGGTAGGCCTCCGGGCTGCCCTCGATCCGCCGCCCCCGCCGCAGCAGCCTTTCGAGCCCGGCCTGCAGCAGGTCCTCGCCGTCCGGGTGGCTCCCGGCCAGCAGCACCGCGGTGCGCAACAACTGCCCACCGTGATCGGCGAGCAGCCGCTCCAGATCGGCGGCGCCACCGGCATCCTGCATGCCGCGACCTCCTCAGTCGCTCACCAACAACGAAGCAGCGACCCGATAGGTTGACTCAGCCGGCCGGCCAGCTCACCCGGCGAGGGCACGGCGCAGGGCGGCCGCGAGTCCGGCGTTCTGCCGCTGGGACACCTCCGCGGACAGGACCGCTTGCGACCCGTGGAAGGTGCCGGGCCACTGGTGCAGCTCGACCGGCACGCCGGCCTGCAGCAGGCGCTGCGCGTAGCCGATAGCCTCGTCGCGGTTGGGATCGAACTCCGCGCTGGTGATGTAGGCGGGGGGCAGGCCGGACAGATCGCCGGCCCGCGCCGGTGCGGCGTAGGGCGAGGCGGGCATGGAGCCCAGGTAGTGGCGCCACGACGCGGTGACCTTGCTGCGCGTCATGAACGGCGTGTCGGTGAAGTTCCGGGCTGACCAGGTCTGCTGACGGTCATCGAGCTCGGGCTGGTTGAGCAGCTGGAAGCTGACCGGCGGCCCGTGCTGGTCGCGGGCCCGCAACGCCACCGCGGCCGCGAGCCCCGCGCCGGCCGCGTGGCCGCCGACCGCGATCCGCCCCGGGTCCACACCGAGTTCGGCCGCGTGCCCGGCGGTCCAGGCCAGCACGGCGTAGGCGTCGTCCAGGGCGGCCGGGAACCGGTGCTCAGGTGCCCGGCGGTAGCCCACCGAGACCACCACCGCGCCGGAGCCGTCGGCGACCCGGACGGCCCACGGGTGCTCGGTCTCCAGGTCACCCATGACAAACCCGCCGCCGTGCAGCCAGACGATGGCGCCTTGCGCCGGGTGGGGGCGGTAGATCCGCACCGGCACGTCCGGATCGGCGGGTATCACGCGGTCCTCGATCTCCATTCCCGTGGTGTCCGGCGGGGGCGCCGCCGCGGCCAGCTCGGCGAGGTTCTTGCGCGCGGTGACCGGGTCGGTCAGCTCGGCCGGGGGGAAGAACGGGATGAACGGTGCCAGCCCGGGGTCTATCCGGGCCGTCCTCGGGTCGCTCGTCATTTCTCACTCTCCTTGACCAGTGTTTTGATCGGTTGCGACCAGCGTTTTGACCGGTTGCCGCCGGCGGTCCGCGGCGGGATCAGCCCGGGTTGAACCGGCGGACCGAGATCAGGACCAGGCCCAGGTCGCCGACCCTGTTCAGCAAGCCGTGCAAGGCCGCCTGATCTGCCACCGGGCCGGTGATGACCGTCTGGCTGTCGTCGCTGTCGAGCTGGAGGCCCTCGAACCAGGCTGTCCAGCGCCGGTCGAGGATCCCCTCGACGCGGATCTCGTAGTGCGCTGACCGCGCCGCGCCGCTCACGCCTGCGCGCCCGGTGATGCCCGGTTCCGGCCCGCGCCGGCGGGCCAGCGGTCGAGGGTGGGTTCCGGCATCGGTTCCGTCCTTTCATCGGTGTTCCGTGGTCTGCACGCTATGGAGCGGCCCACCGGCGTGGCGTCACCCCAAGGTGCCGGTCAGGTGGAATCTTCGGCGCCCGGCACCGGGCACCAAGGTGCCGCGCCCGGGCGGCTGGTTTGCGCCGGAGGCCGCGGGGAACCGGGCGAGGGATGGGTGAGGCGCCGGTGGTGGCCCCGGGGCGGGATGCCCTGCTCGCGACCAAGCTGTACCTGCCGGTCGCGGGGCCGGGGCAGGTGCCGCGGCCGCGGTTGCTGGCGCGGCTGGATGAGGGCCTGGCACGGGGGCTGGTGCTGGTGTGCGCCCCGGCGGGGTATGGCAAGACGGTGCTGCTGGCGGACTGGGCGCGGCGCGGCGGGCAGCCGGTTGCCTGGCTGTCGCTGGATGAGGGGGACAACGACCCGGCCCGGTTCTGGCGCCACGCGGTGGCCGCGGTGGACCAGGCCCGGCCGGGGACCGGTGACCGCCTGGCCCCGCTGCTCGGCCTGCCCGGCCCGTCGTCGCTGCCGGGCCTGGTCACCGCGCTGATCAACGACCTGGCCGGGGCGCAGGCGCTGCTCATCCTCGACGACTACCACCTGATCGGCTCGGCGCAGGTGCACGAGTCGCTGGCGTTCCTGGCCGAGCACCGCCCGCCCGGGATCTGCCTGGTGCTGGCCAGCCGCAGCGACCCGCCGCTGCCGCTGCCCCGGCTGCGCGCCCGTGGCCAGCTGGCCGAGATCCGCGCCGCCGAACTGCGGTTCACCCCTGCCGAGGCCGCACAACTGCTCCAGCACGCGGCACCGGCCCTGCCCCAGGCATCGGTGACGTCGCTGGCCGCCCGCACCGAAGGCTGGGCCGCCGGGCTGGCGCTGGCCGCGCTGTCACTGCGCGGCCACCCCGACACCGCCGCGTTCGTGGCCGCGTTCACCGGCAGCCACCGCTACATCCTGGACTACCTGGCCCAGGAAGTCCTCGACCAGCAAGACGACAAGCTGCGCACCTTCCTGCTGGAAACCTCGGTGCTGGCCCGGCTGTCCGGGCCGCTGTGCGACGCCGTCACCGGCCACCACAACAGCCAGGCACTCCTGCAAACCGCCGAACGAGCCGGCCTTTTCCTCATCCCTCTCGACGAAACCCGGGGCTGGTGGCGCTACCACCACCTGTTCGCCGACCTGCTCCACGCCCGCCTGCAACAAGAACAGCCCGACCGACTGCCCGGGCTGCACCATGCGGCGGCCGTGTGGTGCGACGCGCACGGGCTGGCCGAGGAGACGATCCGCCACGCCCTGGCCGCTGGTGCTGCCGCCTGGGCCGCGCGCCTGATCGAGCGGTACTTCGACGCGATCTTCCTGCGCGGTGAAAGCGCGACGATTCAGCGGTGGATCTCGGCACTGCCCGCCGCGCTGGCCCGGTCCCGCCCACGGCTGTTGCTGGCGCAGGCGTGGATGGCACTCGTCGGCGGCGACGTGGCGGCGGCCGGGGCACCGCTGGATGCCGCCGAGCGCGCGTTCGCCGATGCTGCCGACGAGCCGTTCGAGCCGTCCGTCGGCCGGGCGGCGAGCATGCTGGCGAACGTCCCCGCGGCGATCGCGCTGGCGCGCGCCTATCTTGCCGTGCTCCACGGCGACGCCGAGGGGACGGCCGCGTCCGCTGCGCGCGCCCTGCCCGCGCTCGGCGCGGGAGAGTGGGGCTTGCACTCGGCCGGCCAGTGGATTCTGGCTATAGCCGGGTGGGTGTGCGGTCGGCTCGACGACGCCGAACGCGGCTTCGCCGCCAGCGTCGCCGGATGGCGCGCGGCCGGTCAGGGTCCCCTGGCGGCATGGGCGTGCCTGGACCTCGGCCGGGTGCAGCGGGCCCGGGGGCGCCTGGGCGCGTCGCTCGCCACCTACCAGCAGCTGGTTGAGATCACCGCGCCGCCGGGCCGGGCGGCGATGCCCAGCGCCGGCATCGGGTACGTGGGCATGGCCGAGGTCGCCTACCAGCGGGGCGAACTCGACCAGGCGCTGCAGCATGTCACCACGGGCATCGAGCTGTGCCGGCAGCTGAACTGGAAGACCCAGCCGCTGGCGGCGGGCCTGGTGACGCTGGCGTGGATCCGGCAGGCCAACGGCGATCCGGGCGGGGCTCTGGCGGCAATGTCCGAGGCCGAGCGGGTCGCGCCGAGCCCGTCGTTGACCAACCTGTTCAACCCCGTCCCGGCGCAGCGGGCGCGCCTGCTGCTGGCCCAGGGCGACGTCGCGGCGGCGTCCCGCTGGGCACAGGAAGCCGGTCTTCGTGCCGACGACGAGCCGCTGTACCAGCAGGAGCGGGAGCATCTGGTGCTGGCGCGCGTCCTGGTGGCCCAGGACCAGCCTGCCGAGGCGCTGGCGCTGCTGGACCGGCTGCACGCGGCGGCGGCCGCGCAGGACCGGGCCGGCAGCCTGATCGAGATCGGCGCGCTGCGGGCGCTGGCGCTGGCCGCCCGCGGTGAGGCCGGCCGCGCGGTGGGCGCGCTGGCTGAAGCGCTCACCCTGGCCTGCCCGCAGGGCTGCGTCCGGGTCTTCGCCGACGAGGGGCCGCCGATGGCCGCGCTGCTGGCCCGGCTGATCACGGCCCAGCGCTCCGGCGGGCCGGCCGCGACGGTCCCGCTCGGCTGCCTGGCCCGGCTGCGGCGCGCGCTCAGCCCGCGGGACGTCGTTCCCGATGCCGGCCGGGACGGTGTCACGGCCGTGCCGGGCCTGGTCGAGCCGCTGACCGGCCGGGAGCTGGAGGTGCTGGAGATGCTGGCGGCCGGCCGGTCGAACCGGGCCATCGCGAGCCAGCTTGTGGTCAGCCTCGACACCGTCAAGAAGCACGTCAGCCACGTCCTGGGCAAGCTCGGCGCGGCCAACCGCACCGAGGCCGTCACCCGGGCCCGCGAGCTCAGCCTGATCCCCTGACGGCGGGCGGCGCGACCCGGCGCTCCCGCACCTTGGTGCCACCGCCGCCTGCGGAGATTCCACCGGGCATGTCCACTTTCGGGTGACGACCCGGCCCGGGGGCCGCTCCTAGCGTGCCGGTGAAAGACACGCCACCTGGCGAGATCGCCGGCGTCACCACCTGGTTCCGCGCTCGGCGGGTGCGCACGACCTGGAAGGAGCGCGGCCTGATGACCACAGCACAGCATGAGCGACCGGCCATCGGGGCGATGTACGCGGGCCTCGGCCTCACCGCTGCCGCGATGATCGTCCTGTACGTGGACCATGCCGGCCTGGCCGGCCACATCCGGGCCGGCTATCCCGCATACGCCCCGGCGCGCATCGACTCGGCCGTCACCACCTACCTGGTCTACCTGTCGGTCGTCGGAGCGCTCGGCATCATCTGCTGGCTGGCGGCGATATGGGCGGTCAGGGCCGGCAAACGGTGGGCCCGCGGGGCCGCCACCGCGATGTTCGCGCTCGGCACCGGCGTCGCCGTTTTCGATCTGCTCGTCAAGGACACCTCCGGGGACACCGGCCTGCCGCCGTTGCTGGGCTGGGCCGGGATGCTGCCCTGCCTGGCCGGGCTCCTGGCGGTCACGCTGCTCTGGCGCAGATCGTGATGAGCGGGGCAGCGGTGAACCCGGCATCCGGCGCCAGCGCCGTGAGCGGGGCCGGGCACGGAGCGCGATCCGCGCGACGGTGCGACACCGACGAGCCGTCGGCGGATGCCGGCAAGCACCACGACGACCAGGAGCCCCTGGCCCCGGTGTCGCTCATCGCCCTCATCACCCGCCCGTGGCTCTAGCCAGCCGCCGTGGCGGCGGCCACCGGCCCGGCCAGTTCAGACAACAAGTCTTCTCCCGTGGAGGGAACGTCATGAGCTCAGCGCTTGAAACTCTTCGCCGTGACTTCGGCGGCGACATCATCGAACCGGGCGCGGCGGAGTACGCATCGGCCAGCCGCACGCCGCTGGCCTCCGGTAGCCCGGCCCATGTCCTGCGGCCCAGGAGCGTCGCGGACGTACAGGCAGGCGTCAGATTCGCGGCCAGCGCAGGGCTGCTGCTGTCCGTGCGGGGCGGCGGCCACAGCTTCGCGGGCTTCGGCACCAACGACGGCGGCGTCGTGATCGACCTCAGCGGCCTCGCCAATGTGGAGGTCACCGACAAGGAACGTCACCTCGTGCGGATCGGCGGCGGCGCCACCTGGGGCCAGGTCGCGGCCGCCCTGGCCCCACATGGGCTGGCGATCTCCTCGGGCGACACCAAGTCCGTCGGTGTCGGCGGGCTGACGCTGACCGGTGGCATCGGCTGGAAGGTCAGGAAGCACGGCCTGGCCCTGGACCACATGGCCGCCGCGGAGGTCGTCACCGCCAATGGCCAGGTCGTGCGTGCGAGCGCACGGGAGAACCCGTACCTGTTCTGGGCGATTCGCGGTGGCGGCGGCAACTTCGGGGTCGTGACCGCCTTCGAGTTCGTGGCACACCCGACGACGGATGTCTTCTTCGGCAAGATCGCCTTCCCGGCGGCGGAGGCGGCCACCGTGCTCCAGGGCTGGGCGGGCTACCTCCGCACCGCCCCCGAAGAGCTCACCTGTGTCGCGGAGGTTGCCAATCCGTTCGCCGGCGGGCCCCGGGCGCCGATCGGGATCCAC
>Ga0335078_10018605_pt1 | contig 10329 bp, 4 predicted proteins | sample Lox_Sample_32_FD_206711 | JGI IMG/M metagenome (GOLD analysis project Ga0335078, IMG submission 206711) | Soil microbial communities from Loxahatchee National Wildlife Refuge, Florida, United States - Lox_Sample_3.2 | ecosystem: Environmental > Terrestrial > Soil > Wetlands | place: USA: Florida...
ATGTTTTTTACTCCGGAAAGCCTGTGAGCACGGGCCGCTTTGGCGGCATCACCTTCGGGCAAGGCCCCGCCGGGCATCCGTGGATCTACACCGCGTGCGAAGGCGAGGGCGCAAGTATCTGGTGGCCGAACAAAGATCAGTGGCGCGACGAAGTCGAGGATATGGACATCAGTGTCGAGATTCCGACGGACTTAGTAGATGTATCGAACGGTAAGTTCGTCGGCAAAACCGATCTGGGCGACGGCTACACTCGGTGGGACTGGCACGTCAGCTATCCCATCAACAACTACGACGTCGCGCTGAACATCGGCAACTACGTTCACTTCGGCGACCAGGTCGGGACGCTGGCGCTCGACTACTACGTTCTGCCCGGCGACCTCGACAAGGCAAAGGCGCAGTTCGCCCAGGCGCCTGGCATGATCGAGGCCTACGAGCACTACTTCGGCGAATACCCGTTCGTCAGGGATGGTTACAAGCTTATCGAAGTGCCGTACTCCGGCATGGAGCACCAGAGCGCGGTCTCCTATGGCAACCGCTTCGAGAATGGTTATCTCGGGCGCGACTGGACGGACGTCGGCATCAGCAAGCGCTTCGACTTCATCATCATCCACGAAAGCGGCCACGAGTGGTTCGGCAACAGCGTTACCGCGGCCGATCGATCCGATATGTGGATCCATGAAGGCTGGACAACGTACCTGGAAAGTCTCTATGTCGAGTACCGGTGGGGCAAGGAGGATGCGATTCGCTATCTAGGCGGCATGAAGCCCAAGGTCAAGAATTTGCGGCCGATCGTTGCGGAACGAGGTGTGAATGCCGAACCGACGGAAGACCAGTATTTCAAAGGCGCCCTGATGATTAACACATTGCGCAACATCGTCGACGATGATGCGAAATGGTTCGCGCTGCTGTACAACTTTTATCAGCGCTTCAAGTATCAGAACATTATGACCGAAGATGTCGTCTTATGGTTCAACCAGCATACCGGCATGAACCTCACCCCCGTGTTCGATCAGTACCTGCGGCACGCGCAAATCCCGCGCCTGGAACTGCTTTTTGGCGAAGCACCGGGCATGGTGATGTACAAATGGGATGCCGACGAGGACGCTTTCGCCATGCCTGTGCAAGTTGGCACGCCCGGTCACTGGCAGATGATCCGCCCAACCACGCAATGGCAATGGATGCAGACGCAGCTAACGAAGGAGCAGTTCCAGGTCGCAACCGATCTTTACTACGTTGACGTAAACAAACAGTAGCCCGTCAGGCTCGGCGCCGGTTTGCCCCGAACTACGGGATGCAATCAGACAACGTTCTCAGGGTGCACTCGGTACGATCGGCAGCGAGACATAGCTGGCATGCCCGGCATCGTGCCATATCCGTTGTGTCGCCTTCACATAATCCTGCGGCTTCGCGTTGAAGATGTTCGACACGAACGTTTGCGGATTACGATCGTAGAGGGGGAACAGGGACGACTGTATCTGCACCATGATGCGATGCCCCGGCTGGAAGGTGTGGTCCACGTTCGGCAGCGCAAATTTGTATTCAAGCGGTGTACCAGATGCGATCGCTTCCGGCTTTGAAAAGCTGGTGCGGTAGCGCCCCCGGAAGATATCGATGGCCAGCGGCAGTTCGTAGCCACTCATGTCCCTCTGCACGCCCACCGTGCCAGGGAACGCGCCGGCGAGATCCATGGGCGCGGGATCGCTGATCGGGAAGACGTCGATGAGTTTCACCACCCAATCTGAGTCGGTACCGCTTGTCGAGGCTATGAGATGCACAACCGGCTCACCGGCTAATTTCATCGCTTCTCCAAGCGGAGCGCTCATGTACGTCAGCACGTCGGGACGGCCATCAACGAAGCGCTGATCCTGAAGCAGCCATGTGCGCCAAGCCCCTTCGTCGTCCGCTCGTACTGGCCGTGGTCCGTAAGGCACCGGCTTTGCCGGATCGGAAACATACTCGTCGTATTGTGTCGCGCCCGTTTGTAGGGCGGTAAAGGACAGTTTCCCGTTTGCTTCGAGAAAGAGTTGTTTTGCGCCGTTAGCACATCCAGCCTCGCAACTGGGTGGCCATTGCTGCCAAGTGTCCCAATGATCAGCCCCCGTGTCGTACACCCACACCGGCGGGGTTTCGGCCTTGGGCGAACCCGGCTTCAGATACTGGTCGAAGAAGGGCAGCAGCACATCACGGCGCCACTGCTCGGCGGTGTCGGTTGCCCAGACCAGCGGTCCAATCGCACGTCCTTGGCGGTTGATCTGCGAATGGAACCAGGGACCCATAACCAGGAAGTTCATGGTTTTGCTCTTGTCTTGCTGCTTCCATGCGCGATAGGCATGGTTCGCGCCGTATATGTCCTCCTGGTCCCACTCCCCTTGCTCCCACATTGTAGGCACCGTCAACTTAGTCTTCGCGATCAGCTTGTCCAGCGCCTGCGCCTGCCAGAATCCGTCATAGGCGGGGTTGTCCTCGACATTTTTCCAGAAGGGAAGCTGTTCCGCACCGCGGGTGCGCGCAAAATCACCGGCACTGCCGGCTTCAAGGTAGTTGGAATAATCGTCGCCCGGGTGTGCAATAGTCACACCGTTGCCGCGGCGTGTCGTCTGTTCGAGGGCAAAGTCGATGGTGCCTTGGCGAAATGCGCCGTAGTGGAACCAGTCGTCACCCATCCAGCCGTCGATCATCGGGCTCTCCGGCGCCGCTACTTTCAGTGCGGGATGGGGGTTCAGAAGAGCCATTACGACGGTGAAGCCCTCATAGGAACTGCCGATCATGCCAACGCGGCCATTTGACTCATGAACATTCTTGACTAGCCAGTCGATGGTGTCCCATCCATCGGTGGTGTCATCGGCTCCACTGTTGTTGTAGCCGGATCCAAGCGGAGGCGGGGTCATTAAATAGGGACCTTCGGAGCCATACTTGCCGCGCACGTCCTGGTAAACGCGGATATACCCGGCTCGGACGAAGTCCTGGTCGGATAAGGGCAGTGCGTCCACCAATTTATTAGCATCGGCCGTCCCGAAGCGATGCGCCGCATCGTAAGGCGTGCGCGTGAGTACGATGGGCGCGTCGTGCGCGGTTCTGGGAATCCAGATGACGGTGAACAGTTTGACGCCGTCGCGCATGGGAATCATCGCTTCCCGCCTGACATAGTCGCGATTGGCCTGCGGCGTCCTGTAATTTTCGTTCAGATCATTGGCATAGGGTTTCTGTTGAGCGCTTGCGGCAGTTATTGTGCCGAAGGCCGCAAGAGTGAGTGCGAGTATGTTGTTCAAGAAGTCCATCCGATCAAGAGCCATGAGCTGTTCAGGAGGCAACTACGCAACCCATTCGAAACAGCCAGTATGGCAGCAGTTGAGCTGATTCGGCCACAAGCGTAGTCGATCTGCAGTTTTTTTGGGGCGAAACGGCAGGTGATTGGTAAATGCATGGAAGCCGTGCAGGAGATGGAAGACCTAGTACGACCTGCATGGCGGAGCAGTCGAAAGGACCAATCGGGCGTGTTTTTCTTGATGGCTAAGAAAAACAGGGAGTCGCGCACGAATGCGGACTCCCCGTCGTCTTCTCGTTTCCCTCACGAGGATAGAAAGAGGAAAAGGAGAAATGGGACGCAAGCATTACGACAGTGTCTGAATACGGCGGCAAATAGTATTTGCATCGAACGTCCCATTTTCCAGCCCGCTCACCCGTATTACGCTTGCAATCAGTGCTACGAGTTGCCGCAACTCGTTAAGATCACGGAATCGTTAGGAATGAAAACAAGACCATCTTACTCAGCAAATCCATTGTGGATGGCGTCGACGTCGGCCGCGTCATCCTCGAAGATGTCCATCTCCAACTCCGGCTTGTACACGTGAAACGTGACGGCAACCTCCTCTGAATCGTTGCCTACAATATGAGTCGAGCCATTCGGAACTTCGAGGAATGAGTCGCCTTCCTGATAATAGTTCTTCTTGCCGTCCGATATTTCGAAGACGCGCCCACGTAAGACCCAGACCCAGCCTTTAGAATGATGGTTGTGCTTCGGAGTGCGGGTTCCGACCGGCCACGTAATCTCGACGGCCTCAATTCCGTTCCTCCGATGCAAGCACAACGTTACCAATAGCGACGACTCTTCTACTGCATTATGTCTACGTTGGGGTCAAGGTCACACAATAAAGTTTTCCGCATCAGGCGGCCCAGCAAACCGGTCAGTTATTGGTCAGGTACACGATAGCCGTCTTAACGCTATGACTGGTTTTGTCGCTCCATGAAATCATTGCCTCACTGCCTACCCGCTGGACGCGTGGGTATCCGAGATCGCTGTTGGTTTTGCCGCCGACTGTGAACATATCGCTGAGCTTCCCCGTCGAGGAAATGCGTTCACCTACGATCTCATCTCCGGAGGCAACATGCCGCAGCCAAATAGCCAAGGCGGAGCCATCATCCAAGAGAGAGACTGCAACGTGACCAATTGGTTGGTTTTCACCGTTTGGCGAGTCAAGAAGGACGGGAGGCTGGAAGGTAGAGCCGGAATCGTCCGACCGTGCGATTTTCACCTGAGGCGTGTCATTAGCTCCGGTAAACCAAAGTACAGCGACTCGGTTGCCGTTGATACTCAAAGCCGGTCCGTTTACGGGGCAAGCATTGATCTTCCACAGGTCGTCGTGCACGGTGACTGGATTGGACCAGTTTCCGGCGAGCAGTCGAGACACCTTCATATCCCGGATCTGCTGCGGGGTGTGGCCACGATAGGCAGCCAAGGACAATGAGGGCGTACTGACGAAGGCAGTTGGGCAGCAAGTGCAGGTATCTGCGTCAACCGTCTTTTCTGCGCCGAGGTCGCCGTGCGCATTGACCGTCACCGACATCAGTCGATAGGTGTGTTTTGCGTCCCAGTCATGAGAATCCAGCCATATGATCGTGGCTTCGTCGGGAGCGGTCGCGGCGATCGACTCGTAGCTATGCTCTGAGATGCCGACGTCAGAATGGATCCGGACCGGCCTCGACCAACTTTTCGCCGCGTCGCCAGACACCGACGCAAAGAGAAAGTTGCCATTAGCTTTTCCTGGGCTCTTGACCCACTGTGACCAGACAGCCACGAGTGTTCCGTTCGGCAACTGGACGACGTTTGGCGGCGCCGCTGCATCGGCTTGCAGGTCTGCGGACTGAATTACAGTCGACGGGTCCGTCCAAGTACCGTTCTTCCAGAGTGCAAACCGCACCGCCTTGTCTGTCTCGGAAGGCTCAATCCAAGTCAGGATGAGGGAGCCATCCGGTGCGGTTGACAGATTTGGAGCTTGGCTGCCAGGCGCCGCTGGGTTCGATATCTCCATGACCTTCCACCTCGCAGTGTCTCTGCGATGCCATAAGACTGCGACGGCGGCAACCAGAACTATGAATATGAGAACGACGACACGTCGCATGGGTTCATCTCCTCTTCAGTTGGATCAGCCATTCAGAATCGGACCTCAAAGCGGCTCAGCACGTTGATTGGGGACCCGGGAAAAATGACTCCGGGCGAGTTGCCGGAGGCATAATATGTGCGGTTCGTCAGGTTTTCGATGTTCACGCTGATCTTGTAGAGCTTCAGGTCGTTATGTTCTCGGCCGAATTCGTATGCGGCCATGGCGTCGACGCGTCCGTAGCCCGGCAATACAACTGAGTCTGAGGGATCAACATATCGGTAGCTGAATGCGCGGAAGCCACCACCGAAGCTCAGTCCGGTGAGCGGTCCATGCTGAACGTCGTATACGGACCAAAGATTTCCGCTATTGCGTGGCGCGTTTTGGAAAATGTTGCCGACCGGATACACGGGGTCGGCGGTGATTCGTGCTTCGTTGTAGGCATAGGCAAACGTGATATTCCATCCCGGAAGAATTCTCCCCGAAGTGTCGACTTCAATTCCCTTCGACTCCGTACTGCCGATCTGGATGGAAGCGAGAGGATTTCCCGGATTGCTGACCAGCAAGTTGGAGGCATTGATCTTGTAGAACGAAAGCGACGAAGACAGTCGCCCGCCAAGCCAGTTGCTGCGCACGCCAAATTCGTATTGATCGCTGCGTTCCGGGGGAAAGGGTTCTCCACCGGGCGTGAATTGGGCGGCAAGGGTGGGAGCAAAGCTGCGGCTCCAACTACCGTAAAACGTCAGAAGCTGAATCGGCTGATAGGTGACACCAATGCGCGGAAGAGCCGACACATTGCCCTGCGTGTTGTGTGTGCCGTAGACGATCTCGTTGTAGGTCTGTGTGAACCCCTCGATGCGTACGCCTGCCAGGACCTTCAGGCTGGGCAGGAGCGTGATCTGATCCTGCAGATAGCCACCATGCGTCGTCAGCCTCGTGGTGCCGTTGAGGGGGAAGTAATCCGGCGAGGAAGGATTGAAGAATTCATTGGTGAGCGTAGTCGGATCAGGCATGGTTCGGCTGAAAGGAACCGGATTGTACAGGTTGATCGGCGGCGCATCACCGAAGATGGCGTTTTGTACGACTGTCTGGCGACCTAATTCGAAACCAACCAGGAAGTTATGTCCGATCGGGCCGGTGTGAAATGTTCCGGTCAGATCCGTCTGCCAGTCATAAAAATTGAGCGGGTAGTTCGCCTCTTCAGAGTATCGCGTAAGGGTTTCGTTATCCGGCAGCAGATAGCCTGGGCTGACGTCGAGGTAGTACCAATCCGTTGCCATGGCCCGGAATCCGCTGCGCAGAGTCCAACGGCTGTTCAGGTTGCGCGAGAAGTTGACGGTTCCCCACGGGCTCTGAGAAGTCGAGTACTGCCACGGCTCGCCGTAGAAGTTGCTGATCGGAACCGGCGCAGGACGGTTGCCAAGTGCGGGGATCCCGTAGTCGGTGGTCGTGCGGGTGTTCAGATATTCAAACAGGAAACTGAACGTCGTTGCCTTGTCTGGCCTCCAGGTGACAGCCGGAGCTACGAAATAGCGTCTTTCGCCGTAGTAGTCGCGGAAATTGGTATAGTCGGCAAATTCGAAGTTCAGCCGATAGAAGAGCTTACCGCTGCTGCCAAGCGGCCCTGTGATATCCGCCGTCGGGCGCACGCTGCCGAAACGGTCGACCTGCAACGAAAAGTCGCCATGGGTTTCAGGCAGCGGTTGTTTCGTGACGAGATCGACAATGCCGCCGGCGGTCGCCCGCCCGTACAAAACCGAAGACGGCCCTTTCAGTACCTCGACGCGATCCACATCTGTGATATCGGATGGGGCCATGGCGTCGAAAGTGAATCCATCCCTGTAGTAATTGCTGAACACATTCAGAGGCAGACCTCGTATGGTTAATGCGTTCCCCAGGGATCCGGAGGAGTAGACATCACGATTGACGCCACTGATATTCTCAGCCGCGGATGCGAACTGGACATCCTGCTGGCTTTGAATGAGGGTCTGATTCACGACACCTACACCTTGAGGGATCTCGCTGATCGGAATGCTCGTCTTGGTCGCGATAGACGTGTCTTCGGTCCGAAAAGAGCCTAATTGGGCTGAGACGGTGACCTGCTCACCCGGACCTGCGATTTTCATTTCAACGATGACGCGCGTCTCCCCTTGTGCCGTCACGTCCACGGTCGTGGTGCTCTTGGAGAAGCCCGGCTGCTCGACTTCGATCACATACGTCCCGAGAGGAATACCCGAGAACGAAAACGCACCCGCGTTATCCGTTCTCGTATGTTGCAGTGGCGCGCTCGTGATGCTCTTCAATAGAGTCACTGTCACGTCCTGCATAGCTCTTCCTTGTTGATCCTTCACGGTTCCTGCAATCCCTTGTTGTGCCTGCTGCGCAGCAGCACTTACACAACAGGTCATAACGACGAATAGTAAGCACAGACGTGCGAATGCACGTATGCGAAATCCCTGCACGAAGACACCCCCTGATTTGTTTTTGCTGCGGACGCTTTGGTTTTGCTAGGCGATCGTCCGAGGAGGAGGATGAGGAGGATTTGAAAGCAGGGAGTTCGGTATCTGAGGCTGCGCGGAAATCTGGAGACGCGCCTCGACGGCCGGGACTGACACGGCGGAGGGGATGGATGAGATCATCGGCTGCGTTGGAGACGACCACGGCTCCTCATGAGCCGGTTGACCGCACTGTATTAAGCACTTGCACTCAGTAGAATCTCCCGCACGGCTGCAACGTGGGAGTGCGTGCCTTGGACACATTCCGTGCTTGCAACACTGCTCAGGGTGAGAAACGAGCGAAATGGCGACCAGGTGACAAGGGCCCAGAAACAGACATACGAGCAGGAAACTCGCACGCAAGCGATTTGATCCTCGCGCAAGTACCAAACGATGGAATGTGTCGGGTCTGAACATCCGGAGTGCAGTACATTATGCATGTTGCCTCACACTCAGCGCTACTCTGGGAGACAAAGGCGAGTGCAACCGCAGATGAAATAGATTGGTCAGTTGCAACAGCGCCAAGTGGCCAGCAGATTCGATCGGAAGTAAAGCCCAGTGAAACGCAGAAGCTATTACCAGCTATGCATACTGCAACATGCTGCATCTTTTCCGCGACAGATTATTGCCCGTCCGTTGACGGTTATCAGGCGACTCGACTATTCTGCGGCAGTTTGACGCTTCGATGATGCGAGCTGACTCGCCTTCGAATATCGAAAGTTAACCGCGTGGTAGCGTTCTTAAACTCATGCGTCGGCTGATCGCGAGCCTCGTGTTGTGCCTTATCGCCTGGGGACCGCTGTCCTCATTGGCGGTCGCATCACTTGGCGATCGGGTTCCGGCGTGCTGCCGCCGCGACGGTGTGCATCACTGCATGATGTCGATGGCGGGCGTGACTCCGGCGCGCGACGCGAATACAGCCGTTCAGACCGTTCCTGATCCGTGCCCATACCGCTCGCAGCGAGCAACTTCGTCCGCTAACGCTCGACCGCAGCCTCCTCTGACTTTCCTGCATTTCGCACAGAGCGCGGCACTTCGTGCCGATTTATGCGAGACGGTACGGGATTCCCGCCGTCCCTCCGCAATCCCGCAACGCGGACCTCCACAGTCTTCCACAAAAACCAACAGCTAACTTCGGATTACGGATTGAAACGATTACTGCGGCGACGCCGATAGTAGTGCCGTCTTCTTTGAGCATTACTCCTGCGCGAGGCGTTCCGGCGAAGATGTGGGGGATTAGTGAAAGGCCAGTTCTTTGTTGCGCCTCCTTGTGGCTGGCGTAGAGGGATGTTGTTGTTGCTCGGCAGTCTGTGGATGCTCGTCGCTCCCCTGACGGCGCAAAATGCGAGACCCAGTTCGGACGTCGTCGGAACGATCGTCGACACCACGGGCAGCGCCATTGCGGGAGCAAAGGTCTCCTTGATTGATGCTGCCGGAAGAACTGCAGCCAGCGGGATCACGAATTCCGAGGGGCATTTCACGCTGACTCGCGTTGCTCCCGGGAAGTACGCCCTGCGGGCGGAGAGCAAGAACTTCGAGACAGCCAGCCAGGAGATTGAGGTCGCCCCACCCAGCGTGAGTGAAGTGCCTCTGGTGATCACGCTGAAGGTTGCAGGAGTACAGCAAAGCGTCAATGTCACGGCGGCTGGTTCGTACGTCAGTCCTGACTCCCTTGGCGCGACCAAGACCGAGATGCCGATCATGGAGACGCCAGTCTCCGTGCAGGTAGTGCCGCAAGCCGTGCTGAAGGACCAGCAGGTGGTTGCGCTGGATCAGGCCATTCAGAACGTCAGCGGGGTGATCCCGAACAACGACAGCTATGGGACAGGCGACAGCTTTTCCATCCGCGGCTTCGATGCGATGGAGATGACCTACGAGGACGGCCTGCGGCTCGACCAGTACAGTACCTCCGGGTTTCCGGTTGACATCGCGAACACGGAACGGGTGGAAGTCATTAAAGGTCCGGCATCGGTGTTGTACGGGCAGGCGGAGCCGGGCGGCGTGGTGAACATAGTCACCAAAAAACCTCTCGACGCTGCGCATTATTCGTTGGAGCAGCAGGCCGGCTCCTACGACTTTTACCAGACGATTCTGGACGCCACAGGGCCGCTGTTCAGCAAGAAGTTTTACTACCGATTTGTACTCGACTACATCAACTCAGGTTCGTTTCGTGATTTCGTGTTTACTGATCGATTCTCGGTGTACCCGTCGATCGAATGGAAACCCAACGACAAAACGCAGCTGATCGGAACGTTCAACTACAACACCGGAACCCAAGTACTGGACAATGGCATCCCTTTCCTGTCCGACGGAACCCCGGCCAACGTTCCTATCAGTCGAAACTATGCCGAACCCAATTCCAACCAGAGTCCAACCAACGACTACTACTTCAAGGTAGCGTTGTGGCAGAGCCTGCCGAAGCACTGGCAGTTGCGCATTGTCTTTAAGAATGAGTT
>Ga0335078_10018606_pt1 | contig 10329 bp, 10 predicted proteins | sample Lox_Sample_32_FD_206711 | JGI IMG/M metagenome (GOLD analysis project Ga0335078, IMG submission 206711) | Soil microbial communities from Loxahatchee National Wildlife Refuge, Florida, United States - Lox_Sample_3.2 | ecosystem: Environmental > Terrestrial > Soil > Wetlands | place: USA...
GGCGACGACGCTCTCGATGGCGATCGTCTTCGCCTTCATGTACCTGCAGGGCCGCAACGCCCCCCCCCGCCCGCCCGGATCCGCCGGCGCGCCCGCGCCGGCCGCGGCGACGAAGGCCCCCGCCCCGCCCGCCGCGCCGCCCCCGGCGGCGGCCGCGGCGAGCCCCGCCCCGGCCCCGGCAGTCGAGGGCCCCGAGGAGACGCTGGCCCTCGAGACGAGCGAGTTCAAGGTCACCTTCACGAGCCTGGGCGGCGCCGTGAAGAGCGTGGAGCTGAAGGGCCGCAAGTTCGAGCGGGACGTGAACGGGACCGCTACGCCGGTGGACCTCGTGCGAGTGGTGGAGGGCGAGCCCTTCCCCCTCGCGCTCGCCGCCTCGTCGGAGCTCGGCGGCAGCGGGCGACTCGTCGAGGACCCCGGGGCGCGGGTCGGGATGAAGATCGTGGCGCACGACGAGAAGAGCGTCACCTTCGAGGGCCGGGTGGGCTCGGCGGAGGTGATGAAACACTTCTTCCTCGGGGAGCGGCCCTACGAGATCGGCCTCGACCTCAAGGCGAGCGCGCCCGGCAAGGGGGACCTCTACCTCCTCGAGCCCGGCTACCAGCCCCCCAACGCGGTGAAGCCCGGACTCCTCTCGGGCGGGGAGGTGGTCGAGACCGTCACCCCGCTCTGCCGGGTCGCCGGCAAGACCGAGCGGTTCAAGGGGAAGGAAGCGCGCGAGACCTTCGAGGGCACGCCTTCCTTCACCGGCCTCGACCAGCGCTACTTCGTCTCGGCGGTGCTCGCCACCCCGGAGACCGGGAAGTGTCTCTTCTTCAGGGGTCCCACGGCGGGCGAGCAGGGGAGCGCGCTCGAGTTGCCCTTCGACCGCTCGCTCGACCTCACCTTCAAGGTCTTCGTCGGGCCGAAGCAGCTCGACCTCCTCAAGGCCGAGGGGCACGGGCTCGAATCGGCGGTCGACTACGGCGCCATCACCAACTTCTTCAGCTTCTTCGCGAGCGCGCTGCTCTTCGTCATGAAGGTGCTGCAGGGCTTCGTGAAGAACTGGGGGGTCTCGATCATCCTGCTCACCTTCGTGGTGAAGGCCCTGCTCTACCCGCTCACCGCCAAGTCGATGCAGTCGATGAACGAGATGCGGAAGCTGCAGCCCGAGATCGAGAAGCTGAAGGAGAAGTTCGGGAGCGACAAAGAGAAGCTCAACATGGCGGTCATGCAGCTCTACCAGCAGCACAAGGTGAACCCGCTCGGTGGCTGCCTGCCCATGCTCATCCAGATGCCGATTTGGTTCGCGCTCTACGCCACCCTGCAGACCTCGGTGGAGCTCTACCACGAGCCGTTTCTCTGGCTGCACGACCTCACCCGCTACGACCCCTACTACATCCTGCCGCTCGCCATGGGGGCCTCGAGCTTCCTCATGCAGAAGATCTCGCCGCAGCCGGCCGACAACGCGCAGGCGAAGATGCTCCTGTACTTCATGCCCATCTTCTTCACCTTCATCATGCTGAAGCTGCCCTCCGGGCTCACCCTCTACATCCTCGTGAACAACCTCCTCTCCATCGCGCAGCAGCAGTGGCTCATGCGGCGCCATCCGCCGGCCACCGCGACCGCCAAGGCCTGACCGCCCTCTCGAAGGAGACGCCATGAGCGACGTCCGCCCGCCCGCCCCCGCCGAGGCTCCCGAGAAGGTGAAGGCCGCGAGGGAGTTCTGCGAGGGTCTGTTCGCACGCCTGGGTGCGCAGATCGACCTCGAGGTGAAGGAGACCAAGGAGGCCATCGGCATCTCGCTACGGCCGCGCCCGGGCAACCCCGTCGAGCTCGGCTCGGCGCTCGTCGAGGCCGTGCAGTACCTCGTGAACCGGGTGGCGAACCCGCGCGCCGAGGACCGCAAGTGGGTGAACCTCGAGGTGGGCGGCTTCCGCGAGGACGCCGATCCCGTGGTGAAGGCCATGGCCGAGCGGCTGGCGGCGAGCGCCCGGCGGATAGGCCAGGTCATCGCCATCGCGCCCATCAGCGCCCGCGAGCGGCGGCAGATCCACCTCGCCCTGGTGGACGCCATCGGGGTCTCGACGCGGAGCGAGGGCGAGGGCCTCTTCAGGACCCTCCTCATCGTGCCGGAGCAGGCCGGCGGGCCACGGGGGCCGAAGGGCCCTGCGGGCGAGCGGCCCTAGGGAAGCGAGGGATGGCGCGGCCCAAGACCAAGGACGAGCGGCTCTTCTCGGCGGCCGTGCTGAGGCGCTCCTTCGAGCTGCGCGGGGACGAGCACCGCGCGCAGTTCCGCTTCGTCTACGAGGGCGTCCTGCGCGACCTGGCTCTCGAGGAGGGGGAGGTGGACGCCTACTTCCTCGCCAACCGGGAGGCGGTGGAGGCGGCCCTCGGACGCGGCCGGCGGGGCGGCTAGGCCGCCCTGGCCGGGGAGCTTTCGACGGGGAGCTGCGGTGGCGCTCTCGGCGAGCTTCGAGGCGGTTCTACGGGAGGGGCTCCTCGCCCTCGGGGTGGAGCTGGAGGCGGCCGGCCTCGCGCGGCTCGCCCTCTTCGGCGAGCGCTTGAGGCACTGGAACGCCCGGGTGAACCTCACCGCCGTCACCTCGGACGCGGAGGTGGCCGAACTGCACTTCGTCGACAGCCTCGGGCTCCTCAGGACGCTCGGCGAGGCGGGGACCGTCCTCGACGTGGGGAGCGGCGCCGGGCTGCCCGGGCTCGCGCTCGCCTGTGCGCGGCCGAGGCTCCTCGTGACCTGCTGCGACAGCGTCCAGAAGAAGGTCTCCTTCGTGAAGGCGGTGGCGGCCGAGCTCGGCCTCGAGGTGCGGGCCCGCGCGGTGCGGGCCGCCGGGGATCCGGAGCGGGAGGGGTTGCCCCGGTGCGAGGCGGTGGTGAGCCGGGCGCTCGCGGAGCCTTCGCGGTGGCTCCCGCTCGGCGCGCGCTACCTCGCCCCGGGAGGGCGGCTCTTCGCCATGCTCGGGCGCGAGGTCGACCGGGGGAGGCTCGCGGAGCTGGCGAGGGCGGCGGGCCTCGCCCTCGAGGAGCTCGACCGCTTCCGGTTGCCCCGCTCCGGCGCCGAGCGGGCGGTGGCGCGCTTCGCCCCCGCCCCGGGCGGCGACCTCGCTTAGCCGACCGGGCCGGGCCCGGGGGTGTTCCACGTGGAACGCCGGCCCGCGCGACGGGACGAGGGCGCCCGAGGAGCCTGTTCCACGTGGAACACCGGGTCCCGGAGGGCCGACTGTTCCACGTGGAACAGGGGGACCTCCTGTCAGAGGTCTCTGGCAGACTCCACGCCCGTCGCGAGGCCCGCACCCCTGGGAGGTCCATCTGCATCCCCGCCAACACGAGCTCCGGGCTCGCCCCTCGTCGGGCGCCGAGGTCACTGAGTTGCACGCTGCCAGGGGTCGCGGTAAGTCCGCGGCGAGAGAGGAGAACATGCCGCACATCCTCACGGTCGCGAACCAGAAGGGCGGCGTCGGCAAGACCACCACGGCGGTGAACCTCGCCGCCTCCCTGGCCGCCGCCGAGCGCCGGACCCTGCTCGTCGACGTGGACCCGCAGGGGAACGCCGGCTCCGCGCTCGGCGCCCCGCGCGACGGCCCGGAGGGGAGCGTCTACGAGGTCCTGCTCGACGGCCGCCCCCTCGCCGAGGTGGTCCGCCGCACCGAGCTCAAGTTCCTGGACCTCGCCCCGGCGAGCCGCCACCTCGTCGGCGCCGAGCTCGAGCTCGCCATGGTGGAGGGGCGGGAGCACCGGCTCGCCGAGGCCCTCGCCCCCCTCGCGCCGGAGTACGAGTACGTGGTCGTCGACTGCCCCCCCTCGCTCGGCCTCCTCACCCTCAACGGGCTCGTGGCCGCCCAGGGCGTCCTCATCCCCATCCAGTGCGAGTACTTCGCCCTCGAGGGCCTGGCCGACGTCCTGCGGACCATCGACCTCGTGAAGGAGGGCGCGAACCCCGCCCTCAAGGTCGACGGCATCCTGCTCACCATGCACGCGGCGAACAACCTCGCCGCCCAGGTCGAGCAGGAGATCCGCACCCATTTCCGAAAGGAGGTCTTCAAGACCGTCATCCCGCGGAACGTACGGCTCTCCGAGTGCCCGTCCCACGGCAAGCCCATCCTCCTCTACGACGTCGCCTCCAAGGGCTGCCAGAGCTACCTCGAGCTCGCCCGCGAGTTCGTCCGCCGCATCGACCGGATGGGGCGGGCGGCGTGAGGCGGTCGCCCCACCCCGCCGCCTCCGCCTTCCCGTCAAGGAGGATCTCCCCGTGAGCCTCGCCGACCGCCGCCGTCCCGCGCTGGGCCGAGGGATGGCGGCCCTGCTCGCCAACGCTCCCGTCCCCGCGCCGACCCTCTCGCAGGGGCGCGCCCTCCTCGCGCTGCCCATCGAGGCCATCGAGCGCAGCCCGCACCAGCCGAGGAAGCGCTTCGACGAGGCGGGCCTCGCCGAGCTCGCCGCCTCCATCGCAGCCCATGGGCTCGTCGAGCCCATCCTGGTCAGGCGGGAAGGGGCGCGCTACCGCATCGTGGCCGGGGAGCGGCGCTGGCGCGCCGCCCAGCGGGCGGGCCTCACCGAGATCCCGGCCGTCCTCCGGGAGGCGACCGACAGCGAGGCCTTCGAGCTCGCGCTCGTCGAGAACATCCAGCGCGAAGACCTAAACCCCATCGAGGAGGCCGAGGCCTTCGCCGCGCTCCTCGAGGAACACGGCCTCACCCAGGAGAAGCTCGCCGAGCGGGTCGGCAAGGAGCGGTCCACCATCGCGAACGCGCTCCGCCTCCTGCGCCTGCCCGAGGACGTGCGTGACGCGGTGCGCGATGGGCGGATCGAGATGGGGCACGCGCGAGCGCTGCTCGGGCTCGAGGCGGCCGACGCGATAAGGCGCGCCTTCGCCCGCGTCCTGCGCGAGGAGCTCTCGGTGAGGGCCACCGAGGCCCTCGTGCGAGAGCTGTCCGGAAAGAAGTCTAACCGGCCGAAATCGCAGGACAACGACTCGCCATCCCTGCGTGCCCTGGTGAGCCGCCTGCAGCGCCGCCTGGGCTGCCGCTGCCGGGTCATCGCAAAGACGGCCGAGTCGGGCAGGCTTGAAATGGACTACACCTCCCTCGAAGAGCTCGAGGGAATACTCGCGAAGATCGGGGCATAATAGGGGGTCGGTACCGTGACCCTCCCTCTCGGGGGCCCCGGAGGCAGTCCCACCCTCAAGAGGCGACATGCCTTTTTGGAACAAGCCACGGGAGGAGTCCTCGTCCGGCGCGGTGGAAGGCTCGGCCGGACGCGCGACTCCGCCGTCGCGTCAGGAGCAGAGTCCCATGGCCATGCTGAAGCGCGAAGAGTTGGGCAGCAACCCCGCCGTTTCGAGCGACCTCAATGCCCTGCTCGGGCGCGGCTCCGAGTTCGAGGGGAAGCTCACCTTCGAGGGCACCGTCCGCATCGACGGCAAGTTCACCGGCACCATCGTCACGAACGACGTGCTGGTGGTCGGCGAGGGCGCCAAGATCTCGGCCGAGATCTCCTGCGGTAGCATCATCGTCCACGGCGAGGTGCAGGGGAACGTCCGGGCGAAGAACGCGGTGGAGCTGCACCACCCCGCGAGGGTGCGCGGCAACATCGAGAGCCCCTCGGTCATGATCGAGAAAGGGGTCGTCTTCGAGGGCCAGTGCAAGATGGAGAACCTCGTCCAGGAGAAGGGCGTCTCGAAGCCCGCCACCCCGTCCCCGACGCCCATCGCCGCGGTGAAGACCTAGGGCCCCGCCCCGGGAAGCTCTTCGGCCGGATGCGCGAAGGCCCCGCGTGCGCCGCGGGGCCTTCGCCCTTCGGAGGTCTGCCCGCGGCAGGCCTAGCTCACCTTCACCTGAATAGCCTTCGGCTTCGCCTCCGGCTTCTTCGGCAGGTGCACCGTGAGCACCCCGTTCTTCGAATCGGCCCTGATCTTCTCGGCGTCGATCGAGCCCGGCAGCGAGAAGGAGCGCGTGAAGGTCCCGTAGGCGAGCTCCACCCGGTGGTAGTTGTCGCGCTTGTCCTCGCGCTCGAGCTTGCGCTCGCCCCGCAGCGTCAAGACCCCGTTCTCGAAGCGGATGTCGACGTCCTTCGGCTCGACCCCGGCGAGGTCGAAGCGCAGCGAGACGCCCTCGTCGTCCTCGTAGATGTCGACGTTCGGAGTCCAGCCCACCGACTCGCCAGCCCGCGCCCCGAGGCGGTCGTCGAACATCCTGGTCAGCTCATCCTGCACCCTCTGAAGGTCCCGGAATGGGTCCCAGCGCGTAAGCATCGCCATGATCTGTCTCCTCTTTTCAGATACTCCAACCGCGACGAAGGTAAGGCTGACCGACCGACTGTCAAACGGGCGTGCCTCGCCCGGCGGGGCGCACCCAAGAGTCGAGAGCGCAAGGCGAATTCACCGGCGCTGCGGCGCTTGACCGCAGTCGGGGGTCGTGCTACTTGGGCCGCCCCCCTTATGAGCGCCGGATCGATAGCTCGCCGCTACGCGAAGGCCCTGTTCGAACTGGCGGTCGAGCGCGGCGAGGTCGAGGCCTTCGCCGACGCCCTCATCTCCCTGAAGCGGGCCCTCGCGGCCGCCCCCGAGCTCGAGGACGTCCTCGTGAACCCGGTCTACACGCGGGAGCAGCGCCGGGGCATCGCGGCCGAGCTCGCGCGGGAGCTCGCCCTCCCGAGAGACCTCGCGAACCTGCTGGCGCTCCTCGCCGACCGTAACCGGCTCGGCGAGCTCGGCGGGGTGGCGGAGGTGTTCGGGGGACTCGCCGACGAGAAGCTCGGCCGCGTGCGGGCGAGGGTGGTGTCGGCCGTGCCGCTCGAGGCCGCGGCGGCCGAGCGCCTGTCCGAGCGCCTGGCCCGGGCCACCCGAGCGAGCGTCATCGTCGAGCGGGCGGTCGACCCCGAGCTCGTGGGCGGGGTGGTGGCGCAGGTCGGCCGCTTCACCTACGACGGATCGATCAAGAGCCAGCTCGAGGACTTGCGCCGCGCGCTCAAGCGGTAACGGGCCCGGCGAGGACCCCTTCGTCCCTCTCCGGAGGCGAATCCATGGACATTCGCGCAGACGAGATCAGCCGGATCATCCGCGAACAGATCAAGGACTACGGGAAGAAGGTGGACGTGAGCGAGACTGGCTCCGTCCTCTCGCAGGCGGACGGCGTGGCGCGGGTCTACGGGCTCGCCGGGGTGGCCGCCGGCGAGCTCCTCGAGTTCCCGCGCGGCGTCCGCGGGCTGGTCCTGAACCTCGAGGAGGACAACGTCGGCGTCGCCATCATGGGCCACTACGAGCACATCCGCGAGGGCGACCCGGTGAAGCGGACCGGGCGCATCGCCGAGGTGCCGGTGGGCGAGGGCCTGCTCGGGCGGGTGGTGGACGGGCTCGGCGCCCCCATCGATGGCCGCGGGCCCATCGCCGGGGCCCAGCCCCGCAAGATCGAGATCAAGGCGCCCGGGATCGTGAAGCGCAAGTCGGTGCACGAGCCGATGCAGACCGGGCTCAAGGCCATCGACGCGCTCGTCCCCATCGGGCGCGGCCAGCGCGAGCTCATCCTGGGAGACCGCCAGACCGGCAAGACCGCCCTCGCCATCGACACCATCCTCAACAACAAGGGGGCGAACCTCTTCTGCGTGTACGTGGCGGTCGGGCAGAAGCAGTCGACGGTGGCCCGGGTGGTCGACAAGCTCGCCCAGTACGGCGCCCTCGAGTACACCACCGTGGTGGCCGCCTGCGCCTCCGACCCGGCGCCCATGCAGTACCTCGCCCCCTACACCGGGGTGACCATGGGCGAGTTCTTCCGCGACAGCGGCCGGCACGCCCTCATCATCTACGACGACCTCTCCAAGCACGCGGTGGCCTACCGCCAGCTCTCCCTGCTCCTCAGGCGCCCGCCCGGGCGCGAGGCCTACCCGGGCGACGTCTTCTACCTGCACAGCCGCCTGCTCGAGCGCGCGGCCAAGCTCTCCGAGAAGGAGGGGGGCGGCTCGCTCACCGCGCTGCCCATCATCGAGACCCAGGCCGGCGACGTCTCGGCCTACATCCCCACCAACGTCATCTCCATCACCGACGGGCAGATCTTCCTCGAGACCGACCTCTTCAACTCCGGGGTCCGCCCGGCCATCAACGTCGGGATCTCGGTGTCGCGCGTCGGCGGTTCCGCCCAGATCAAGGCCATGAAGCAGGTGGCGGGCTCGCTCAAGCTCGAGCTCGCCCAGTACCGCGAGCTCGCCGCCTTCGCCCAGTTCGGCTCCGACCTCGACAAGGCCACCCAGGAGACGCTCGCCCGCGGCGAGCGGCTGGTGGAGGTCCTGAAGCAGGGCCAGTACCAGCCCATGCCGGTGGAGAAGCAGGTCATCCAGATCTACGCCGCCACCAACAAGGACGAGAGCGGGACGAGCTGGGTTCGCAACGTCCCGGTCGAGCAGGTGAGCCGCTACATGCGCGAGCTCCTCGAGTTCCTCGACGCGCGCCACCCCGACCTCGCCCGCCGGATCGCCGAGAAGAAGGCGCTCGACGAGGAGCTGCGCCGCGGGCTCGACGGCGCGCTCGGCGAGTTCCGCTCCATCTTCCGGGCCGAGGGCTAGCAGCCACAGCCCCGCGAGGTGACCGCGTGCCCTCCCTGCGCGACATCCGGACCCGCATCGGCTCGGTGAAGAGCACCCGGCAGATCACGAAGGCCATGAAGATGGTCTCGGCGGCCAAGCTGCGGCGGGCCCAGGAGGCCATCGTGCGCGCCCGGCCCTACGCGGCCCTGCTCGAGCAGGCGCTCGCCCGCATCGCCGGCCGGGCCGCCGCCGAGGGGCCGCTCACCCATCCGCTCCTCGCCGCCCGGCCCGCGCGGCGGGCCGAGCTCGTCCTCTTGACGAGCGACCGCGGGCTCGCCGGAGCCTTCAACTCCAACGTAGTGCGGCGGGCCCAGCGCTTCGCCACCGAGAACGCCGACCGCTACCACGAGATCCTCTTCTCCACCATGGGCCGCAAGGCGCGCGACTTCTTCCGGGCCCGGCGCACCCCGGTCCGCAAGGACTACGCCGGCGTGCACCAGCACCTCTCCTACGAGAAGGCGGCCGAGATCGCCCGCGAGCTGGCCGAACGCTTCCTCGCCGGCGAGGTCGACACGGTCTTCCTCTGCTACAACGAGTTCAAGAGCGCCATCGCGCAGCGGGTGGTGGTCCGGCAGCTGCTCCCCATCGCCCCCCCCGAGGAGCCGGAGGCGCACGCGGGTTTCGATTTCCTCTACGAGCCCGCCCGCGGCGCGCTGCTCGACGAGCTCGTCCCCAAGCACCTCGCCATCCAGACCTGGCGGGCGCTCCTCGACTCGGCGGCCAGCGAGCACGGCGCGCGCATGACCGCCATGGAGTCGGCCACCAAGAACGCCGAGGAGATGATCAGCTCCCTCACCCTCCAGTACAACCGTGCCCGCCAGGCGTACGTCACGAAGGAGCTCATGGAGATTGTGAGCGGCGCCGAGGCGCTCAAGTAGCGGAGAACACATGGCCACCGAGATCCATCTCCAGAGCGGCAGGATCGTGCAGGTCATCGGCCCGGTCGTCGATGTCGAGTTCCCGCCCGGCGCCCTCCCCGAGATCTACACCGCCCTCGCCGTGACCAACCCGGCCATCGACGGCCGGGCCGACAACCTGGTCATCGAGGTGGCCCAGCACCTCGGCGAGAACACCACCCGCTGCGTGGCCATGGATTCTACCGACGGCCTGGTGCGCGGGATGTCGGTCAAGAACACCGGGGCGCCCATCACCATGCCGGTGGGGGCCTGCGTGCTCGGGCGCATCCTCAACGTGGTGGGCGACCCGGTCGACGAGCGGGGCCCGGTGAGCGCGCACAAGCGCATGCCCATCCACCACCCGCCGCCCACCCTCACCGACCAGAACGTCAAGATCGAGGCCTTCGAGACCGGGATCAAGGTCATCGACCTGCTCGCCCCCTACCTGCGCGGCGGCAAGATCGGCCTCTTCGGGGGCGCCGGGGTGGGAAAGACCGTGCTCCTCATGGAGCTCGTGAACAACGTGGCCAAGGCGCGCGGCGGCTTCTCGGTGTTCGCCGGCGTCGGCGAGCGCACCCGCGAGGGCAACGACCTCTACCACGAGATGATCGAGTCGGGGGTCATCAACAAGGACGACCTCGCCAAGAGCCAGTGCGTGCTGGTCTACGGTCAGATGAACGAGCCGCCCGGGGCGCGCGCCCGCGTCGGGCTCTCGGCCCTCGCCATCGCCGAGTACTTCCGCGATGAAGAGAACCGCGACATGCTCCTCTTCATCGACAACATCTTCCGCTTCACCCAGGCCGGCTCCGAGGTGTCGGCGCTCCTCGGCCGCATCCCCTCGGCGGTCGGCTACCAGCCCACCCTC
>Ga0335078_10018607_pt1 | contig 10328 bp, 10 predicted proteins | sample Lox_Sample_32_FD_206711 | JGI IMG/M metagenome (GOLD analysis project Ga0335078, IMG submission 206711) | Soil microbial communities from Loxahatchee National Wildlife Refuge, Florida, United States - Lox_Sample_3.2 | ecosystem: Environmental > Terrestrial > Soil > Wetlands | place: USA...
GCGCGGGTAGTCCTCGTGCTCCGGGCTCAGGCGGCGTACCCCGGCCCAGCGAACACGCATTCGCCGTCGCCGACCCGCTACCCGACCATATCCTGCGGATCATCGAAGCCATCAAGACCGCATCAAGACCCGAGCCGCCACGTTGTCCAGGATCAGCAGCCACGCGCCGTCGCCGAACGTCTCGGCCAGCGCCTCCACCGGCGAGTCGGCGCCGGCCAGGCCGGCGCCCGAGACCCGGCCGACGGCGGCCAGCACCAGCCCGGGATCGGTGACCGAATCCAGCGGCACGAACACGGTGCCCGCGCCGAACCGGCCCCGCTGTAACCACGGTGGACCAGGTAGACCACCAGGAATGGCACTACGAAGCCGCCGAGGTTGTTGACGAACGAGCCGCCGGCCAGCACCCACACCAGCCGCGGCAGCTCTGCTCTCTCCGCGCGAGCCGGCCCTGCTGGCTTCGGTGATTGCCATGGCGCCCTCGAAAAGTACCTCGGTGCCGAACTAGTTAGCTCGGTACCGAGATACTAGGACCTGGCATACTAGCTCGTCAACATGTAACTCGGTTCCGAGCTATCATGGGCTGGTGAACGAGCAGCGTGATCACGTGGCCGCGATCCTGGACGCCTGGCGAGCCGAGCGGCCGGCCCTCGACGTGTCTCCCGTGGCGATCTTCGGACGGATTACCCGGATCGAGCGCTACCAGGCGGCGGCGATGCGCGAGGTCTGGCGCCGCCACCAGATCGACTCTGGCGAGTACGACGTACTGGCCGCGCTGAGCCGCAGCGGCCCTGGCTACCGGCTGACCCCCACCGAGCTGTACCGCAGCGTCCTGGTCAGCTCGGCCACCATGACCGAACGGCTGGACCGGCTTGAACGCCGCGGCCTCATCGCCCGCCAGCGCGCCGGCCGCGACCGGCGATCGGTTCTGGTCGAGCTCACTCCAACCGGCCGCGCCGTCTTCGATCGCGCCCACCCCGACCTGCTCGCCACCGAAGCCGCCCTGCTCGACGGGCTCCCCCCACCAGACCGCTCCTCCCTGGCCAAGCTCCTGGCCAAGCTCGCCGCCCTGCTCGAACAACAAGAAGCGGCCCAAGCCGACCAGCGCGCCATAACCGGATAATCTGCGACGCCGGAGCATCCTGCGGGTTTCACCACCACGACATGCCGATTCGGCGATCTGAAATTGTTTGAGCCGACTGCAATTCACTCGTTAGTCACGTGGCGTGATGTACCGGGCTGCGGATGGCGGATCTGTCAGATCGTCCTGAGGCGCCGTCCGCCTCGACGATCGACCCCTGCGCTCAGCGGACCCATGATGGGGCCTGCGGCGCTGGTCAGTCAGTGGCTTCGAGGTCCATGTCGTGTTGGGCGGCGGGCTGGAGGATCCTGGTTGAGGGAGTGATCTGCGGCTTGGGCAGCTGCAGGATCGCATCCCGCCCGAGCGCCCTCCAGGCTGGGAATGCCTCGCCGAGATCGGCCCAGTCTGGGTCTTCGCTCGGGATTTGAAGGCCTTGCCGTTCTTGGAGTTTCTCTCGGATTTACTGACGCTGCGTAGCGAGCGCACTGATCCACGCTGCCATGTCGCCGATGTTCTTGCCGGGCGCCACGGTCAGGTCGTCGCGCCCATTGTCGCCGGAGGGAGCCGGTTCGGCGGAGCGCAACGGCTCGATGACGTGGTCCGGATGACGGCGGCGCAGCTCGATGTCGGCGGCCATGACCAGCTCGCGGTACCGGTCGTAGCGGGTGCCCTGAGTTTCTGCGGCCCAGATCGTGTGGAGGGTGGCCAGGTGGTCGGCGTTAGCTAGGTTCTTCCGCTGGGTCTCTGTTGCGGATAGCTCGGCGCCGTCGCGGCCGAGGACGTCGGCGAGCACGGCGGTCGACTCTCGCGGGTCCGGGCTCCCTAGCCCGGGCGTGGGCTGGGCCGGTACGAGCCCTTGACGCTCGAGGCGGGTGCGGTCGTAGCGGTCCAGTTCGGGAGCGGCCCGGGTACCTGGTTGCGGGTCGGCGGGCCGGGCCGGGGTAGTGAACACGAACACCAAATTCATGTCCGTGCCACGGGTCATCGCCGGGTACAGCCACTGCCGGTCCTCGGCGCCGGTCACCAGCGCGATCCCGGTGTGCACGGTGCCGCCTTGCGCGGAATGCCCGGTGATCGCGTAGGCCAAGTCGGCTGACTGGTACCCGGGATAGCAGAACGCCCGGCCGGTGAACCGCCGCTGCCCGGTACCCGGACCCGTGCCGAGCAGGCGGCGGACCATGATGCCGTCGCCGGCGATGGCCTGGATCTGCAATACGTCGCCGTTGGCGAGGTGGGGTGGCCGGGCTCGCCTGCCTCGAGCGTATGGTCGTCGCGGCGGCAGATGATCAGGTCCCCGGCGAGGCCTCGGCGCCCTCGGCGATCCGTACGCTCGGGCCGCTGTCGACCAGGCCGAGGTGGATCAGGTCGTCGCGGATCCGGGCGGACAGGTCCCGGCACCGGGCCCAGCCCGCGGCCATCAGCAGCACGGCCCGCCCGGCCAGGTAGCTGGCCACGTAGGCATGGACGGCCTGGTCCATGGCCTGGTCGGGCGGGGCGCTGCGGATCCGGCCGTGCTGGTCGTAGTCGTCTAGCGCGGGGCACCCCAGAGCGCAGCCGCAGCGATGCGCCGCGTTCCCAGGCGGCGGTGAACCGGACCGGGTCAGCCAGCTGGCCGGGCTCGCGACCGTCGACCTGGGTGCCGTGGTAGCCGACCCGGGTGACTCCGGCCCAGGCCTGCAGGTACTCCAGCGCCGCCCGGTTGGCCCGGTGCAGGACCTCCTGGAACGCCTGTTCCCTACCGGCCCAGTAGGCGGCCGCCTGCTCGTCCCCGGACTGGCGGGCGCGGCGCTCGTTCTCCCGGATCGAGGCGTGCAGCACCGAGATGGACTTGGAGAATGAGACCGTCACGTCGGTGTATGCGGCGGGCTGGCGGGTTGCCTGCGCCGCCTCGCGCTCCAGCTCGATGAGCCGCTCGGCGGTGGCGTGCGGCTCGGCGGCCTTCAGCCGGGCCAGGTGATCGCCGAAGGTCGGGTACCGGCCGCGGGGCCGGCCGAACCGGGCCCGGGTGCGCGGGTCGATCTGCCGGTATACCGCGTCGTACGGCTGGCGCTCCACGACCTGGCTATCGGTGAAGCCGCGGGCTTGTGCCCCCGGTCCCCACCGGCGGCCGGGCGGCTCCCCGGCCTGGGCCGCGTCGATGTAGTAGCCGCCGGAGGCCCGCCCGGTGCGGGGCTGGGCCTGGTTCTTCCAGATGTAGCCAAGGTCGTATCCCTTGGCGACGGTGACGACCACGGCCAACCTGCTGTCCCTTCCCACCGGGTCCTGTCGCCGCGGAGCTGACCATGATCATTTCGATGAATGCAACGGTCTGCGGCGACATGAACCATGGTGAGCAAAAGGCGGTTCATGATCGTTTGCAGCGACCAGGGGAGAAGGGCGTAAGAAGCCGAGGAGAGAGGCAGTGAGCAGGGGAAACGGGAATTTCGAGTTGCACGCGGAAAGTGGCGGTCCGTCGCGGCGCGGCTGGGTGAAAGCGTCTCGGCTGCGCGTGTCGGCCCGTCTAGCCTCGGCCGGTCGGCCAGGGCGCAGGGCACGGTCTGGGTGCGCGCTTATGGATGGCGGATGCGCAGTAGTCCGCGCTGCAGGACCGCCACCGCCCCGGCAAGGCTGTCAGGATTGGTAAGGGTGGCGAGGTCGCTAACTGCCTTTATGGCTGTGGCGGCCGACTGGTCGGTCAGGCGCAGGATGACGATGCGGCATGACTGCCTGGCGGGTAGGCGCGGATGTCGCCCAACCCGCGGTCCAGGGTGATCAGGATCCGTCCTGCCGTGGTGGCTGCGGAGACAATATCTTGGTCCGGCGCGCCGATCAGGCCCTCTTGAGTGACGGTATCGACGTCGTGACCGGCGCTGGTCAAGATCGCGGTAGACGAGACGGGTAGGTTCTCGTCGAGCTTGAACTTCACCGTGACTGGGGCAGCGGGAGCAGTTCTTCGCGCGCCAACGCGGCACCGTAGGCGGCGGCTGCGCGCACGCCAGCCACGGTGACTGTGGGGTATTCGGCGGTGATCTCCTCGGCGGTCATGCCGGCGGCTAGGCAGTCCAAGATCACGCTAGCCGGCACGCGGGTTCCGGCGATCACGGCCTGGCCGTGCATCACCGGGGGTCGGTGGAGATCATCTCCAGCTGGTCAGCGGTCACGACTCCAGTGTGCCGCGCCGGAGGCGAGAATGCGAAGCTATCGCCCGGACGGTGGAGCTGCAAGCGACGCCGGGTGTGCTGGCTGCCACCGACTGGAGGCAGCATCTGTGGCAAGCGGTGATGACTCATCCGCAGGCCTCCCATACATCAGCAAGGCTTGCAGGAAGCGCTATTTCGGCCAGGGGTTCCGTACAGGCACTCGCGAATGTGGCGAGGGGTCAAACCCGGAGAAAGCGCCAGGTCAAACGGATGTGCTGAAAGGCCAAGCAGAAGGCCCGCGGGGAGCCAAACGGGGGAGCCAAAGTGGGTGCCAACGCAGCCAGACGTCGGGCGACGCACAGCGACGTGCGGCGACATTAGTCCATCTAGATGGCCGCATCAGGCGACGCAAGGCGACGGCCCGCGACGGTAGAAATGCGACTTACAAGTGAGGGGTCGGTGGTTCGAACCCGCCTGCGCCCATCGAGGTCAGAGCGTTGCACGCTCACCTCCGTCTCCTGAGGGCCGGTTTGGGACCGCAAATGGGAGCGCTTTTCCCTGGCGCGTTCCCGGTGGGGGGCGAGCCAGTCGTCGAGAGCGGGCACGCCTGAGCGTGGCTGAGCGCCGCGGGAGTCATCGATTCGCGCTCGTGCGGCGACGATGGACTGCCACCTCGACGTCTGGCTCGTGAGCAGTTCCTCGATCATCTCGTCGTCGATGTGCGTGTAGTGGTCGGCGATGTCGCCTGAGCGTTCGTGGCCGAGCCGGTCGCGTCGCAGCACCCTGGGCACGCGGTCGCGTCAACGCGGTCTGGTGCCCGTGCCGTAAGCCGTGCGGGGTGAGGCCGGGCGCGAGTGGCCCCCAGCAGCATTCGGCCAGCTGCTCGACCTTCGCCCGCCGCTTTCCTGTCATCGGGACCGGTATCGCTGGCCACGGCTCGTTGTAGCAGTGCACCCGCCAGGGTTCGCGCTGGTACCCGCGGCGGGGTTTCTCTGCCGGGTAGAGGCCGTCGCATGCCGGGCGGAACACCCGCGCGGCGTAGTTGGACCGCCGGGCGTGGCCGCCCTCGACTCCCAGGAACAGGAACGGCTCCCGCGACCCGCACGCGCTCGCCCCGTCGGCGCATACTGGACTCCGGCACTTTCTCGCGCCGTGTTTGATGCGCTGGAGCAGCGTGAAGAGCCAGTCCGGCAGGTCGACGTCTCGGCGGGACCCGTCTTTGGGCGGCGCGAGGTAGAACTTGCCGTTCAGCTCGACGAGCTGCCATTCGACGCGAATGTAGGGATGATTGCGGCGGTGATCCGGGCCGCGGATGTACGAGGCTTGCAATCCGGTGGCCTCTCCCCATCGCAGGCCGGTGAACGCTATCAGCAGGATCCTGGCGAACTCCGCCTCGCCGCCGAGCAGTGCGCAGCGCTCCGCGATCAAAAGGGCCGTGTCCTCGGCGGCCCAGACCTTCTCGGCGGCGACCCGGGCGCGGTCCTGGTGGGCTTTGCGGCCTCGGACCGCGCTGGCGAGAGGCAGGGTTGGTGTCGATGTGCCCGGCGGTTACCGCGTCAGCGAGGATCGTGTGCAGGCGGCGCCGTGCGCCGCGAATGTACTCCACGGAGTAGCCGCGCTTGACGGTGAGTTTTCGCTCCCAGGCGTCGATCTCTTCGCGGCTGATCGATGCAATGGCGTGCTCGCCGAAGGCCGGGAGGATGAAGCGTCTGATGGGGGCGGAGTAGTTGGCACGGGTGGTCAGCTCGATGTCCCACGTCGGCCAGATCTGGCTGGTCCACTCGGCGAGTGTGATCTCGCCCTTCCTGGGATCGCGCCAAGTTCCCGCCTCGATCGCGGCCCGCGCTTCACGCGCGGCCTGGAGTGCCTGCTTTTTGGTGGGAAAGCCGCTGGTGGACCTCAGCCGCCCGTCGGGGTCGGGGTAACGCCCGCGCCAAGTCTTGCCGCGTCTCTCGGCGAAACACTGCGATCGGGCCATGAGGGCTCCTTGACGTGCTCACATCGGGGGACGAGCGGGCGGCTCGGTGTCAGCGCGTGTGGCTCGGCGTGACCGACAAAGGGGACGAAAGCCGCTCGGCCAGCGCGCGCTTCGGGTCCCCTGACGCCTCGCCCCGTTGGCGCCGGGCCGCTGGCTTCTCCTCGCCGTCCGCGGCCTTCGCTGTCTTGGGGGACTTCTTATGTGCGCTGGTGCCCGGCGCAGTGGCGGTCGCCGTCCGGCCTTGGCCCGGTTTTGCGGGCCGTGCGAGATCCTGCCGAATTGCCACGACATGAGAGTCGGTCAGCCGGTATTCCCGGCCCCACCGGCTGTGCGCATATCCTCTGCGCTTGATCATCCATCGCAGCGCACACGGCGATATCCCGGGAAAGTACAGCTCACAGACCTCGGTCAGCGTCCGGTGCCGCTCCGGGGCCGTCATGCCTAATACCTCCGCCCCGTACCTACGCGCGGTGCGGACGATCGAGGCCGCGAAAGAGAAGAACGAGGCGCAGCCTTGGGTCTGGGCACCAATAGCTGAGGTCGCCATCGAGGGTCACGTACCAGCCTCGGCTTCGGGCTGTGGGCCGCTGCTCACTCTTCGAAGCTCAGCTGGGAGATCCAGAATATGTGCGTGGCGCCGCCTGGCCTCGCGCTGGTTGCCCTGCTCCGGCATCAGCACAGCCCCACATCTGGTGGCCACCGCGTCGCGGATGAACTCGGCGGCGGCGCCCCTGTCCCGGTTCTCACGGATTGTCATTGGGTCGGCAAGAACACGCCGGATCTCCGCCTCCGGATCGGGCGACGTCGCCGGGCGCGGGGTTGGGTCACCCACCAATCAGCCCTCCGGCCTCATCTCCGTGGTGGGCCGATGGCGCGCCGGCGACATGGCCCATGGCCTGATGGGCTCGCTCCAAGCGGTGGTATAGGTGCGCGGCTATCGCGGCGGCCTCGGCCAGATGCGCGCGTGCCGCGCCGACCGCCGCTGCGGGGTCGCCACCCGAGTCCAGGCGCAGCCGCCCGGCCGCCAGCCGGTCCTGCAGGAACCCGCGCATCTGGCCGAACGCCTGCTGCAGCGCGTAGGCGCCGGCTTTAATCGCGCCGATCACGTCATAGACGTCGGCCGGGTATATGAGCCCGGGCCAGCCTGTCCAAGGCGCGATGGCGTAGTTCAGCACCCGTACGCACTCGGCGAAGGCCTGCGCGACCTCGCGATAATCGGGCGAATGCTGGCCAGCTGGCGCAAGCGTGATCGTCTCGCTCATGCGGGCCTCCCGGCAGCGGCGCCGTTGTATCTGCCGGGGCCCGGCAGCCACCCATGGTAGGAGCCCAGTGCGGTAACTCCGCTCGCTGGGATCTGCGCGGGGGGCCGCCCGCAAGGGCGGTCCCTACCGCGACGGCGAGGCGGCGGTGCGATGGCGTCGAGCCACATAAAAAGCCTTCCCCAGGGCGAAAGCGGCGCGGCACCCCCGGAATGACGGTTACCCGTGAGAGCATGGATCCCCGTCAAGCACGCGGAGGAGGGTCGGCGTGACGGACGGGCGGACGGGACGATCGGGCGAGTGGGACGCGCTGGAGCTGTACGCGCCGCTGCTCGCCAGCCTGGGAGGCGGTGTCGGCGACGGTGCGGGCAGCGTCGGGGCGCTGGTGGACGAGCGGGTGTCGCTCCTGGTGGACGAAGCCGTCAAGGTATGGAGCAGGCCGGGATTCGACACGTTCCTCTCAGTTCCCGCACTCCGCTTCACCCCGTTCGACTACCAGGTGCAGGCGGCGCGAAGCGCGCTGCGCCGGATGCGGGGTCGAGCGATACTCGCCGACGAGGTGGGACTGGGCAAGACGATCGAGGCCGGGCTGATTCTCGCTGAGCTGCGGCTGCGCGGGCTGGCCGGCCGGACGCTGGTCATCACCCCGGCTGGGCTCGTGGCACAGTGGCGGGAGGAACTGGAGCGTAAGTTCGGCGTACCCACGATGATCCCCGGCCAGGACGCGGATCGTGGTGTACTGGTCGTCTCGCTGGCGGCCGCCCGTCGCGACCCGCTGAGATCGCAGCTGACACCAGAATCCTGGGACCTGATCATCGTCGACGAGGCGCACCGGGTCCGGGCGCCGCGCAGCGCTTCCGGGCAACTGATCCGCCAGCTCAGGTCGCGCTACCTGCTGCTGTTGACCGCCACGCCGGTAGAGAACCGGCTACAGGACCTCTACGAGATGGTGAGCCTGGCCGCGCCCGGATTGCTTGGGACCGCCGCCCAGTTCCGCGCCGCCCACGGCACCGCGTCGCTCGCCACGCCCGGCAGGGAACCACGGAACGTCGCCGCGCTGCGCAAGCAGACCGCCGAGGTGATGATCAGACACCGGCGCAGCGAGGTGAGCGTGCTCCTGCCGCAGCGTTTGGCCGAGACGGTACGCATAGAGCCGTCCGGCGACGAACAGCAATGGTACGCCGACCTGACAGCACGAGTCCGCGCCGAGGGCAGGACGACCACGTCGGCGCAACGGCTGACCCTGCGCAGCGTGGCGAAGCTGGCCGGGTCGAGCCCCGCCGCGGCGGCGCCCACCCTTGCCAAGATTGGCTGGGACGACCTGGCCCGGCGCGGCTCCCTGCTTACCGCCCCGGCGAAGGTCGCGGTGCTGCTCGACCGGCTCGGCCGGTTCACCCAGGCGGGGCAGAAGGTCCTGGTGTTCACCGCGTTCCGGCAGACCCTGGAGCTGCTGACTGATCAGGTGCCGGGCGCTGCGGTCTACCACGGCAGCCTGCCGCGCGCGGAGAAGGAGCGGACGATTGCCGCTTTCCGCGACGAGGCCCAGGTACTGCTGTCCACCGAGTCCGCCGGGGAGGGGCGCAATCTCCAGTTCTGCCACGTGATGGTGAACATGGACCTGCCGTGGAACCCGATGCAGATCGAGCAGCGGCTCGGCCGTCTGCATCGGGTCGGCCAAGAGCACGACGTGCTGCTGACCAACCTGGTCGCCAGCGGCACCATCGAGGAGCAGGTCCTGCGCGTGCTCGAGGCGAAGATCAACCTGTTCGAGCTGGTGGTGGGCGAGCTCGACATGATCCTCGGCCGGGTGGACGACGAGTTCGACTTCGAGACCACCGTGTTCGACGCGTTCGTCGCCTCGGAAGACGACGCGGAGTTCGGCGAGCGGATGGCGGTCATCGGCGACGACCTGGCCCGAGCCAGGACCGATTACCTGGCCAGCCGCGCGTCGATCGACAACCTGGTCTCGGAAGAGGAGGGCGCGTGATCGTCGATCCCGCGCTGGAGTTCTGGCTGCGGCACGTGGCTGCCGACGGCGGCCTCTGGGAGCCGGCCGGGGATTCCGCGTACGTGGTCCTCCCCGGCCAGCTTCGCGACGCGTACCGGCTACCGGAAGAGCTCCGGGTCACCGCCGACCCCGACGTCGCGCGGGAAGAGGGTGCCACACTGCTCACCGCCGGTCATCCCGTCCTCGCCGAGGCCGCCGACCGGGTGCTAGTCGTCGGCGACGCCGGCTACCTCGTCCTGGACCGGCCCGCCGCTGTCCCGCCGGGACGTGACGTGCTGCAGGCCGAGGTCCGCGAGGCATTCCCGGCCGACCACGGCCGGATCGACCTGTCTGGCGAGCCCGCCTTCGGGCTGCACCCCGTCGTCCGGGTGGGCGCGCTGGTCACCTACGAGCTGTCGGCCGAGGACCGCTTCCAGGAGGAGGCGGAGCGCTGGGTGGATGTCCCTTCCTGTCGCGAGCTACCCGCCGCGCTTGCCAGGTCGCTGTCCAAGGCCCATTGCGCCGAACGTACGGTGGTACCTCCCGCTGAGAACTTGCTTCCGGCGATCGGTCACGCCCACTGGCTGATGGACTCGGCCGCGGTTTCCCGGCGTGCCGTGCTCGCCGCTGGGGTGAGCGGCGGATTCGAGGCCGAACGCGCCCGGGCCGCAGCTTATTACGCGGATACGATCGCCGGCATCGAGCGTCGCCTCGCGACCGCCACGTCAGACCGGGCCGCCGTGTTGCGGGAGCGGCTGCGCGCCACCCGCGAGGAACAGGCGCGGCGGCTGGCCGAGATCGCGGAGAAGTACGAGGCCCGGCATGTGATCAGGCCGTACCGGCTGCATGTGCTACTGGTGCCCGCACTGCGGGTCGCGGCCGACGTGCTGCGCGGGTCGCGGCGGTA
>Ga0335078_10018608_pt1 | contig 10328 bp, 5 predicted proteins | sample Lox_Sample_32_FD_206711 | JGI IMG/M metagenome (GOLD analysis project Ga0335078, IMG submission 206711) | Soil microbial communities from Loxahatchee National Wildlife Refuge, Florida, United States - Lox_Sample_3.2 | ecosystem: Environmental > Terrestrial > Soil > Wetlands | place: USA: Florida...
GGCGAAGGCGGGCAGGCCGGCCAGCACGGCCCGCCCGGCGAGGGACGCGCGCCCGGCGAGGGACGCGCGCCCGGCGAGGGACGCGCGCCCGGCGAGGGACGCGCGCCCGGCGAAGGACGCCCGCCCCGCGAAGGACGCGCGCCCGGCCCAGGCCGCGCCGCGGCTCGGCGTGCGGAAGACCTACAAGCTGTTCCTCGGCGGCGCGTTCCCGCGGTCGGAGTCCGGCCGGTCCTATCCGGTCACCGGGCCGGACGGCACGCTGCTCGCGCACGCCGCGCTGGCCTCGCGCAAGGATGCCAGGGACGCGGTGTCAGCCGCCCGCAAGGCCCTGCCGGGCTGGTCCGGGGCCACCGCCTATAACCGCGGCCAGGTCCTGTACCGGGTGGCCGAACTCCTCGAAGGGCGCGCTGAGCAGTTCGCGGCAGAATGCGTAAAGGCGGCTGGGGTTTCGCCCGGGGAAGCGGAATCAGTGGTGGCGGGCGCGATCGACCGGTGGGTCTGGTACGCGGGCTGGCCGGACAAGATCGGGCAGGTGGACGGGGCGGCCAACCCGGTCGCCGGGCCGTACTTCAACCTCAGCGTGCCCGAGCCGACCGGTGTAGTGGCGCTCCTCGCGCCGCCGGAGGCCAGCCTGCTCGCGCTGGTCAGCGTGCTGGCCCCAGCCATCGCCACCGGTAACAGCGTGGTGCTGGTGGCCAGCGAGACGGCGCCGCTGGCCGCGATCAGCCTGGCCGAGGTGCTGGCCACCTCCGACGTGCCGGGCGGCGTGGTCAACGTGCTGACCGGGCGGTCCGCCGAGCTGGCCCCGGTGCTGGCCGCGCACATGGACGTGAACGCGATCGACCTGACCGGCGCGGCCCCGGCCGACCGGGCTGGGCTGGAGCGGCTGGCTGCCGGGAACGTCAAGCGGGTGTACGCGGCCGGCGCGGGCTGGGTGGCCGAGGACTGGGCGGCCCCTCCCGGGCTGGCCCGGATGCTGGCCTTCCTGGAAACCAAGACCGTCTGGCACCCCATCGGCACCTGACCCGCCCGGCCTGCCGCCCGCCCGGCCTGCCGCCCCCGCCCGGCCTGCCGGCCCGCCCGGCCTGCCGGCGCGTGATCATGACATAGGGGCGAATAGATTCGACCTCAAGTCATGATCACCGCTCCCTGGGCTGGCTGAGTCAGACCTCGCCGAACAGGCGGTCGCCGGCGTCGCCCAGCCCGGGGACGATGTAGCCGCGCTCGTTGAGGCGCTCGTCCAGGGCCGCGGTGACCACCCGGACCGGCAGCGGGTCGTCGGTGGGGAAGGCGGCGGCCACCCGGTCCACACCCTCGGGCGCGGCCAGCAGGCAGACCGCGGTGACCGAGGCCGCCTCCCGCTCGGCCAGCATGCCGATGACCGTCTCCAGCGTCCCGCCGGTAGCCAGCATGGGATCCAGCACGAACACCTCGCGCCCGGCCAGGTTGGCGGGCAGCCGGTTGGCGTAGGTCGCCGCGACGAGTGACTCCTCGTCCCGGGCCAGCCCGACGAAGCCCACGTCGGCGGTGGGCAGCAACCGGATCATGCCGTCCAGCATGCCGATGCCGGCCCGCAGTACCGGCACCACCATGGGCCCCGGGCCCGCCAGCCGCACGCCCTCGGCCTGGCCCACCGGGGTGCGCACTTCCACCGGCTGCACCCGGACCTCCCGGGTGGCCTCGTAGGCGAGCAAAGTGACCAGCTCGTCGGTGAGCCTGCGGAACGTCGGGGAGTCGGTGCTCTCATCCCGCAGGGCGGTGAGCTTGTGCGCGATCAGCGGATGATCAACGACCAGAGTTTGCATGATCGGTAGTGTGGCAGGCCGGCCCCGGCCATGGCCGGCGAGCACCCCAACAGCCGCCCGGCGGGGCGTGACCAAATGTCACCGACAGTTCTCCGGCTGGCCACGGCGTAGCCCGGGGCGGCGCCACACCGCGGCTGCATCGTGTGAGCGTGCGGATCGCCATCATTACGGAATCCTTCCCCCCCGATGTGAATGGCGTGGCCCACAGTGTGCTGCGCGTCGCCGAGCATCTGCTGGCCCGGGGCCACCAGCCGATGGTCATCGCGCCCCAGCCACCCCCCGGTCTGCGGGCGGCGGAACCCGAGGCCAGCTACCGGGTGCACCGCGTGGCCTCGGTCCCGCTGCCCGGCTACCGGACGTTCCGGCTCGGGGTGCCCGCCGTCACCTGCCAGCGCTGGCTGGCCACCTGCCGGGCCGACGTGGTCCACCTGGCCAGCCCGTTCGTGCTCGGCGCCTGGGGGGCCGCGGCGGCCAGGCGGCTCGGCCTGCCGGTGGTCGCGGTGTACCAGACCGACGTGCCCGGCTACGCGCGGGCCTATCACGGCGGCGGCCTGGCCGAAGCCGCGGCGTGGGCCTGGCTGCGCCGGATCCACAACGCGGCCAGCCGGACCCTCGCGCCGTCCACGGCCAGCGCGGAACGGCTGCGGGTGCACGGTATCGAGCGGGTCTGGCTGTGGGGCCGCGGGGTGGACTGCGCCCGGTTCAGCCCGGCCAAGCGCAGCCCCGGCCTGCGCACCGCGCTGGCCCCGGACGGGCAGGTGCTGGCCGGGTACGTCGGGCGGCTGGCCACCGAGAAGCGGGTCGACCTGCTGGCCCCGGTGTCCGAACTGCCCGGCGTCCGGCTGGTCATCGTGGGCAGCGGGCCGGCCGAGGCCCGGCTGCGCCGGCTGATGCCCCGCGCTGTGTTCCTCGGCCAGCACAGCGGGGACCAGCTGGCCCGGATCTTCGCCAGTCTCGATGTGTTCGTGCACAGCGGGTGCCACGAGACGTTCGGCCAGACCATCCAGGAGGCGGCGGCCAGTGGGCTGCCGGTGGTGGCGCCCGCGGCCGGTGGCCCGCTCGACCTGGTCGGCGACGGGGTGACCGGGCACCTGGTGCCGCCCGGCGACGCGGCCGCGCTGGCCGGTGCGGTAGGCCGGCTGGCCGCCGACCCGGCGGCCCGGGCCGCGCAGGGACAGGCCGGGCGGCAGCGGGTCTCGGCGCGCAGCTGGGCCGTGCTCGGGGACGCACTGCTCGGCCACTACGCGGCGACGGCGGCCCGGGACCGGGAGCCGGGCCGCCGTCGCGATCACGGCCCGGCCGCCGTCGCCGGCCCGGTGCACAACGAGGCGGCATGAGCGCACGGCCAGCAGTGACCGTGCTGGGCACCGGGTACCTGGGCACGGCGCACGCGGCGGGGCTGGCCGCGCTGGGCTTCCCGGTCCTCGGCGTGGACCGTGACCCGGGCCGGGTCGCCGCGCTCGCCGCCGGGGAGGTGCCGTTCCACGAACCCGGGCTCCGGGCGCTGCTGCGCGAGGGCCTGGCCCGCGGGCTGCTCCGGTTCACCACCTCCTACCCGGCGGCGGCGGCGTTCGGCACCGTGCATTTCATCTGCGTCGGCACGCCGCAGCGGGCCGGCTCGTATCACGCTGACCTGTCCGCGCTGGACGCGTGCGTCGGGACGCTGGGCCCGTTGCTGGACCGGCCCTGCCTGGTGGTGGGCAAGTCCACCGTGCCGGTGGGCACCGCGGCGAGGCTGGCCGGGTGGCTGGCCGAGCTCGCCCCGGCCGGCCGTTCCGCCGAGCTGGCCTGGAATCCTGAGTTCCTGCGCGAGGGATCGGCGGTGCACGACACGCTCCGGCCGGACCGGATCGTGATCGGGGTGGGCTCGGCCCGCGCCGAGCAGCGGCTGCGCGAGGTGTACGCTGGGCCGCTGGCTGCGGGTGTCCCGCTGGTGGTCACCGATCCGGCCACCGCGGAGCTGGTCAAGGTGGCTGCTAACGCGTTCCTGGCCACCAAGATCTCGTTCATCAACGCGATGGCCGAGCTGTGTGAGGCGGCCCAGGCGGATGTGGTGCAGCTGGCCGAGGCGCTCGGCCACGACCCGCGTATCGGGCACCGCGGCCTGCGGCCCGGCCTCGGATTCGGCGGCGGCTGCCTGCCCAAGGACATCCGGGCGTTCATGGCCCGGGCCGGGCAGCTCGGGGCCGCGCAGGCGCTGCGGTTTCTGCAGGACGTGGACGAGATCAACGCGCGGTGCCGGGCCCGAGTCGTCTCGCTGGCCTGTGACCTCCTCGGCGGGTCGGTGGCCGGGCGGGCGGTGGGCGTGCTCGGCGCCGCGTTCAAGCCGGATTCCGACGACATCCGGGATTCGCCGGCGCTGGCCGTGGCGGCCACCTTGGGCCAGCTCGGGGCCAGGGTCAGCGTGTTCGACCCGGCCGCGATGGACCGGGCCCGGCAGGTGCACCCGGAGCTCAGCTACGCGGGCTCGGTGCAGGGCGCGGCCCAGGACGCCGACCTGGTGCTGCTGCTCACCGAGTGGCCGGAGATCTGCGACACCGACCCCGAGGTGCTGGGCAAGACCGTGGCGCGGCGGTGGATCATCGACGCGCGCAACTCGCTCGACGCGGAGCGGTGGCGGGCCGCCGGATGGCAGTACCGGGCGCTGGGCCGCGGCTGAACCGCTGGCCGGCCCTCGGCGGCCGCCTGGCTTTCGGGGGTCAGCCGGTCTCGGGGGTCAGCTGGTTTCGAGGGTCAGCCGGTCTCGGGGGTCAGCTGGTTTCGGGGGTCAGCTGGCGAGCTGGCGGGCGACCAGCGCGATCCCGTGGCCCCACGAGGCGATCTGCCCGGCGGGCAGATACGCGGTGCCGGACTTGAGGTGGTCCACCATGGGCGTGGCCAGATACCGCTCCCGGCCGGACGGGTCGATGAAGTACACAGCCGAAGTGTGCACCACATCCGCGTCCGGGCTGGGTGCCCGGACCTCGATGTTGTAGCCGCCCCACACGTGCTTCAGGTCCTTGGCCGGCCCGGTGAAGAAGTGCCAGTCCGGGATCGTGGTCAGCCCCTGGGCCCGGGAGTACTCGGCCATATCGGCCACGCCCGCGTGGTACAGGTTCACGTTGACCGCGGCGAACACCACCCGGCTGGCCAGCGGCCCCAGGTCGTGATAGGCGCGGACATACTCCTGCGAGACGATCGGGCAGATGTCGGTGCAGTGCGGGTCCATGAACTGGAGCACCACCACCTTGCCGTGCAGGCTGGCCAGGGACAGCGTGTGGCCGTGCTGGTCGGTCAGGGTGAAGCCGGGCGCGGCCGTCCGCGGCAGCGGGGACAGCGACATCAGGTTGGCCAGCGGAGTGGACACGGTGGCCGGCAGGCCGGACACCCGGGGCAGCTGCGCCGGGGCCTGGGCCTGGATGTGCCGGGCGATCAGGTACGCCGGGATGGCCACGATCGCGCCCACTAGCACGGTGGCCAGGCCGCACAGCAGCACCAGCCGGGCCAGCCCGCCCCGGCGCGGCGCGGGCTGAATGTCGGCCGCCGGGCTACCGGCCCGCTGGCTGCCGGGCGCCGGATTGCCGGGGCCGGGGGCCGGGCCGCCGGTGGACGGCGGGGAACTCATCTGGTGCCCTCCTGCCTGAACGTGGCGTGACGCACCTGGACCTGGCTGCCGAGCATACTGCTGGGCCCGCCGGGTGGCACCGGTGGCCTTGACCGGGCCGCTTCCGGCGGTAGCCCGCGGGCGGCCACTAATGCGCGCCAGGCGCATGTCAGTAATGGCCGCCGGGGCCACCGGGCCGGGCCATTCTTGTCCGCCAGTTTGCCTGCTGGTCAGCTAATAGACGCGGTACAGCCACGCCATTCCGGGAGCTTTGGCTCTGTTGTGCGCGGCGGCGCCGCTGGGCCCGGACCCGGGTCAGCCGGGCGCCGTGATCCTGCCCCCAGACTCAGGAGGATGATATGGGCGAAGGCCCAGTCAATGGCACTGGTGCCGGCCGGCGGTGGCGCCGGTGGTACCGGCCGCCGGTGGCCGTGCTGGCCGCGGGCGTGCTGGCCGCGGCCGGAGCGGCCGGCGCCACGGCCGCCAGCGCGAGCACGTCCAGCGCGAGCACGTCCAGCGCGAGCACGTCCAGCGCGAGCACGACTGGCTTGGCCGCGAGCGCGGCGGCCGGGCCGGCCCAGGCGTACCGGGTGGTCGCGCCGACCGCGACGCCAATCAAGCACCTGGTCGTGATCTTCCAGGAGAACGTGTCGTTCGACCACTACTTCGGCACCTACCCGGACGCCACCAACAGCGACGGCTCGCCGTTCCACGCCCGGCCCGGGACACCCCGGGTGAACGGCCTCACCCGCCGCCTGCTGCAGCACAACCCAAACACGTACAACCCGGGCCGGCTCAGCCACTCCCAGGCGCTGACCTGCGACCAGGACCACGGCTATACGGCTGAGCAGCAGGCCTTCAACGGCGGCAAGATGGACAAGTTCGTCCAGTTCACCGACGTCCCGTCGTGCGCCACCACGCCGGGGGCCTTCGGCTCGCCCGGGCTGGTCATGGACTACTACGACGGCAACACCGTCACCGCGCTGTGGAACTACGCGCAGCACTACGCGATGAGCGACAACAACTACAACACGAACTTCGGGCCGTCCACCCCGGGCGCGCTGAACGTCATCGCCGGCAACGACAGCCCCGGTTTCGCGGTCAGCCCCAGCACCGGGCAGCCGGTGGCCGACCCCGGCACGGTCAGCACGCTGAACAGCAAGGGCCTGGGCACCATCTACGGCGATCTGGACCCGGCCTACGACGACTGCTCCGACTCCAGCCACACCACGTCCAGCCCGGTGGGCGTGATGACCGGGCGCAACATCGGCAACCTGCTGACCGCCCGGCACGTCACCTGGGGCTGGTTCCAGGGCGGGTTCGCCCCGACCGGCACCAGCAGCGCCGGCTACGCGGTGTGCGGCGCCTCGCACCAGAACATCGCGGGCAACACAGTGGCCGACTACTCGCCGCACCACGACCCGTTCCAGTACTACAAGTCCACCGCCAACCCCAAGCACCTGCCGCCATCCTCGGAAGCGATGATCGGCCGCACCGACCAGGCCAACCACCAGTACGACCTGTCGGACTTCTACACGACGCTGGCGGACGGCAACATGCCGGCCGTGAGCTACCTGAAGGCGGCCGAGTACCAGGACGGCCATGCCGGGTACTCCGACCCGCTCGACGAGCAGGCGTTCCTGGCCAGCACGATCAACAAGATCGAAGCGTCCCGGTACTGGAAGTCCACGGCGGTGGTGGTCACCTACGACGACTCCGACGGCTGGTATGACCACCAGAACTCACCGCGGGTCAACGGCTCCGGCACCGCCCAGGACGCGGCCGTCTGCACCGGCACTCCGGCCGGCCTGAACGGCTACCCGGACCGGTGCGGTTACGGGCCACGGCTGCCGCTGCTGGTGATCTCGCCGTGGACGCGGGACAACTACGTCAGCCACAACGTGACCGACCAGTCCTCGGTGGTCAAGTTCATCGAGGACAACTGGCTGCGCGGGGAGCAGCTCGGCGGCGGGTCGTTCGACCAGCTCGCCGGGAGCCTGGCCGCGCCCGGTGGCGTCCTCGACTTCCACACGAGGCCGCAGTTCCGCCCGCTGTTCGTCGACCCGGCCAGTGGTGAGGTCATCCACCACTAGCACTGCCCCGGCTGGGCTAACTCCCGGTCAGGCGCCAAACGAGAACCAGACGGCCCAGTGCCCCACGACGGCGCTGGGCCGTCTGCGCCGGTCACCCTCCCGCCCGGCCCGCCCGGCCCGGCGCCGGCCAGCCCAGCCGCCCGGGCCGGTCCCGGCTACCACTCGACGAGCGTCCACACTTCCGGGCGGGGGGTGCCGCCGGTGTCCACGGCGGCGAAACCACGCGCCGCTTCCTTCAGGTGCGCGACCGCGGCGTCCCGCTGCCCAGCCGCGTGCAGCAGGTCGGCCAGGTTGGTGTGCAGCGCCGCCACCCGGTGCTGGTCACCCAGTTCCCGGCCCAGGGCCAGGGCCTCCTGGGCCAGCGGGAGGGCGTCGGCGGGCTGGCCGTTCTCGGCCAGCAGCCGGGCCAGGTTGTTCAGCGCGGCCACGGCCGCGCCCGGGTCGGGCAGGGTGCGCGCCTTCTCCAGGCTCTCCCGCAGCCGGGCCGCCGCGGCTGCGGCATCACCACGCCGCGCCGCGAGCATGCCCAGCACGTTCAGGGCCTGCGCGATGGCGGCCCGGTCGCCCGCCTGGCGCGCCCCGGCCAGCGCCGTGCCGGCCAGCCGGGTGGCGTCCGCGGCCGCGCCGCGCCGGTAGGCCAGCACGGCGCGGTCCGCCTCGATCCGGGCCCGGCGGCTCGCCGCGTCCGCGTCCGGGCCGAGCCCATCCAGCGCCACGGCCAGATGCGCCTCGGCCAGCGCCCAGTCGCCGAGCCGGTGGTGGACCTCGGCCAGCTTGTGCTCGATGGCCGCCGAGCCGGCCCGGCTCTCGGTGGCCGCGGCCGCGGCCTCGAACTCGGCCAGCGCCTCGCGGTAGCGGCCGAGCACGGTGAGCACGTCACCAAGGGCGACCGCGACCTCGGCTGGCGGGTAGCCGAGCGCTTCGGCCGTGCGCAGGTGCGCGTACTCCTCGGCGTGCGCGTACAGGTCCCGGGCCCGGGCGGCCGCCTGCCACCACCAGCGGGCCGCCTCCGGCTCCCGCCCCGCCCGCTGCAGGTGCTCGGCCACGGCCGCCGCCCCGGTGGCCGGATCGCGCTCGTGCCGGCGGGCCAGCGCGTCGGCCGCCCGGCTGTGCAGCAGCCGCCGCCGGGCCAGCGTGGCGGATTCGTAGACCACCTCGCGCAGCGCGCCGTAGGGGAAGTCGTAACCTGGTACCCCGCGCTCGCTGGCCGGTGGCGTCTCGGTGATCAGGAACCGGTGGACCGCCTCGTCCAGGGCTTCCACCACCTCGGTCTCACCCCGGCCGCTCACCACGCGGAGCAGGTCCGCGTCGCAGCCGCTGCCCAGCACCGCCGCGGTGGACAGCATCTGCCGGGTGGGCTCGCTGGCCGCCCGCAGCCGCCTGCGCAGCAGTTCCCGCACCGAGGCCGGCGGCCACCAGTTCTCGGTGCCGCCATCGCGGCCTGCCCCCGAGCGCAGCCCTTCGACGTACTCCCGGACCAGCATGGGCAGGCCCTGGGTCTGCGCCAGCAGCCGGGTCACGTCGGCATCCGGCAGCCCGCACCGGGCGAGCAGGTCACGCAGCTGGTCGGCGTTCAGCGCGGCCGGCCCGACGGCGGTGCCCCGGCCCGCGTCGGACGCTTCAGCCAGCGCCGCGGGCAGGCCGCGGAGCCGTTCCCCGTGGTCGGTGGACCAGCTGAGCACGAGCAGCAGCGGCCAGCCCGCCAGCCGGCGCACCAGGTAGCCGAGCAGGTCCAGGGACGGGCCGTCGGCCCAGTGCACGTCCTCAACGACGACCACGCCGGGCACCCCCGGCGGGCCGTCCGGCCCGGCGGCGGCCCGCAGCGCCTCACCGATCGCGGTGTACAGCCGGGTCAGCGCCAGCGGGCTGTCCAGCGGGGCCAGGTCGTCGGGGTAGTCGGCGGCGAGTTCCGGGCAGAGCCGGCCGGCCATGGCCACGGTATGCGCGGGCAGCCGGGCAGGCAGTTCCGGGCACGCCGCCAGCGCGCTGCGCAGCAGGTCGGCGGCCAGCGCAAAGGGCAGTTCGCTTTCCCCGTCGTGACCGCGCGCGGCCAGCACGGTGGCCCCGGCCCGGGCCAGGCCGGCCCGGAACTCCGCCACCAGCCGGGTCTTGCCGCAGCCGGTGGCGCCGCGCACGCTGGCCACCTGGCCGGCCGCGCCGACCGCCCGCCACGCCGCGTGCAGCCGGTACAGCTCGTCCTCGCGGCCCACCAGCGGCCAGCCCGGCGCCGGCCCGGGCGCGCGGCGCTGTCCGGGGAGGATGGCCGCCCAGCCCTCCCGGCCGCCGTCCAGCCGGCCCGCCGCGGCCGGCCCAGTGGCCGGCCCAGTGGCCGGCCTGGCGGCCGCAGGCGGCCCGGGGGAGTCGCCTCCCCGGGTTCCCTGATCGCCCTCCGGCCGGGGCACCGCGCCCGGCCCGGCGGCCAGCCGCCCCGCCGCCCCCGGCGTGACCGGGCCGGCCAGCCGGCCCGCCCGGGCGTCGTCGTACAGCCGCGTTGTCTCGGGCAGCGGCCGCACGGCCAGTTCGCGGTCCAGGATCCGGACCAGCGCGCGGTACTGCCGCAGCGCGGCCGAGCGCTGCCCAGTCCAGGTCAGCAGCCTGATCAGCGCCTGATGAGCTGGCTCGTGCAGCTGGTCCAGGGCCAGCCAGCGCCGCGCGTGGTCGAGCGCCCGGTCCAGTTCCCCGGCCTGGGCGCACCGGGTGACCAGCCGCTCCAGGATCCCGGCCAGCCGCTGCCGGAGCCGGTCCGCGGTGGCCGCCTGCCAGTCGTCGAACTCCGGGCAATCGCGCAGCGCGAACCCGGCCAGGAAGTCACCGCGGTACAGCCGGGCGGCGCGGTCCAGCGGCCCG
>Ga0335078_10018609_pt1 | contig 10328 bp, 8 predicted proteins | sample Lox_Sample_32_FD_206711 | JGI IMG/M metagenome (GOLD analysis project Ga0335078, IMG submission 206711) | Soil microbial communities from Loxahatchee National Wildlife Refuge, Florida, United States - Lox_Sample_3.2 | ecosystem: Environmental > Terrestrial > Soil > Wetlands | place: USA: Florida...
CCGGCGCCAGAGGCCGGCGAGCCAAGCGAATCGCCGGGCGTGATGGAGATCGCCCGCTCGCGCGACGCCTGGGGCACATTCCTCGGCAATGCCTGCTACACGTATTCCTATTATTTCCTGCTCACCTGGCTGCCATCGTATCTTGTCGAGGCGCGTCACCTCTCGATGGAAGCGCTGGGCGTGTGGGGGTCGATTCCGTATCTCGCGGCCGCCGCCGCGGCCATCGTCTGCGGGTGGCTTTCCGACGCCTGGATCGGCCGCGGCGGATCGCCCACGCGCGTGCGCAAGACGTTCGTCGCCTCGGGATTCCTGCTCTCGACGGTGATGGTGGGCGCGCCGATTGTCCCGGACCTGCGGACGTCGATGCTGCTTCTGTGCATCGGATATATCGCGTTCGGTGTGCTGGCGTCGAACCACTGGGCCATCACGCAAACCCTCGCGGGCGCGTCCGCCGCGGGCACGTGGACGGGAATGCAGAACACCATCGGGAACCTTTCCGGAATCGTGGCGCCGATTGTCACTGGGATCATCGTGAAAGCGACGGGGAGCTACGTTTGGGCCTTCATTTCGCCCGCGATCCTCGCCATAGCGGGAGCGTGCAGCTACGGATTCCTGGTGCGTGAAGTAGCGCCCGTCGAGTGGCGGCGGCGTAACCAAACTATCCGCGCGGCGCATAGAGACTGACGACAATCTCCGCCGAGAGTGCGGCGTTTTATCCGGCCGCTGCCCTATCGCCACGCCGACCGCATCTTCGCGCTGCGCACCATTTCCCGGCAGGGCTTCAACCAGCCGGCATCTTACCCCGAGTTCGGCGACTGGCGGCGATTCGGTGGGTCTCCGGCGAAGGCTGGGTGGAGGGGCGCGAGTGAAACTCGGACGTGGCGGCGGTTTTCCTCGGACTTGCGAGCGGCTTCGCAAGTGCCTGCCCCCAAATGCGTGCGCGACCTGGCGCGCTCATTAAGTCCCCGCGCTGATCTTCGATTCCAATTCCGCCCAGCGCGCGTACAACTGCGCTACGCGCTCTTCCGACGCCTGCACCTTTCGGTACACCTCGTTCAGCCGCATGGCGTCCGACACCACCGCGGGCGATTGCATCTCTGTCTGAAGCGCTTCCAGTTCGCCTTCCGCTTCGAGTATGCGCGTCTCCATCTGCTCCCACTCGCGCGCCTCCAGGTACGAAAGCTTCTTTTTCGACGATGGCGACCCCGCGCGCGCGGGAGGCTCCGTCGATTCCTTCTCGATTTTCGGCACGGCGCTCTTCTGCGCGGCCTCCCACTGCCAATAATCGGCGTAAAGCTCAGCGCCGCCCTGGCCATCCAGCCCGACGACCGCCGTCGCCACGCGGTCGAGCAGAAAACGATCGTGCGTCACCAGCACCAGCGCGCCGGGGAATTCGCCGAGGCTTTCTTCGAGCACTTCGAGCGTGGGGATATCGAGGTCGTTGGTGGGCTCGTCGAGCAGCAGCAGGTCGGCCGGGCGCAGCATCAGCCGCGCGATCAGCACGCGTGCCTGTTCGCCGCCCGAGAGATTGGCGATGGACCGGTCGAGCTGGCCGGCGTCGAAGAGAAAGCGCTTGGCCCAGCCGGCGACGTGGATGGCGCGATCCTGGTAGATGACGTGATCGCCGTGCGCGCCGAGCCCTTCGCGGAGAGTCTGCGAGCGATCGAGCTGCTCGCGCGACTGATCGAAATAGACGACGCGCAGCGCCGGCGCGCGCTCGATCCGTCCGGAATCGGGCTCCTGTTCGCCCGCGAGCAATCGCAGAAGCGTGGTCTTTCCCACGCCATTGCGGCCGAGCAGTCCCAATCGCGTACCGGGCGACAGCACGAAACTGAGATCGCGAAACAGGTACCGCCCGCCCAGTTGGCGCGCGATCGCTTCCACCGACACCAGCCGCTTGGTGCGCCGGTCGGTGGCCGTAAAATCGATCTGCGTCACGGCTTTCGCGCCGCGCGATTCCAGATCGGCCAGATCTTTCATCAGGCGCCCGGCCTCGTCGATGCGCGCCTTCGATTTTCCCGTCCGTGCCTTGGGCCCGCGGCGCAGCCATTCCATCTCGCGGCGCACCATGTTCGCCAACGCTTCCTGGCGGCTCGACTGGGCGCGCAGAAATTCGCCCTTCTTTTCGAGGAAATCGCTATAGCTTCCGGCGACGCGGAAGATGCCTTCGGGATAGACCCTGTCGATCTCCGCCATGGCGTTGACCACGTTGTCGAGGAAATAGCGGTCGTGGCTCACCACTACGCTGGCGAAAGACGCGCCCGCAAGCTGCTTTTCGAGCCACAGAATGCCTTCGAGATCGAGATGGTTGGTGGGCTCGTCGAGGAACAGCACTTCCGGTTCGAGTGCCAGTTCCCGCGCAATCGACAAACGCCGCCGCCATCCGCCGGAGAGCGAATCGGCGGGCGCCGAGCCGTCCGTAAAACCGGCGCGGCCGAGCGCCAGATTGATGCGGCCGGCGCGTTCCAGTTCCTCCAGGCGCTGGCCGGCAATTGCCTGCCCAATCACCTCCGCGACCGTAAGGCCCGCGGGAAAGGACGCATCTTGCGGCACATACCCCACGCGCGTATTCCGGCGCAGCGAGACGGTCCCCGAATCCGGCTCGAGCCGGCCGCTCAGAATCTTGAGAAGCGTCGATTTGCCGGAGCCGTTCGGACCGATTAATCCGAGCCGTTCCCCTTCCGAAATCCCCAGCGAGATATTCTCGAAGAGCGCGCGGGCGCCGAACGATTTCGCCAGCGAATTGCAGCTAACCAGCAGCCCCATTATTCGTACCGCAGCGCTTCCACCGGATCGAGGCGCGCGGCTTTCACCGCCGGCCACACTCCGAAGAACACACCCACCGCAACCGACGTGGAGAATCCCGTGACCAACGCCCAGGCGGGCACCTTCGAGGGCAGCGCCGGCACCAGCGCGCCGATCAGCATGGTAATGAGAACCGCGATCGCGATGCCGAGCACGCCGCCAAGGCCGGTGAGCGTGGTGGCTTCCACCAGGAATTGCGAGATGATGTCGCGCCGCCGCGCTCCCAGCGCCTTCCGCACGCCGATCTCGCGGGTCCTCTCGGTAACGCTCATCAGCATGATGTTCATCACGCCGATTCCGCCGACCAGCAGGCCGAGGCCGGAAATAGCGATGGCTACCAGCCCGATAAGGCCGGTGATGCGGTCGAACTGCTGGATGATCTGGTCGGGCGTGGAGATGGCGAAATCGTCGTCCGCGGTGCTGGCCAGGTGGCGAACGCGGCGCATGGCGCCTTCCACTTCCTGATACGCCTCGTCGCGCATGCCCGTCTTGGCCTTGGCGGTGAGCATGAACCGGTCCACCTGCGGATAGCGCGTCGCGGCGGTGTGAAGCGGCATGTCGACGGCGTTGTCCATTCCGTTCTCGCCGAAGAAGCCGCCCTTCGCCTTGGCATAGACGCCGATGACGGTGTATTCGGCGCCATCCATCATGAACGTCTTGCCCAGCGCGCGGCCATCGGGGAACAGCGCCTCCGCCACGCTCGCCCCGATCATCGCCACGTGCGCGCCGCGATGGTCCTCCTCGCTGGTGAAAAACCGGCCGGCGGTGAAATCGCGCGGCGTGATGTCGCTGATGTTGGGCGTGAGGCCGGAGGCGTTGATGGTGTCGCTCTCATACCCCGGCACGCGCGCCGTCAGCGGATTGCCATCCACCGATGGCGGCAGCATCAGCGTGATGCCCACGTCATCCACCGAGTTGCACCAGCGCCGGATGGAATCGGCATACTCCGGCTTGATGGCGCGCCGCTGCCGCTCCTTGACGTTGCGCGATTCCTGGTTGGGGTCGCCGGTGGTTTTCAGAACGAAAATATTGTCGGGGCCGAGTTCCTGGAAGAAATCCACCACGCCCTGGCGGAGGCCGGTTAACAGCGATGCGACCGTTACCACGGTGGTGATGCCGATCACGATCCCGAGAATGGTGAGCAGCGAACGGAAGCGGTGCAGCCACACCCCTTCGATGGCCATGCTCATGTTCTGGCTGACGCTGATGTTCACTGCTTACTCCGCACGCAGCGCCACCACCGGATCGAGCTTGGCCGCGCGCGACGCCGGATACCAGCCCGAAGCCACTCCCACCACGGTCGAGACGCCGAGCGCCAGCGCTACATACCCCAGGGTGATGTGCAGCGAAAGCTCGAACACGCGGCCGAGAATTTCCGTCACCATGGCGCCGATGGCGATTCCCATGCCTCCGCCGGCCATCGCCAGCAGCACGGCCTCAATCAGCACCTGCAGCATTACATCGCTATGGCGCGCGCCCAACGCTTTGCGGACGCCGATTTCGTGCGTCCGCTCGGTGACGCTCACCAGCATGATGTTCATGATGACGATGCCGCCCACCACCAGCGAGATGCAGGTCACCGGCACCACCACCGCCGCCACCATCGAAAGCAATTGGTCGATGAAGCCGCGGATGGCGTCGGGCGTCAGGTTGTCGAAGTTGTCGTCCTGGCCGGGGCGGGTGTGAAAGCGCGTGCGCAAGGCGACGCGGGTGAGGTCGAGGGCTTCGCCGAGACTCAGTCCGCTGCCCGGTTTCGGCCTCCCGAACAGCGCGAATCCCGTGCCCGGACCGTACAGCCGGTCGAACGCGCTGATGGGAATGTAAATGGAGTTGTCCTGATCGCGGCCGAACGCCGACCCCAGTTTTTCCTCCAGGCCGATCACGGTGAACTCCACGCCCTCGATTTTCACGATCTGCCCAAGCGGCGACGATTCGCCGGGAAAGAGCGTGCTCCGCACCGTCTCGCCGATGACGGCCACGAACGACCGCGTGCGATCTTCCTGCTGGGTAAAAAAGCGGCCGTCGGAGACACCGATATCGCGTATGCCGGCCAGGTCGGCCGAAGCTCCGATGATCGTGGTCTGCTCGCACGTCAGGTTACCGTGCTTCACGTCGGAGGCGTGATTGCGATACGGGCTGTAGAGCACCCGGTCGCCGTTCACCGATTCCAGAAATCGCGCGTCGGCGTTATAGATGGGCTTGTTGCGCCGGATCTTGTCGAAATACTGGCGGCGGCTGAGGCGGCCGGTGGCGGCGATCTGCGCCACCATGAAGGATTCCGAGCCGAACGCCTTCGCCGTGCTCTCCTGCGCATACACACCCAGGCCGGCAATCGCCGCGCCCACCATGATGACGCTGGCGACCCCGATGATCACGCCGAGCAGGGTCAGAAAGCTCCGCAGCTTGTGCGCGCGCAACGAATCGGCGGCCAAGGAGAACGCATTTTGGAATTGACGCCAGGGACGGGGCGGCCCGGAGCCCGATGGAAACATGTGCTTTCAGGATAACGTAAGATTTCGCCCAATCCCCCGCTAGGTTTCCCCTTTGGCGGTGAGCTCGACGCGGCGCAGGCACGGGTGTCTGGATAGCGCCGGGATAAAACCCCTGGCCCCGAGCCAGGTGAGGGCGGCGTGCCCTGCGCCCTTCGGCGCTTCCGGCGGCCTTTAGTCGCGACCCGTCTCTTGACCTTCAATCCGGCACAGCCAGAGGCCCCCTGAGCCGCAACCGCGAAAGAGAACGACGAATTCTGTGGGCATCTCTTAGAGCCACATGGCATGGCTGGGAAGTTCCGCGCCGGCTGAAGCCTGCCCCGCCCGCTTTGGGGCGAAGTGGTACCGGGAACAAAGCAGTTGACGAGGAGTCACAGGTCGGAAAGAATCGTTCCGACGCGCGTGACCTGGCTTGGCTGTGCCGCCACCGCTATGCCCGCAAACGCATCGATTTTGTGAATCAGCAGCCGCGGTGCGGCCATCGACGGAAATACCGTCCAGCGCGCGGTGATCGGCAGCAGCACGCTTCGCGATGCCGTCTGCACGGTATGTTCGCAGCGGGTGTCCATCAGCCGCGCGATCTCGTCGCGGACGATTTCCAGGCGGTTGCTGCGTGGCAGCAGCGCCAGCAGTGCCGCCTCGCTCCAGCGGAAGATCCGGTCGCCGGGACGCAATCGCGCGCGCAGGAATTCGCCATAAAAGCGCAGAACCTCGTCGCCCACGGAGTGTCCAAACCGCATATTAAAGATCTCGAGGCGCTCCACCGCCATCACCGCCACATAGGAGGGCGGGTCCGACTGCCAGGCGCCGGCAATGGCCTCTTCGGCCTGCGAACGGTTTGCAAACCCGGCCATCGCTCCGTTCTCAGCCGAGGCCGGCGGCGCGGCGTCTTCGGCATCGCTCTGGCGGCGGCTATTGAGCTGCAGTTCCGTGAGACATTCCACCAGTTGCAGCCGGATTCTGTGAGCTTCGTCCGCGCTGGCGGCCGACCGCACCCGCCCGGCAATTTCCCGGAGCCGGCTGGTTGTCTCGGGTCTGTCCGCTTGCAGGTTGACGATGGCCGAGATCAACATGGTCACGGCCGCCTGCCATTCGCCTGCCGGACGCCGCAGATAGCGGGTGGTACGGCGATTGTAATCTTCCAGCGTGTGCAGCACGCCTCCGGCCTGAACAAGCAGCTCCGGAGCCGTCAACTCGTTCTCCAGTGCGTTGTTCAGCTTGCGGATGGTCTCGCGGAAGTTGGCCCGATCGTCAGGATCGCCCTCGATGGCATGCTGGTCGATGCCGCCGAGCAACAGGCGCACAACTCGTAAGAGGGTTTCCAACGCTGCGCCGTCATCCGGGAGGATTTTCTTCAGCGAAATCACAACCTACCTGCCCATCTATCGACGGGAATGGACAAGTACCTTAGAGCGGACCCGGAAACACATGGCGTTCAAGTTTGCAGGTGCTTGGACGATAAAGAGATAGAGAAAACGCAGGTATGGTTGCCGCATCGCATTCAACCCCATCCGACTGCAATTCGTATCTTCAGCAGATATTGGAGGCTCCGGAACATCCCGAACTCCGTCGATTGACTGAATTGGCGGAATGCCTGTTCCGCGTCCCGGTGGCCTACATGGCATTGTTGGGCGCCGGAAACAGCGTGGTGGCGCGCGTCGGAAACGGAACTGAATACGCCCCCTGTTTGGGCGCACTGCGGCTCGATAACCTGCTCGCCGAACCCCATGTGGTGCGCGACTCCGCTCACGACCTGCCGCCGGGAACCGATTTCCGGGATTTGCGCTTCGCCGCGTCCGCGCTCCTGCGCTCGACGAGCGGCATGCAGTTCGGCGTACTCGTGATTGCCGACCGCGAACCGAGGCCCGATTTCTCGGCCACCGATATGCGCGCCCTGGCGGAGTTGGCCGCTGTCCTTTCCGCAAAAATGGAAATGCGCCTCGTGGCTTCCCTGGCGTTGGAATCGGAATTGTCGTCACGCGAGACGGAAGACCGCTTCCGCGGGATTGCGCACTTCGCCCCCGTGCCTCTTGTGTATACCCGCGCCGACGGCGTCTGCGGGTTCGTCAATCAATCCTGGCTCGATTTCTCCGGGCGCACGGCGGAAGAGGAGAAGGCCAAGGGGTGGGCAACCCTGGTCCACCCCGGGCACCGTAAGCGCGTGGTGGAAGAATCGCGCCGCGCGTTTGATACTCGCGTGCCATTCACGGCCGAAGCGCCCATGCGGCGATACGACGGCGTGTACCGCTGGGCGTTGGGCAAGGGCGCTCCCAAGTTCCGCGAAGACGGCAGCTTCGACGGCTATGTCGGTTGCCTGATCGATATCGGCGATTACCGCAGTGCTTAGTTCGACTGCCGCGACGTCGCGTTGCTATTCTTGCGGCCGCACGTCGTTTCTATGACCTGCAAGGCCGGTGGAGACGGTCTCGTTTCATCCGGCGCCCGCCAGAGGCCCGCCGAGCCGTCACCGCGGGGAGCGGTGCCTTTCGGGGTGATTTATTTTAGCGGTGCCGCTCCCCGGCGGCCGCGGCTCGTCATCCCGATCACCGCGTCCGTAAACTCCGCGGTGGAAGCTTTCCCGCCCACGTCGCCCGTCAGGTGCGTTCCCTCGGCATAGACCCGATGGATGGCATTCCGCAGCCGCTCCCCGGCGTCGTGCTCGCCCAAGTGCTCCAGCATCAGCACCGCCGATTGCATGAGCGCCGTCGGGTTCGCCAGTCCCTTGCCGGCGATATCGGGCGCCGTGCCGTGGACCGCCTCGAAAATGGCGTGATGGTCTCCGATGTTGGCGCCGGGCACGATGCCCAACCCGCCCACCAGTCCCGCGGCGAGATCGGAGACGATATCGCCGTACAGGTTCGGCAGCACCAGCACGTCGAACGTCTCCGGCCGCATCACCAGTTGCATACAGGCGTTGTCCACGATGAGCTCGTTGTACGCGACGTCGTTGAATTCCGCCGCCACTTCGCGGCAGCACTTGAGAAACAGGCCGTCGCTGAGCTTCATGATGTTGGCCTTGTGGACGGCTGTCACTTTGCGCCGCCCCGCGCGCCGCGCGTACTCGAACGCCGCGCGCGCGATCTTGAGCGAGGCGTGGCGGGTGATGATCTTGAGACTCTCCACCACGCCCGCGACCACTTCGTGCTCGAGGCCGGAATACAGATCCTCGGTGTTCTCGCGAAAGATGGCGAGGTCGACGGGCACGTCGTGGAAACGCGTTTGCAGGCCGGGAAGCATGCGCACCGGGCGGAAATTGGTGTAGAGCCCCAGCTTTTTGCGCAGCGCCACGTTGATGCTCTGGTGGCCGCCGGCGATGGGAGTCGCGGTGGGACCCTTGAGCCCCACGTGGGTCATTTCGAGCGACGCAAAAACATCGTCGGGAATCAATTGCCCCTGTTCGGCCAGCGCGCGCACCCCGGCTTGCACGCGTTCCCACTCGATTTTCACGCCGGTGGCGTCCACCGCGCGTACCGTCGCCTCCGCCACTTCGGGTCCGATGCCGTCGCCGGGGATCAGGGTAACTTGGTGAGCCATCACAGTTATTATAGGATTGAGAGCCTGTGATACCGGATTGGGCAACAGAACGCCGCCACATGGTGGAAGTGCAGTTGCAACGCCGCGGCATTCGCGACGAGCGCGTGCTGGCCGCGATGAATGAAATCCCGCGCGAAGAATTCGTGCCGCCCGAATCGCGTGTGGAAGCCTACATCGATGGCCCCATCCCCATCGGCCACGGCCAGACCATTTCGCAGCCCTATATGACCGCGCTGATGGCCGAATTGCTCCTCCTCACGGGAAACGAGACCGTGCTGGAGGTGGGCGCCGGCTGTGGATACGCCGCCGCCGTGCTGGGAAAACTGGCCGCGCGTGTGGTGGCGATTGAGTTGGTTCCCGCACTGGCTGAATTGGCGAGCGACAACCTGCGGCGCACGGGCCGCGACGCCAATATCGCCGTGGTGGAGGGCGACGGCTGGTTCGGCTATCCGCCGCTGGCGCCGTACCGCGCGATTTCGGTGGCCGCCGCCGCTCCCGAAATCCCCGCTGCGCTGCTCGAACAGTTGGACGATCCCGGCCGCCTGGTGATTCCGGTGGACATATCGGAAGACCAGGAACTGCGCATCCTGCGCAAGCGCGGCGGCCGCATCGATTACGAAGTGGCTACCTTCTGCCGTTTCGTTCCCCTGCGGGGTGGCGGCCGGTAAGATGCGCCTCCGCACGGCCAAAGATCGCCTCAAAGTGGAGCACAGCATTATCGATGGCGTGCGCGACATTCTGGAAGACTTGCTGGCCGCGAATCCGACCATCCGCTCGGTGATTCCTGGCGTCATCCGCCCCGTCCGCGATGCCCGAGGCAAGGTTCGCGTGCGCATCACCGTGCCCACGCAAAACGGCTGGAAAGCGATCGCGCTCAGTGCCGGCGCACGCCAGGAGCTTTTCATCAGCACCGGTCTGGGAAAAGAGGAACTGGAAGCCGCCTTGGCGAAGGCTGGCGCGGTAATCGGCTAGGGCGCGGACGGGGAGATGGCGGCCGGGGTGGCGAAACGGCCGCGTTATCCCTCCCAAGGGTCGTCATCCAGTTCGAGCTTTCTCCGCGCGGGGCGTCAACCGGGCAGAGGCGACAAGGCGACTTGGAGGGAGCAATCGGGGACAGCGCCGTAGCATGAGCCGGTCCCGAACGCGGTAGAATCAGGGGTGATGGAGAACTGGAGGGACCGAATCAGCGTCAACCCCGCCGTTTGTCACGGCAAGGCGTGCATCCGAGGAACTCGGATTATGGTCTCGGTCGTTCTCGACAACGTCGCCGCTGGCATCCCAAAGTCTGAGATTCTGACCAGCTACCCATCTCTGAGGCAGGAGGACATCGAGGCCGCTCTTGCCTATGCTGCCTGCCGCTCGATTCCGAGCATCCCGCCGAGCGCTTGGCGTTCTACCTGCTGACCAACATGGGGTCGAAGCGGGCGGATTCACCGGCATCATCGCTCCCGACGAGCGTGTGGCGCAATATCTGATTTCGCGGCCTGGAATCCGATCCCG
>Ga0335078_10018610_pt1 | contig 10328 bp, 10 predicted proteins | sample Lox_Sample_32_FD_206711 | JGI IMG/M metagenome (GOLD analysis project Ga0335078, IMG submission 206711) | Soil microbial communities from Loxahatchee National Wildlife Refuge, Florida, United States - Lox_Sample_3.2 | ecosystem: Environmental > Terrestrial > Soil > Wetlands | place: USA...
CTCGCCGCCCCGGGAAGGGAGCGGGACGGCGACCCCCGCAGCTCGGGGAGCGCATGAGCGCGACGGGCACAGGGCCGGTCGCCGTCGACGCCATGGGGGGAGACAACGCCCCCGGCACGGTGGTGCAGGGCGCGGTAGACGCGGCGCGTCACGGCATTCCGGTGGTGCTGGTGGGACGGGAGCGGCTCGTGCGCGACGAGCTGGCGCGGCGCCGGGCCGGGGCGAGCCTGCCCATCTCGGTCGTGAACGCTTCCGAGACGGTGGGCATGGCCGACCACCCCGGCCAGGCCATGCGGCGCAAGAAGGACAACTCGATCCGGGTGTGCTTCGAGCTCGTCCGGCGCGGCGAGGCCTGCGGGATGCTCTCGGCCGGGAACTCGGGTGCGGTGATGGCCGGTGCCATCTTCGTGCTCGGCCGGCTGCCGTCGGTGGAGCGCCCGGCCATCATCTCGGTCCTGCCGGCGCTGCGCGGCCACCCGCTGCTGCTCGACATGGGGGCGAACGTCGACTGCAAGCCGAACCACCTGGTGCAGTTCGCGCTCATGGGCGAGGTCTACGCGCGGCGGGTCCTCGGCGTCCCGAGGCCCAGGGTGGCGCTCCTCTCGAACGGGGAGGAGGACTCGAAGGGGAACGAGCTCACCCGGGCAGCGGCGGCGGCGCTGCGCCGGGCGCGGGGGGTCGAGTTCTCGGGGTACTGCGAGGGGCGGGACCTCCTCACCGGGGAGTACGACGTGATCGTGGCCGACGGCTTCACCGGCAACGTGGCCCTGAAGACCATGGAGGGCACGGCGCGGGTGGTGGGCGAGCTCCTCAAGCGCGCGCTCAAGGCGACGCCGGCCTCGGCGGTGGGGGGCCTCCTCGCGAAGAGCGCGCTCTCGGCGGTCCGCAAGTCCACCGACTGGCGCGAGATCGGCGGCGCGCCGCTCGTGGGGGTGGACGGGGTGGGCTTCATCACCCACGGGAGCTCCGACGCCTTCGCCATCCTGAACGCCGTCCTGCGCGTGCGGGCCGCCGCCGACGCCCACGCCACCGAGGAGATCGCCCGGGCCGCGGCCCGCTCCGCCTCGCTCTTCGGTTCCGCTGGAGACGGCGAGCGGCCCCGGACGGAGCACCACGCCATCGAGGCCGCTCCGCCGGAGTCCTGAAAGGGGGCTTGGGATGCGTTCGCTTATCGTGGGGACGGGCTCCTACTCGCCGGTGCGGGTGCTCACCAACGCGGACCTGGAGAAGATGGTCCAGACCTCCGACGAGTGGATCGTCGAGCGCACTGGCATCCGCGAGCGGCACATCGCGGCGCCGGAGGAGGCGACGAGCGACTTCGCCTTCGCGGCCGCCGAGAAGGCGCTCGCCATGGCCGGGCTCAGGCCCGAGGCGCTCGAGCTCATCATCGTCGGCACAGTCACGGGGGACATGCCCTGGCCTTCGACCGCGGCCCTCGTGCAGGGCCGGCTCGGCAACAAGAGGGCCTTCGCCTTCGACGTCTCGGCCGCCTGCGCCGGGAGCCTCTACGCCCTCTCGGTCGCCGACCGGTTCATCTCGACCGGCGCGGTTCAGAACGCGCTGGTGGTGGGGGCGGAGACCCTCACCCGCATCACCGACTGGAAGGACCGCAACACCTGCATCCTCTTCGGGGACGGGGCGGGGGCCATGGTCCTCGCGCCGACCGAGGACCCCCGCCGGGGAATCCAGTCCCTCCACCTTCACACCGACGGCTCCCTGTGGCCCATCCTCAACCTGCCCGCCGGGGGCTCCCGGCGGCCCCTCACCCCGGAGCTCTTGGCGCAGGGGCAGCAGTACCTCAAGATGAACGGACGCGAGGTGTACAAGGTGGCGGTGCGGGCGCTCGAGGAGTGCAGTCGCGAGTCCCTGGCGGCGAATCGCCTCGCCCCGGGGGACGTGAACTGGGTCATCGCCCACCAGGCCAACAAGCGGATCCTCGACGCGACCCTGACGAGGCTCGGGATCCCTGCATCGAAGTGCTGGATGAACCTCGAGAAGTATGGCAACACCTCGTCGGCGAGCGTACCCACCACGCTCGACGAGGCGAACCGCGCCGGCTGGCTCAAGCCGGGCGACGTCGTCCTCCTCATGGCCATCGGGGCCGGGATGGCCTGGGGAGCGGGCATCCTCCGCTGGTAGGGAGCGCGCGATGGGCAAGCTCGCATTCATCTTCCCCGGGCAGGGCTCGCAGGCGGCGGGCATGGGTCGCTCGCTCTACGAGAGCTCCGAGGCGGCGCGCGCGGTGTTCGAAGCCGTCGACGGGGCGCTCGGGGAGAAGCTCTCGAGGCTCTGCTTCGAGGGGCCCGACGAGGCACTCAAGCTCACCGCCAACACCCAGCCCGCCATCCTGGCGGTGTCGGCGGCTGCGGTGGCGGCGCTCGCCGAGCGGGGCGTGAGACCCGATCTGGTGGCTGGACACTCGCTCGGGGAGTACTCGGCGCTCGTGGCGGTGGGCGCGCTCACGGCGGCCGAGGCGGCGAGGGCGGTCCGGGCCCGGGGAATTTTCATGCAGGAGGCGGTCCCGGCCGGAGAGGGCGCGATGGCGGCGGTGCTCGGGCTCGAGCCCGCGCGGGTCCGCCTCATCTGCGAGTCGGTGGCGGCCGCGACCGGCGAGGTCTGCTCCCCGGCCAACTACAACGAGCCCGGCCAGACGGTCATCGCCGGGGCGGCCGGCGCGGTCGAGAAGGCGGGGAGCGAGCTCAAGGCGGCCGGGGCGCGACGGGTCCTGCCCCTGCCGGTCTCCGCACCCTTCCACTGCGCGCTCATGGCGCCGGTGAGGCCGCGCCTCGAGGCGGTCCTGCGCGAGGTGGCCTTCAAGGAGCCCCGCGTGCCGGTGGTGACCAACGTCGAGGCCAAGGCGAACCGGGACCGGGGACGCATCGTCCCGCTCCTCATCGAGCAGGTGACCGCCCCGGTGCGCTGGCTCGAGTCCGTGGAGGAGCTGGCGCGGCTCGGGGTGACGCGGATGGTGGAGGTGGGGCCGGGCAAGGTCCTGGCGGGGCTCGTGAAGCGCATCGACAAGTCGGTAGAGGTGTGGTCCGTCGAGGACCGGGAGAGTCTCGAGAAGACCCTGGCCGCACTGGAGGCGGCCTGACCATGTACGATTTCAAGGGCAAGGTGGCGCTCATCACCGGGGCGGCCCGAGGCATCGGACGGGCCATCGCGCTCGAGCTCGCGCAGGGCGGGGCCGCGCTGGCGCTGAACGACGTGAACGAGGCGGCGGCGGGCGAGGCCATCGAGCTCGCCGTGAAGGCCGGCTCGCCGAAGGCCAAGTTCTACAAGTTCGACGTGGCGGACTCGGCGGCCTGCGACGGCGCAGTGTCGGCGGTGGTGGAGGAGTTCGGGGGCCTGCACGTCCTCGTCAACAACGCAGGCATCTCCATCGACGCGCTCCTCATGCGCTTCAAGGACGAGGACTGGAAGAAGACCCTCGACATCAACCTCACCGGCGCCTTCCACCTCATGCGGTCGGCCAGCCGTCCCCTCATGAAGGCCAAGGGGGCCTCGATCGTGAACATCGCCTCGGTGGTGGGCGAGATGGGGAACGCCGGCCAGGCCGCCTACTCGGCCAGCAAGGGCGCGCTCATCGCCCTCACCAAGACCGTGGCGCGGGAGCTCGCCAGCCGCAGCGTGCGGGTGAACGCGGTGGCCCCCGGCTTCATCGACACTCCCATGACCCAGGCGCTCCCCGAAGCGGCCCGGGCGAAGATGTTCGAGGCGATTCCCCTCGCGCGCCTCGGCACCCCGCAGGACATCGCGGACTGCGTGGCCTGGCTCGCGAGCGAGAAGTCGTCGTACGTGACCGGAGCGGTCATCCGGGTCAACGGCGGCATGTACATGTAGCGGTTTTCACCTACCCGAGGACCCCAAGGAGGGAGCACATGACAGCAACCAACGTCGAGGCCAAGGTGAAGGGCATCATCGCCGAGCAGCTCGGCGTCTCCGAGGAGGAGATCAAGCCCACCTCGAGCTTCATCGAGGATCTGGGCGCCGACTCGCTCGACATCGTCGAGCTCGTCATGGCGATGGAGGAGGAGTTCGAGGTCGAGATCCCCGACGAGGAAGCCGAGAACATCAAGACCGTGCAGGACGCGGTGAACTACATCAACACGCACAAGAAGTAGCCGCCCCGGCTTGGACGGAGCCGCGCCGCCTCGGTCGCCCCAGGGGTCGGGGCGCGCGCTGCGCTCGCCCATGTCTAACGAGAGGCGTCCAAGGGAGAAGGAGAGCGTCATGGCGAGACGACGCGTGGTCGTCACCGGACTCGGGATCGTCTGCCCCATCGGCATCGGGGTGGAGGAGTCCTGGCGCGCCGTGGTGACGGGGAAGAGCGGCATCGGCCCCATCACGCAGTTCGACGCCTCGAGCTACCCGACCCGCATCGCCGGCGAGGTGAAGAACTTCGACGGCGAGAAGTACATGGACAAGCGGGAGCTGCGCCGCAACGACCGCTTCATCCACTTCGCCATGGCGGCCGGCGAGATGGCCATGAAGGACTCCGGGCTCGACCTCGCCAAGGAGGACTTGGAGCGCATCGGGTCGAACGTCGGGGCGGGCCTCGGCGGGCTCGCCTCCATCGAGGAGACCCACAAGGTCCTGCAGGAGAAGGGGGTGAAGCGGGTGAGCCCGTTCTTCATTCCCTCCTGCATCGTCAACCTCGCGCCCGGCCAGCTCGCCCTGAAGTACGGCATGAAGGGTCCCAACTACTCCCCGGTCTCGGCCTGCGCGACGAGCAACCACTCCCTGTGCGATGCCCTCATGCTCATCGAGCGCGGGCTCGCCGACGTCATGCTGACCGGGGGCGCCGAGGCCACCATCACCCCGCTCGGCATCGGCGGCTTCTGCGCGGCGCGGGCCCTCTCCGAGCGCAACGACGCCCCCGAGAAGGCCAGCCGGCCCTTCGACAAGGGCCGCGACGGCTTCGTGGCCGGCGAGGGCTCGGGTATCCTGGTGGTCGAGGAGTACGAGCACGCGCGCCGGCGCGGGGCCCGCATCTACTGCGAGCTCGCCGGGATCGGCGCCACCGCCGACGCCTTCCACATCACCGCCCCGGCCCCGGGTGGCGAGGGCGGTGCCCGGGCCATGAGGATGGCCCTCGCCGACGCCGGCCTCAATCCCGAGCAGGTCGGGTACGTGAACACCCACGGCACCGCCACCCCCCAGGGCGATCCGGCCGAGTGCCAGGCCATCAAGGCGGTCTTCGGGGAGCACGCCAAGAAGGGGCTCGCGATCTCGTCCACCAAATCGATGACCGGGCACCTCCTCGGCGCGGCCGGGGGCGTCGAGGCGGTCTTCAGCGCGCTGGCGATCGCCCGCGGGGTGCTCCCGCCGACCATCAACGTGGAGGACCAGGACCCGGAGTGCGACCTGGACGTCATCCCCAACGTCGCCCGCGAGAAGCGCGTCGAGGCGGTGCTCTCGAACAGCTTCGGGTTCGGTGGTACAAACGCGGTGGTGTGCTTCAAGCGGGTCTGACGCGATAGCCCGCTCCGCGCCGCGTGAAGCGATAGAGGTCATGGCGCGCCGCGGCATCGCCCGGGCGTGCCTTGTCGGGTCCTCCGGGCGAGGAGCTCCACCGTTCGGAGCCGCCTTGCTCTATGTTCGACCTTCCGGTACCGATCGCTCGCCGGCCGGCGGGTTGGCCTCGTGGCGCTCTCTCAGGGGGGGGCCAGCTCGCACCTGCCCCGCGAAAGGACCTTTGACTTAGGGAGGGACCATGAACGACGCAGCGAAACAGGTCATGACGGTGCAGCAGATCGAGAAGCTCTTGCCGCACCGCTTCCCGTTCCTGCTCGTCGACCGCATCGTCGAGTTCGAGCCGAACAAGCGGGTGGTGGGGGTGAAGTGCGTGACCGCCAACGAGCAGTTCTTCACCGGGCACTTCCCGGGCCACCCGGTCATGCCCGGGGTCCTGATCCTCGAGGCGCTCGCGCAGTGCTCGGCGATCATGGGGCTGGGTTCCGTCTCCCCCGAGAAGCGGGCGAGCAGCGTCATCTACTTCATGTCCATCGACGGGGCCCGCTTCCGCAAGCCCGTGGTCCCGGGCGACCGGCTCGAGCTCCACTGCGAGATGCTGCGCAACAAGGGGTCGCTCATGAAGACCCGCGGGGAGGCCAAGGTGGACGGGCAGGTGGTCGCCGAGGGGGAGTTCATGGCGATGATGGTGGACAAGGAGAGCGGGGGAGGGAGCGAGGCGTGAGCGGCGCGCACCCCGGGGGAGGAAGGCGAGGTGACGATGGCGGCGAGTGACGAGGCAGGGGGGGCGGCGAGGCCGGAGGGGCCCCGCGCGGACGGGCTCATGGCGGGCAAGCGCGCCCTCATCACCGGGGTGGCGAACGACCGCAGCATCGCCTGGGCCATCGCGCGGACCTTCAGGAGCCACGGGGCGGAGCTCATCTTCACCTACCCCGGAGAGGCGATGGCGCGGCGCGTGGTCCCCCTCGTCGAGCCGGTGGCGAAAGCGATCATCGACTGCAACGTCTCGAGCGACGAGGAGATCGACCGCTCGGTGGAGGCGGTGGCGCGGGTCTGGGACCGCCTGGACGTGCTCGTGCACTCCATCGCCTTCGCCCCGCGCGAGGCCATGGACGGCCGCTTCACCGACGTGACCTCGCGGGAGGCCTGGAGGACCGCGCTGGAGGTCTCGGCCTATTCGCTCATCGGCCTCGCCCGGGCCTTCAAGCCCCTCATGAAGGCCGGCGGGAGCATCGTCACCCTGTCCTACTACGGCGCGGAGAAGGTGGTGACGAACTACAATGTCATGGGCGTCGCCAAGGCGGCCCTCGAGTGCAGCGTCCGCTACCTCGCCCAGGACCTCGGCCACGAGGGGATCCGGGTGAACGCCATCAGCGCCGGGCCGCTCAAGACGCTCGCCGCCGCCGGCATCAAGGGCATGCGCAGCATGATCACCGAGAACGCCGCCAAGACCCCCTTGCTCCGCAACATCGAGCACGAGGACGTGGGGGCCGCCGCCCTGTTCCTCTGCTCGGACCTCGGCAAGAACGTGACCGGCGAGACGCTGCACGTCGACGCCGGCCAGAACATCATGGGCGTGGTGAGCATGTAGGGAGCGCCGTAGAATAGGGAACCCGGGAGGACGCCATGGCCGACAGGGTGGTGCTGGCCTCCGATCACGCAGGCCGCGAGCTGAGGCTCGAGCTCGTGCGGGTGGTGAGCGAGGCTGGGTACGAGGCCGACGACCTCGGGACGACCGGGACGGCGAGCGTCGACTACCCGGACTTCGCCCGCCTGGGGGCCGAGGAGGTGGCGGCCCGCCGGGCCCGCTTCGCCATCCTGGTCTGCGGGACCGGCATCGGGATGTCGATGGCCGCCAACAAGGTGAAGGGGGTGAGGGCGGCCCACTGCAGCACCGAGCTCGAGGCGCGCCTCGCGCGGGGTCACAACGACGCGAACGCCCTCTGCCTCGGCGAGCGCATCCTCGGCAAGGGTCAGGCCGCCGCCATCGTGCGCGCCTTCCTCGAGGCGCCGTTCGAGGGGGGCCGGCACCAGGTGCGCGTCGACAAGATCATGCAGCTCGAGCGGCAGCGCTGAGAGCCGCCGGGCTCACCCCAAGGAGGGCCCTCCCGGCTTGCCGCGGCGCCCCGGGCGCGGTATTTACCGCCCTCCGCCAGCCGAGGAGTCGACCATGATGCCGAAAGAGCGCCTCGCCGAGGCCGATCCGGACGTGTTCCGCCTCATCCGGGAGGAGACCCGCCGCCAGGCCGAGGGGCTCGAGCTCATCGCCAGCGAGAACTTCGTCTCCCCGGCCGTGCTCGAGGCCATGGGCTCCACCCTCACGAACAAGTACGCCGAGGGCTACCCCGGCAAGCGCTACTACGGCGGCTGCGAGGTGGTGGACCGGGTGGAGCAGCTCGCCATCGACCGGGCGAAGAAGCTCTTCGGGGCCGAGCACGCCAACGTCCAGCCTCACTCTGGGTCGCAAGCCAACATGGCGGCCTACTTCGCGCTCGCCCAGCCCGGGGACACCCTCCTCGCCATGAGCCTCAACTTCGGGGGCCACCTCACCCACGGCTCCCCGGTGAACTTCTCCGGCAAGCTCTTCAAGATCGTCCCCTACGGGCTGCGGCCCTCCGACGAGACCATCGACATGGACGAGGTGGCGCGGCTCGCCCGCGAGCACCGCCCGCGCATCGTGGTGGTGGGGGCGAGCGCCTACCCGCGCACGTTGCACTTCGACCGCTTCGCCGAGATCGCGCGCGAGGTGGGGGCGGCGCTGGTGGTCGACATGGCGCACATCGCCGGGCTCGTGGCGACCGGGCTCCACCCCTCGCCGGTGCCCTATGCGGAGATGGTCACCACCACCACCCACAAGACCCTGCGCGGCCCGCGCGGCGGGATGATCCTCACCCGCGAGGCCCACGCCAAGGCGCTCAACTCCCAGATCTTCCCGGGCATCCAGGGCGGCCCGCTGGAGCACGTCATCGCCGCCAAGGCGGTGGCCCTGGGGGAGGCGCTCAGGCCCGAGTTCGGGGCCTACCAGCGCCGGATCGTCGCGAACGCCGCCGCCCTCGCCGAGGGGCTCGTCCGGGCGGGCCTGCGCCTCGTCTCGGGCGGCACCGACAACCACCTCATGCTGGTGGATCTCCGCCCGAAGAGGCTCACCGGCAAGGTGGCCGAGGAGGCGCTCGGCAAGGCCGGCATCACCGTCAACAAGAACATGATCCCCTGGGATCCCGAGAAGCCCATGACCACCTCGGGCGTCCGCGTCGGCACCCCGGCCCTCACCACCCGTGGCATGGGCGTGCCCGAGATGGCGAGGGTGGCCGCCCTCATCGGCCGCGTGCTCGACGCGCCCGGCGACGAGGCGGTCCTCTCGAGGGTGAGGGGCGAGGTGAAGGAGCTCTGCCGTGAGTTCCCCATGTACGAGGGGATGTTCTAGGCGGGCGAGGAGCGCGCCCTAAGGCCATGCGTTGCCCCTACTGCGGCCACCTCGAGGACCGGGTCGTCGACTCGCGCGAGGCGCAGGAGGGGCAGGCCACGCGCCGGCGGCGCGAGTGCCTCTGCTGCGGCCGGCGCTTCACGACCTACGAGCGGGTGGAGGAGGTCTTCCCGCAGGTGGTGAAGAAGGACGGCCGCCGCGAGCCCTTCGACCGGCGCAAGATCGTGGAGGGGCTCGCCCGCGCCTGCCAGAAGCGCCCGGTCTCGCGGGAGCAGATCGAGGAGATCGTCTCGCAGGTGGAGCGCCGGGCGCAGGAACTCGGGGAGCGCGAGGTGAAGAGCACCGTCCTCGGCGAGGCGGTGATGGAGAGGCTCCGCGACCTCGACCCGGTGGCCTACGTCCGCTTCGCCTCGGTCTACCGGGCCTTCGCCGACGTGGGCGAGTTCATGAGCGAGCTCGAGGGGCTGAAGGCGCGGGAGCCCCCCCGGCCGAGCCCCCCCGAGACCGAACGCCACCTGAAGCACGGCGAACGATGAGGAGTACCCTCGCCCGCGCGCGCCGGCGCCGCGACCGCACCCCCTCGCGCCTCGACCGGGCGGCGGCGGAGGGCTTCATGCGGCACGCCCTCCGCGAGGCCGAGAAGGGGCTCGGCCGGACGAGCCCTAACCCCCCGGTGGGGGCCGTGCTCGTCGCCGGCGGGGAGGTGATCGCCCGCGGCCACCACGCCCGGGCGGGGGGCCCCCACGCGGAGGTGGTGGCGATACGGGCGGCGGGGCCACTCGCCCGGGGCGCCGACCTCTACACGACCCTCGAGCCCTGCAACCACTTCGGCAAGACCCCTCCCTGCACGCTCGCCATCCTCGAGGCCGGGGTGCGGCGGGTGTTCGTGGGCTCGGGCGACCCGAACCCCCTCGTGAACGGCCAGGGCGTGGCGAGGCTGCGGAGGTCGGGGGTGGAGGTCTTGGAGGGGGTTCTGCGCGACGCCTGCGACGAGCTCGCGGCGCCCTGGTTCCGCTTCATCCGGAGCCGCCGCCCCTTCGTCACCCTCAAGGCGGCCATCACGCTCGATGGCTACCTCGCCACCCGGACCAAGGACGCGGCCTTCGTGACCGGTCCGGCCGCCCGGGCCGAGGTCCACCGGCTCCGCGACCGCGTCGACGCCGTGCTGGTCGGGGCCGGCACGGCCCGGGCCGACGACCCCCGGCTCACCACCCGCCTCGAGGGGCGCCGCGGCCACGACCCGGTCCGCGTGGTGCTCGACAGCTGCCTCACGCTACCCCGGCACCTCAGGCTCTTTCGCCAGGCCTCGCGGGCGAAGACCCTCGTCGCCACCACCTCCGCGAAGAGGCCCCGCCTCGCCCCGGGGGTGGAGCTCCTCCCCTGCCTGGGCCGCGGCCGGCGGGTCGACCTCCCGGACCTCCTCGCCAAG
>Ga0335078_10018611_pt1 | contig 10328 bp, 11 predicted proteins | sample Lox_Sample_32_FD_206711 | JGI IMG/M metagenome (GOLD analysis project Ga0335078, IMG submission 206711) | Soil microbial communities from Loxahatchee National Wildlife Refuge, Florida, United States - Lox_Sample_3.2 | ecosystem: Environmental > Terrestrial > Soil > Wetlands | place: USA...
CATCGTGTCGCGAGGCATGGGAGGAGCTTCCTGAGAAAGAGTTTTCTTACTGTCCGAGTTGTGAACGACTGACCGAATTGCACGATGGTGAGAATTGACGAACGACTGACTTCCGCCTTACTTCGCTCCCCGATGCTGTTCCACCGTGCTCCACGTCTTGTCTTCGGCGTGGCAGATATTCTCCAGCGGACACTCCGCGCACTTCGGGCTCCTCGCCACGCACAACGCGCGACCATGATGAATCACCTGGTGCGAGAACAGCGTCCAGCGCTCGCGCGGGACGACCTTCATCAAGTCCTGCTCGATGCGGATAGGATCGTCATTCTTCGTCAGCTCCAGTCGACGCGAGATGCGATGCACGTGCGTGTCGACTACTACGCCATCATTCTTCTTGAACCACGTTCCGAGCACGACGTTAGCGGTCTTTCGTGCCACGCCGGGAATGGTTAGCAACTCATCCATCGTCTGCGGCACTTGGCCGCCGAAGTCAGCAATGATCTTCTTCGCCGCACCCACTACCGACTTCGACTTGTTGCGGAAGAATCCCGTCGATTTGATGTCCGGCTCAAGTTCTTCCGGCTTGAGCGCCGCAAAATGTTCGATCGTCGGATACTTCTTGAATATTACCGGCGTGACCATGTTCACCCGGACATCCGTGCATTGTGCCGAGAGAATCGTCGCCACCAGCAGCTCCCAAGCGCTGCTGTGGTGCAACGCGCAGGTTACGCGACCGTAACGTTCATCCAGTCGCTTCAGAATCTGCTGCACTCGCTCGGGCGCAACCGGATCATATCCCTTCGCGGCCTTTGTCTGTTTCTTGGAAGAGGGAACTTTCGCCCCAGGCAGCGAAGCCGTCGCAGCCTTTATCGGCGTCTGGGCAAACGACTTCTTCGCGCCTTCGTGCCGGCCCGACTTCGTCGGCTGCCGTGTAATCATCCCCTTCGGCATCAGCCCAGTCGCTCCAGCATCTGTTCAATCGGCATGCTGATGGCCGTCAACCGCGGAATGTCGTGCAGGATGTGCACTGAGTTCTCCACCTCCCTGAGCCGCATCGCCATATCCACAATATCTTCCAGGTGATCGGTTTCAAGCGCGATTACGAACTCGTTATCATCCACGCCGATCGAGTACACGGTATTCATGCGCACCCGCCGAAACTCTTCGGCCGTCCTGATCTGCTCAGTCACCACCCGTTGCCGCTCTTCGAACGGCCGCAAGTACCACTCGCGGGTCTTGGAGAAAGGATAGATAACGAGGTACTTTGACCCGCCAGCCTTGATGTAAGACCGCAACGCCTGCGGATTATCTTTTTCGTGCCCGATCAAATACTGTGACCGCCGCGTCATTCCCAGAAACGAATGGGTGCACTCCATGTACCCGCCCAGGTGCGTCTTCATCAGGTCGCTGTGCGCGGTGTTCAGGCATTCGAGCGAGTATGAAATCCGCCACAGCATGAAGTCGCAATCGCCGCGAAGACCGGCCGTCGTGTATGTCAGGACGCGCATATCTTCGCAATCCCAGCGCAACAGCACACGTGCGGCTTCGTCCTTGTGTTCGCGCCTCTCGGCAATCGAAAGCCGCCGCCACTCCGGCAGCACCCTGAAAAACGCGAAATTTACGATTTGACGGCGAGGAGAGCTGTTCTTGCCCGAGTCGGCCATGGCTTCAAACCCGCAGGCGATTCTAACAGAGCAAATCATCCATCGCCCGGCGCGTCCTTATTGACCAGCTCACCTCCGGCTGTTTAGTCTTCTCGCAGCATGTCCGTCAAAAGCATCCAACTGGGCCAGGTGTGGCGCAACGACACCGACGCCATCAACTATCTGGTGACCAAGGTCTACAGCGAAGTTTTCACTCAGTACGCCATTCTCCGCCGCGCTGATGCCACCGCTGCATCGAGCGATACCACCCGCGTCAAGGTGCTGAAGACGTCCGACGGCGTAACCCTGCCCGGGTACACCTTCACGCAGGAATCGGAAGAGTTCTAGCCCAACGCATGATCTCCCACATTATTGAAGCTCTCTCTACCTTCATCATCTCCGTCATTTCGGCCATGGGCTACGGTGGAATCGTCCTTTTGATGGCTATCGAATCGGCTTGTATTCCTCTGCCGTCCGAAGTCATCATGCCGTTCTCCGGCTATCTCGTTTACACCGGACGCTTCAGTCTCTTCTGGGTCGCCACTGTAGGCGCCCTCGGTTGCAATCTCGGATCACTTGTCGCCTACTGCATCGGCTATTACGGCGGACGTCCTCTCGTGGAGCGCTACGGCTCCTACATTTTCTTAAGTGAAAAGGAGCTGCACTGGGCCGACCGTTTCTTCGACAAGTGGGGAGACTGGGCCGTCTTTATCGCCCGCCTGCTTCCGGTCGTGCGCACGTTCATCGCCTTGCCCGCGGGCATTGCTCGCATGAAGCAGCTTCGCTTCCACGTGTTCACGTTTCTCGGATCATGGCCTTGGTGCTTTTTCCTCGCTTGGATCGGCATGCGTCTCGGCAAGAAATGGCACACCGACCCGCGCCTGAAAGAGTGGTTTCACCGCTTCGATGCTGCAATCCTCGCGGTCATCCTCATTGGCGTCGTCTGGTTCGTCTGGACGCATTGGAAACACCGCATCCGCACCAGTGCCGAAAGTGCCTGATCACCTCTGCCCTTTGTAGTCGACGAACAATTCGGGGAACTGCTGCTTCAGCGCCGCAATCTTCGGCCGATCGCAAATCTCAATGTACGGATTGTCCGGATTCTTCAGCGCGTAATCCTGGTGATAATCCTCGGCGCGATAGAAGCCCTTCAGCGGAGTCACCTCTGTGACGATCGGCTTCGGGAACACCTTCTCTGCATCCAATTGCTGGATGTACGCCGTCGCAATCCGCTTTTGTTCGTCGTCCTCGTAGAAGATCGCCGAACGGTACGATGTCCCGACATCTGGGCCCTGCCGGTTCAACTGCGTCGGATCGTGCGCCACCGAAAAGAACACGCGCAGCAACTGCCCGTACGTAATTTTCGAAGGATCGAAAACAACCTCAACCGATTCTGCGTGTCCGGTTGTTTCCGTCGTCACCTGGTCGTAGGTTGCCGTAGCTTTCGACCCGCCTGAGTATCCCACCGTCGTCTTCAGTACGCCTTTCACGCGCTCGAAAACCGCCTGCGTTCCCCAGAAGCATCCTCCTGCGAAAACGGCCTTCTCTTCGCCTGCTTTTGTAGCCAGCGTCGCATCGATCTTCGCCGGAGGAATTTTCGGCGCCGCCTCCGCGGTACACGCCAGAAAAGGAACAGTGAACGCCGCAAGTAACAGCAATCCTGCCCACGTCTTCAGCATCAAATGGCTCCTTGCCAAATAGAGTCGCCCCGGCTACAAAGAGTCGCAGAAAACGTTCGGCAGAACCCGGCCACTGCAACCCGGTCCGACCGGGTTCCTCATGGAACTGGCAATTTTGATAGTTCCGTTCGACTCTGCTACCCCTTAGGGTCAGCTTAAGGAGAACTTGTCTCCAGCGATACACGAAAATCGAGGAATCCAATGCGCAAAATCTTTCTGGTACTGCTCGCAGTAGTGTTTACCGTGCCGGTGCTGTCCGCTCAGGAAGTCGCGATGCAACCCGAGGCCTATACAGCCGTCGCTGTAGGCACTGGCGGGGCTGCCGGTGGCAAAACCATACCCTTTGATTTTCGTGTTACCTATTACGCAACCGACCAGGACATCGAACGCCTGGCCACCATCTTGCGTGAAAAAGGCAGAGATGCGCTGCGCAGCGCCATGGAAAAACTCAATGCCGGGCGCATCAACCCAGTCGGAACCGTGGGCAACCAGATCGCCGTCGCACGCAAGCGGCAGCAAGGCAACGTGACCATCATCACCATTGTCACCGCGCGTGACATGTCGTTCGCTGAGCTCTACCGGTCCAACCGGAGCGTTGACTATCCGTTCGGATTCTTACAGGTGAAGCTGAACGAGAAGGGGGAAGGCACAGGGCAGGTGATTGGCGCCGCCAAGATCCGCTTCGACAAGAAGAAAGGGAAGTACGAGATCGAGAGCTACGGCAACCAGTACGTCAAAGTGGCCAACGTTCGCCCGAACAAGTAAAGCAATCAGCCGTTTTCATCGGAAGGGGCGGCGCCCACTTCAGCCGCCCATTTTCACCTTCTCTGGCCTTCCGCAACTTAGTGCCTCCCAACTTCATCACATGGGTTTCGCCGTGTTTGCGGAGGCAAGTTGGCTTCACAAGATCGGGACATCAATCCTTGGCTGATCGCGCTCGCCGTGATTCTCCCGACCTTCATGGAAGTTCTCGACACTTCCATCGCCTCGGTTGCGCTGCCATACATCGCTGGAAGTTTGTCGGCCAGCATCGACGAAGCCACCTGGGTCCTCACCAGCTACCTTGTGGCGAATGCCGTTGTATTGCCTGCCAGCAGCTGGTTCTCGCTTCGTTTCGGACGCAAGCGCTTCCTCATCACCTGTATCGTTATCTTCACCGTTTCTTCCTTTATGTGTGGTGCATCCACCAGCCTGGGCATGATTCTCCTCGCCCGTGCCGTGCAGGGTGCCGGCGGCGGAGCACTGCAGCCGCTTTCGCAAGCCATACTGCTTGAGAGCTTTCCACCGCAAAAGCGCGGGCTCGCGATGGCGATGTTCGGACTCGGCGTTGTCGTTGCTCCCGTCCTCGGCCCTACGCTCGGAGGCTGGCTCACGGACACCTACTCCTGGCGCTGGGCTTTCTACATCAACATCCCCGTTGGCATCCTTGCCATCGTGATGATCTCCCGCTACGTTTACGATCCTATCTACATCCGCAACGCGCGCGTCGGCCGCATCGACAAGATCGGCTTCGGTCTGCTCGCCATCTGGCTCGGCACTCTGCAGATCATCCTCGACAAGGGTCAGGAAGACGACTGGTTCGGCGCGACTTGGATTCGCTGGGGTGCCGTCGTCCTGATCATCGCCTTCGTGGCCTTCCTGGTCTGGGAGTGGAACAAGCACCAGCCGCTGGTGAACCTGCGTGTCTTTCGCGACCGCAACTTCGCCGTCGGGTGTCTTCTGATCGCGATGTTCGGAGGCGTGATCTACGGTCTCGTCACCCTCCTTCCGCTCTTCTACCAGGAACTGCTCGGCTATACTGCGCTCAACTCCGGTATCGCCGTCAGTCCGCGTGGGCTAGGAGCCATCATCGCGATGCCGATGATAGGCATTCTCACCAGCCGCATCGACAATCGCTACCTCATCGGCTCCGGTTTCCTCATCTTTGCCGGATGCAGCCTCTGGTTTGCCGATATCAACCTCGGCATCTCCCAATGGACACTTCTCTGGGCCATCATACTCAGCGGCTTCGGCTCCGGCTGCGTCTTTGTGCCGCTCTCCACCACAACTATGGCGAGACTGCCCAACGAGCAGATCGGCAACGCCAGCGGCCTCTACAACCTGCTGCGCAATATCGGCGGAAGCATCGGTATTTCCACGATCAACACCATGCTTGCTCGTCGCGAGCAGGTTCATCGCGCCGACCTCGTCCACAACATCAATCCTGATAATCCGCTCCTCACGCAGCAATTGCATGGCCTGTCAAACCTCATTCAGTATTCGCCGAACACGACATCGCAGTACACCGTTGCCGATCGTGCCCTCGACCTCGTGAATCAGGGCCTCTCGCAGCAATCGTCATTACTCTCCTTTGTCGACGATTTCCGCTATCTCGCTATTGTGTGCTTTATCTGTGTTCCGCTCGTCTTCATGCTGAAGAAAGCCGTCGCCCGCAAAGGCGCCGTCAGCTCCGCACATTAAGCGTTGGAAATCGTTGCTCAATGTGGGATGGTCCACGTGCGGGGCGGGAAGATAAGTTCAGGCGGAGCGAAGTTCCACTACATCCTGAGGGTCTTGCACTCGTCACTGTACTGGGGATTTAGTCTTTCATTTACCAACTTACCAAATTACTCATTTACCAATTCTCTTCACTGCTCGAGCTCATTCTTCTTCTTCTCTTCCGGCTTCTTCTCCTCCGCCGGTTTCGGCTCCCCCTCGGCATCGTTATAAATCGACCTCGCGATCTTCCACGTCCCATCCGGCTGCCGGTTCAGGATTCTCATCACATTCAGCTTGTAGTCGGTCTCTTTTCCGCCAGCAAACGGCTGCAACCGGCCCGACATGGACCCCCACTCGTACGCCCAGTCTCCCTCTATGCGAATCTCCTGCCACTGCTCATCAAATCCAAGCACTTGCGTGGATTTCAGCTTTGCGACTTCCGCCTCGAGCTTCTTCGCATTCGCCTCTCGTCCCGCCACCGGAGGCCCTCCCGGCGCCATGGTGACGATGTCATCCGTCCACAGCGCCTCCAGCGCATTCGTGTCGAGTGCCAGCGACGCCGTGATATCCGCATCATGCAGCTTCTGGATCGCCGCTTTATCGTCCTCAATCTGTTGCTGTTCTGCCTCCGACGGATGCCGAGGCGGCCGTTGATTCCGTTGCGCAAATGCCACCGTCGCCAGCAGCGCCAGAAACAGAAGCAGGGAAGAGTGCCGCATCATTGCTCCTCAATCGATCTTTGCCGCCTTGGCCACGATCTTCTCGTACCAGTTCCACGGCGCCAGTGTTTTCAACCACAGTTGCAGGTGGGCATCTGTTCCGGCCACGTAGCGCAGCTTTGGGTTTGGGTCCTCCACCACGCGTGCAATCAATCTCACCACTTCCTGCGGATCGCGCTTCTTGATGCCGCCGCTCTGCACGTGGTCGCGGAATTTCCGCGCTCGGTCCGCGTTCGGAGATGTACCCTCGAACATCCGTCGCCCGATTTTCGAATTGCGCGTCCAGATATCCGTGTCGTAAGCGCCCGGCTCAACCAACACTACCTTGATCCCAATCGACTGTACCTCGATCCGCAGTGCCTCGCTCCAGCCCTCCAACGCAAATTTGGATGCCGAGTAACTGCTGATCGTGGGCTGTGCCGTTCGTCCCGAGATCGAACTCACCATGATGACGTGTCCCGAGTTCTGCGCTCTCATCGTCGGCAGTATGGCTTTCGTTACAGCCACGTGCCCGAAGAAATTCGTTTCGAACTGGTCGCGCAATTCCGGTAATGCGATATCTTCTGCAAACCCGGCCATCGCGAATCCCGCATTGTTAATCAGGACATCGACTCGCCCGTAATCGCTAACAATTCCTTCAATCACCCCGGCCACCGAATCGGTCCGCGAAATATCGAGACAGCGCACGTCGATTCTCTCGCGGAACCTCGCCGCCGCCTCGTCAAGCTTTGCGCGTCGTCCCAAATCGCGCATCGTGGCCACCACCCGATATCCTCGCGACGCCAACTCAATCGTCGTGAGCAGGCCGAACCCGCTTGAACTGCCGGTGATCACCGCCACTTTCTCGCTCACCGCGCCTCCCAGGATTTTCATTGAATCAGTGTTTTAGAAGAAGACCTCAAGAACAAACTCCCAGAGGGATCCTGACGACGTAATCCTACGGCGTGCCCATCAGCGTATGCATTCTTTGGCTCCCCGCCGAGCCCTCTCGCGATTCCCATCGAGTAACGTGATCCGCGATTCCTTGATAGAGTGCCAGCGCAATTCGCTGCCTGTACCACTCCGATTCCAGCCGAGATTGGTCCTTGAGGTTTGATATGAACGATATTTCCGCCAGCGCAGCCGGCATTTGCGCTTCCCGCAGCACCGCAAACGATGCTTCGCGGACGCCGCGATCCCGCATCGGCTGTCGCGGACCCGTTAGCCCACGAATCAGCGCTCGATGGACATCTGCCGCAAACGTTTCCGCCATCCCGCTCTCGTCTGCTGTCGCCGTTGTCTCCGAAGCCTCTCGGAAGTAATACGTCTCTACGCCGCGCACCGTTTGAACGCTGCTTGAATTCCCATGAATCGAAATCAGGAAGTCTGCCTGCGCCCGGTTGGCTATATTCGCCCGCTCGTCCAGCGAGACGTATTCATCCTTGTCGCGGGTAAACACCACGCGCGCGCCGAGCCGCTTTTTCAGCAATGTCCCCAGTCGCTGCGCGACATCCAGCGTCAGATCTTTCTCCTGCAGCCCGCCCGGGCTCACCGTACCTAGGTCCTTGCCGCCATGGCCCGGGTCGATGACGATCGTCATCTTCGTCGGCACACCTGTATCGCCGTCCCCGGACTTGCTTGCCGGTTCCATCTTCCGTATTTCGATCACCAGCCGTTCGGGACTCTCCACTAGCTTCGCACTGAACGTCGCGGGCTTTCGCAGATCAAACACCACCCTGCTGATTCCCGCCGCGTATCTCGAGAGCCGCACGTGTGAGATCAGTCCGTCGCTATCGAAGAGGTTGCCCTTCGGGTCCGCCAGTTCCACGTCGTGCAGATCGAAATAAATCCGATCCGGGTTTGCCAGCTGATATCCCTCGTAACGGATCGCCTTCGGCAACCGTATTGTTACCGTCGCGGCCGATTCGTCCGAACGTAGATTGATGGCTTGCGTCAACGGCTTTCCCGGAGCAACTTCCGTAGCCGAATCCATTGCAGGTGCCGGAATCGCGGGCGCAGCAGTCACAGGCGCTTCGGTTGCCGGTGGCGCAACCGCGGGCGGCTGCGCCACGCTCGCCGGAGCAGGCTTCGGCTCCGGGCGATCTCTCTTCATCAGCCGGCGGTAGTTCCAGACGGCCGCAATCACCAGCAAAACCAGCAGCACCCCTAACATAACCAGAATTCGATGACCTCGGCTTGCCCCCGCGTCGTTTTTCGCCTCTGGTTCGAACTCTCCCACCGATTCGTCCACCACTCGGCCGACAAAAACCGGTTTCGGCTTTGTCTCGGCGGGAACGAAAACTGGCTTACTCGTTTCCACGATCTCTTCCACGTGGAGAACATGGGGCACTTCGCCTCGCTCGTAAACCGCCGGACCCGGCAGTTCTTCGGCTATCAGATATTCTGCTGTCAGTGGCGAATCAAAGGCCGTGTTGGGCGGCAAATACCACTCCGCCGGAGGCTCGCTTCTTTCGTTCTCAACGGTCTCGTGATCTTTCGCGGTGCACGACAAGCCCGCCGTCCGCAACAATACCTCCATCGTCGCGGGATCGGGGTCGGAAGCGGTTCTTCCCAGCGCCTCCTGCACCATCACTTCGGTGAAGCGCAGGCAGGAAATGTCGCGTTGCGAGAAATGCACTGGGCGGGAAGAAAACACCCCCAGCATCCCTATGATCTTTCCTGGTGCTGATCGCAGTGGGAAATAAAGGAACGACGCCACATTTAACGCACGGCAGGCGTGATAGTTCACCCTCGGATCGGCCGAGGCATTCACGCAAATCGCCGTTTCCCCCGTCCGGATGCACTCGCCGGACAGTCCTTCCGATTCGTCGAACTGAGCGCCGATCAGCGGCGCTGAACTGCCGCTCCGCGCGACGCACACCATGCCTTCTGGTCCGCCCAGTGCCAGCGCCGCCCCGCTCGCGTCGGTAAGGTTTTGGGCGCAGGCCGCGATCCGCTCCAGCGCTGGATGCAGCCCCTCCGCCAGCGACTCCGAGTGCGTCGGCTTCACCAGCCGAGACCTCAGCTTTTCCTGTTGAATTGTGAACGCGAACGCCAGCGAACTCTGTAACAGTTCCCATTCGTTGCCGGGAGCGCCTGCCTGCCGGGTTCGGATTCGATGCGTGCTCCTGCTCGCGTTGTGTTTTTCGGGCGGCAATGGGTCAGGGATTGATCAGCGGAACCGCATCATTATTTGTGAGTTCCTCCTCAGATTCAAGTCCCGAATCACCCGTTGGTTCAGAGCCAAATGTACTTAAGAACCTTGCTTAGTTACCCGTGAACTTCGCTATGTTTGCGTTCCCCGTGATATATTCCGCCAGACAGGTTTGCCATGAACATGGTCTACGAATCATTGCGAACATTGCTGCGGAACAAGGAACTCGAAATCAAGAAACTTGAGAAGGAAATTGAAGCCTTACGCATCGTTCTTCCTATCGTCGCCGAAGCGGGCGAGGCCGGTGTCGAGGCCATTACGATGACTGAGCCTCCGCGACCCGCAGCCGAACCTGTCAAACTCAAACCGCAGAGTGCCAGTCCCGATTTCGACAGCGTTATGGCGCAGGTGAAAGCGTCCCAGCCGAGTCCAGTTTCGCCTCCGCAGTCACGGCCTTCGCCCCTTGCGGATGGCCTGCCCTCCAAACCTCGCACCAGCTGGCCGTAATCTTCCATCGCTCGCGTAAGAAGAATGGGCCGCCCCACAGCCGGAATTCGATCATGGGACAGCCCCAATCCACTAACTAGTGGTCATCGTGATCGTTATCGTCGCGACTCCCAAACCCAGGTGCATCGATGCTGATGATCGGACAGTTTGCCACTGGTCCCGACGGCGCAAC
>Ga0335078_10018612_pt1 | contig 10327 bp, 11 predicted proteins | sample Lox_Sample_32_FD_206711 | JGI IMG/M metagenome (GOLD analysis project Ga0335078, IMG submission 206711) | Soil microbial communities from Loxahatchee National Wildlife Refuge, Florida, United States - Lox_Sample_3.2 | ecosystem: Environmental > Terrestrial > Soil > Wetlands | place: USA...
GGAGCGGTACTATCGCGAGCACGGCCATTTATAGTTGGAAGCTGCGCCGAGCCGGCGCCGACGGGCTGCGAAGCCAGTCTGATTAAGGTGCAGGCCAAAAAATCGAGCTGTGAAGCTCGCGTGTAGTAAAAGTCCGCCGCGAGATCGCAGGTGTCCCACGAATGTCTCCAACTTATTCGGCGTGGTATCCCGATCAGCTATCCGTCGGCTTCCCCGCGGTTGGACGCCCAGCCGTTTGAACAAAGGCGCGCGCCCGTCTCAGTAAACTTCTGACAATCGGCGAGCAGATGCTTGCCGTCTTCGGCCATCATCTCAAGTCGTCGGCTGGTCCATTCCTGGCACGCAATCATCGCGTCCGGGATGGAACGAACCGCCGTCAGCCGCGAAGCAAACTCGGACGCAAGATTCGCTTCCGATTGCATACGCTCGAACCATTTCCGATTCGTCTCCTGGAGCTTATCAAGAAGCTCTGTCTGCGCTTTGGTGAACTCTTCGACTCGCTTTTTGCCCATCGCAGTAAACTCCGCGGGCATCAGATTGAATAATGCGGTTTTATCCACCCGTTCGGTATGAGCTTCCTTCTGCGCCACAAAACGACTCCCTCGATCATGTTAAGGACAGCTACGCCAGTCAGAGTCCGTGGAATTCCCGTCTAGTGGATCGATTCCGCGGCTCGCTTGGAGCCGGCCTCGCCGAGGAAAGCTTTGCTTCGAATTCCTCAAGCAATTTTTGCATCGCGCGCCGTACGGTCTGATTCACTTCAGTCCGCAGCCTGCGGCGATAACGTTCGACGTTTAGGCGGGTGATCTCAATCTCGTCCATTGCGGAATTGAGACTCACGTCGAGACGATCAGTCTGTCGGCTCCCCGACGCTTGATGCTCAAATTTTTGTGATGCTGTGCGTCATATTGCCGTCTTGCGAGTCCGCGCCGCGACGGAGCTTCCCGGTCCGAAAATCTGATCGATCTGACCGCTCCGCGTGCGGTAACACTCGCATGCAGCCTTCTCAAGCGCGCCGCGGTCCAAGATGGAAATCCGGCCGTGCGAATAGTTGATCAAACCGCGTTTCTGCAGGGCATTCGCCGTCGTCGATACGCTCGACCGTTGCGCACCAAGCAAGGAGGCCAGGAATTCATGAGTGAGCTGAAACTGATCCGAGAAGGCATTGTCATGGGCGATGAGCAGCCAATGGCAGCAGCGCTGTTCCAGCGAATGTAAACGATTGCAGGCCGAGACTTGCGCGAGTTGTTCGGCAACCAGGAAAAGATATCGGGTCATCACGCGGCGCAAAGCCTCGTGCTTCGATATTTCATTTTGCAGGTGCTTGAGGCTGATGCGCAGCGCGGCTGCGGGAACCTGTACAATATGGTCCACGAGGGTGCGATCAAACCCGTAGGCTGCGAACAAGCCGAGCAGGCCTTCGGTGGCCACGGCCGCGATTTCGACGCTCCGTCCATCCTCCATAACTTTGACAAGCGACACCAAGCCGCCGTTCACGAAATAGGCGTATTCCACCGTTGCAGCGGCTGCATAAATGACTTGGCCGGACGCAAGTTCAACGTGTTCGCAGTGGCGCAACACCTCGTCGCGAACTGAGCGCGGCAGTGCGAGCAGGATGCAATTAAAAATCTTTTTTTCGCTCGCGTGGCGCAGCGCAAAGTCCCAAATGTTTAGTGCCGATAAACCACCGCCCCAAAAGCATTTTTGCCTGCGCGAGCGGGTAGGTCAAGAAGAGTGGGTTGCTCAACTGAGCTGGTAGATGAAACCGGAGGAGCGACCCCGTGCATTAAGGTTCGTGCGTTCCGAAGGTCAGACATACCGATGCCAAGGAAGAAGGCCACGCTGATCCTAGCGGCGCGTTGCGCGGCCGAAGCGCGACCGATTATCAATGAGAACAGATCAATTTAATCGTAAGGCTGAGAGCGGCGGGAAACGCAACATCAGACGCCGAACGAGCACCACTAACGCCGTTACGTAATGTATTGCCCGCCGTTCGCCGTCAAAGTCGAGCCGGTGATCAGGCCGGCTTCGTCGGATGCAAGAAACACGACGCAGCGCCCGATCTCTTCCGGCTCGCCGAGCCGGCCGATCGGAATGGTCGGCAGGATGCTTTTCTCCAGTACATCCTTCGGCACCGCCTGAACCATCTCGGTGTTGATGTATCCCGGTGCGATCGCGTTGACGGTGATGCCGACGCGCGCGCCTTCCTGCGCCAGCGCCTTGGTGAAGCCGATCTCGCCAGCTTTGGCGGCGGAATAGTTGGTTTGGCCGAATTGGCCCTTTTGTCCATTGATCGACGAAATATTGATGATGCGGCCGAACTTGCGCGCGCGCATGCCCTCGATCACCTGGCGCGTCATGTTGAACAGCGAGCCGAGATTGGTGTTGATCACTTCAGTCCATTGCTCGGGCTTCATGCGGTGAAGCTGGGAATCGCGGGTGATGCCGGCATTGTTGACGAGCACGTCGACGGGGCCGAGCTCGGCTTCAACCTGCTTGACGCCGGCCGCACAGGCCTCGAATGAGGAAACGTCCCACTTGTAGACGTTGATGCCGGTCTCGGCCTTGAATTTCTGCGCCGCTTCGTCGTTGCCGTGATAAACGGCGGCGACCTTATAACCGGCCGCCTTCAGCGCTTTGGCAATCGCCGCGCCAATACCGCGTGTCCCGCCCGTCACCAGTGCGACGCGTGGCATGATACTCCTCCCTGTCCATCATCGTCATATGCCCGGCCTTGTGCCGGGCATCCACGTCTTGGTTTTAAAGATAGCTTAAAGAGATAGATGGGCGGGGACAAAGCCCGGCCCGGACCCCGATTAATGCCCTGAATTGCCGCCGCTCATCGCTCCACGCACATCGCAATGCCCATGCCGCCGCCAATGCACAGCGTGGCAAGTCCCTTTTTTGCGTTGCGCCGCTCCATTTCATGCAGCAGCGTGACCAGCACGCGCGCCCCCGATGCCCCGATCGGATGACCGATGGCGATCGCGCCGCCGTTGACATTGACCTTGCCGGTGTCCCAGCCCAAGTCCTTGTTGACCGCACAGGCTTGCGCGGCGAAAGCCTCGTTGGCCTCGATCAGGTCAAGATCGCCGACGCTCCAGCCGGCCTTCTTCAGCGCGGCGCGGGAAGCCGGGATCGGTCCAGTGCCCATGATCTTGGGATCAACGCCGGCCTGGGCCCACGACACGATACGAGCCATCGGCGTCTTGCCGAGCTTGGCGGCTTCGCTTGCTTTCATCAGCACCATGGCGGCTGCGCCATCATTGATGCCTGAGGCGCTGGCCGCGGTGACGGTGCCTTCCTTGTCGAAGGCAGGGCGCAATTTGCTGATCCCTTCGAGCGTGGTGCCGTGCTTCGGATACTCGTCGGTGTCGACGACAATGTCGCCCTTACGGTTCTTGATCGTGACAGGGACTATCTCGTCTTTGAATTTCCCGGCCTTTTGCGCTGCTTCAGCCTTGTGCTGCGAGGCAACCGCGAACTCGTCCTGCTGCTGACGCGTAATCTGCCATTGCCGCGCGACGTTCTCGGCGGTGTTGCCCATGTGATAGCCGTTGAAGGCGTCCCACAGGCCGTCTTTGATCATGGTATCGACCATGTCAAAATTGCCCATCTTCACGCCGCTGCGCAGATAGGCGCAGTGCGGGGCCATGCTCATCGACTCCTGGCCGCCGACCACTGCAATCTCGGAATCGCCGTTGACGATACCCTGGTAGCCCAGCGCGACCGCACGCAGTCCTGAGCCGCAGAGCTGGTTGACACTCCAAGCGGGGACTTCAACCGGAATGCCGGCATTGATCGAAGCTTGCCGCGCCGGGCCTTGGCCCTGGCCGGCCTGAAGAATCTGACCCAATATCACTTCGGACACACGTGGCGCTTCGACACCCGCGCGGTCGATCGCCGCTTTGATCGCGACCTTGCCGAGGTCGTGGGCAGGCGTCGTTCCGAATACCCCATTAAATGCGCCGACCGGCGTGCGTACCGCGCCGACAATGACGATGTCGTCCTTCATACGATGTCCTTTCGGGTCTGGTTCGGGTCAGGCTTATGACGCGGGATCGCCGCGACGACGTTGATATATGTCATAAGGACGTGACTGCCGGTCGACAAGGCGAAAGCATGTCGCAAAGCTGCCATGCCGCCCGGAGCGCTGTCCGCCCGGTCTTGCCCCCTCACATAAAATGGTAGCCCAGTCGGCGGAAACCGCCTACTTTACCCGGGAAACGCGGTCCAAGCCTGAAGCAAGCCATGCCGGAACCCATGACTGCAACAACGACCACGACGAAGACGACGACCAAGACCGCCGAGCCGGTCACGATAAAAAAATACGCCAACCGCCGCCTCTACAATACCGGCACGAGCGCTTACGTCACGCTCGAGGACTTGGCGGGCATGGTCAAGACCGGCGAGGATTTCGTCGTCTATGATGCCAAAAGCGGTGAAGACATCACCCGCTCGGTGCTCACTCAAATTATTTTCGAGCAGGAAAACAAGGAAGGGCAAAACCTGCTGCCGATCGCCTTTCTCCGCCAGCTGATCCGCTTCTACGGCGACAGCATGCAAATGCTGGTTCCGCGCTACCTGGAAGTCTCCATCGAGTCACTGACGCGCGAGCAGGAAAAATTCCGTCACCAAATGGCTCAGGCGTTCGGGGTCGGTGGCTTTCCTTCGCTGGAAGACCAGGTGCGGCGGAACATGGAGATGTTCGAACGCGCCTTCACGATGTTCGCGCCGTTTGCGCGGCGTGAGAGTCAGGCTGCCGAGGCTGCGGCGGAAGCGGACAAGATGCCGACCAAGACCGGCGATATCGACGATCTCAAGCGGCAGCTCGATGAGATGCAGAAAAAGGTCGATCGCCTGTCTGAAAAGGGCGCAGCCAGCGGCGAACCGTCGCAGTAACGCCATACAATCTGCCGACTGAAAGCCAGCGCCGGGCTTGCGCGCGCGTGAGCGCCTCGGCATGGCGGGCCGTCGGCGCGCAATGACAAAAATCGCGGTGTGTTGCAAAGCGCCACGAGCGTTCGAGCAAACGCCGCGCTCATTCCTGTCTCACACAAAAAAAGCCCCGGTCTGCTTGGGGCAAGACCGGGGCTAAGGATTACTACGCCAGTACGTGTTTCTACCTGCGCCCCAAGGTGTGAACAGGTGCTTCACTATGCCCAAAGTATTTAAAGAAAATCCCAATCATCCGATCACCGCATGGCGCCGCCTCCGACGCGTCAGCCCCACTTGCCTTTGACATGACGACGGACGCCGCCACCGCGCTTGTAAGCTCGCGAGCGGGAAATTGCTGGATCCTGCGTCCGTCCTGCAAGCCGAATGGCAACTGTATTTGCGTTCGGCTTACACCGTCTGGGCGATCGGGCCGGGAAGCCACGGCCGCTCCACTGAGGCGAGACCGACGAACGCGCCTTGCAGGTAATCGCAACCCCACGATTCCAGGGTCCTGGCTGCCTGCTCGTCCTGGACCCATTCGGCGACGGTGGCGAGCTTTAGCCGCTTGGCAAGATCCGTGAGCGTACGTACGAAGGCGCGATCGTCTTCCGACCGGTTGATGTTCTGCACGAACGCACCGTCGATTTTCAGGATATCGACGCCGAGCTTGCGCAGATTGCGGAACGACGTGTAGCCCGCGCCGAAGTCGTCGATCGCAATGCGGCAACCGAGATCCTTGACGCGAGCGACAAAGCCGCGGGTTTCGTCGATGTCGTGGATCACGGCACTCTCGGTAATCTCGACGATCAGACGCTCCGCCACCCCGGCATTAGCGCGCAGAAGCGAATCAAGACCCGCCCACCAATCCGGATCGGTGGTCGAGCCCGGCGAGACGTTAAGGCTTGCCTGTAGCGACGGCGCCGCGACCATTTCCTCGACCACGAGTTCGAGCACCCGGTGATCAAGCAACCGCACCAATCCTAGCCGTTCGGCGACCGGCACCACGTCGTTGGCGCCGAGCAGGCTGCCGTCGGCGCCGCGGACCCGCATCAGGCACTCGTAAAACGCCGGGGCGCGGTTGATGGCAGTCACGACCGTCTCGTAGGCGAGAAAAATCCGGCGTTCATTGAGCGCGGCCACGATTGCGTCGGTCGCGCGGACGTTCTCCCGGCGCAGCATTTCGCGTTCGATATTCGGCCGGTAGGCGTCGAACGAGCCGCGGCGCTTGCCTTTGGCGGTGTCGAGCGCTTCCTGGGCGCGGGCGAGCACCTCGGCCGCGGTGCGTGCATGGCGTGGCGCCGTCACCCCGCCGATCGTTACCGTCACCGCAATCGCGCCGTTTGCGGTTGGCACCATCTCGTCGTGCACTCCCGTCAGCATGCGCTCCGCGGCGACCGCGAGATCTTCAGGCGTGCAATCACGCAGCACGATGCCGAATTTGTTGCCGGAAATTCGGCCCAGCGTGTCTTTGCCCCGCATCAATTTGCGGATGCGCCTGGCGACCGCAGCGATCATTTGGTCGGCCGCCTCGAATCCGTACGACTCGTTGATCTGCGCCAGATTGTCGATCGCGATCAGAAGGAAGCCGCATGAAGAGCGGAATCGAATTGCGTCTTCGAGAGACTTTTCGAGGACTTCGATCAGGTGAGCCCGGTTGGGCTCGCCGGTGAGGCTGTCGTAACGGGCAAGGTAGTTGAGCCGGCGTTCGCTTTCGTGGCGCTCATTGATAGCGCGCACGACGCCGTGGGCGCGCACCGGTTTTCCATCGGATCCGGCAAACCATCGTCCGGTGTCTTCGATCCACAGCGTTTGGTCCGAGCCGGGTCGGATGCAATACTGGATGCGATAGCTCACGCCGCGTCCGCCGTCATGCTGTTCGGATCGCATGACCGCGTCAAAACGCGTCTGCGCATTGTTTTTCTCGACCAGCTGTGCGTAACCGCGGCCGCTGGCGATTGTCCCGGGATCGCGGATCAAAAGAACATCGCCGGCGTTCGCGCTCCAGCTCAGCGCGTCGCTCTCGATGTCCCAGCGGTAGAGTGCATCGCCCACCGAGGCGAGAATATCGCCGGCTTCGACGCCAGCGACGCTCCGCGGGCTCGCGTCGGTCCCGCTCACATCGCCGCCGTTATGGTTCGCATCTTGATGAATGGAGTCTTGCCGGCTGCTGTCGTTCACGGTCGTCTCATTGACGTGTTGCAGTCCGCAGGAGCGACAGCAAAGGCCGATTACCCGGCAAAGTAGCAGAAGAATTTAAAGAATTGGAAAATTCGCACGCCGAATTGATGCAACGAGTGTTGCGGCATGCCGTTTGCGAAGTGGGGCTCAAGGAACGTTGCAGTCCCATTTTGGGACGGGAGCCGCGCCAGATGAGCACAGCCCTGGTCTCTTTCACGCCCACCGCGGACGGCACTTCTGTTTTGCGGGTCGGAAGCCGCCCGCGGGCCGATTTTCTCGCCCAGCTTATCGCCACATCCGTGAAGGCGCCGCAGACCCGCGTTCGCCGCCGCGCCGAGCCGGAGGTTGCGATTGCCGCTTATAATTCGAGCGATCGGATGCCGACGTTTGCCGGCGGCGCGGTCCGTCGCTCGCTCTGACAGCTGTTTGGAACGCGGGGCTTCTGCCGCCCTCAGACCGTCCGCTCAGTTTGGACTTCGACCTGGCGCTGGGAGCTGCGGATACTGACGATAAAGCCGACCAGCACATCGACCAGCCCGATCATCGTCAGCAGGAAAAACGTCGACGTTCCGGCTCGCTGCACCAGCAGAAATTCCACCAGCATGCCAATGAACAGCGCCATTGCGAGGACGTGATCGACGATCGACCGCATTCCCATGCGGGTCGATTTGATGATCTCCACTGCGAGCAGCAGGATGGCAAAGGCGAGGAGCAAATCCTCCCAGGTCAGCACCCAGTCCTGGCCGGACATCATGTGTACGGTCGTCACCGGGGTGGTCCAACCGACGCCCGGCGTCAGAAATACGATGATGTTGTAAATCGCGAAAGGAACCAGAAGCAGAGGGAAGCCCAGAACAAACATGGCGCTTCCGAAGCGCTATGCCTCGGCCTTCTTGTTGAGCACCTGCCTGCCGCGATACATGCCGGTCTTGAGGTCGATGTGGTGCGGTCGCCGCAACTCGCCGGAATCCTTGTCCTCGACGTAAGTCGGACGCTTGAGCGCGTCGGCGGACCGGCGCATGCCGCGCCGTGACGGTGATGTTTTTCGCTTCGGAACGGCCATGTGTCGCTCTCCTGGTGCAGGTCCCTGTGCTCGGAATGGCGCGCTTATAGAAGAACGGCCGCGGAGAAGCTAGGGGGCGCGGGCGCGGGGGCGGATACAGGCGTCGCGCGTCGGGTACGCTTCGGCCCGGTGCTGATAGAGGGTGGCGAGCCGGCGCACCAGGGAGTTCGGCGTGCGTGCGCTGCGCCGCACCGGGTTCGGCAGGATTGCCGCCAGTTCTGCCGCTTCGTGGAGCGTCAAATCGTGCGCGGACTTGCCGAAGGCCCAACGGGCGCCGGCTTCGGCGCCGAACTCGCCGTTTGGGCCCCACTCGGCGATATTGAGGTAAATCTCCAGCACGCGGCGCTTCGGCAGCACCAGGTTGATCCACACCGCCAACGGCATTTCGAGCACTTTGCGCACAAAGCTGCGCCCGGGCCACAGAAACAGGTTCTTGGCAGTCTGCTGGGTGATGGTCGAGCCGCCGCGCGCGTCGCCAAGCTCGTCGGCCTCTTCGATGACCTCGCGGAGCGCGCCCAGGTCGATGCCGCGATTATGACAGAAGGTGCCGTCTTCGGCGACGATGACCGCAATCGGTAGCGTCGGCGCGATGCGCCCGATCGGAACGACGATGCGGTCGACCCGCTGGCCGGTCGCCCAGCGCCACAGCATCGGGGTCGAAACCGGCTGCACGAACCGATACAGCGGAGCGATCAGGTAAGGCAGTGCGAGGAGAATGATAACAATGATAGCCAGAACAAGAAGCGAGCGGCGCAGACCGGACGGGATGGAAATTGCGCGCGGCGCGCGGTCAGTTGCGTGCATAGCCGATGAGCGGCTTCTTTTTGCGTCCTAACAGCATCAGGATCATCGCTACGATCGCAAGGATTGCGCAAATCGGCAATTCGAATGCCTTCTGAATGGAAGGATCTGCCCAAGCGACCTTTTGGTTCAGCCAGTTTTGCGCAAGATTAAGGTCGCTCTGATCGACAATGGCCCACGCTTGAGCCACGTCCGTGTAAGCCAGGCGCTGGTTGGCGATCGATCTGCTGCCGTCGTAAACAATAAAGAAAAAGGCTAGAGCCAGCAGGCCAAGGCCGATAAGACGCAGCAGAAATCTGAGCATGGCGACGTTAGCAAGTTCCTCAGTGGGTCGAGATTGCAGGCAGCCAATACTACCCCGCGGCGGCTTATTCAATGCACTGAAGGATGCGGCGATGTTTTGCGGAAGGAGCGCCGGATCGTGATCCGCGGCTCTCTTGAGCACAGGCGGTCGGTTCCGCTAACGTCAAGACCGCCGCCTCGTTCGATCGGCGCGCCAGCAGCAAGGAATTGAAATGGCTTCGAAACCCGGATCGAAACCCGGCACCTCTTCGCGCCGGCCGACGTTTACCGACCAGGAAGCCTTGCTGTTTCACAGCCAGGGCCGGCCGGGCAAGCTCGAAGTCGTGGCAACCAAGCCGATGGCGACGCAGCGCGATCTGTCGCTCGCCTATTCGCCGGGCGTTGCTGTTCCGGTGCTCGCAATCGCCGAGGATGAGAGCCGCGCCTACGACTACACCACCAAGGGCAATTTCGTCGCCGTGATCACCAACGGCACCGCCATTCTCGGTCTCGGCAATCGCGGCGCGCTCGCCGCCAAGCCGGTGATGGAAGGCAAGGCGGTGCTGTTTAAGCGCTTCGCCGACGTCGACTCCATCGACCTCGAAGTTTCGACCGAGGATCCGGACGCGTTCATCGATTGCGTGAAATTGCTGGGCAAGAGCTGGGGCGGCATCAATCTCGAGGACATCAAGGCGCCCGAGTGCTTCATCATCGAGCAAAGACTGCGTGAACTCCTCGATATTCCGGTGTTCCACGACGACCAGCACGGCACCGCCATTATCGCAGCGGCCGGGCTGATCAACGCGCTCGAACTCACCGGTCGCGAGATCAAAACCACCAAGGTCGTCTGCAACGGCGCTGGCTCCGCCGGCATTGCCTGCCTCGAGCTGTTGCGCGCCATCGGCTTTCGTCCCGAGAATCTCATCCTCTGCGACACCAAGGGCGTGATCTACGAGGGCCGCACCGATGGCATGAACCAGTGGAAGTCGGGTTACGCGGTCAAAACCGACGCGCGCACGCTTGCCGACGCGCTGGTCGGCGCCGACGTGCTGTTCGGCCTGTCGG
>Ga0335078_10018613_pt1 | contig 10327 bp, 7 predicted proteins | sample Lox_Sample_32_FD_206711 | JGI IMG/M metagenome (GOLD analysis project Ga0335078, IMG submission 206711) | Soil microbial communities from Loxahatchee National Wildlife Refuge, Florida, United States - Lox_Sample_3.2 | ecosystem: Environmental > Terrestrial > Soil > Wetlands | place: USA: Florida...
TGCGCAGCTACACCGCCGCGCATGGATTGAATGGCAATCGCCAGGCGACGGTCGAACTGGGCGAAGACCGGATTGTGGTGCGGCACGGGGGTTGCTGGCTCGATCTTCAGAGGCAGGGGTCGATCGTAGTTTGGGCGCGAGAGAATGGAAGTGGCGGCCGATTGGAATTGACGGATGCTGGACAACTGCGTTCGTTTCATCCCAGGTCCGAAAACACGGACCTGGGGCACCCAGGAGTTGTGCGAGAAGTTAACGGGGACCTGGGGCACCCAGATTCGTCAGGGGTCGAGGAAGAGATGGACATGGTAGCCGAGGCGTGGGCGCGGGAGCTGATGCGATGAACGCGGAATCTATGACCATATTCTCGCCGCAGCTCGCCTCGAGATTCGATGCGCTGGTCGAAAAGTATCCGGTGAAGCGGTCGGCGCTGGTTCCCATGCTGCTCTACGCGCAGGACGAGATCGGATACTTGTCCGACGCGGCGATCGAAGAGATCGCCTGGCGCATCGGGATTACCGCGCTCGATGTGCGCAATGTAGCGAGCTACTATTCGATGCTGCGCTTCAAACCCGTCGGCAAGTACAACGTGCAGGTGTGCACGAACATCAGTTGCATGCTGCGCGGGGCCTACGATCTTTTCGAGCGATTTCAGGACGAGCTGGGGATCGGCCACAAGGGCATCACGCCCGATGGCGTCTTCTCGCTCGAAGAAGTTGAGTGCATTGGCGCGTGCTCGTGGGCGCCGGCGATCCAGGTGAACTACGACTTCCACGACGAGCTCAGCCCCGAGCATGTGCCGGGCATTCTGGCCGGATACCGCGGAAAGGCCGGCGAGCCGGCCCAGGACCAGACCCAGGACCGGAAAGGCTCGGCGCCCCATGCCTAGACTGGTTTCGCATCCCGACGAGGTGAAGGTCGTCTCCAAGCGCTTCGGCATGGGCGCGGAAAAGATCGATCGCTATATCGAGCTGGGCGGCTACGAAGCCGTGAAGAAGTGCATTGAGCAGGGGCCGGACTGGATCATCAACGAGTTGAAGGCGTCGAATCTGCGCGGCCGCGGAGGCGCCGGTTTCCCCACGGGAATGAAATGGTCCTTCGTCCCCAAGCAGAGCCCCAAGCCCAAATATGTGCTGGTGAACGGCGATGAGAGCGAACCGGGCACGTGCAAAGACCACCTGATTTTTCTGCACGATCCGCATGCCGTGATTGAAGGCACGATCATCGCCGGGCTGGCAATCGGCGCCAAGGTCGGCTTTATTTACCTCCGCGGCGAATACCGGTATCTGATCGAGATTGTGGAGCGCGCGGTGGCCGACGCCTACGAGCGCGGCTTTCTGGGCAAGAGCATCTTCGGCTCGGGAAATGAATTCGAAGTGATCGTGCAGACTGGCGCGGGCGCCTACGAGGTGGGCGAAGAGTCGGCGCTGATGGAGTCGCTCGAAGGCAAGCGAGGCATTCCGCGCATCAAGCCGCCGTTCCCGGCGGTGGTGGGGCTCTACGGCGGGCCTACGGTGATCAATAACGCGGAGACGATCGCGTCGGTGCCGCCGGCGATCCTGATGGGCGGTGCTGCGTACGCCGAGCTGGGTTCGCCGCGAAACGGCGGTACGCGGCTGTTTTCGATCAGCGGCCATGTGGAGCGGCCCGGCGTTTACGAGCTGCCCATGGGCTACAACCTGCGCAAGATGATCTACGAGGTGGCCGGCGGCATTCGCGGCGGGCGCAAGCTGAAGGCCGTGGTGCCCGGAGGTTCGTCGACGCCGGTGCTGCTGCCCGAAGAGATCGAAACGCTGGGCATGGACTTCGACCAGGTGGGCAAGGCGGGGTCGATGCTGGGCTCGGCCGGCGTGGTGGTGATCGACGACCAAACCTGCATGGTGGAGTTTGCGCTGCGAACCATCAAGTTCTACCGGCACGAGAGCTGCGGATGGTGCATCCCCTGCCGCGAAGGCACGGACTGGCTGGAGAAGACGCTGACGCGCTTTCATGCGGGATTCGGCGTGGCCAAGGACATCGACAACATTCAGTACCTGGCCGACAACATGATGGGACGCACCTTCTGCCCGCTGGGCGACGCCGCGGCCATGCCCACGTTGGGATTCGTGAAGAAGTTCCGCAAGGAGTTCGAGGACCATTTGAACGGGAAGCCGTGTCCGTTTGCGCGCGAGGGCGTGCCGCAGTTGACGGTGGTGTGAGGCGAGACGGGAACCGCAGATCCTTCGACTTCGTCAGTCCGCCGTTGCGGACGGACTGGCCTCAGGATGACAGCACATTGAGTGGAAAATGAGTTTCGTGAATCAGTTGTAAAAGACGAGGAGCATGGCAGACGTAACCTTCACAGTCGATGGCAAGAAGCTGACCGCGCCGGCGGGGACGCTGCTGATCGAGGCCTGCCGCAAGGCGGGTATCGAGGTTCCGGCGTTCTGCTACTACCCCGGCCTGAGCCTGCAGGCGGCGTGCCGCATGTGCCTGGTTCGGCAGGCCAAGGTGCCCAAGCTGCAGACCGCATGCACGACGACGGTGGCCGAAGGCCAGGAGTTCGTCACCGATTCGCCCGAGATCACGCAGGCGCGCAAGGCCACGATCGAGCTGCTGCTCGGCAACCATCCGCTCGACTGCCCGGTGTGCGATGCGGGCGGCGAGTGCGAATTGCAGGATATGACCTTCCGCTACGGCGCGGGCGAGAGCCTTTACACCGAAGCCAAGCAGCATCGCGACGAGCAGCAATGGTCGCCGGCGGTCTTCTTCGACCGGCCGCGCTGCATTCTCTGCTACCGCTGCGTGCGCATGTGCGGCGAGGGCATGGATGTGGCGGCGCTCGGAGTGCAGAATCGCGGCGTGGTCTCGGTGATTGCGCCCAACCTGGGCGACCGGCTGGATTGCGAGCAGTGCGGCATGTGCATCGACGTGTGCCCGGTGGGCGCGCTGACCAGCGGCAGCTATCGCTACAAGACGCGGCCGTGGGAGATGAATCACGTCTCGACCGTTTGCACGCACTGCGCCGACGGCTGCAAGGTGACGCTGGGCGTGCGGCAGTCGAACGAGGGATCGGAGATAGTACGCGCCGACAACCGTGACAAAAGCGGCATCAACGGCGACTTTCTTTGCGCGAAGGGCCGCTTCGGATTCGATTTTGTCGACAGCGCCGAGCGGCTGACGAAGCCGCTGGTGCGCAATGCGGCGGGCAAGCTGGAGCCGGCGACCTGGGAGCACGCGCTACGGCTGGCCGGCAGCAAGCTGAAAGAGGTACGCGACAGCCGCGGCGGCGCAGCCATTGGCGTGCTGGGCGGCAACCGCACCACCAACGAAGAGAACTACCTGCTGCAGAAGTTCGCCCGCAAGGTGCTGCGAACCAACCACATCGATCACGAGCGCACGGCTGATTATGCCTCCTTCATTCGCGCCTTCGCGGGCCGGCATTGCCGAGCGGCGAGTCTGCGCGACGTGGCCAAGGCGCCGGCGATTCTGCTGATCGGCGGCGATCCCACGCAGGAGCATCCGCTGCTGGCCTGGCAGATTCGCACCAACGTGCGGCTGAACAAGGCACGGCTCTACGTAGCCAACACGCGGCGCATCAAGCTGGAGCGGCAGGCGAAGATGGCGCTGCGCCTGCCGGTTGACGGTTACGCCGCGCTGGCCGCGTACTTCGGCGGCAACGATGCGGTGATCGACGACAAGGCCTTTCGCGAAGCCGTGCTGGCCGAGGACGAGCTTATCGTGATTCTGGGCTATGAGTACCACGGAAAGCAGCTCGAGAATTTTGTCACCTGGGGATTGAAGCGCGACGGGGTGCGATTTGCCTACCTGGGCGACTGGGCCAACTCGCGCGGTGCGGCCGACATGGGCCTGCTGCCCGATCTGCTGCCGGGATACGTACCCGTCATCACGCCCGGAGCTTTTGCTGCGGAGTATCCGGGCATGCCGGCGCAGCCGGGCATGACGCAGCCGGAGATGCTCGCCGCCCTGGGCCGCGGTGAGATGGGCGCGCTGCTGGTGATGGGGGCCAATCCGGCGGCCCGCTACAACATGAATCCGGCGACATTCAAGAACACCTTCGTCATTGTGCAGGACATCTTTCTCAACGAGACCGCCGCGCTGGCCGACGTCGTGCTGCCTTCGGCGAGCCTTTACGAGAAGACCGGAACGGTGACGAACACGTTTGGCGACATCCAGATCGCGCGCAAGGCGGCGGATCGCGCCGGAGTAAAACCCGACTTCGAGATTCTGGTGCGCCTGGCCGCGGGCATGGGCGAGGACGTAAAGGAACTTGTCCCGTTTGGCAAGGGGGGCGTGACCGCCGACCTGGGGCAAAGCCGCGGAGCGCAGGCCGGCGAGGCCGACCGCCACGCGGTGTGGCTCACGGCGCATGGCCTGGAGCCGAAGTTGAACCCGTTCGATCCACTGGCGGTGCTGGATGAGATCGAGCGGCTGGTGCCGAGCTATAAACTGGACCGGCTCAATCTATTTGCCGGGAACGAGGTGTCCAGCGAGCCGGGGTTCGTTCCTCTGTACACCTTCATCGGGCCCGACCTGGCGATTCCCGCGCATGACACGCTGTTTACATCGGGAACGCTGGGCCGGCACAGCAAAGGACTGAAAGAATTGGAAGAGTACCAGGCGAATGTGATGCCGGCGGCGGTTGGGGATTGATGGCGAGTCCCACCCTTTCGGCAAAAGAGGCCGAAAGGATGGGGCACGGAGATTCGCGGTGAAACCGCAGATCCTTCGACTCGTCGCTGCGGCGACTCGGTCAGGATGACAGCATTGGTTTGACCGTTGGCTTGTACTTACGAGGCTGAGGACGCGTGACGATTGTTGAGTTCTTCCTGTGGAGCTTGCTCAAAGTAGTCGTGGTCACGGTGCTGCTCCTGCTGGCCGTAGCCTACACTGTGCTGCTCGAGCGTAAGCTGGTGGGACGCATCCAGAACCGCTGGGGACCGAGCCGCGTGGGCCCGTTCGGGCTGCTGCAGCCGCTGGTTGACGGGCTGAAGAACCTGCTCAAAGAGGACGTGACTCCGACGGGCGTCTACAAGCCGCTCTATCTGCTGGCGCCCATCCTCTCTTTCGCCTGCGCAACGATCTCCATCGCGGTGGTGCCCTTCGGCGAGCCCAATGTCGGGCCAAAGGGGCTGCCTTTATTCCAGATCTCCGACGTGAACATCGGGCTGCTGGTCATTCTCGGCATCACCTCGATCGGCGTCTACGGCATCGCGTTGTCGGGGTGGTCTTCGAACAGCAAATATTCGCTGCTCGGCTCCCTGAGAGCTTCGGCGCAGTTGATCAGCTACGAACTGGCGCTGGGGCTTTCTCTGGTAGGCGTGGTGATTCGCGCCGGCACTTTCAATCTGCGCGAGATCGTGGAGCAGCAGGCGACCAAGGGCATCCTCACCTGGAACTTCTTCGGCGGATTCCAGTTCGTTGCCTTCTTCATCTACCTGATCGCCGCCTATGCCGAGACCAATCGCGCGCCCTTCGATTTGCCTGAGGCCGAAAGCGAACTGACCGGCGGCTATCACACCGAGTACAGCGCGATGAAGTTCGCCATGTTCTTCATGGCCGAGTACGCCAATATGATCACGGTGGGCTGCGTGGCCACGCTGATGTTCCTGGGCGGATGGACGAGCCCCTTCGGCAACTATCTTCCGCCGCCGGAAAACGTGGTGGCTCATGCCCTCTTCCCCATTCTCTGGTTTGCCTTGAAGGTCTTCTGCTTCCTGTTTCTGTACGTGTGGGTGCGCGGAACGCTGCCGCGCTTCCGCTACGACCAACTGATGAACTTCGGCTGGAGATATTTGATGCCACTGGCCATCCTGAATATTGTTGCCACCAGCCTCTGGCTCGCCTATCACCCGCTGTCGTGAACCACTCGCTGTGCTGAGGGAAGCACCAAATGATTTGCATTTCGCGGACTGAAGTCCGCGAAATGAGTAACAAATAAAAGCCCATTTCGGCACGACTGAAGTCGTGCCCTGACACTTGTTGCCTCCTGCTCAGCTCTGGGGTCGTGCCCTGACACTTGTCCGCATGAGACGTGTTCTTTCCCAACCTGCGGAGCGTAGCCCATTCAAAGCGGCGACTTCTTCAGAGAGGTCCTTAAGTTCGCGCGTTTCGCTGATTTACAATCGGGAGGGATTTGACGAAGAAGCTGGCAGGAATTTTCCCCCTTTGAGTCAGCCGGGCAGCATAGGCCGGCATTGAGCGCAAGTGACGGAACGATGTACCTGACCCTTTTTATTGTCTTTGCCGGATTGTGCCTCGCCGGAGCGGTGAACCTGCTGCTCCAGCGGCACCCCATTAACAGCGCGCTCTCGCTCATCGTGGTGATGACGTCGCTGGCGGTGCTTTACCTGCTGCTGGGGGCGGAGTTTCTGGCCGCGGCGCAGGTGATCGTCTACGCCGGCGCCATCATGGTGCTGTTCACCTTTGTGGTCATGCTGCTCAACGCCGGGCGCGAGGAGCGCACCCTGGGCAGCCGCGCGGCAATGGCCATTGGCTTTCCCGCCGTAGTGGTGATCCTGGCGGTTGTCGCCACGGTGATTGTGAAGTCGACCGGCCTGCATGGCGCGACATTGAGCGACGGCATCACTTCCACCGTGGATCTGAGCCGGGTCCTGTTTCGCGAGCTGCTTCTGCCCTTTGAAGTGACTTCGGTTCTCGTGCTCGTTGCGATTCTGGGCGCGGTGGCGCTGGCGCGCAATACCGAAGGAGAAAGGACGGGCGGCAAATGATTCCTCTCTCCTGGTATCTGCTGCTGAGCGCCGTGCTGTTCTGCCTGGGCGTCGCGGGATTTCTGATCAAGCGCAACCTGATCACGGTTTTCATGTCGATTGAGCTGATGCTGAACGCCGTGAATCTTTCCTTTGTGACCTTCGCGCACCAGTGGCACGCGGTGAAAGGGCAGATCTTTGTCTTTTTCGTGATGATGGTGGCCGCGGCGGAGGCGGCCGTCGGGCTGGCGATCATTATTGCTGTCTTTCGCGTGCGCGCCACGCTGGCCGTCGACCGGATCGACTTGATGAAGCTATGAACGGATCGCTCGACTTATTGCTGATTCCAGTCCTGCCGTTCGCGGGTTTCCTGCTGAATGGGCTCCTCGGCCGCGGTCTGCCCAAGTGGCTGGTGAGCACGATCGCGCTGCTGGCCCCGCTGGGGTCGTTTTCGGTGGTGCTGCGCGCGGCGTTGGCGATTTGGGGAGTCGGCTCGACCCCGCTCGCACTCCCCTACACCGAAACCTGCCCGCTCCCGTGGATCGACACCGGCACACTGCATATCGACTTCAGCTTCGCACTCGACCAGCTCGCGCTGGTGATGCTGCTTGTCGTCACCGGTGTCGGGTTCCTGATCCACGTCTATTCGGTCGGCTACATGGGCCACGAAGAGGGCTACTGGCGCTATTTCTCCTACCTCAACCTCTTCCTTTTCTTCATGACGGTGCTGGTGCTGGCCGGCAATGCCCTGCTGATGTTCGTGGGCTGGGAGGGCGTGGGACTGGCGTCGTACCTGCTGATCGGCTTCTGGTATCAGAAAAACTCGGCGGCGACTGCGGGCTACAAGGCTTTCGTCGTCAACCGCATCGGCGACTTCGGATTTCTGATCGGATTGTTTCTGCTGCTGGCCAACTTCAGCACGCTGACCTTCAGTGAAATCGCGGAGAAGCTTGCCGCAACCCCTGCCTGGCAGGGCGGCGTACTGACGGCGATCGCTCTCTGCCTGCTGGTGGGCGCGACCGGCAAGAGCGCGCAGTTGCCGCTCTACGTGTGGCTGCCCGACGCCATGGAAGGCCCCACGCCAGTCTCGGCGCTGATTCACGCGGCGACCATGGTAACGGCGGGTGTTTACATGATCGCGCGCACGCACTTTCTCTTCGACCGCTCGCCGTTCGCGCTGGACACGGTCGCGGTGGTCGGCGCGGCGACGGCGTTCTTTGCGGCGACCATCGGCCTGGTCCAGACCGACATCAAGCGCGTGCTGGCCTATTCCACGGTGTCGCAGCTCGGATACATGTTCCTGGGCTGTGGCGTGGCCGCGTATTCTGCCGCAATCTTCCATCTCGTCACGCACGCGTTCTTCAAGGCGCTGCTCTTCCTTGCCGCAGGATCGGTGATACATGCCCTGGGCGGCGAGCAGGATATGCGCAAGATGGGTGGGCTGCGCAAACGGCTGCCGGTGACGTTCTGGTGCATGACAGCCGCGGTGCTGGCGATCGGCGGTTTCTTTCCCTTTGCCGGTTTCTTCTCGAAAGACGCGATTCTCTATGCTGCGTTTCTGCACGGGACCGGCGGCCAGGTGCTGTGGTTTGTCGGCCTGGTGACGGCGCTGCTGACTTCGTTCTACATGTTCCGGCTGTGGTATCTCACGTTTCTCGGCGAGCCGCGCAGCGAGGCCGCGCATCATCATGCCACGCCGGCATCGATGTTAAGCGTCTGCGTGATTCTCGCGCTTCTTTCGATCTTCGGCGGCTGGATCGGCTTTGGCGAGGGCCTCGGACGTTTGGGCGCATTCCTCGCGCCGGTCATTGGAGTTCGAAGCGCGGAGACGAACGCCGGAAAACTGGAACTCTACCTCAGCATTGCGGCGGTTGCCGTAGCGGCGCTGGGATGGTTCATCGCCGACCGCCTCTACCGGCAGCGTCCGCAGCGACCGGCGGAACTCGCCGCTTCGCTCGCCGGACCCTACAGCTTGCTCGCCAACAAGTATTACGTCGACGAAATCTACCGCGCCGTCTTCGTCAAGCCGCTGCAGGGAATTTCGATGTACCTGCTGGACTGGATCGTCGACAAGGCGCTGTTGAGCGGTGGCGCGTGGATCCTGGCCGGCGTTATGAAGTTCTTCGGCGCGATTCTGCAGCGCTGGCAGTCGGGCAATCTGCGGTCGTATGCGGGCTGGCTGGCGGCGGGCGCGGCGGCGGTGCTGCTGTTCATTCTGCTGCCATGGCCGGCGTTGCTGGCGAGTTGGTTCGGCATTCACGTTAGTTGGGGAGGGAACTGAGCGATGGACTCCTTGAACACGTCGATCCTCACCGTCATTCTCCTGGTGCCCATCGCCGGCGCGATCCTCGTTGCTCTGCTGCCCGACCGCGGCAGGCTGCCCTGCTGGACGGCTCTGGTTACCGCGCTGGTCACCTTGGGCTTCACGCTGAGCCTGGCGGCACACTTCGGGATGGGCGCGAGTGGGTTTCAGTTCGAGATCGACCTTCCGTGGATTGAGAACCCCGCGATCCGTTATCACGTTGGCGTCGATGGGCTCAGCCTTTGGCTTGTGGTGCTCGCGGGGCTGCTCGCGCCGGTCGGCGTGCTCGCCAGCTGGCGGGCGATCCAGGAGCGGCGCAAGGTCTACTACTCGCTTTTCCTGGTGCAGCAGACGGCGATGTTTGGCGTCTTTGTCGCGCTCGACCTGTTCCTTTACTACGCGTTCTGGGAGCTGTCGCTGGTGCCGATGGCGATCCTGATCTCGATGTACGGGCGCAGAGAAGGGCCGAAGGCCGCGTTAAAGTTCTTCCTCTTTACGTTTATTCCGTCGGCGCCGCTGCTGGTGGCGATCCTGTGGCTGTATGCGCGGACGGGGAGCTTCGATTTCGCCAGGCTGCAAAGCGCTGTTGCCTCCGGGTCGATCCCTGCCGGCGGCCTGTGGTGGGCGGCGCTGGCATTCCTGGTCGCGTTTGCCGTCAAAGTTCCGGTTTTCCCCCTGCACGGCTGGCTGGCCGACACCTTCAGCGAAGCGCCGGTGGCGCTGGCGATGGTGGTTGCCGGCAAGCTCGGCCTGTACTCGATGCTGCGCTTCCATGTCGGTCTGTTCCCTGCCCAGGCGCGCGCGCTGGCGCCGCTAATGATTGCGCTGGGAGTGATCGGCATTCTTTACGGCGCGTGCGTGGCGCTGGCGCAGCGCGACTTCTGGCGATTGATCGCGTTCGCCGCGGTGAGCCACTTCGGGTTGATCGTGCTGGGCATTTACGGATTCACGGCGACGGGTTGGAACGGCGCGATTTACCAGATTCTGAGTCAGGGAGTCTTCGAAAGCGCGATCTTCGTGCTGCTGGGGGCGCTGTACCTGCGCTATTCCACGAGCCAGATCGGCCATTACGGAGGCGCGGCCGGCAGGCTTCCGCGGACGGCGACGCTGTTTGTCATCACTTCGCTGGCCATGATCGGACTGCCGATGTTGAATGGCTTTATCGGCGAGTTTCTCGTGCTGTCGAGCACGTTTGCCGGCGTGAGCCGCGGATGGGCGGTGTGGGGCACGGTTGGCGTGATCCTGAGCGCGGCGTACATGCTGTGGCTGGTGCAGCGCATCTTTTACGGGCCGGAGAGCGAGATGGTTGTGGCCAAGG
>Ga0335078_10018614_pt1 | contig 10327 bp, 8 predicted proteins | sample Lox_Sample_32_FD_206711 | JGI IMG/M metagenome (GOLD analysis project Ga0335078, IMG submission 206711) | Soil microbial communities from Loxahatchee National Wildlife Refuge, Florida, United States - Lox_Sample_3.2 | ecosystem: Environmental > Terrestrial > Soil > Wetlands | place: USA: Florida...
CCAGCCGATTGCCCGCCAGCGCACCGAGGACCCGCCGCCAGCTCCCGCGCTGACCAGGGAGGGCGGCGTCTTCCGCCGCTTCCTTGACGGCTTCCGTTACCGCTAGGGTCGGCGCCCTGGCGCATTCCTCTTCAGCGCTTGCGGCCGACCCCGCCCCACTGGGACGATCTGCCTGTTTCGCCCGCGCCGCTAGGCTCAGGCCGCCATTCCTCGACCCACGCAAGCCCGGGCGCCAGCAGGTCCGTACCCTCGAAAAACCGCGTCACCTGCTCGCGGCTGCGGAATGTGAGCTGCTGTTGCACCATGCGGTCCCCGATGTTGTCCGCCTCGTGCCGCGTCTGCGTGTCCAGCAGGTCCCCTCCCATGTGAGACACGGCGAGGTAGCTACCTGACGGCACGGCGTCCATCAGCCGGGCCACGATCGCGTACGGATCATCGGCGTCCGGTAGCGCGTGCAGGACCGCGAGCAGCATGACCGCCACCGGCTTGGTGAAGTCAAGCAGTTCCGCTGCCCGGTCAAGTACCGCGCCGGTGTCGCGGATGTCAGCGTCGATGTAGGCGGTGGCACCCGACTCGCTGCTTGTCAGCAGCGCGCGGGCGTGCGCGAGGACGACCGGGTCATAGTCGACGTACACTACCCGGGACTCCGGTGCGATGGCCTGGACGATCTCATGGAGGTTCCCGGCCGTTGGGATGCCGGCGCCAATGTCGAGGAACTGGCGTATCCGCGCCTCCCCGGCCAGGCAGCGGGCCACCCGGCCGAGAAACGCCCGGTTCGCCCGTGCGGTGAACAGCAGGTCAGGGTAGATCTTGAGCCATGCCTCTGCGGCCGCCCGGTCGGCGGCGTAGTTGTCCTTCCCGCCGAGCAGATAGTTATAGATGCGGGCCTGGTGCGCCACGCTGGTGTCGAACGGCAGCGGCCCGAACTTGTCCGCGCCGCGCACCTTGTCATCAGCAGCTGCGGCTGCGTCCCCGGTCATCTCGCTGCCCTCGCATCTCCTCGGCAACCCGCCGGGTAAAGCGTACCGCGCAGGCCTCGGGTGGCATTTGAACTCGCGGTGCCGCGCGCCACGAAACCTTCCGCCGAGACGACGATCACCATCCGGCGTTATGCGACCTGGAACAATGACACTGTGCCGATACCTACTCCGGCAGAGCCGCGCAGATCCTTTGACGGCGCCGCGGAGATTTACCACGGGGTACGCCCCGGCTATCCGCCGTCGATGTTCGATGAACTGTTTCGCCTCCTGCCTAACAATCCGGCGATCCTTGAGGTCGGGCCGGGTACCGGCCAGGCGACCCGCGACCTTCTCAGCCGAGGGGCAAACGTCTTCGCCGTCGAGATCGGCCCCGCGATGGCAGCCAAGCTACGCGAGGTCCTCCCGTCGCCCGCCCTGACGGTCATGGTCGGCGACTTCGAAGAATTCGATGTAGGAGAACACAGCTTCGACGCCGTTTTCTCGGCTACCGCTTACCACTGGATTTCCCAGAAAGCGCAAGTCGACAGGCCCGCGGATGTCCTGAAGCCCGGCGGCATGGTCGCGATCGTCGACGTGAACCAGGTCAGCTCACCCGAGGACAAGGGGTTCTTCACCGCGGCACAACCCATCTACGAGCGATACGGCGAGGGACATACCGGGCCGCCGGCGCCCGAACGCAACGCGGTAGACCCTCCGATGCACCACGTGCTGCACGGCGACCGGCGGTTCTCCGACGTCGAGTTGCGTACCTACGACTGGGACCAAACCTACAGTGCGGCCGACTACCGCAAGCTGATGCTTTCCTACTCCAGTACGCAGATGATGACGCCGCTAGCCAGGCGAGGACTGCTCGACGACATGGAGAACTTCGTTCGGCAGCAATTCGGTGATCAGGTCACCAGGCCGATCGTCGTCACTTTGACCACCGCACGATTGTCTTGACCGAAATAGCCGCGGCCGACGCGGGGTTGCACACGGGGGAACCGGCGCGCAGGCAGCGCGCGGCCACCTCGCCAACAGTTATTAGGAGCAGACCATGACAACCGAGAAGGCCATCCTCGCCGGCGGCTGCTTCTGGGGCATGCAGGACCTTATCCGCAAGCTCCCCGGCGTGATCACGACACGGGTCGGCTACACCGGCGGCACCGTGCCGAACGCTACCTACCGGAATCACGAGGGGCACGCCGAGGCGATCGAGATCACCTTCGACACCGACCGGACCTCCTACCGTGACCTGCTGGAGTTCTTCTTCCAGATCCACGACCCGACGACGCTGAACCGCCAGGGCAACGACATCGGCACCAGCTACCGCTCAGCGATCTTCTACCTCACCGAGGCGCAGCGGAAGACCGCCGAGGACACGATCGCGGACGTCAACGCCTCCGGCCTGTGGCCGGGCAAGGTCGTCACCGAGGTGTCCCCGGCCGGCCCGTTCTGGGAGGCCGAGCCCGAGCACCAGGACTACCTGGAGCGATACCCCAACGGGTACACGTGCCACTTCCCACGGCCCGGCTGGAAGCTGCCGCGCCGCGCCGACAAGGTCACCTCCTAGGGTCCTAGCGCGGGCAGCCGCCCGCACCACGGACCTCGATCGCTTGCGGACTCGGGCTTGGTGAACTGCTCCGCGAGCAGGGCCCCGGACCGGAGGGGCGTACGGCCTGACCCCGCAATGACGGTGCGGCCGACGAGTGCCGGAGGAACACCTGCGGGCACGCCCAGCATTCCGCTGGGAGAAAAACCAGGTCAACGTTAGTGACAGGGCGTTTGGCGGCCACACGCATAATTTGGGGACTTCCGGCACCGGGCGGGCTGCCTTTCGCCCCTAGAACGGCGTTATTGACGCGGCGCAACGTGAAAGTTACTTGAAAGTGAAGGGGCGGCCCTCAGAAGGGCTGGCCTCTAATTGGCGTTTGGGAGTGCGCGATGTCAACATTGGCAGCGGCACGGTCCGCTAGCACCGGGGAGAACAGGCTTCCAGGCGCAGACGATGACGGCTTCTTCGGCATTCGCTTCGAATCGATTGGCGGGCTTGGCGCTCACCTCGCCGGGAAGATCCTCGCCGAAGCAGGCGTGCTGCGGCAGGGGCTGAACGGCTCCCACTTCTCCTCGTACGGCTCGGAGAAAAAGGGCACCCCGGTCAAGTCGTTCGTGCGCTTCTGCCCGGCCGGCCAGGAGGTCCGTACAAGCAGCCCGATCGAGAGGCCGCAGGTGGTAGCGGTCTTTCACGAGGCACTTGCCCGCTCGTTCGACGTGGCCGCGGGCCTGAGCGCGGCCGGCACGCTGATCGTTAACACGCGTAAGGACCCAGCGGAGATCCGGGAGGAACTCGGCCTCCGCTCTGGCACGGTGGCAGTGCTCGACGCGCTCGGCATCGCGCTTGAGGAGAAGACACGGGTGAACACCGCGATGCTCGGCGCCGTCGCCCGCACCTGCCCGTTCCTCGACGTCGGCGCGCTGAAAGAGACCATCAAGGGGACGTTCACCGCCCGCTACGCCCACCTCATCGAGGCGAACCTCCGCACGTTCGACCGCGGCTACCGCGAGTTGCGGCAGCAGACCTGGCCCGCCGCGCCCGGCGACCCCGGCCGGCCCGTGCAGCGGGCCGCACCCGCGCTCGGGTACCTCGACGCGCCGATCGGCGGCGCCATCCTCGACCCAGGCAGCAGCATCGTCAAGGACCACACCACGTCGCGGCAGGGCTTCCTGCCCGCCTACGACGCCGGCTCGTGCGTGCACTGCGGTATCTGCGACATCGTCTGCCCCGATCTCTGCTTCGTGTGGTCCGAGGGCGGCGCGGGCGAGCCCGCCGTGCGGCTGCTCGGCATTGACTACCACTACTGCAAGGGCTGCCTGAAGTGCGTCGACGCGTGCCCGACCGGCTCGCTTACCGAGCTCCGCGAGGAGGACGGCTGGGCCGAGGAGCATCGTGTACCGCTCTTCCCGTGGCTTGAGCCAGAAAGGGGGGCCGCCCGATGACCATCGCGCCGGCCGCGCCGCGGGCCGTCCGCGCCGCACAGATAACCGGGTTCCGCACCGGCAACGAGATGGCCGCGCTCTCCGCGAAACAGGTCAACTTCCACCTGATGGGCTATTACCCGATCACGCCCTCAACCGAGATCGCCGAGTTGCTCGACGAGATGAAGGCCGCCGGCGAGCACGGCATCGTGATGGTGCCTGCCGATGGCGAGCACGGCGGAGCCGGCGTCTGTTATGGCGCTACGACCGGCGGCGGCCGTGTCTTCAACGCGACGAGCGCCCAGGGGCTGCTGTACTCCCTGGAGGAGATGCCCGTCCAGTCGGGGACGCGCTACCCGATGCTGCTCGACCTCGCGACACGGACCGTCAGCGGACCGCTCGACATCCGCGGTGATCACTCGGACGTCTACTACGCCCTGAACACGGGCTGGCTGATCTTCATGGCCCGTGACCCGCAGGCCGTCTACGACCTCAACCTCATCGCGATGCGGATCGCCGAGCGCGCCGACGTGCGGCTGCCCGCGATCGTGGCCTTCGACGGCTTCTTCACCAGCCACCAGAAGCGCCGCGTTTCGACCTTTGAGCACGACGCCACCGTGCGCGACTGGCTCGGCCCGGTACCGGAGGTAGTGACCGCGCTCGACCCGCGGCACCCGGTGACGATCGGGCCTTACATGAACGACCCCGACCTGATCAACAACAAGTACCAGCTGAAGCTGGCGATGGACGCCGCGGCCGCCGCGCTCCCCGAGATCGTCTCCGAGTACGAGGCGCTGAGCGGCCGGCGGTACGACCCGGTCGACCTGTACCGCATGGATGACGCCGAGGTCGCGGTCTTCCTGCTCAACTCGGCCGCGGAGACCGCGAAGGACGTCGCCGACCGGCTGCGCGCCGAGGGTGTCCGCGCGGGCGTCATCAGCCCCAACGTGATCCGCCCGTTCCCGGCGCGCGCGATCCGCGAGGCGCTGCGCGGCGTGCGGGCCGTCGTGCTCGGCGAGCGGTCCGGCTCCTACGGCGCACACGGCGGCAACCTCACCCACGAGGTCAAGTCCGCGCTACAGGATGACCAGGAAAACCATACTCTCTGCGTGAGCCGCGTCTACGGACTCGGCGGCCGCGACTTCTACGGTGAGGACGCCGAGGCGTTCTTCCGGCTCGCGGTTGAGACGGCCGAGCGCGGTGCGGTGGAGATCCCTTTCGACTACTACGGCGTGGAGCCTGGCGACCCCGCGAAGCGGCGCCCGCGCCACGGCACGCCGCCGCTGTCCCGCGAGGAAATGACGAGCGGGCTGCTCAAGGTGGAGCCAGGCCCGGACGGCCGGCTCAAGGTCGAGGCGCCCACCTACTGGGAACTCGCTATGAAGCCGAAGCGGGTCGTGCCCGGCCACGGCGCGTGCCCCGGCTGCGGCATCTTCCCGGCCCTCGACCAGTTCCTGCGCGGCATCGAAGGCGATGTCGTGGTGCTCTACCAGACCGGCTGCGCGATGGTCGTCTCGACCGGCTACCCCTACACCTCGCACCGTGTCACGTACGTGCACAACCTCTTCCAGAACGGCGCCGCCACGCTGGGCGGGCTCGTCGAGATGTTCCATGAGCGCGTGCGCCGCGGCGAGCTGCCCGCGGGCGAGGACATCACGTTCGTGATGGTCACCGGTGACGGCGGCATGGACATCGGCATAGGACCAGCGATCGGGGCAGCGCTCCGCAACCACAAGATGATCATCGTCGAGTACGACAACCAGGGCTACATGAACACGGGCAGCCAGCTCAGCTACTCGACACCGCTCGGCCACATGACATCCACCAGCCACGTGGGGCCCGCCGAGCTAGGCAAGGCGTTCCATCACAAGGACACCCCGCAGATCATGGCGGCGACCAACATGCCGTACGTCTTCACCGGCGTCGAGGGCTACCCCGACGACCTCGTGGCCAAGGCGGCCAAGGCGCAGTGGTACGCGAACCACGAGGGCACGGTCTACGGCAAGGTGCTGATCTCCTGCCCGCTGAACTGGAAGACCGAGGACCGCGTCGGCGTCGATGTCATTCAGGCCGCGGTCAACTCCTGTTTCTTCCCGCTGTACGAGATCGAGCGCGGCAGCACGCGGATCACCTACGACCCGGAGCCAATCGGGCGGCGCGTGCCAGTCGGCGACTGGCTGCAGCTAATGGGCAAGACGAGGCATCTCTGCAAGCCCGAGAACGCGGCGACGCTCGCGCTGATCGAGGCCGAGGTGGAGCGCCGCTGGCAGCGGCTCAAGGCACGGGACAAGCACCCCCTGCTGTGAGTGGAGTGACCATGGACACGACAGCACGAATCATCTCCAAGCGCGACCTGACGGACGTCACCAAGCTGTTCGTCGTGCACGCCCCGCTTGTGGCGCGCAACGCGGCGCCCGGCCAGTTCGTCATCCTGCGGGTCGCCGAGACCGGCGAGCGGATCCCCATCAGCATCACGGACTTCAGCCGGGCCGCGGGCACGATCACGATCGTCATCCAGGTGGTGGGGCGAACCAGCGCGCTCGCCTGCGCGCTGCGGCCAGGCGATGAGTTCCTCGACTTCGCGGGCCCGCTCGGCCAGGAGGTGCCGCTCCCCGCCGCGGGTCACACGGTACTGATCGGCGGCGGCTTCGGGACGGGCGCAGTGTTCCCGCTGGCCCGTGAGCTCCGCTCACGCGGCGTGCGGGTCTCGTCCATCGTCGGCGCCCGGACCCGTGACCTGGTGATCCTCGATGACCTGCTGGCGACGCAGAGCGACGAGCTGCACGTGTGCACGGACGACGGCTCTCTCGGGTACCGCGGCTTCGTCACCGGCCGTCTCGAGGAGCTGCTTGACGCGGGCGCCGGGTTCACGCACTGCTTCGCGGTGGGCCCGATGCCGATGATGCGCGCCGTCGCAAGCGCGACAAGGCGCCGCGGCCTGCCCACCATGGTCTCTCTCGACCCGCTGATGGTGGACGGGACGGGCATGTGCGGCGGCTGTCGGGTAAGCGTTGGCGGCAAGTCGTTCTTCGCCTGTGTTGACGGCCCGTTCTTCGACGCGCACCAGGTGGACTTCGACGAGGCGGATGACCGCCTGACCACCTACGAAGAGCAGGAGAAACTGGCCTGCAAGCTGGCGGGACTTGGGAGGTAAGCGCCATGCCCATCGTGTATCCGCGCAAGACCGCGATGCCGTGCCTGGACCCGGAGGAGCGCCGCAGGAGCTGGGACGAGGTCGCCGAGGGCTATACCGTGGAGCGCGCCGTAGCCGAGGCGCGCCGCTGCCTGTCCTGCCAGGACCCCGTGTGCGAGCAGGGTTGTCCTGTCAACGTGCCGATCCGCGACTTCGTGCGCCACGTCGCGCTCGGGGATTTCGCGGGCGCCGCCGCCGCGATCCGTCGCCGTAACCTGCTGCCCGCGATCTGCGGCCGCGTCTGCCCGGTCGAGCACCAGTGCGAGTCGCGTTGCGTGCTTGCCCCCCATCAGGATCCTGTCGGCATCGGCCGGCTTGAGCGTTTCGTCGCCGACTGGGAGCGCGCGCACGGCAGCGGGGGCGAAACCGCCGCGAGCGAGGTCTGGCGTGACCAGAAGGTCGCGATCGTCGGCTCCGGCCCGGCCGGCCTCACGGCGGCCAGCGACCTCGCGCAGCTCGGCTACCCGGTGACGATCTTCGAGGCGCTGCACGCGTTCGGTGGCGTCCTCCGCTACGGGATACCGCAGTACCGTCTGCCTAAGGAGATCGTCGATGAGGACGTCGAGCACCTCAAGGCGCTCGGCGTGGAGTTCGTGCGGGACGTGATTATCGGCAAGACGGTCACCATCGACCAGCTCGTCGACGAGCTTGGCTACTCGGCAGTCTTCGTCGGCACCGGCGCGGGCTCGCCGGTCTTCATGAATATCCCCGGCGAAAACCTCAAGGGCATCTACTCGGCCAACGAGTTCCTGACGCGCGTCAACCTGATGCACGCGTACTCGTTCCCCGAATACGACACGCCTATCCGGCGGCCGAGGCGGGCGGCCGTCATCGGCGCCGGCGACACCGCGATGGACGCCGTGCGCTGTTCGATCCGCCTTGGCGCGCAGGAGGCGCACATCGTGTACCGCCGCTCCGAGGTGGAGAAGGGCGCGCGGGCGGAGGACTACGAGCGGGCGCGCGACGAGGGCGTGATCTTCGACTGGCTCACCGTGCCGAAGCGCTTCCTCGGCGACGAGAACGGATGGGTGCGCGGCATCGAGTGCGTCCGCACGCAGCTTGGCGAGCCCGACGAATCGGGCCGCAGGCGCCCCGTTCCCGTGCCTGACTCGGAGTTCACGATGGAGGCCGACATCGTCATCATCGCCCTCGGCACGAACCCGAACCCGCTCGTTCCGCGGACGACCTACGGCCTCGAAGTCGACAGCCACGGGTGCATCGTCGCCGACCAGAAGACGGGTGCCACGAGCCGCGATGGTGTGTTCGCCGGCGGTGACATCGTGACCGGGGCGGCGACGGTAATCCTGGCCATGGGCGCGGGCCGCAAGGCCGCGGTCGCGATTCACGAGTACCTGCAGCAGCGCGCTGCCGCGCATAACAGAACCTTAACGGAAGGACGTGACCGTCATGGACTTGCGCACTCAGTATCTGGGCCTGTCCTTGCGCAGCCCGCTGGTCGCCTCGGCAGGGCCGCTAACCGGCACCGTCGACGGCATCCGCCGTCTGGCATCGGCTGGCGTCGGCGCGGTTGTACTGCCGTCGCTGTTCGAGGAGCAGCTGCGGGACGAGGCGGAGCAGGACTTCCGGCTCGCCGAAGCCCATGCGGACAGCAACTTCGAGGCGCTGAGCTACCTGCCTTCTGGTGCGGAGGACGGGCCTGGCCGGCACTACCTCGGCTTGATCAAACGGGCTGCGGAGACAACGGACATCCCGGTGATCGCGTCGCTGAACGGCGTCTCCCCTGGCGACTGGACGGACTACGCGTCCGCGATCGAGCAGGCAGGCGCGTCCGCGATCGAGCTGAACATCTACTACCTGCCCAGCGACCCGCTGATCCCCGCGCGGGACGCCGAGCGGCGGTACACCGAGGTCCTCACCACGGTCAAGGCGGTGGTATCCATCCCGGTCGCCGTGAAGCTCTCGCCGTACTTCAGCTCGACCGGTGAGATGGCGATGGTGCTCGACCACGCGGGCGCCGACGGCCTGGTCCTGTTCAGCCGGTTCCTGCAGACCGACATCGACCCGGAGACGTTCACCGTCAGCACCGGCTTCCGGCTGTCCGTCCCCGCGGAGGCGGCGCTGCCCCGCGCCTGGATCAGCCGGCTGCGCGGGCTGGTCCGCTGCTCGCTCGCCGCGACGACGGGCGTGGAGACGGCGGTCGACGTCGCCGCCTACCTGCTGGCAGGCGCGGACGTGGTCATGTCCACCTCCGCCCTGCTGCGGCACGGTCCTGACCACGCCCGGGTGCTGCTCGACGGTCTGCAAGCCTGGATGGACCGGATGGGCTTCACCTCGGTCGCGCAGGTCCGCGGCCTGCTGGCCAAGTCCGCCGGGGGCGGGCCCGCCTACGGCCGGGCCGGCTATCTCAGCGCGATCGAGCAGGCCACTCACGGCCTGTACCACTCCAAGGTGACGTGACCTGCTCGCGAACATGGAACTTGTTGAGACGGGACGCATCATGGCTTGCGGGCCACGGCCCCGTTGATGCCGACCTCCTCCGCGGGAGGCGGCATCGCGCCCGGCTCCCGGCGCCATTCGGAGACCACCACCACGCCGGGCGGCACCAGGGTCAGCCCGGTTCTCGCGCACGGCCGTCGAACAGGCCCCCCGCAGGCGCCAGGCAGGCGCGAGGCGGGCGCCAGGCAAGCGCCAGGCGGGCGCCAGGCGGGCGCGAGGCGGGCGCCAGGCGGGCGCGAGGCGGGCGCCAGGCAAGCGCCAGGCGGGCGGCCTGAGATCCTCGCGTTCCCGTCCGGCAACAACAGCCACAGGAACCTCTCAGGGCAGCACGGCCGCCCTGAGAATGAAGGGGACGAGCTGCCCCTTTGCATAGCCGGTGACCGCGCGCGAGCAGCTTTACATAGCCGGCGGGCCCGCGTACCGCCCAGGTCATGCCCGCATGCGGCCAGGATTTCGAAGATAGCGGATGTTTGGGTACACCCGGGTGTACCCAGACATCCACCATGACGGGAAGCCCGCGGGCCGCGCGGCGATATGCCCGGATTGTCCGGCAACGCCGCCGGCGCATCCCTCACGGGCCGTGAATAACCTTCAATACTTGTCGGTAAGGCGGCACTTGCCAGTCAGGCGGCACTTGCCGGTCAGGAGGCGCTTGCCGGTCAGGCGGTCCTGACCTCGATGACGCTGAGCGTCCAGGCCTGGCCGACGATCCGGACGGGGCGCAGCCCGGCCGAGTGCAACA
>Ga0335078_10018615_pt1 | contig 10327 bp, 6 predicted proteins | sample Lox_Sample_32_FD_206711 | JGI IMG/M metagenome (GOLD analysis project Ga0335078, IMG submission 206711) | Soil microbial communities from Loxahatchee National Wildlife Refuge, Florida, United States - Lox_Sample_3.2 | ecosystem: Environmental > Terrestrial > Soil > Wetlands | place: USA: Florida...
TTATATCCTGTTCGGCAGGCACTTGGCCGGCCTTCGGGCACAGTTATTCCTGGTGGCGGGCGTCATGAGGATGCCCATTGTGAAATTCCTTACCGCGGACGCATTGTCAGCCATTTTCTCCGTGATCATATGGGGAGGCGCAGGCTACCTCTTCGGCTATAAGTTCCTCTACCTGAGGGAGAAGTTTAGGACGGTCGAGCATAGGGTCATCCTCCCGTTGGTAGGCGCAGCCATAATAGCAGGCCTCATCTACCTCTTCGTACGTTCCCGCAGAGAAAAAAAGCGAGCCGCTGCGTAGCCCTGTCTTAGCCATTCCCGGCATAATTTTCGGCTCTTGTGCGAGATTGACCTAGGCGAATCGGCAACACTCCCGATTGCCGATGCGCTGGCTGAGGCGTATATTCCTAGCATATCTTATGAATGGCGGAGAGAAAACCAAGAGCCTCGCAAGGCGCCTAAAGGTATGGTTTCTGTGGCTGGCGGCTTGTGTCGCCGCCTTCACCCTTCTCGGTTTCTTCGTCGTTCCACCCCTGGCCAGACCTCTCATCGAGAAGGAGATGACCAAGGCCCTCCATCGCAAGGTCTCGATTCAAGGGCTTGCCTTCAATCCTTACAGACTCGCGGTGAGGGTAAGGAATGTGGACATCAGTGACCGGCAGAGCCCGGAACGCTTCGTCTCCTGTGGAGAGGTGTACGCTAACTTAGGGGCGGCCTCGATCATCCGGCGCGCCATCGTCCTGAAGGAGGTCAGGCTGACGAGGCCGTATGCGCGAATCGTCCGCTTCAGGGACAACACGTACAACTTCTCCGATCTCCTCGAGAAGAAAGGGCCCGAGACCCCGACCATACATTTCTCCATCAATAACATCCAGTTGCTGAGCGGGAGCATCGACTTCGTCGACGAGCCGGAGGCTGCACGCCACGAGGTGCGGGACCTGATGCTCACCATCCCGTTCGTCTCCAACATCCCCTACTACACGAAGCGTTACGTACGGCCCCATTTTTCGGCGAAAATCAATGGGACTCCCTACGCCATAGAGGGAAAGACACAACCCTTCTCCGCCACCCTTGAGACTTACTTCGATATCGCGTTCACCGGCCTCACCCTGCCGCGCTATCTATCGTACGCTCCCTTCAAGCCCGCCTTCAGGATGCCCTCGGGGCAGATGGACGCGCACGTTACCTTGAGCTTCTCGGAAGCCGCCAAGACTGGTGAGCCGGCAGTGACCCTCGCAGGCCAGGTCAGCCTCAGGGACATCGTCATTAACGACCTGCACGACGCCTCCATCCTGAAGCTGCCGCGCCTCGATCTAACGATCGATGCTGCCCAGCCCCTCGTGAAGAGGTTCCGCCTTTCGGAGATATCCATCGCCGCGCCTGAAGTCTCCTTGAGCCGGAGCAAAGACGGCACCCTCAACGTGGAAACGCTCCTTCCGGCGAAAGCGCACGAAGCGCCTGAGGTCAAGAAGGAGGCCCCATCACCCGTTCAGGTCCAGATCGACAACCTTGTCCTCGCGGGAGGAAGGATCAGCTTTCAGGACTCTTCAGGGAAGAGGCCTTTCACGACGCTCCTCAAGCCGATCGATGTGAAAATAAGCCGCTTCGATACTGCTCAAGGGACAAAATGGCCGCTCCACGCGTCGCTTAAGACTGAGTCGGATGAGGAGGTCACCCTCGATGGCGAGATCGGGGTCGATCCCCTCTTCGCGGAAGGGACCTTTGGTCTCAAATCCCTGGCCCTCAAGAAATATGCCCCCTATTACCGGGACCGGGTCCTCTTCGACGTGCTCGACGGCCGCCTCGACGTGGCGACGCATTTCCAGTACCGGCAGGGGAAGAGCGAGCCCGCCCTCACGCTTTCCGGCCTTGCATCGTCGCTTCGCAACCTCCGTCTCAGGAAGGAGGGCGAAAAGGACGATTTCCTGAGCATTCCCACCTTCGACGTGAAGAACGGTGAGGTAAACCTGGAGAAGCACGAGATCACCATAGGCGAGATGGCCACCGACAAGGGGCAGGTGCGCGTGAGGCGCGACAAGAGCGGCACGGTGAACGTGCTCGCCTTGCTGCCGCCTGAAAAGCCTGCAGCCCTTCCGGCGGGTAAGGCAGCGAAGGCCCCCAAAGCAGCGGAAAAAGAGTGGGTCGTAGTGTTGAAAAAGGTGTCGGCCGAACGGTACGGGGTTGCCTTCCAAGACCAGCAGCCCGACCAGCCGGTCAACCTCCTTGTCGCCAACATGAAGCTAGGGGCTGAGAACATATCGACCGCGAAGAAGAGTAAGGGGAAGGTTTCCCTGTCCCTTTCCCTCAACGGGAAGGGCAGCCTCTCCGCATCGGGCGCCGTCGGCATTGAGCCCGTGTCAGCCGGCTTGACCGTCAATCTCAAGAACATCGATATCGGCCCCTTTCAGCCGTATTTCACGGATAGGGTGAGGATGACGGTGACAGGAGGAAGCATCTCCTCATCGGGGAGCGTGAAGCTTTCCATGGACGGAAAGAACAAGGTCCAGGCCGGGTTCACAGGAGAGACCTCCATCAACGGGTTCGCATCGGTCGACAAGGTCGCCGCCGAAGACTTTCTCAAGTGGGACTCCCTTGCCCTCACGGGAATGAACGTGACGTACAATCCGATTGACATCGACATCAAGGGGATTGCCCTCACCGACTTCTACGCCCGCATGTTCGTGGCCTCCGACGGCACGGTGAACCTCTCGCACATCCTCCGGGGAGACGAAGGGGAGGGAACGGAAGGCAGCCCGCCCCCGGCGCCCGCCAATACCGGGACACCCGCACCTGCCAATACCGGGACACCCGCACCTGCCAATACCGGGACACCCGCGCCAACGAAGATAAGAATTGCGACCGTCACTCTCCAGGGCGGGAAGATCGACTTCGCGGACCGCTCCATCGAGCCGAACTATTCGGCGAGCCTCACGGAGATCGGCGGCAGGGTATCGGGGCTCTCTTCCGAAGAGAACACCACGGCCGATGTGGAGCTGCGGGGAAAGCTCAACGACTACGCGCCGCTTGAGATAACCGGGAAGGTCAACCCCCTCGGGAAGGACCTCTTCGTCGACCTGAAGGCGACCTTCAAGGACGCCGACCTTAGCCCCGCCACCCCCTATGCTGTCAAGTACACGGGAAACACGATTGAGAAGGGGAAGCTCTCCCTCGATGTGAAGTACCATATCGTGGGTAAGAAGCTCGACTCCCAGAACCACGTGACCCTCGATCAGTTCACCTTCGGCGAGAGGGTGGCGAGCCCCGACGCGACGAAGCTCCCGGTGAGGCTCGCTGTCTCTCTCCTGAAAGACCGGAATGGCGTCATCGACCTCGACCTTCCCGTGGCGGGGAGTCTCGACGACCCCAAATTCAGCATAGGCAGGATCATCCTCAAGATAATCGTGAACCTCCTCGAGAAAGCTGCGACGTCGCCCTTCGCTCTCCTCGGCGCGGTCTTCGGCCACGGCCAGGAGCTCTCCCACGTGGAGTTCGACTACGGGAGCAGCTCGCTCCCGGCCGCAGGGCTGCAGACGGTCGATACCATCGCCAAAGCCCTCGCCGACCGTCCGGCCCTCAAGCTCGAGATAAGCGGTTTTGTCGATTCGGAAAAGGACAGAGAGGCGCTCAAGCAGCTCTATTTCATGCGGAAGCTGAAGGCTGAGAAGCTTCGGGAGACGGTCAAGAAGGGGGAAACCCCACCGCCCCTCGATCAGGTCACTATCGAGAAGGGCGAGTATGATAAATACCTCAAAATGGCTTACCGGGACGAGAAGTTTCCGAAACCCAGGGACATAATCGGTCTCGCGAAAGACCTACCCCCGTCCGAGATGGAGAAGCTTATGCTCACCCACACCGTTGTTACGGATGACGATCTGCGGGGCCTTGCGGCCATGCGGGCCGCCAGCGTGAGGGACATCATCCTGAAGTCCGGGCACGTGGAACCGGAGCGGGTCTTCATGGCGGAGCCGAAATCCCTCGCCCCTGAAAAACCGGGCGGGCTCAAAGAGAGCCGCGTCGACTTTGCGCTGAGGTAGGTTGAAAGGGCGATGAGCCCCAGCCAGGTAAACCAAAGGACCGCGACGGCCTGCTCATTCTGCAGACTGGTCAGCCGGCACAGGTGCCTTTTCCTCCCCCTGCCCCTTCCTTTCCATGTGGGCTTTCAGGTAATAGCTGCCCTTTTCCAACTCTGCGAGGGCCACATTCTCCTTCACCAGGCGAAGGGTTATCTTGGTTTCCTGGTCTCCTTGTATTCTGATCACGATGCGGTCCTTCCCCTCCACCCGTCCAAGAAACCTCGCCCAACCGCCCTTTGAATAGGACCCGTAGGATTCTACAGAATAGATGGCCGTCACCGTGGATCCCAAAATCCTTTCGATAACTATCGTCCCACGCCTGCCGGCGACCATTACGGTATCCCCCAGGGGTCCGAATCCATACGAGCGCCATTCACCCTGCCACACGCCGGAGAGCCCCGCGATTTTCGGATCGAGACCTTGCTCGGCGCGAGGTTTTTCAACGGAGATGTCGGCAGGCAGGGGTGTGTAAGTCCGCCAGTCGCCTGCCCGGACGGCAGGAGCGGCGGCAATGAGGACCGCAAGAGAAAGAGCCGCAACCAGCTTTAGCTTCATCGCGTCACACTCTCAATCACTCTTCCATTTTTGCACGATCCAGGCGATACTTCAAGAACAACTTTACACCACCTCTTTCTTTCGACGAAAAGAAGCGTCATTGACAGTCTGTTCCAGCTTTAATAGACTGTGCAAGGTCCGCCCCCCCTTCTAATGGAAAAAAAGGGGATGGCCGAAATGACGAAAGCGGATGGCAGGGGGCTCACTATGAAATGGATATTTGCTCTATTTCTCGTGGTTCTTTGGCTGCCGGTCGTTGCCCTTGGAGACGACGGCTCGCCGGATATCTCCGGCTTTCTTGCCGGCCGGGGATTTGTTGCCGTTCAGCTCATCCGGAGCGCCGACGGCAGATTCCAGGCAACAATTCGGGTGGATCGATACGACGACGTAAGGGTCCTCGTCGATACCGGGTCGGATAGCACTATTCTCGATAGCTCCTGGCTCACCAAGCGCAAATATCGGCTCCAGGAAATGATGCGCCCTCTGGAGACAGTGGGCGGTCCCCACGAGGCCAAGACCGCGATCGTAGACAACATAGGAATAGGCAAGGTGAACACCGGTCCGATGATCGTCGGGGGCGCCAGCCTCGAGTACGTCAACAAGTCAGCGACGGAAAGGGGAGGGTATGGCCTGATCGAGGGCATACTGGGCATGGATGTGCTCACTCGCCATTCGGCGATAATCGACGTGAAGAAATCGGTCCTCTATCTGAAATCCGAGGGTCACGAAGGGGAGGTCTCGTCTCGGGAGTAGACCGCCGTGCGCGGCCCTTTTCATTTCCGGTCTGTGGACGGGTCATCAGTGGGTAATCGAGCCGGCGCCCGCGCGGAAGCGGGCTGCAAAGGAGACGTGTCATGAAACGGGATTGCCCGGGGAAGGGACGGTGACATGAAAGCACTGGTAGTAGGCGGTACCGGGCCTACGGGGCCCCTCGTGGTTGCGGGCCTCGCTGAACGGGGCTACGATGTGGCCATCCTTCACACGGGAAAGCACGAGGCAGACCTGCCCCGGAGAGTCGAGCACATGCATGGGGACCCCTTTTCCCTCGGGGGCCTGAAAGAGGCCCTTGGCAGCCGCGCGTTCGACCTCGTGGTCGGCATGTACGGCAGGCTCCGTTATCTCGCCCGGGCGGCGAGAGGGAAGACGGCACGCCTCGTTGCCGTAGGAGGCGCGCCTTATGCGGCGTTCGTCGACGGCGAGGAGAAAGAAGGCATCTCCGTGCCCGTGCTCATCAGGGAAGACGCCCCGCTCTTTAGCGACGAGAAGAGAAACAAGTTCACCTATCTCATGACCAAGAGTGAAGAAGCGGTGATGGCTGCCCATGACGAGGGGAGCTACAACGCAACCATCCTCAGGTTTCCCATGATCTACGGCCCCCGCCAGGTGGCGCCGAGGGAATGGTCCATAATGCGCCGGATCCTCGACGGGAGAAGGCTTCTCATCATCCCCGACGGCGGCCTCAAGCTTGAGAGGCGGGGATACGCGGACAATGTCGCCGCAGCCCTGCTCCTCGCGGTGGACAAGCCGGCGGAATCGGCCGGGCAGGTTTACAATGTGGGGGATGAACGGATCTTTAGCCTGAAGGAGTGGGTCGAAAGGATCGCGGCTGTCATGGGCCACCAATGGGAGCTGGTGAGCATGCCCTTTGCCGCGGCCCGGCCGGCCAGGCCTTACGGAGGCAGGAATTTTCACTGGGTAACCGATATCGACAAAATCAGGACCGGCCTCGGTTACCGGGACCCGCTGCCGGCAGAAGTCGGTCTCGAGCGCACCGTGCGATGGTATCTCGATCATCGACCCGATGCAGGGGGAGAAATCGAGAGAAGCCTGCAGGACCGATTCGATTACGAAGGGGAAGACAGGCTCATGGAGGACTATGCAAGACGGCTCGACGGCATAAGGGACGTCTTTGACTACGGCTTCCGCTTCCTTCACGGCTATGCCCATCCGAAGAAGGGCCACCCCTAGGGTGGCTTGACAACGGGTGCGGAAGATGAAAGTAATGAGAAGATCGTTGCTCAAGGAGGGATGAGGGATGTTCAGACCGATCGTCTTCAATGAAGAGGCGTGCAAGGGCTGCAACACGTGCGTCGAAGTCTGCCTGATGGAGATCCTCAAGGCAAATCCTGAAAAGGGCAAGCCGCCCACAGTCGAGTACCCCGACGAATGCGCGTACGACGGCGCTTGCTGGCTGCGGTGCCCGGAGAGGGATAAAGGGGCCATCAAGGTCGTCCCGCCGCTTCCCATGCGGGTTTCCATACTGAAGGGATGAGCACGGGGAGCCTATCCATCCTCGGGCGAAAGGGGGTCTATCCATGAGTTATTCAATCGAGGTCGTCCCAGTCGACACGGATGTGCTGGTCATAGGCGGGGGGCTCGCAGGATGCATGGCGGCCATCAAGGCGAGCGAGTCCGGCGTAAAGGTCACCATAGCGGAGAAGAGCAATACCCTGAGCAGCGGATGCGCGGGCACGGGGATCGACCACGTGTGGGGTTACATCCCTCCCATCCATGACCAGATGGGCTGGACCATCGATGACCTCGTGGAGGACCACTGCCAGGGGGTTGCGAGGGGATTCATCAACAGGGAGCTGCTCTACCTCGTGGCGCGCGAAAGCTACGAAAGAGTGCTCGACCTGGAAAGGTTCGGCATAAATTTCAGATTCCCCGAAAGCACTTTGCCCGGCAAATTCAGGATCGTCTCCCAATTCCACAGCCTGCCGAGCACCTTCAACTTCGACGGCCGGGACCTGAAGCCTGTCCTCACCAAGGAAGCCAGGAAGAGGGGGGTCTTCGTCATCAACCGCGTCATGATGGTCGAGCTGATCACCACGGACGGGCAGGTATCGGGTGCCCTCGGAGTAGGCACCGGGGACGGGAAGATTTATGCTTTCAAGGCAAAGGCAATCGTCGTCTCCACGGGGAGGGTGAACAGGCTCAGCCGCGGCGCCACAGGCGTCTGGGGCAACCACCGGGTGCCGGTGAGCGAGACCGGCGACGGCAGGGCCATGGGCCTGAGGGCCGGGCTTCCCATCATCAACTCGGAGTTCTACACACCGGCGGGCTATTCCATCGGTAATTTCGAATTGAACCTCGGCTCCCCGAGAAACACGGTGCAGCCGGCCGGCTCCATCACCGGTCCCCACGGAGAGGTGATCGTACCGAGGACCCAGTTCTATGACTGGGGAAGGCTCGGCAAGGAGAAGATCGATCCGAAGAAGAGCAGGGAGGATTTCCTGAAGGTCCAGGCCATGCTCCCCTTCAATCTGCTGCACCAGGAGGGGAAAGGCCCCTTCTATCTCGACCTCACGGCCGGCACAGAGGAAGAGATACGCTACATAGAGTGGTCCATCAGAAACGAGGGGAAAGGCTCCTTCTTCCTCGATTATCTCAAGAACCAGGAGAACTTCGACTTCAGAAAGGATAAGCTCGAGTGGCTCCCCCAGAGCCGCGAGATGGCCGGGACCGCCGCTTCCGGATTCTGGGTGGACACGAACATGGAGACGGAGATGCGCAATCTCTTTGCCGCGGGCGACGATGTGGGCGGCGTGCCCTGGATGTGCTCCCCCGGGGCATTCACCATGGGGTGGCGCGCCGGCGAGATGGCCGCCGCTGCGGCAAGCAGGCAGAATGCCTTCCCTGTAATGGGTCAGGAGAAGCTGGGAGACCTGAAAGAGTTCTGTTCCCGCGCCATGGGCAGCGAAAAGGGGCTTCACTGGCGCGAGGTAGAAATGGCCATACAGAATATCATGGACTACTATGCGTGCGACGTGAGGTCGGAGCCCATGCTTGACCGGGGCCTGGAGCGCCTGGATGAGATAAGGCGGAACGTCTCCTTACACGCGGAGAACCCCCACGAGCTGATGCGTTGTCTCGAGGTTCGGTCGGTCCTCGACAACAGCGAGATGATACTGGTGGCGTCACGGGAGAGGAAGGAGAGCCGCACCGGCACCCGAGGCTTGGGCTTCATGCGGGCGGAGTACCCTGACCAGGACGACAGGAACTGGCTCGCTTTCCTGGCGCTCAGGCGGATTGGCAAAGGGTTCGAGTTCTCGAAGATCCCTATCAAGAGGTAGGCGAGCCGGGCCTGTCCAGTACCTCTCTTACCTTCGATAGCAGGTTCGCCATGGAAAGGGGCTTCTGGAGGAACTCCACGTCCTCTCTCTGGATCCCCTTGTCGATGACTATGTCGCCTGTGTAGCCGCTCATGAAGATCGCTTTGGCCTTGGGCTCGATACGGGTGATCTCGTCAAAGACCTCCCTGCCGTTCTTGCCGGGCATGACCACATCGAGAATGACGAGCCTTATCTTCTCCCTGTGTTCGTCGAAGACCCTGATCGCGTCGTCCCCGTTGCCCGCTTCCAGGGTAACATAGCCGTGCTTCGAGAGGACCCCGGTGATCAGGTTCCTCACGCCGGGGTCGTCCTCGACGACGAGGACCGTCTCCGAGCCTCCCCGGAGGGCCCTGGAGGCAGCGGCCGGCTGTTCGGCAACCGCATCGACGAGGGGAAGGTAGATGTCGAAAGTCGTGCCTTTGAGCACCTCGCTCCTCACGGTGATGTATCCCCCATGCTGCTTCACGATGCCGTAGACACTCGCGAGGCCCAAACCGGTTCCTTTGCCCACTTCTTTCGTCGTGAAGAAGGGATCGAAGATGCGCGCCATCGTTTTCTCGTCCATGCCTACGCCTGAGTCCGAGACGGAGAGGTGGGCGTAAAGGCCCGGTTTCCCGAATCCGTGGATCTTCCTGAACGTTTCGTCGAGCGTCGCCACGTCGGTCCTGATGGAGAGCGAGCCTCCGTTCGGCATGGCATCCCGGGCGTTCGTCGCGAGGTTCATGAGCACCTGGTCTATCTGGGAGACATCGAGCATGGCAACCGCGTGGTCGTCGGTGTGGCGCACCTTCAGCTTGATGTCTTCGGTGAGAAGCCTCTTCAGGAGCTTTGCGGTGCCCGCCACGACGGTGCTTACCTTGTGGGGCTCCAGGGTGATCCGCTGCTTTCGGCTGAAGGCGAGGAGGCTTTGGGTGAGGTCGGCCGCCCTCTCGGAGGAGAGCACTATCTGATCGATGTATGGCCTGATACGAGCGTCGGGACCCACCGTCATCTGGATGACGTTCCCGAGGCCCATGATCACGGTGAGGATGTTGTTGAAGTCGTGGGCCACGCCCCCAGCGAGGGTGCCTATGGCCTCCATCTTCTGCGCCTGGCGGAGCTGGGCTTCGAGGCTCTTCTTCTCCGAGATGTCCCGGGCAAAGCCGCACGCGTACTCGCGCCCCTCGAACTGGACATAGGTCGTGGTGATCTCCACGGGGAACTCGGTGCCGTCTTTACGGCGGTGGACGGACTCGGCGACATAGGCGCCCCCTTTTCGAAGCTCCTCCCACACCTCCTTCATCCCCTCCGGGCTCGCAAGGGGGTTGACGTCGTAAAGCTTTCTCCCGATGAGCTCGTCTCGCTCGTAACCGAGCTGCCTGCAGGCCGCTTCGTTGACATAAATCAACCTGCTCTCCGTATCCATCCAGTAGGCGCCGTCGTAGTGCACGTCGATGGAGTGCTTGAGCAGCTTGAGCTCGTCCTCCGCTTTCTTGCGTTCCGTGATATCGCGGAGTATGGCAACGCCGAATCGTTCTCCCTTCACGGCGTAGCTGGAAACCGCGACTTCTGCCGGAAAGCTCGATCCGTCCTTTTTCAGGGCAGTCT
>Ga0335078_10018616_pt1 | contig 10327 bp, 6 predicted proteins | sample Lox_Sample_32_FD_206711 | JGI IMG/M metagenome (GOLD analysis project Ga0335078, IMG submission 206711) | Soil microbial communities from Loxahatchee National Wildlife Refuge, Florida, United States - Lox_Sample_3.2 | ecosystem: Environmental > Terrestrial > Soil > Wetlands | place: USA: Florida...
CGATGAAAAGCGAAGATAGAGGATTGAGAATGGAAGATGGCAATCGCCGTCGGAAATCTTTCGCCATCCTCAATCTTCTATCCTCCATCCTCGTATGAATTTCGCTGTGCTTCAGTTTCCCGCTTCAAATTGCGACCAGGACGCCATTCATGCCATCCGGTTGCTTGGACATTCGGCGCGTTACGTCTGGCACAAGGAAAATTCCCTCGGCAATGCCGACGTCGTCATCGTGCCGGGCGGGTTCAGTTACGGCGATTATCTGCGTTGCGGCGCCATCGCGCGGTTCAGCCCGGTAATGCAGGCCGTGAAACAATTCGCCGACAACGGCGGGCTGGTCCTCGGCATCTGCAACGGTTTTCAGGTGCTCACCGAGGCCGGGCTGCTGCCCGGCGCGCTCATCCGCAACCGCGACCTTCGGTTCCACTGCGAAAATATTTTTTTGAAAACGGTCACAACAGATTCTCCGTTCACCAACAAAACTCCAGCGGACAAATGCCTGAAAATTCCGATTGCGCATGGCGAAGGCTGCTATTTCGCCGATGAAGAAACGCTGACGAAGCTGAAAGCCAACAACCAGATTCTGTGGCGCTACTGCGACGCGAACGGAAACCTGACCGACTTGGCAAATCCGAATGGTTCACTCCAGAACATTGCCGGGATTTGCAACGAGCGCCGCAATGTGGCCGGCCTGATGCCGCATCCCGAACGCGCGAGCGAACCCGCGCTCGGCAGCGACGACGGCAAATGGATTTTCGAGAGCATTTTTGCCACGTTGGAAAATAAAAATATGGCAAAAGCGGCTTAATCCTTCCATGACCGAACCCGCCATCACCCCAGAATTGGTTGCCAAACACAACCTGACGTCGGACGAGTGCCAAAAAATCCTTGCGCTCCTCGGTCGCAAGCCGACCTACACCGAGTTGGGCATTTTCTCCGTGATGTGGAGCGAGCATTGCTCCTACAAAAATACCAAACCGTTGCTCAAAACCTTCCCGACTAAATCCAAAAAAATTCTCGTCGGTGCGGGGGAGGAAAACGCCGGCATTATTGATATCGGTGACGGTCTGGCCATCGCGTTCAAGGTGGAATCGCACAATCATCCGAGCGCGGTTGAGCCGTTCCAAGGCGCGGCCACCGGTGTGGGTGGCATCGTGCGCGACATTTTCACGATGGGCGCAAGACCAATTTGTTCGGTGAATTCGCTCAGGTTTGGACCGATCACCGAGAACGGAAAATCGGAAATCGGAAATCGGAAATCGGAAATGGCAAACAATCGCAGATTGTTTGCCGGTGTCGTGGCCGGCATTGCGCATTACGGCAATTGCTTCGGTATCCCCACTGTTGCCGGCGAGGTTTACTTTGACAAATCCTACGAAGGCAACCCGCTCGTAAATGCGTTCTGCCTCGGTGTGTTGCGCCACGACCAGATCACGCGTGGCGCGGCCAGGGGCGCCGGCAACCCGGTCTTTTACGTCGGACCGGCCACGGGCCGGGACGGGCTGGCCGGTGCGGCGTTCGCGTCGCAGGATTTGACCGAGGAATCGGCCGAACAACAACGCGGCGCGGTGCAGGTAGGCGATCCCTTCATGGAAAAACTCGTGTGCGAAGCGTGCCTCGAACTGCTGGCCACCGGCGCGGTCGCCGGCATGCAGGACATGGGCGCGGCGGGTTTGACCTGCTCGACCTGCGAAACCGCGGCGCGCGCCGGCACGGGCATCGAAATCGAATTGGACAAGGTCCCTCAACGCGCACCGAACATGAGCAGTTACGAGATCATGCTCTCGGAATCGCAGGAGCGCATGCTCATCGTCGTCCATAGAGGCCGGGAAGCAGAAGTAAAAAAGATTTTCGACAAGTGGGATTTGCCGTGGTCGGAAATCGGTGTGGTGACCGACACCGGCCGCATGGTCGTGAAACATCACGGCAAGGTCGTCGCCGACATCCCGGCGAAAACAATTGCCGACGAATCACCGGTGTATCAGCGCGAATCGTGCGAACCGGAATATTTGAAAGCAGTTCGCGCCTTTCGCCTGGACCAGATTCCCGAGGCCCAGGACACCAAAGCCGTGCTCCTGAAACTGTTGGCCTGGCCGACGATTGCGTCGAAGAACTGGGTTTATCGCCAATACGACCACATGGTGCGCGACGGTTCGGTGGTCCTGCCCGGCAGCGACGCGGCGGTGTTGCGCATCAAGGAGGATTCTATTCCGGTGCAGGGTGGAACGGGCGACTCGCCCGTTGCTTCCGGCAACTTGTCGGAAGCTGCTGACCGACAGGTTGCCGGTCAGAACAGGCCAGTGGCCTGCTCCACCCAGACCAAAAAGTTCCCCGAAAAGTTGATTGCGCTCTCAGCGGACGGTAATGGTACCTACGTCTATCTCGACCCCTACGAAGGCGCGAAGATTGTGATGGCCGAGGCGTGCCGTAACCTGGCCTGTTCCGGCGCGGTGCCGCTCGGCACCACGGACAATCTCAATATGCCCAGTCCGATGAAGCCGGATTTGTTCTGGCAGATTGCGGAGTCGGTACGCGGGCTGGCCGAGGCGTGCCGGACGTTCAACGCGCCCGTCACCGGCGGGAACTGTTCGCTTTACAACCAAAGTCCGAACGGCCCGATTGACCCGACGCCAACGGTGGTGGTGGTCGGTCTGATTGAAAAACCAGAACACGTCACGACGCAATGGTTCAAAGATGAAGGTGACGCAATTATTTTGCTGGGTGGACCGGTGGACACGAACGATCCGCTGCTTGGCCTCGGTGGTTCGGCTTACTTGCAGGTGATTCACGGCAAAAAAACCGGCACTCCGCCGCGTTGCGATTTGGAACAGGCGAAGACGCTGCACGCGACGTTGCTTGGTCTCATTCAAAGCGGACTGGTGAAGAGCGCCCATGATTGCAGCGAAGGCGGCCTGGCGGTATGCCTGGCCGAATGCTGCATCAGCCAATTGGTGGCGCGAGAGACACCAAGGTTGATTGGAGCGATGATTGATCTATCCGGTGTAGCGGTATCCCGGCAGAGTGCCGCTGACCAATCGGTGGAGAAAAATGCGGCGCTCTGCCGAGACGCCGCTACGACTCGCCTGGACGCCCGGCTCTTTGGCGAAACGCAGTCGCGCGTGGTCATCACCTGCAAACCATTGGACGCGGTAAAAGTGGTTGAACGCGCGAAGCTGATGGGGGTTCCGGCAACGCAAATCGGCAAGGTCGGCGGGGACCAACTGGTCATCAAAACCGGGACCGGTGAATTCAGCGCGCCGTTGTCGGAATTGCACGACGCATGGTGGAACAGCATCGCACGGGTAATGGCGTGAACTGCAATTTCGTTTGAACGCGAAGGGCCGGTTGACTTTCAATTGGATGATGTGGTTGTTATTTCTCCGGGTGAACGGATTAACCGTTGGCAAGCCGCCGAAAGCATCGTAATCTAGGCGGCTCCTAATCATGCCACAGTTTTTGACCATCGCCGCAAACGCTTTCATGGAACTGATGCGGCAGCCGGTGTTTCTGCTGATGATGACAGCGTCGGTGCTTTTTGAAATTTTCCTGGCGGTGCCGTTTTATTTCGCGTTCGGCGACGATCCGAAACTGGTGGAAAACAGCGCTCTGGCGGTGATGTTGCTGTCGGGCCTTTTCGGCGCCGTGTTGAGTGCATCGGCGTCACTGGCGCGGGAAATCCGCACCGGCACGGCGCTCACGGTTCTGTCCAAGCCGGTGGGACGCTCGCAATTTTTGCTGGCGAAATTCGCCGGACTGGCAGCGGCGCTGACGGTGCTGGCGTATGTGAACCTTGTCGGCGTGATGTTGGCGAGTTGGATGTCGTTCGACGCCTACGGCAGGACCGACGTGACGGCGCTGGGGATCTTCGGTGCGGGCGTGTTGCTGGCATACGGGTTGGCGGGTTTCAGCAATTTTTTTCTGCGACGGCCCTTTGTCAGCGACGCGGTGCTGGCGCTGGTGGTGTTGGTGACGTTGGCGGCGTTTGTGGTTTTTCAGTTCACGGAGCAGAGGCAGACCATTGGCGTGGAGGCGCAGGTGGACTGGCGGCTGGTGCCGGCGGGCATTCTGGTCCTGTTTGCGCTGTGGGTTCTGGCGGCGCTGGCCCTGGCGTGTTCGACACGATTCGACACTATTCCCACGCTGGCCATCTGCTCGGCATTCTTTTTGATCGGGTTGATGTCGGATTACCTTTTTGGCCGGCGCGCCGCATCCGGCGAATGGTGGGCTTCGACGCTTTACACCGTCATCCCGAACTGGCAGCTTTTCTGGTTCGCAGACGCCCTGAGCATGGGTAAAAACACGTTCCATTGGGACTATGTCGCCAAGGCGTTTGTTTATGCAGTCGCTTATGCGGGCGCGGCCCTGGCCGTCGGGACGGCCCTGTTTGAGGAACGGGAACTGGGTTGAAGGTGACCGCAACGTTCAAGTTGCGAAAAGCGAAAGTGCAAAGCGCAAACCGGGGTTTGCGATGACAGCAGGAAATTAATGGAACGCAATGTTCAAAAAAACGGACTGGTGAACCTGGTTGCGGCGACGGTAATTTTCATCGCTGCATTCGTCCTCACTTGTTACGTGAATTCGCTGGCCGGGGAGGGCTGTTCGATATTTCTTGGCCTCGGCATGCTGGTGGCGTTCGCCGGCTGGTTCCAGATGCGGCTGGAGGAAAACGAGCGGCTGGAAAAGCTGGAGGTTGAGGAACTCGCCCGCACCCGGGGCGATTCCACGCTGTTTGAATCCAAAGACGCGGAGGTTTACCCGGCGCGGCAGGCCCGCGAGCAGTTCGAGAAATATTTCGTGCCCGGCTTCGCCGTACTGCTGTTCCTGCTCGAGGCGGGCGGTGCGTGGCTGCTCTGGCGTTGGACGGCCAAAACCACCAATGCCGTTATTCCTGACCGCGCGATGACGTCGCTGGCGCTCTTTGGCATTTTTGCCCTGCTGCTGTTTCTGCTGGGACGATTTTCCGTGACCATTGCGCGGCTGGAAAACCACCGCCTGCTGCGGCCGGGCGCCAATTTCCTGCTGGCAGGCGCATATATTTGCTTCGTTACGGCACTCGGCATCGCCGGCGTCGAGGCAAAATTTCCAAGGGCCGACTTCTATCTCGCGCGCGTGTTATGTGTGCTGCTGGGTTTGCTGGCGGCGGAAATGCTCATCACGCTGCTGTTGGAGATTTATCGCCCGCGCGTGAAGGGCAAGGTCGCGCGGCTCGTTTACGACAGCCGGCTAGTGGGCCTGCTCGCGCAGCCGGAGAGCCTGTTCACGACCGCGGCGCAGGCGTTGGACTATCAATTTGGCTTCAAGGTTTCGGAGACCTGGTTCTTTCAGTTATTGCGGAGAAGCCTCCCGGTCTTGTTTCTGGCGCAACTGTCAGCGCTGTTGCTGTCCACGTGTTTCGTGTTCATTGAACCAGGCGAGCAGGGCGTGCTAGAACACTTTGGCCGCTTAAACAAGGTGGATCCGGCGCGTTCCATTTTGAATCCGGGCGGACATTTAATCTGGCCCTGGCCCATTGACAAGGTCTATCGCTATCGCACAGGCCAGATCCAGATGTTCGACGTTGGTTTTACGCCCACGACGCAAGGACCGACGAATCAGACGATTCTGTGGAGCGTCGCCCATGCGGGCATCCAGGAAGTCAATTTTCTCGTCGGCAACCTTGCACCGGCGACCATCACCAATCTGGCCGGGTCGGCTCCGGAGAGCGCCGCCAATAACGCGTTGTCAATAGTGGCCCCGGTGGGTTTGATTGATGTCAGCGTTCCGGTGCAATACCAGATCACCAACGTGCTCGACTGGGCTTACAAAAATGCGGACCCGACGAACCTGTTACAGGACCTGGCGACGCGAGTGACCGTTCATTACATCACCGGTGCGGATTTGAACACATTGTTGTCCCACGGCCGCCTGGCGGCGGCGGCGGAACTGGGGCGGCGCATCCAGGCAGCCGTAAATGAACGGCAACTGGGCGTGAAAATTATGTTCGTTGGCGTGCAGGATATTCATCCACCGGTAAAGGTCGCGGGCGACTACGAAAAAGTCGTCGCCGCCGGCCAGCAGAAAATTGCCGACACCAACAATGCCGTCGCCGACGCCATCCGCACCAATGCCCTGGCCGGCGCGCAGGCGTTTGCCGCGGTGAGTCAGGCCGAGGCGGTGCGGCAGCAGACGGAATTGGACTACTGGAGCCGTGCGGGATTATTCACTAACCAGATGGCCGCCTACAACGCCGCGCCGTCGGTCTATCGGCAGCGCACTTATTTTGAAATGTTTCCCGCCGCCACGGCCAACGCGCGCAAATATATTCTGCTCGTCACCAACGTGCACAACGTGGTGGTTTTCGATCTGGAGGACAAAATCAACGCGGACCTTTTGAATTTGAACGTAACCAACTCGCCATGAAACGCAACCTGATCACCATCATCATCGCCGCGGTGCTGGCCGTCATTTTCGCACTGCTGTTGTTCACCTTTCAAGTACGCTACTCCGAGGTGGCCGTCGTCACCACCTTCGGCAAGATTACGGGCACCTATCAACCGGGCCTGCATTTCCGGTGGCCCTGGCCGATTCAACAGGTTTATCATTTCGACCAGCGCATTCAGAATTTCGAGGACAATTACAGCGAAAACCTGACGGCGGACAACATCAACCTGCTGGTCAGCGTCTATGTCGGCTGGAAGATTACCGACGCGCCGGAGTTCCTCAACAGTTTCAAGGACGGCTCCATCGCCGCGGCACAAAGCCAGCTTCAAAGCATGTTGACCAGTGCCAAAAGCGCCGTGGTGGGCAGCAATACCCTTTCCGCGTTTGTCAACGCGGACCCGAAGCAACTCATGTTCGATCAGATCCAACACGACATCGAGCAAAAGGTCCGGGATGAACTGCAAACCAACAACTACGGCATTCAAATCGAATTTCTTGGCATTAAAAGGCTCGGTCTGCCCGAAAGCGTCACCGAAGCGGTCTTCACCCGCATGAAATCGGAGCGTAACATTCTCATCAGCCAGGCGCAAAACCAGGGCCTGGCCGACGCCATCCGAATCAGGGCAAGTGCGGATCGGCAGGCCAATATAACTTTGGCCGACGCGCAGGCCCAAGCCACCCGGATTGAAGGCGAGGGGGTGGCGGAAGCGGCCAAAACGTTGCCTGTCTTCCAGGAAAATCCCGAGCTGTCAGTCTTCCTGTTGCGCATCAAGGCGCTCCAGCAATCGCTCAATCAGAAATCAATTGTAATTTTCGATCAGCGCACCCCGCCGTTTGATTTGTTCCAGAGTTTGCCCACCAATACGCCGAGCCATTGACCATGAGCGACGAACACGATCATTCCGCTCACGCACACGGACGCGCCGCGCCCCCCCCGGCGACCCCGGATGATGCCGGTTCGCAGGCGCTGGCGGAAGCGCTGCGCAGCAGTTTTGCCATCGTCAAATTTGTTACGGTGGCGCTGGTGATCGTATTTCTGGCCTCGGGTCTTTTCCAGGTTGGGCCGCAGGAACAAGCGGTGATTCTGCGCTTTGGCAAACCCGTCGGCACCGGGCAGCAGGCCTTGCTCGGTCCGGGACTGCACTGGTCGTTTCCTTATCCGATTGATGAAGTGGTGAGAATCCCCATCAAACAGGTGCAAAGCGTCACTTCCACCATCGGCTGGTTTTACATGACGCCGGAAGAGGCGGCAGCCTACAAGACGACGGGTGCGGTGCCCCAAACCTTCGCGAACACACTGAACCCGGCGGTGGACGGCTACGTGATTACGGCCGACCGCAACATCATTCATGTGAGCGCCACCCTTTACTTTCAAGTGGATGACCCGCTGAACTACGTGTTCAAGTTTGTGTCGGCCTCAAACCTCGTACAGAATGCTTTGAACAACGCCGTGCTTTACACCGCGGCGCATTTCGGCGTGGATGACATTCTCTACAGCGACGTGGCGGGATTTCAGGAGGCGGTGGAACAGCGGGCCACTCAACTGGCCGACCGCGAGCAACTCGGCATTACCATTAAGCAGTGCACTGTGGACAAGATGCCGCCGCTGCAGTTGAAAGACATTTTCGACCAGGTCACCGAAGCGCGGGAAAACCGCAACCGGGTCCTCGACGACGCGCACACGTACGAATTCAAAAGCACGAACAGCGCTGCCGCCCTGGCGGCCGCCATCCTCTATGAAGCCATTTCGGCGAGCTCGAATTATGTTGCGTCCGTCCAGGCCGACGCGAAGGCGTTCAGCTCTTTGCTGCCGAATTACCAGATCAATCCGGATCTGTTTGAACAGCAGGAACTGGTGCGGGTAATGGGCCAAGCGCTGACCAACGCGAATTTCAAGGCCTATTTGCCGACCACGGCCAATGGCGAACCCGTCGAATTGAGGCTATTATTGAACCGTGAGCCGCCCGGGCCGAGAACCGGCGGGGCGGAACCGTAAAATGAAAAGGTTAGTTTGGAACACGACAGCGTTCGGGAATGTGGCGGTCTTCGGCCGTTTTCCAGCGCCGCGGCGCAGTTTGGAAGACCTGATGCCTGACGCGGTCCTAAACCGGGCGGCAATCCGTCACGTGTTTTGAATTCGTAAATCGCAAATCATAAATCGTAAATCAGTATGCAGGTTACATCGCTTTTGAGCCGTCAAGACCATGAGCACGGGCCGGAATGCGGCTGCGGTCATGACCATGAGCATTCGGTGGTGCATTTGTGGCAGGCTATCGCGGGCGTCATTTTTGTCATCAACGCCTATGTCGTGGATTGGTTGTTTCAACAGGGCAGCGCGGTGGCCAGCGCCAGCGCCTGCATTGGCGCGCTGATTCTGATCTATCCCATCGTGGTCACGGCTGTTCGAGATTTGCGCGTCGGCCGCCTTAGCATTAACGAACTGGTCGCCATTGCCGTGCTTGCCGCCTTTGCGTCCGGCAATTACAAAACCGCCGGCATCGTCGCGTTCTTTATGCTCACCGGCGAGATCATCGAAACCCGCACCGCCGAAGGCGCCCGCCTGTCCATCGAATCGCTCATCAAGCTCACGCCCACCAAGGCGCGCCGGATCAGACCGGGCGACAACGAAGAGGAAGTGGCTGCCAGCGAACTGACGGTCGGCGACCTGATTCGCATTCGGCCCGGTGACAATGTCGCAGCGGACGGTGTCATTGTCAGCGGCCAGGGTTCGTTCAACGAAGCCACCATCACCGGCGAATCGCTGCCGGCGGACAAAAAGCCGGGCGATGAAGTCTTTGCCGGCACGCAAAATCTGACGGGTGTCCTGGAAATCAAGGTCAGCCGGGCGGGCGAGGATACAACGATCGGGCGTGTGCGCGAACTGATTCTGGCTGCCGAAAAAACCAAACTGCCCATCATGAAAATCGTGGACCAGTACATGGGCTTTTATACGCCGCTGGTGCTGGTCATCGGCGCGCTCGTCTGGGCGTTTACCCACGACTTGAACCGTGTCATCGCCGTGTTCGTCGTGTCGTGTCCGTGCGCGTTCATTCTGGCGACGCCGACGGCGATGGTCGCTGCGCTCTCTGCCGCCGCGCGCCTCGGCATTCTGATCAAAAACGTTGCCGATATCGAAGCGGCCGCAAAAATCAACGCGTTCATTTTCGACAAGACCGGCACACTCACGACCGGCCAACTGGCGGTGAGCCGCCTGATGCCGCTGGGTGACACCAAACCCGCCGAGTTGTTGCGCTTTGCCGCCTCGGCGGAAAAATACAGCAATCACCCGACGGCCAAGGCGCTCGCCCAACTGGCCGGTGAAGCCGGTGTGCCGCTGGCCGAGCCGAAGGATTTTTCCGAGACCGCCGGCCGCGGGGTGAAGGCGGACGTGGGCGGAGCGAAAGTTCTGGTGGGCCGCGCGCAGTGGCTCAAGGATAATGGCGTGGACCACAATTTTGAGAAATCCGTTGACCTCAAAGAAACCGAAGGGTGGAGTTTGATTTTTGTTGCACGCGGCAGCCAATGCGTCGGCTGGATCGGCCTGCAGGACCAGACGCGATCCGAAGCGAAAACTGCCCTGGCAGAATTGAAGGAAGCGGGCGTGCGGCGCGTTGCCATGATTTCCGGCGATCGCCAGGCCGTGGTCACGCGGGTTGCGGCCGAAATCGGTTGCGAGGAAGCGAAAGGCGATTGTCTGCCACAAAACAAGGTCGAATTCGTCCGCACGGTGAAGGCGAAGGGCTATCGCGTGGCGGTTATCGGCGATGGCGTGAACGACGCGCCGGCGCTGGCGGCGGGCGACATCGGCATCGCGATGGGCGCCGCCGGCAGCGAGGTGGCCATCCACAGCGCGACGATTGCGCTGATGAACAACGACCTGCAACGGCTCCCATTTCTGGTGAGACTCTCG
>Ga0335078_10018617_pt1 | contig 10327 bp, 9 predicted proteins | sample Lox_Sample_32_FD_206711 | JGI IMG/M metagenome (GOLD analysis project Ga0335078, IMG submission 206711) | Soil microbial communities from Loxahatchee National Wildlife Refuge, Florida, United States - Lox_Sample_3.2 | ecosystem: Environmental > Terrestrial > Soil > Wetlands | place: USA: Florida...
CGCCGTCGATCTCTATTTTGTAGTGACGGCTCATATGTCGTACCTGGGCATGTCATGACGAACGCGCGGTGGATTATCGACGCCCTTCGGCCAAGGCTTCCCCTTTGGATATTTGACGGCCGATGAATGCTCGACGTAGGGGCGATCGAGGTCATTGCTGTCTTTCCAGCGGTCCATTTTCAACTCGCGTGTTTTGACGCTTGGGGGCTTCTTTTCCATCTTGGGGTCGGTGTAGAGCCCCTTCATAGGTGACTGTCCATGTCCGGCGCTATCCGAGATCGGATGGTAGCCCGGCATGTGCATCGTTGGCATGTGCGTCAGCGGGCCGCGCTGTGCGACCGAGACGTGGATATTTCCGTCTCCGCCGGAATTGTCGTGAACCTCGACGTGGCTCTGCTGGCCTTGAAGCGCGGGGTGATGAGATCTGTCTAGCAGCTTCTGTCGCCCAGTTCGCTGGTCGCTAGACGGCGCAGCGACCGCGCCTCCTTCGTGCTTCATGCGCTCCGCGAGCATCAATTGCTGTGGCCCCTGCATGTGCCCCTGTGGAGGGTTTCCGTAGATCACGGCGTCGTCGACAGAAGGGGAAACGCCGGGGGACCCGACGACGACTTCGTGGCGGATCTTTTCGCGGATCGCGGGGTCCTTCAACAAGTCGCGCGCGGTGTAGCCGCCGGCCGAAAACCCGTAAACGCCAGTGATGCCGCCTTTGAGGATACGCTCCCGTGCCGCGGCGTATTGCGCCCTGTGGTAATCTCCAGAGACACTGATCGACTCGAACCCAAATCCACGAAGCGCAGCATATTCCTTTGCGCTGGCCTCGATTTCCCGGGGGCTCATATTACCATAGCGTGACTGCATTCCATGAAGGAAAAGCATCGTTTCGGCGGATTGCCGGTCTTCCTTGGACTCCTTGGTGGCGGAATCCCCCCGGGTATAGATGCGCGCCCCGTCAGGTCCGATATGCAGCACCTGCGGACCATAGCGAGAAATTCTCTCTCGAAGCCCCTGCTTGAAGTCTGGGAATTCTTTTCCAGGGATTCCGACGCAGCCAGCTGTGAACCCGCGATTACTGGGGTGGAGCTCGATCCCCAGGCGATTTCTTCCGAGAATCGGATCGAAGATGACGTTGCCATTGATCCCGATGGCACCATGCGCGCGACCCCAGGGGCCTATCGCGTCTGGGGTGATCGGATAGTCTCCATACGGGATGTGCCTCCCAGCGCCGCCAGACCCGAAGTGAAACGTGTTGTCTCCCATTTTGAGCGGGCCGGCGATATGCTGAGGGCTCTGGCGATCTTCTGCCGTCAGTCCCTCCGATCGAATCGGGAGCGGCGCATTTGATCCGCGCGATGTTCGCGGGGTGGTTGGTGCGGAAGGCTTGCCGCTGAGAATAGCGGACGGCGACGTCCCGCCCTTGTCGCGCGTCGTCCACGGCATCGGCACCGGGCCCAGATGGGGGCGATGCTCTGACGGCGTTGTGGCTCCAGGCTGGTTGCCGGCGCCGGTCGCCGACCTCGACCCACCGACGGCGCGTGGGACGCTTGGCGTCGTTCCGCCTTCGGTTCCAGACGTTCCGCTGCCAGATGGCCCGCGGTTCTGCCACGGCCCGGTGGGCGCCGCGCCAGTCGACCCTTGCGACGCTTCCGGAGAGATCGCGCGCGAAATGACGCCGAAGGGGTTCCAGTATTTGTTGAACTTCCCGATCCGGTCTGACAGCGAAGTCAGCGTGAGTTGCGAAATTCCTGTTGCGATGACGGCGATGTCTTCGACGTATTTTCGCGCGTCTCTCTGGAATTGCGGGTCGTCTATCTTATTTCCGAATGCCGTCAGACCGCGGTCGAGCTTCTCGAGGAAATGCGCGATCGGCCCATTGTCCTTCCCCATCACCTCGATGATCCGGGTGAGCGGGTCGACCATCCGCTCTACGATCGGGGCGAAGTGGACGAGTCTCCTGGCAAATATGGTTGAGATTGAGGTTTCTGACTCCTCGATGGCGGTCGCGAAGTCCTGCATCGCCTTCTGGTCGCGCTCTGTGAGCCGCATCCTTGGCTCAGCCTCGCGATAGGCGCCGATCATCTCTTTGAGCTCGTCTGGCTTCATCCCGCGAAGAAGCCGCAGCGTGTCGACGCCGACCCCGAGCTTATCGAGCCCCATCGCACGGAGGCGCTCGTTCATTGAGCCCCAGGAGCCGCCCTGGTCCGCGAGCCCCTTGAGGTATGGGAGCATAGAGACGAAGGACTCGACAGGGTCGCCGCCGCGCAACCTCTCAGCCTGACCGCCCATGAGGTTGAATAGCGGGGCCATGCCCTGCTGCGAAGCCGTCGCGTCGGAGAGGCCAGAGATGATGCGGCTCGCGCCAGGGATGGAGAGGAATGCGCCAGAGGCCGCCGCTTGCGCTCCCCAGGTCGTCCCCAACTGCTGCGCGCTTGAGCGCCGCTGGCCGACGTTCTGTGCCAGCCGCGTCATGCCGTAGATGCCGCCGGCGGACATAAGAGAGCCGATGACGGTCGTGATGCCCGTCCACTTCGCGAGGAAGCCGGTCGCCGTGCGGATATTGGTGTTGAAGATCTTCGCGGCAGAGCTGATCGAAATCCATCCCGCTCCGGACCATGCATCCATCGCGTCAGCGAGGCTCTTGCCGGTCTCGCGCGGAGCGCGCGTCGGGTCTCCGCCCATCTTCTTGAAGTTAGCAGTCGCCGCGGCAATCAGCTTTTCGTTTGCCTTCCAGCCACTCTGGACGGTGGCGCTCTCCTTCTTGAAACGCTCGAATGTCTCGGCGAATTTCTTGAAGGCCGAGTCGTCCAGATCGATGGTGTAAATTGCGCGATCTGTCATGGCGTCTGCCTCGCATTGGCGTTCGCCGCCGCCGGCGCGTCATTGCCCGGCGCCTTATTCACAGTGACCGTGGTCCGCGTCGGGTAGCCCATGCTGCCCCATGCGGGGTTCCAGGGCTGTCTCCCCTTGTTCCCATGCCAGACGCTGCGTCCACCGACGCCGTGCTCTTTGATCCAATGAGCGACGTACCGCGATTGTGCGTCGGCTTCCTCTGGCGTCCCGGGAGGGCGGATAGGGTCGATCCCGGTGTCGTGGTGGAATTTATTCCCAAGGCCGCCACCGGTATAAAGCTGGAAAGGACCTCCGGAGAGGCCGTGGTCTCCAATCGGATATTTCTCAGGGTGGCGGGCGTCTCTCTCCCCGGCGACGATCCCGTACATGTCTCTCGGGTCGATGCCTTCCGCTGCGGCGGCGCGGTCGATGGATTCTTTCCAGCCAGACGCGGAGCCGCCTATTCCGCCCTTCGGCGTCGCGCCGCCGCCGTGTGTCAAAGGCGTTGACCTCGCGCCCCCGGGAGTTGAACTCCCACCCACAGGCGTTGAGTGCGAAGCTGGTGTCGCGCCGCCGCCCTCCATGTGTCCTACAGAACCACCCCCAGGCGCGTGGCTCGCGCCGCTGGCGCCTCCATCTCCTGGCGCTCCACCGCCCCCATTTGTTGCGCCCCCGCGGCTCATCGCCTCGCCGCCCGGTGTCGACATCCCACCGCCGCCACCCGTCGAGGCATGCGCCGGCGTGATCCCGAACCACCGAAGAAGATCAGCTATCGCCTTCACGAAAGAGCCGGTCGACGTGACGATGCTCTCGATCCCGGAAAAGAAGTCCTCGAACCATTTCGAGATCTTCTTTTCGTCCATGTCCTTCGTTTCGCGCTCTAGCCACGATGCCAGAGCATCTAGTCCATGCTCCACAGGGCCGCCGTCGGCGAGGAGCTTTTCCACGAGCTTGGTGAAACTCTTGGACAGCTGCGTCAGGCTTGGCGTGATTCTCCCCAGCGAGCCGACGAACGTCTTTTTGATGATCCCGGAAGCGATCTCCATCTGCATTGAGAACCTGGCCCAGTCGCGCTGCGCTTGGTCGCTCAGGTCGAATCGGTTCTTGTTATTGCCGAAGGCGCCCTGGAGTTCGCCCATCTCTCCTGAGCGCGTGGCCGAGATCGCCTGCCGGGTCTGGCCGATGTCGAAGACCTCATCGATTCGGTTCTGGTGCAGCCAGTCTTTCAGCTGGCCCCGCGGCACGCGGCCGGCGCGCTGCCCGAGCAGTTGATAGGCGCGCGCGGCTAGCTCCGAAGGGTCCATGTTCGAGATCTCGGAGGGCGTCAGTCCGAGGTTTCTCAATGCCGTGTGGTCAGCGCTTGATTGCTGTGACGAGACGCGGCCGAGAACGCCCTCAGCGTCTCCGAAGCGGCCGAAGGCGATGTTGAAGGCCTGCCTCCGACCGTAGGTCGTTCCAAGACCCATCGCGGCCGAGCGGTTGGCTGTGACGCTGGAGCCCAGCGCGTCCATGCTGAGCGTTCCGAGCCCCAGCACGCCGCCGCCAATCAGGCCGCCGATGCCTGACCAGCGAAGGAGAGACAGCGTGGCGTCCTTGATGTTTGCGGCGACGCGCGAGGTGGTGACGGAAATCGACGCCCAGCCACGCGCCACCGACTCCGTCAGGGGCTTGAGCGCGCCAAGGGAGAGGCGCGACTTCTCGAGCGAGTCTTGGATCTTTTCTCCGACTGTGACGAGCTCGCGCGAGGCGCTCGCCGCGTCCTGCATCTTCTCGGAGACGCCCTCCCATTTCGTCTGGGTGTCGCCGAGCCCTTTGGAGAATTTTGAAAACGCATTGTAGAAGGCAAGAAATTGGGCCTGATCGACGTCCAGATCGACTTTGATCGTCGCAGCCATGTGTCCTCAGGGGTAGGCGAAGAAGGTCTCCGCACGATACACCAGAACGCTGCTCATGAAATATCCGGCAGTGAGGTCAACGTCTCGCCCATAGGAACCGGGCGCTGAAATCGCACCGGGATCCGAAACCATCGGGAAGGACAGCGTAGTCGGGGAGTCGACGCGCATTGCCCATTGCCCGTTCAGAGCGTCTGGCGTCGCGCCGCGCACGGTCTGGACAACCATCGATCCGAGTCGGAAGCCGTGAGGGAGCGCCGTCGTCAGAGTGAGCCGCTGCGCAACTCCATCCCAAGACGCGCCGGCCAGCGTGCTGAACGGAGGTGACTCGACCACAGCGACTGTCGTGACGCGGTTCCCAAACCGATCGGTCAGCGTGAGATACCACCGTCCCTGGATATTCCATGTGACGCTTGCGGAGTAGGGCGCGCCGTCCATCGTGACGACGAAGGAGAGAGGCCCCTTCGGCAGGGTGTTGAAAGGGAAACGCTGCATCTCAGCCTCCAGCCGGAACGCCGGTGGACTGCGCGCTCGTCTGCGAAGGCGTGACCCCGGCGGACCCGACGCCCGGCGCCGTCGCGAGGTCGAGCCCCGTCCCGCTGCTGATCGCCTGCCCAGAGGACAGCGCCGACATGAATGGATTGAGCGCGCCCTGGGCTTGCGCCCCCGAGATCAGAGGCTTCTCGAAGTCGAAGCGCCACGCGATCATCGGCTGCAGCGTCTCTCCCGAGTCGACGTTGTGGAGCCCGACGAGGATGACATCGGTGTAGAAAAACACCGGAGTCGCCACGATGAATGTGCCGCCTTGCGCGCAGTGCGCCGCCAGGGTGTTTTGCAGCGATGTCATGATCGAAAACTTCGACGCGTATCCACCCTCCCAACGCACAGGGCAGCGCATGAGCAGGGAGACATGCAACGGCATTTTGATGATGGAGTTGGCCGCGATCACCTGATTGGCGAAGGGATATTGCCCGAGCTGGTTCTCGATCAGCGAAGACCCGGGCAGTGGGTAGAACTTGCCGAAGGCATCGTCCAGCGTGTCCGTCTGCCCGGTGGAGAGATTTCCGGCGAGGAGAGCCGACAGCGGGAGTGACTGTCCCGGCATTTGGCTTGTGATGCCATTGACCAAAGAGACGGCGTTTATCCCGAAGGAGAGCTCGAATTCGGCTTGACCAGCGGAGTAGCTCATCGGAACGCCCTCAGAAATCTTTTCATCGGCTCGGCCGTATGGCGCGCGCGATACTCAGATGGCGACCGGAACTCGATGTCGTGCTTTTCCGCGAACGCGTCCCAGCCCTCCGTCACGACCCAGCTTAGACAGGCACCTGTTGATCCATAACAATGCTCGTCCCGGAAGGCGGTGTGGGCGCGCTGGGCGTCGGTGAGGCACCCGTCGTCGGCGCTCCAGAATTCTCTTCCCCGGTCCAGATCGGCAAGGAATTTTTCCACTCCATAAAGTCCGATGAGGTAGTCCGCCCGCCCCAGTAGGCGGCTGCGGCGCTCATCGTCGTCCGTCTTTCCGCCACCGGGTAGAACGAGTGGGCTAGCGTAAAAAAAGCGAGGAGGTTCATCACCTCGTCGCCCTCGTCTTCGGACAGGAGGTTCTTTGAGAGCGCCTCATCGAGGGGGATCGTCTCCCACCCACGCTTCGCCGCGCCGGTGACCGATTCGACCTTGCCGTCCTTGTCGCGATTGATCTGGTCTTCCCACCCCGCCTCATCGGGCATGACGACCATCGCGAGTCGGCGCATTTCGCCGATGACGTTCTTTTCGATGTCGTCGGCGTAGAGAGGGCCTTTCTCGCGCGCGACCTCGCGGATGGCCTCCAGTGCATATTTCGGCGCCGTCCGAGGCCCAAGCTCGGAGCTCGTGTGCAGGAGCCCCATCGAGCCGTTGACCAGCTGCCAGTATTTCTTGAGCGCGCGGCTGGAGATGGCGGAGGCGAACACGCTGTAGGGAGCGCCGTCATCCTCGCGGCGTCGGTCGAGAACAAGTTTTAGGGTCCGATCGATCTGCATTTTTTATCCCAAGACGATTAGGGCGAGGATGGCCGTGATCATGGTCAATGCGCCCAAGACGAACCCCGACAGGAAGAAGTTTCGGTTCTCGCTGCTGGTCATTACCGGCGGTTGTTCTGCGAGCCCTTGCCTCTCAAGCCAAGGGGAGAGCGACAGCCATTCCTTTGAGCGCATGGGCGTCTCCTATGGCCAGAGCTGACCGTTGATGTTCCAAGAGCCGCTGATCGCGATCACGATGCCCGGGTCCATCCCCGACGCGCTGATTGCGCCGATGTTTTCTATGGCGCAGTTCTGCAAATAGCGCGGGTTCATCACCGGAGAGTCGAAGCGCACTGTGATCTCTCCCAGCAGGGTGATCGCTTCTGCCTGATCCAGCCACTGATCAGCAAGGGCAATCGACTTGAGAAGATGTATCGTGACCTTCGTGGGGATGTAGGGCTCTGGCGACTGCACGCCACCGGTCAGCCCAGGGAGGTAGGTCGTCGCATTCCCTTGCGGCTCCCACGAGAGCGCGTCCTTCGCCAAGAAGGGTGCCGTCACATTGAGCGACGGGTATGCCGGGATGAGGACGCTTCCGAGGACCCGGTTCAGAGACCCCAGGTTTACGTTTGGGTTGCCGGCCATCGCCGCGACTCCCTGTTAGAGATTAAGAGCTCGTCGTCGCCACAAACTGCGACACGACGAAGTTGACCATCACCTGACGGAAGCCGAGTTGCGGCGTGAAGACCGCCGAGAACCCCTTGTACTTCCCCTGCCGATAGTCGCCGGGGTTGTCCTGCGAATAGGGGATGAAGGGAACGGCGTTGATCACCGTGTTCCCGATCCACTGGTTGTTCTGGAGGCCGTTGGCGAGGTCTGGCCCAGTGAGCGCCAGTTGCTTCGGCGGGAACAGCACAAGGCCGAAGGTTACCGCCTGCGAGAACACGCCCGCGAGAACAGCCTCGAGCGTGTTGATCCCAGCTTGGTTGTAATAGAGCGGGTTTACCGGGTTATTCGACCCGTTGATGATGGCGTTCGCCAGCTGCAGATCGCCCTGGATCGCGCACCAATCCGCCGCGTACCAGAAATTGAACGGGTTTCCGTCCATGGTGTTCGAGACCTGCACCATCGCATTAGAGATGCCGCCCTCGGCGCCGGTGTCGACATAGTTGATATTCGCTGCATAGAGCGTATCGAGCAGCGCGCTGTGGCCCTTCGTCGGGAACGGGGTCACACCGAAGAGGAAGGTGTAGAGCAGCGGCGGGACCTTGTTCGTATCCGAGGGGTCCCAGTTCAGCATGACCCACATGACCGCCGCGAGGGTGAACTCCATCGCGGGCGCGCCGGTGCTGGCGAAATAGTTGAGGAGCACATCGCCGGGGGACGTGATCGATCCCGGGTTATTCGGCGCCCAGACCGTCACCGAGCTGCTGGTGGCGGCGATGACTTGGTGCCAGCCGTTGATCGAAGCGAGCGACGTAACTGCTCCCTCGATCTCGAACCATTCGCCCTGGTTCATGGTGTTTGGAACCGTGATGGTCAGCTCATTCGACGCCCAAGTGGCGCTCGAGATAGTTTGGGTGTTGGGCCTTTTGCTGATCGTCGGCGCCTCGATGAGCGCGAAGATTCCCTTCATTAGATTGTTGTAGACCGTGTAATTCGTGAGCGTCGTCGTCACCAAGAAGAAGGTGCGCGCGGCCGGGCTCTGATAGCTCTGCTGGAGCACAAGGAAGCTTGCGTTCGCGTCCCAGTTTTTCGGGACGAGGTAGAGGTAGAAATATCCCGTCGCTCCGGCCGTATAGCCGTTGTTTGGAAACTCCGTGAGATAGGCGGAGAGCGACGTCACGCCGGTGTTCACGTCTCCCAAACCTAGCTCCAGGATGTAGACGGCTTGATTGAAGCCCATTCCGAAGAACGTCGTCACCGCCGCGAGGATCTCATTGGCCGAGTGCGGCAGAATGGACCCGAACACCGTCGGCGTGCCGGGGTTCGTGGCGAGCGAGAAGGAAAGCTGGGTCGTGGAGGCGACCGTCATCCACCATGTCGAATTGAGCGTCGGCTGGTCGGTTCCGCTCCAGTCAAACTGGATCACCTGCCCCACCGGCGCGCCGATCGGCGTCGACAGGTTCAGCGTGTAGACGCCGCTTGACCAGGACGCACTCGAGACATTGACCGCCAGGGCCAGCAGCGGGGTGAGATCATCTGGCTGCGTGATCAGCGCGCTCTGCTGCTGCGTCAGCACGGTGCCGCCCTGCGAAATGATCGCCCCGGTCTTTTGCAGCGTTGCGGGAGTCGGCGCTACTTGTAGGCTCTCTGCGATTATTACGATAGGGGGCATTATTACTCTCCTTTTGCTTTCAGGCGAGCGGCGTGTGCTGCCCTCATCTTTGCTTTCGTCTCTTCCGAGCAGGGCTTCCCTGGTTTGCCCTTCTTCGGGGAAGGACGACCTCGGCGTCGTTCGCCAGCAAGGCGCAAGTTCTCAATGTGCTCAGCGCTCATATTGCGCTTCCCGCCAAATTTAGCGATGCCAATTTCAGCTTTGCGAGCGGCCGCCAAAGCAGCGCGTCCTTCCGGTGTGATTTTGTTTTTCCCGAACTTCTTGCCGCGGCGTCCATCACCGCATTTTGCGCGAATTTCAGGGTCAGAAAAGACCACACGAAGCCGCGCCCCATGCGCGTCGCGTTCTTCCTGGCGTTCGAACCTTCTTCGCTGCGCCGCAGCGATATTGGCGCGTCCTCGCGCGGATGTCTTGCACCCGGCGCGAGAGGCTGAAGACGGGCATTTGTTGAGGTTCGCGCCAAGCGAGTCCATGAATTCCTGCTCAACGAGCGCGAGGATTTCACGGTCCAGCGGCAGGTCAGCGGCGAGCACTTCCGCCGTGAAAGACGCCTCCCCAAGCGCGTCATAGGCGCGCTGTAGCCGAGTCGATCGATGGCGATTGCCGCGAAGCGTTTTCCGATGATCGCGCAGCCGCCCATAGATATCCGTCGAGTGTCCGACATAGACGCCCCCGGCGCAGCGGATCGCGTAGACGCCGCGGGCTTCGATCTTTGGGATGGCGGCTAGCGGGAACACGGTTTCTCCTAGAGGGGCGGCGCCGGCGGCCAGTGATAGACGTTCTGAGGCTGGTAGTCCGTCGTGACCTTCGTGAACAGCTGCCGAGCGAAGTTGATCACCGCGGACTGAAGATACGAAACTCTGATCGTGAGGGTTTTTTTCTGCGGGACGATCCCGAAGTCCACCTGAGTCGCGCGCTCATCCCGGATCGGGCTGATTTCCTGAAGACCGATGATACCTTGATCCTCTGAGAATTGCACGATGGCGTCGCGCATTAGGAGCGCCGCATTGTTGTCCAGCCCGTAGGTTGTGATCCGGACTTGATCGCTGGTCAGCCCATAAGGGTTCGAATTGCTGTCGCGCCACGCGACTGGCTGTAGGTTCTCGGAGCTCTCGATGTGAACCGCAGCATAAGGCGGCGCGAGGTTTCTCGGCACGAGATACGACGGCCAGAACTCGGGGAGGTTCGCCGGAATATAGGGGCTGTCGTAGGGCGGCACATAGGTGTTGAGCATTATGAAAACCGGCAGAGAATTCGTCGTTATGAGCTTCGTC
>Ga0335078_10018619_pt1 | contig 10325 bp, 12 predicted proteins | sample Lox_Sample_32_FD_206711 | JGI IMG/M metagenome (GOLD analysis project Ga0335078, IMG submission 206711) | Soil microbial communities from Loxahatchee National Wildlife Refuge, Florida, United States - Lox_Sample_3.2 | ecosystem: Environmental > Terrestrial > Soil > Wetlands | place: USA...
TGGCCGCGATCGCGTTCGTTCTGCTGGGCCGAGCGGTTGCCGTGTATCCGATCTGCTTGGCGTTCGGGCGGACGGCGCTTCGCACCACCGCGCGGCGCCAGCATGCCCTGTTCTGGGGCGGACTGCGTGGCGCGCTAGCGCTGGCGCTGGCCCTCGGCCTGCCCGAGATGCCGGACCGCGCGGCAATCGTCACGGTGAGCTTCGCCGTCGTCGCTTTCTCCATCTTCGTCCAGGGACTGACGATGCCGCCGCTGCTGCGGGCGATCGGAGAGATCCCGGCGGCGCGGAGTCAGGAGTCGGGAGCCAGGAGTCGGGAGTCAGAAGCTAGGAGCTAGGAGCCGGGAGTCAGGAGTCCGGAGTCAGGAGTTAGGAGTCAGAAGCTAGGAGGCAGGAGTCAGGAGGCAGGAGACGGGGGACAGAGAAATGGAACTGGGAACTGGGCAACCACGCGGGCTGAAGTCGTGCGGCCGCGTCATCGGTCAGAACGGCCGCGGCAACTCCCGACTTATTACTCCTAACTCCGACTTCTAACTAACTTATTACTCCTTACTCCTGACTCCCGTCTCGTGACTCCTTCTACTCGTACCGCAGAGCTTCGGTGGGATTGAGATGTGCGGCGCGGTTGGCGGGGAGGATGCCGAAGACCAGGCCCACCATGCAGGAAACGCCGAACGCGACCACAATCGCTACCGGTGAAACCGGGATGCGGATGTCGGTAAAGAGGCCCACGCTCAGCGGAAGGGCCACTCCGGCCAGAATTCCGATCAGGCCGCCGGAGAGGCTCACCATCATGGCTTCGACCAGGAATTGGAGCAGGATTTCGCGCGCCGAGGCGCCCACGGCCAGGCGCAGCCCGATTTCGCGCGTGCGCTCGGTCACCGTCACCAGCATGATGTTCATGATGCCGATGCCCGAGATCACCAGCGTGATGGCGGAGACCAGCACCAGCACCAGCGACAGAATCAGCGCGATGTTCTTGGCCGCTTCCAGAATGGCGGTCAGCGTCTGCACGCGGTAGGGCGCGCCGGGGCGGTGGCGGCTCTCCAGGATCTGCTGGATGCGCGCCGCCACGCGGTCCACCTGTTCGGGCGTGCGCACCTGGACGTACATCGGGTCGATGCGCTCGACCGGGGTGAAATAGCGCAGCACGGTAACGGGCATCAGGATCGTGTCACGCTCGATTTCCGACTGGCCGAAAGTTTCCACCTTTTCATGGAAAGTCCCGATGACGGTGAACTCCAGCCCGTACAGCCGGATCTTCTGACCCAGCGCGGCGGAACTCACGCCGTACATGCGCTTCGAGAGCGGATCGCTGAGCAGGACGACCTTCTCGCGCAGCGCCATGTCGGTCGAATCGAGCGGCCGGCCCGAGCTGACGGCGATATTGCGCACCGTGACATAGGAATCGTCGGTGCCGATGACCTTCACGTCGCGCACCTTGCCGGCGATCAGCAGTGTGTCGATATCGGACATCACGGCCGTGGCGGCGACGATCTCGGAGGCCAGCGCCTGGCGGACGGCATCGATGTCGGCCAGCTTGACGTAATCGGCGTCCGCCGCGATTTCGGTCGGTCCGCTGTTCACATAGTAGGCGTAGACGATGTTCGAGCCGATGCCCTCGATCTGTTCCAGGATGTAGTCGCGGCTGGTAAGCGAAATCGTTACCACCAGGATCACCGAAGCGGTGCCGATCACCATGCCGAGGCCGGTCAGCAGCGAACGAACGGGATTGGCGCGCAACGCCTGCGCGCTGAAGCGGAGCGACTCGCCGACGTGCATGCGCGGCTTAGCTTCCCGCCAGGCGCAGCAGGCGGAGCGCCTCGGAGCGTGGCGGGTCGTCCGGCGTCAGCCGCGCGCTCAGGTAGCGCTCGAGGATCTCGCGCGCCTGCTGCTTGCGGCCGGTCCTGATGTAGATGTCGGCCCGGGCGATCATCAGCCGCGGGCTGCCCGGCTCGATCGCCTCGGCGCGCGCCAGGCTTTGATCGGCTTCCTGCACGCGGCCCTGCCGCGCCAGGAAGTGCGCCAGCTCGATCAGCTTGCCGATCTGGCGCGGCGCGGCTTCCACGGCGCTGCGCAGATGGGCCTCCGCGGCGGAGTATTCCTTGTGCTTCTCCGCCAGCTTGGCCTGCGCCAGGTATCCTTCGGAGGAGTTGAGCCGCGCGATTTGCGCCGCGATTCGCTGCGCCTTTTCCTCGCCGCCGCCCAGCAAACCGGGCGCTTCCAGGTAATAGTCGAATAGGTCCGAGAGCGCCTCCAGGTTGCGGGAGTCAAGCGCCACGGCCCGCTCCAGGTACTGGCGCGCCCTCGATGCGAAGCCCGGCGCGGTGAACCAACTGGCGCTTTCCGCGCGGCGCCCGTACGCGCGCCCCAGCCACAGTGCGTGGAAGGAATCGCCCGGTTCGGCGGCCAGGGCTTGCTCCAGGGCTTCGGTGGACCGCTTGTAGTCGCCTTGCATGTAATAGTCGCGGCCCATCAGGTCGTAGACCGCCGCGTCCTTGGCGGGAATGGCTTCCAGCACCCGCAGGGACTGGTCAAACGCCGTGAGGTCGTACAACTTGCGCGCACGATCGAGTTCGGGAGATCCGGCGGCTAACAGGCCGGCCGCTCCGCAGATGAGGACAAATCTCTTCACTCCGCTCCGCCCCGTACGACTACGATGTTTCTTTTGTCACCATTATAGATGAGCGGGGCGAATCCGGCGTTGCCATAAAAACAAGTTCCAAAATATTTTGCGGTCCGTTCGCACACAGTCCGCGATAGAATCGCGGGAAGGATGGTTGGCGCGGAAGTTCAACGGTACCGGCGGCTTCTGGGTGTCGGCCAGGACCCGGCCGGGATTGAGGGGCTGAACGATATCGTTATCCGCCACCTCTGCCGGGTGCCGTTTGAGAACGTCTCGAAGCTGTTGCTGCTGGGGCGCGAAGGGGCGGGCCGCGCCACAACGCTCGTCGAGTTTCTGGATGGCATCGAGCGCAACGATCTGGGCGGGACCTGCCAGACCAACAATCCCTTCCTGGCCTCCCTACTCAAGGCCTTGGGCTACGATGCCGATCTGCTTGGCGCGGACATGAGCCGGCCCGACGTGCACACTTCGATCCGCGTGCGGCTGGACGGCGCGGAGTACCACGTGGACGTAGGCTACGGAGCGCCCTTCCGCCGCCCGATCCGCCTCGACCGGCTGCCGTGGGAATTCGTGCAGGGCCGCTTCCGCTTTCGTTTCGAGCGCGCCGCCGCGCCTGACTCGTACCAGGCCAGCGTGTATTCGGGCGAGCAGCGGCTGCACGGCTACGTCGTGCATCCTCCCGCGCGCGACTGCGGCTACTTCGATGGCACGGTGATCGAGTCCTACCGCCCCGGTGCGACGTTCACCAGTATGCTGCGCATCATCCGCTTCTTCGACGACTATGCCGCCGATCTCGAAGATGCCCGGCTGAGCGTGCATCGCGGCGCCGAGACCGCTTCGCGGCAACTGGGCGACATGGGGGAGCTCCGCTCCGCGGTGGCCGATGAGCTCGGCATGCCCCGCTGTCCGATTGAGGAGGCGGTCGCGGTGCTCGAGCGGCTGACGGGGAGGAGCGTGTTTGAGGAAAGAGCGCGAGGCGCGGGCTGAAGCGGAGCCGCGACCGTTGAGCGGCCGCGGCGCCTGCGTGGAAACGATGCGTTCGCCGTAAATGCCGGGCCCGCCCCGGCACACACCGATCGGCCCGGCCGGTTCGCGGCTGGAAACGTCAGCTTATCGGCAGGATGGTGTGTTTAGTTCGCCCGGAGCAGCCGGCGCACGCCGGAGAAAATCGCGATGACTCCCAGCCCCAACAGCGCCAGGTACCACGTCGCCGGAACCGGCGTGGGCGGCAATGGGGAGCCTCCCACCACGTTGCTGATATAAGTGGCCGACGCGATCGAATCATCGCCCGCCTGCAGGGAGACGAACCCGATGGTGTAGGTTCCCGTGCTCGGCAGCGTGATGCTGACGTGGGTGTAATTGGTGACATGAAGGAACGGCGAGCCGGCGGTTCCGTTCTGGAAGGTGCCGTTCTGGGTATCGGTCAGTTCGGTCACTTGAGCCTGGCTCGCGCCCGGCTCGAGCAGCGTGTAGAACGCCGCGTCGTGCGGTGTCGGAACTTTTTCGCCGGTGGCGAAAGCCCAATCGAAGGAAACCGCGTTTCCGGGGACCCCGGTGAAGGTCTGATAGATGGCGGAGCCGCACAGGGGCGTGAAACTCGAGAAGGAGGCCGGCAGGGCGTTGGCAAACGCGTTCGGGGCCAGGGTCAGAGCGCTGTTCAGCGCGGCGACCGTCACATCGGTGAAGTTGTTGGTTCCGCCGCCCGTATATGTTCCGCAGGTGGTACTGAGGCTGTCTTTGCCGCTGGCGATTTCCGCCTGGTAAGTGTCCCCGTTGGTCGGCACGATATTGCCTTGCGTGCCGACCGCGTTGGCGGTCCCCAGCGTAGTCCATGAAGACATATCGCCGGATCCGAAGTTTCCGTTGCCGATCACGCCCGGCGGTACCGACAACGCGGCCCAGGCCAGCAGTAACAAACCGCACGACACCCGCAGCGTGATACTCCATGCACGGTTCACGATAAGAACCTCCTTTTTTATCGCCATCCTATTATAGTGCAGTATAAATAGAACACTAGCACGCCACAACAAAAAGATCCAGTAATGTTTTATTGTCCCGCCTGCCGGGCCGTACCATGGGTGCCGGGGCCGCCAGCGCCGCGCTCCGCGTCACGCCAGTTATGCCGGTCCTCAGTTCTGCTTGTCGTCGGTGGTGGTCTTCTTGTCGGTCTTGTCGGTGGTTTTGTCGCCGGGCTTTTCACCGGGGCGGTACAGGGTGGGCGGCTTCCGCTTCTGCTCGTCGGCGGCTGCCTTCCGGTCGGCTTCCTGTTTGGCTTTCCGGTCGGCCGGCGACATGGATTCCTCGAGCGCCTTTTCGTCCTTCTCCTCACGCGCTTCGACGGCGCGCTCGCGCTGCCCGATGTCTTCCCGCGCCAGGTCCAGGCTGTCGCTCGTGGTGTCGACGGCGTCCTTGAGGACGAAGTCGTAGCGATCGATATCCTTGGGATGGCTGTCCGCGATCCCGCGCAGCGCCGGCAGCAGTTCGGCCTCAGCGGCCGCGACGAACTTCAGCCCCTCGCCGATGTCGAGCTTACGGCGCAGGGCGTCGTCGGCAACGTCGTCCATCGCGTCGATGATCCGGTTGTAGTCGTCGAGCGCATCGTGAATCAGGATCGAGCGGCCCGGCTTGTCCTTGCCGAGGAGGTTCTTCACCATGTCGACGCGCTGGCGGGCAAACCCGGCGTAGAGGGCGAGGCGCTGGTTCGGCTCCTGCGCCTCGCGGATCTGGTCCGCCTCGCTGCTGGTAAGAAAATCGCGCCGCTGTTGCGCGAGGGCGGCCGGCGCCACGAGCAGGGCGGCCGCCAACGAGCACGTCAGGATTCTCATTTTGGTTTGCCCTCCATCAGTCCCACAAGCAGCTTGTCGTGCACCTGCTGCACCTCTTTCCTGGCCTTCTCGACGAGCGGCCGGTCCTCGAAGCTCATATCCTCCTGGAGGGCGTCGAGCCGCCGCAGCAGGCCGCGCGTCTGGATCTCGGCGTACTTGAACCAGCGGGAACTCTTGCGCGGGTCCTTCCCGGTCTGGTTCAGCGAGAGAAAGGCCAGGTCGACGGCCTCGACAATGGTAGCCGCGTCGCTCGAGACGCGCGCGTTGTCCCCCCGCTGATAATCGGATCGCGCGGCGTCCATCGCCGCGTCCGATTCGGCCAGCGCCAGCCGCGCGCGCTTCTCCAGGTTCGGCTCGGCGCGCGCCCGCGCCAGGTCGTCGGCGCGGGAAACGCCGGCCATCCATGCCAGCACCAGCAACGCCGCCGCACCGCCGCGCCGCATCAGTGCGCCTCCAGTTGGTGGTGGATGATGCGGACGCGCTGCCGCGCCTGGAATTCCTGGTCCGGATGCTTGCCCTGGCTCAGCGCGAGGAAGTGCTCATAGGCTTCGAGCGCAGGTTTCAACTGCCGCAGCTTGTCCAGGATAATGGCGCGCATGAACGCCAGGCCGGCCGTGTCCTCGCCCAACTGGCGGGCCTGGTCGAAGGCCGCCAGGGAATGCGCCAGGTCCCCGGCCATGTAGAGCGCGTCGCCCAGCTCGCGCCAGGCCTCGACCGAAGCCGGCTTCAGCTTGCCGGCCTCGGCGAACTGCGCGGCGGCGGGAGCGAACTGGCGGGCGTCGCGCAGCGCGCGGGCGTACATCATGTGCAGGTCGAAGTTGGCCGGCTCGGCGGTCACCGCTTTTTCGAGCAGCGGGGCCGCCTTGGCGGGCTGGTCGGAGAACACGTAAGCCATTGCCAGGGCCACGGCATTAGCTGTGGACGGCTCCTTGCCGTAAGCGGTTTCGAGGACCGGCACTGCCTCGGCGTACTGCTTGCTTTCGAGCAGCAACTGGCCCAGGTGGGCCTGCGCGACCGGGTCGCCCGCGAATTCGCGGTAAATGGCGGCCGCCTCGGCCGGCTGGTGGGCCTTTTCGTACGCATCGGCCAACTCCAGGAGGCCGTCGCGGTACTTGGGATCGAGCGCGGCCGCCTGGCGATAATGCGGCGCCGCGTCGGCCGGTTTCCCCTCGCGCGCCAGCACGCGGCCCAGGCCGGCTTCGGCGGCCGCGGATTTCGGGTCCAGCTCGAGGGCCTTGCGATAGCCGGCTTCGGCGCGGTCTAAGGCGCCCGCCTGGGCTTCGGCCTCGGCCAGGTAAAACTGCGGCCGGAACTGGGCCGGCTTCTGCGCCGCCGCCGCTTCGAGCAGCGCCTCGGCCCCGGCGTCCTTGCGGCGCAGGAGCAGCATGCCGCAGTTGAGCTCGGCTTCGTACAGACCGGGCTTCAACTCGAGCGTCTTGCGGTATTCGGCGATCCCGTCCTCGTCGCGTCCCAGAAAACCGTAGGCCAGGGCGAGGTTGAAGTGGGCGCTGTAATCGGAGGGGTCCGCCGCCACCGCTTTGCGAAACGCGTCCGCGGCAGCGTCGTACTGGCCCGCTTCGAGCGCTTTCATCCCCTCGCCGGCGAAGTCCGCCGCTTGCATCAGGACGAGGAAGGCCAGGGCGGGCCACATGATTCAATTCTAATTCGTCTCAGCCGCCGGCCCACCGGTCCCCGCCGCCGGGCGGGCCCGATGCCGGCGCAGCGGAGGCCGGCTTATTTTTTCTTTGCCTCGGGCGGCGCGCCGCTGAGGTCGACGCCCGGAGCTTCGACGGGCGCCTGCTGAAACGTGAACGGCAGGTCCAGGCGCGCCTCGTGCCGGTCGTCCGGATCAAAAATGTGCAAGGTGTAGTGGCCGCCGGGCACGTCAAACAGCGCGTTGCCGACCAGCGTGTCGGCGGGCGCCAGCGTGCGGAGCGCGCCGATCCAGTCCTGCACGCCGGTTCCGTCGCTGAGCTCCGGATAGCGATGCCCGACGGTGTCTTCCAGGAGGAAATTGGGTACCGGGGCCTCCGCATCGCCGCTGTTGGTGACGCTCAGCCGCACCAGCAGAAACTGATTCTGGGGCGCGCGGGCCATCGGGCCCTCGCCGAACTGCGGATACCATTCCGTCTCGATTCCGAGGTACGTCAGGCTCCCCAATTGGACTTTCTGTCCCAGCGGGTAGGTGCGGACTTCCCAGGGTCGCCCGCCGCAGGAGACCAGCCACGCGGCGCACAAGGGAATCACAGGCAGCAGCCAGGTATTACGGCGCATCGGCAGAACCATTGTCGCGACCGGCGCACGGTGTGTCAATCGTCCACCAGGGATAGCGCCACGGCGGGAATCAGCGCGATTCCTGCAAAATGCGCTCGAACTTGCGGCGCTGCTCTTCGGTGAGAATCTGGTCGATGCGGGCCTTGCTGTCGCTCAGCACCGTGCGGTAATACTGCCACAGATCGTCCAGGATGGACTGCATCTGCTCGGCCTGCGCCGGCGTCAGATCCAACTGTTTGCGCAGGCGGTCGAAGTAGAAGGTGCGGCCGGCCCGCGTGTCGAAGGCCGGCTGATGAAGCCGCGTGTGCCAGCCCAGGTGCATCACCAGCGCGCCGCTCGCCGCGCCGCACAGAAACACCAGGATCAATACCGTGATGCTGGCGACTTTGGGGTTCCAGACGCGGCCGGAGGCGGTCTCTTTCAGGTCAGCGCGCATACGCCGTCAGCGTGAGCAGCATGTTGTCCTGCGCCGGAGCGCTGTCGGATACCGAGGCCGTGGTGCTGTCCTGCGCCAGGACGGCATCGGGAGTGAAACCGCTGCGATAGGACATTTCACGCGATAACAGAACGCTGCCCAATACGGCCAAAGTCAACATGCAGCTGAACGCCAGGCGTTTTGCGAACCCCAGGTCGAAAGCGAAAAGGCCGGCAAAGGAAGGCGCGAAGCGGTTCGCCTCGATCCGCTCCACCACGCGGGCATAGAAGCCCGCCGCCGGTTCGCACGGCTGGCTGCGCAGGGCGCCGAACAACTGCGATACGTCGGCCATGCCGCCCACTTCGGCTCGGCAACTTGCGCAGTCATGCAAATGGGTTTCGATGCTCCGGCGGACCGCCGGCTCCAGCACACCGGAGAGGTACTCTTCCAGGCTCTCCGTGACTACTGCGTGCATATGTTTCTTCCCTTACCAACCTACAATACTACGCCCTGAACCTGCCCACCGCGGGTCTCGCTGCCTCTGCCCGGCCGCCCGTTTCGTGGGCCCTTTATACCGTGCCGTCGTGCCGGTCCGGCTCCTGATTCGCCGCTAACCCGGCCGGCCTTTCCAACCGCTGCGCCGCCTTCACCAGCTTCTGGCGCGCCCGAAAAAGTTTGACTTTGATGGTGTTCTCGTTCATGCCGGTCCGCTCCGCCAGTTCTTCCACGGAGTAGCCTTCCACTTCCTTCAGCATCAACAACATGCGCTCCTCCTCCGAAACCCTGGTGAGGAGCTTCACCACGTAATCCCTCTGCGACAGGCTGGTGTCCGCCGGTGTCTGCAAATTCACAGCGGGCTCCGAATTCTCCACCCTCCGTACTTCATCCTCGCTGAGGTCGCTTTCGTAGACCAGCTTGCGCACCTTGCGCTTGCGCAGGTAATCGAAGCACTCGTTGACCGTGATTTTGTAAATCCAGGTAATCAGCGAACTCCGGAAATCGAAATTCCGGATGGAAACGTACACTTTGGCAAATACCTGCTGCGCAATATCTTCCACGTCATTGCGCTGGCGCACGATGCCGTGGATGATGGAGAACACCTTGGTCTGGTAGCGCTCCACGATTTCGCGAAAGGCCGCCTCTTCACCGGCTTGCGCACGGCTGACCAGGACGCCTTCCGGGGTGTTCTGATAATCCACTCTGGGCTTTGCCGCAACCTTCGTGCCGAACCCCGGAATCGCCAAAATACCGGCCGCCGCTCCCATATGGCTTCCGACGCGAAGCACGAGGTAAGGGTTTCAATTAGTGACAGATCAATACAATACTACTTTGCCACCGTCCGGCGGCAGTTCCAAAGCCTGCCTGCCCCCTCCGGCAGCCTGCCCGCGGGGATGGGATCGCCACGCGGCGCCGGCCGCTTTAAATCGCGGGAGCGGCGCCGATTTTCGCGACCCAACCCCCCAATGCCTCATCCAAGTATGTGAAAGAGCGAGAGCCCGGCTCGCTTTGTATAATACCAACCAGGGGCGCGCCCCGTAGAGGAGTCTATACGCATGGTGCAACTAACCGAAAAGGCCATCGGCAAAGTGAAGGACATTATGAGCTCGCAGCAGCCGGCTCCCGCCGGACTGCGAATCGCCGTTGTGGGAGGAGGCTGCTCCGGTTTCAGCTACTCCATGGCGTTTGAAAACCAGCCCAACATGCTGGACAAGACTTATGACTTTGACGGTCTCAAAGTCTACATCGACCAGGCCAGCATGCTGTATCTCGACGGCGCTGAAGTGGATTACGTAGAGACGCTGGAAGGCGCCGGGTTCAAGTTCAGCAACCCCAACGTCAAGTCCACCTGCGGCTGCGGCAGCTCGTTCCAGGCGTAGGCGGGCGATTTTCTCTTGACCGGCCCGGCCTGTTGGGGGCCCGGCGGGCGCGCGCGCGGCCGTTTCTCGGCGGAGCCAGCGGAACAGCGCAACCCCCCAGTTGCGCCCCCGGCTTTCGATTTGGTACACTGCTTGATGTTCCGAACGTAAGGCTCAGTGGGAGGTTCGTTTGTCTTTGCGGAAGACGGACCGCTTGCACCAATGAGGTCACATGGCGCGTAAACCAGGCAAACACTATCAATCCGCCAGAAAACAGGTGGAAGCCCGCGAATACCAGCTCGAAGAGGCTGTGACGCTCATCCAGAAAATCA
>Ga0335078_10018620_pt1 | contig 10325 bp, 7 predicted proteins | sample Lox_Sample_32_FD_206711 | JGI IMG/M metagenome (GOLD analysis project Ga0335078, IMG submission 206711) | Soil microbial communities from Loxahatchee National Wildlife Refuge, Florida, United States - Lox_Sample_3.2 | ecosystem: Environmental > Terrestrial > Soil > Wetlands | place: USA: Florida...
GGGCACGCCTTCGTCATCCACGTTGAGCGAGCCGCGCCGGTCCGGGATGGTGCCGTCGTCCACTACCGTGCAGATCTCTGAGGCCACGCGTTGTCCGATGCGTCCGCTGAAAGCAGAGATTCCCTTACGGTTGAAGTCCGCTTCGAGGCCGTGCCCGACAGCTTCATGCAGCAGAATACCCGGCCAGCCCGGACCCAGCACCACTTCCATCTCGCCGGCGGGCGCTTCCTGGGCGCTAAGCTGAACAATCGCCTGACGTGCCGCCTCTTTGGCAAAGTACTCCGGCGAGCGCTCGCCTGTGAAGAAGTCGAGTCCCACACGTCCGCCGCCACCGCTCGATCCAGACTGGCGGTTGGCTCCCTCCTGAGCGAGCGCGAACACATTCAGCCGCACCAGCGGTTGGAAGTCCGTCACCACCCGGCCGTCCGAACCCGCGATCAGCACATGGCGAATCTGATCGGCGTAGCCCACCCGCACCTGGCCGATGCGGCTATCGTACGCGCGCGCTGCACGGTCGCCGCGGGTCACCAGATCGAGTTTGGGCTCCAGACCCTCGTTGGTGGGAGCATGCACGACGGGGTAAAAATTGTGCGGCGGCTCCAGTTCGCTCAGACCCACCGTGGAGACGCGTGCGGGCCCGCTCGCAATCCGGGCTGCGATCCTGGCGGCCTTCAATATGCGTTCGGGAGCCAGATCGTCGGAGTAGGCGTAGCCGGTTTGCTCGCCGGCCACCACGCGGATGCCGCAGCCCACCGAAATTCCCTCGGTGGCGGTCTTCACCAGCGATTCGTCCACCAAGATGGAAGTGGTGGTGGTGTGCTCGAAGTACAGGTCGGCGTAGGCGCCGCCTTCGGAGAGCGCCTCCGCGAGATAGCGTTCCAGATCGCTCTCAGTTAGACCGTAACGTTCGAAGAAAAATCGATCCGATTGACTCATAATGGCTCGGGTTCACCTGGAGGCGGCGCCGGCGACAGCGCGGCCGAATATCGAGGTAACGGATTAGGCTTGAAAGTTGATGATAACCGCGCCTCAACGGCACGGTCAAGGCGTGACACGGCAGGGTAGCGGTGGGCTCCACTGTAGCGCTGTCCAATAAAGGCAATCGCTAGTGTAGCCGCCCTTCCTCAAACCCTTTAGCTCGCGCGATCCGGCCCCGACTCAGGCCGGCATCGCCCGGCGGTAAAGGAACTGGAAGAATTCCTTGCCCTCGCGCAGCCGGCGCTTCATCATTTCGGGGCTCTTGGCCATTTCTTTGACCAACGAAGCAATCTTGGCAGGCCGGAAGTAGAACCGCTTGTACATGGTCTCGAGGGCCTGGAAGATCTCGCGGTGCGACAGGCGCGGATAGTGGAGTGGCGCGATTTGCAGCCCGCGCTCGTCCACGAGTTCAGCATGGTCCCGGTCGAGCCAGTTATTCTCCACGGCCTGCCGGTAGAGTTCGGTCCCTGGATAGGGTGCTGCCAGCGATACCTGGATCGTGTGAGGATTGATATCGATGGCAAACCGGATCGTTTCCTCCAGCGTCTCGCGCGTCTCGCCGGGAAGCCCCACGATGAAGGTCCCGTGGATCGTAATGCCGAGGTCGTGGCAGTCCCGGGTGAAGCGCCGGGCGATGTCCACTCTCATCCCCTTCTTGATGTTGTTGAGAATCCGCTGGTTCCCGCTCTCGTAGCCTACCAGAAGCAGACGCAGGCCATTGTCCTTCAAGACTTCGAGCGTCCGGCGGGGCACGTTGGCCTTGGCGTTGCACGACCACCTGACACCGAGCCGCCCAAGTCCGCGGGCAATCTCCTCTGCACGCGGCAGGTCGTCGGTGAAAGTGTCATCGTCGAAAAAGAATTCTTTGACCTGCGGAAAGTACTTGCAGGCGAGGGTGATTTCTTGGATCACATGACCCGGCGATCTTGTCCGGTAACGGTGTCCGCCGACGGTCTGCGGCCACAGGCAGAAGGTACACTGTGAGCGGCAGCCGCGGCCGGTATAAAGCGAGAGATAAGGATGCTTCAGATAGCCAATAAAGTAGTCTTCGACGCGCAGGTCGCGTTTGTAGACTTCGGTGACGAACGGCAGTTCGTCCATGTTCTCAAGCGCCGGACGTGGCGGGTTGTGGGTGATCGCTCCGGAAGGTGTCCTAAAGCTGAGGCCGGTGATCCGGTCCAAGGGCCGGCCCTCCGCTACTTCCTTGATTGTGAAATCGAATTCCTTGCCGCAAACGAAGTCCACGGCTGGCGATCTCAGTCCAGCAAGCGGATCCACCGCAACGGCCGCACCGACCAAACCGATCCTGATCTGAGGACTCGCCTCCCGGAATGCTTCCGCCACCCTGAGATCGGAGGCCAGGGAAGGCGTGGAGGTGTGCATTACGAGGAGCTCGTACTCCGATGCGAGGGGCAAGACGTCCGCAAGACGCAGGCCTGCGGGTGGGGCGTCTACCAGTTTGCTGCCCGGTACGAGTGCTGCCGGCTGCGCCAGCCACGTGGGATACCAGAACGAGCGTACTTCGCGCCGCGCCTGGTAACGCGATCCGGCGCCGCCGTCGAAACCCTCGAAACACGGGGGGTGCAGGAGCAGAGTTTTCATCATAGGCGGGGATCTCCGCGGGCGGACCGCACGGAGGAATAAGAAGGGCTCGTGCCCGCGGGAGCGCGTCGCGTGCCCCTAGAAACGGTAACACCACACCCCTACTGCCATTCGCTGCGAAATTTCTCGAAAATCCCAATTGTCTATGTCGCGACAAGCCACATATCCCGCCAAACGATTCATTCCCTTGTACATTCCGGGGTACTGCGAGTGTTTCTCACTTTTCCCGGCTTGCTCGTTCGAAGATCGCCGGCTCTCGCCTGAATCCCTTACATGTAACGGCACATAACCCCGTACGTGGCTGATTAGTTTGGACATTCCGGCCTGCCGCGCGATTCTGCTCGGCCTCGCGGGTGTAACCGGTACTTGCCTCGTGCAACCGTTACTTTGCCGCGGACGTGATCCGGCAAGCGCCGGCGTTGTAACACCGGGCGTGACCCAGAGTCCGGTGATTAGCGGGTTCGATCCAGGCGATACAGTCACCATCACGGCAGCCTCGCCCCTGTGTAGCACACTGTTGCCAGCTTGTCAAGCCATTTGTGGCAATCCTCTCTGTGCGTATATAGCGTCTACAAGTAGGCTACGTTTGGACTTTCCAGCGGGACCGGAGGGCCGCAGAGCTCCAGGGCAGAGGCCGCTTTTAGGAGCGCAACGAGTAATCCAAGGTTCAGGCGGGCGGGGCATTGGTCACGCATCGTATACTGGCGATGTGATCGAGACGACGGCAACAGGCCACCCCGGCGCGTACGCCGTCTCCCCGGAGGGTAAAGGTCTGCCGCGAAAAGGTGTGCCGGTGACGTCGGCCAAACACGAATGGAGAACTTATGCTCTCCTGGTGCCCATCGTCTTGTTCTCTTCTACGGGCAACGTATTGCTGGGCAAGGGCATGAAGCAAATCGGGGCCGTTCGAGCGTGGTCGATCGCGGCGCTCGGCACGCTATTCCTCAAGACGTTCACCAACATCTGGGTGTGGCTGGGAATCGGCGGCCTGTTGCTGTTTCTGGTCTCCTTCATGGTCGCGCTCTCCTGGGCGGACTACAGCTTCGTCATGCCCGTCTCCGCCGCCAGCTACGCGTTGGCAACTTTGATGAGTCACTGGGCGCTGGGAGAATTGGTGACCCCGCAACGTTGGCTGGGAGTGGCGCTGATCTGCCTGGGCGTGGCGCTCGTCACCCGCACTCCCGCGAGTAGCCGGGGGATCGAATAGGATGCGAACTGCCCTTTGCCTTGCCATCGCTGTGCTGGGCACCTCAGGCGGCGAGGTGGCTGTATCGCACGCCATGAAACGGATCGGCGAGCTTCGGAGCTTCGCGCTGCGATCGCTTCTCGGCTTCCTGAGGCGAGCGATCGCAGAAAAGTGGTTCTGGCTCGGTATCGCCCTGTTGGCGTTGAGCTTTTTTTCGCTGCTGGCCCTTCTTTCGTGGGAGGATGTCAGCTTTGTGATTCCGGCCACCGCGCTGACTTACGTCACCGGCGCGCTCGCGGCCAAATGGTTTCTGGGGGAAAATCTCTCGCCCTGGCGGTGGGCCGGCATTCTGCTCGTCGCTACGGGCGTTGCCTTGGTGTCGTTGAGCTGACCCTACGGTCGAATCGGAAGGATTAGCGTGCTTCTAACGGCGGTCCGATGGCTGGTTTTGGCCGCGGCGGCCGCGCCGGGCCTTTATTACGGGGCGGTCCTGCTCTGTGCCTGGTTCTACTTTCGCCGGCGAAATGAGACCGTGCATGACTTCTGCCCTCCCGTCAGCATTCTGAAACCGATGAGAGGCCTCGACCGCGAAACGTATCAGAACCTGGCCAGCTTCTGCCGGCTGCAGTATCCGAATTACGAGCTGCTGATCTCGGTGGACGACGCCCAGGACGCTGCCGTAGCGGTGGTTCACGAACTGGCGGCGGATTTCCCCCACGTCCCGATTCGGCTGATGATCGGCTCCCCGGCTTCCGGCTCCAACAACAAGGTCGCCAAGCTTTGCCGCCTGGCCGGCGAGGCAAGCTATGACCTGCTGGTGGCCAGCGACAGCGACATCCGTGTGGACGCTGACTATTTACGTTGCGTTGTTCGGCCCTTTCACGACCCTGCGATGGGCGCTGTAACTTGCCTCTACCGTGGAGTGGCGGCTCTGAGCATCTGGTCTGAACTGGAAGATGTGGCTCTGACCTCGGACTTCCTTCCCGGAGTGCTGGTGGCCCGGAGGCTGGGCGTCAAGTTTCTCTTAGGCGCTACGATGGCCGTGCGCCGCCAAGCGCTGAGCCAGATCGGCGGCTACGAAGCCTTGTCCGACGCGGCGGCGGACGATCACGAATTAGGCAGCCGCATCGCGGCCCGCGGCTACCGGGTGGAATTTGCCAACACGACGGTTGAAACCGAGTGTTCCTCGCGAACCTTCGCGGACTTCTTTCGGCATCAGTTGCGCTGGGCCGTTGTTACCCGCGAATCCCGGCCTTGGGGCCATTTCGGACTTCTGTTCGCGCAGGGCTTGCCTTGGGCAATCATTGCCGCGGCCCTGGCCTCCTCGCGAGCGCTCGCTCTGGTATATGCATCGGCCTACGTCACCCTGCGCCTGGGCTCCGCATTCACCGTCGGAGTCTGGGGACTTCACGACTCGCTCCTGCGAAGAAAATGGTGGCTCGCGTTGCTGAGCGATATGTTCGGCTTCGTCGTCTGGCTCGTCAGTCTATTTTCGACCCGAGTGGTTTGGCAGGACACGACGTACGCCGTTCGCAATCGGCGGTTGATCCCGGTCGTGCCCGGCAGGGGTGAACTCGAGGCTCGTCCACACACTCAGGAAAAAACCTCAGTGAGTTGAGTCTCATTTCCCTCCTCCCATACCCCTCTTCTCAAACCCGGTCTTGGCGTCGTGCCACTGTGGTAGGGTTCGGCCAGACGTTACCGATAATTGACATAATTGACGACCGAACATTGCACTTCAGCTGTGTTTCGCCTACTATCAGGTCAATAGGGTGAACGGCACGAACGAGCGATGAGGAGGCAGCCATGCGCCACTGCGTCAATCGGCGGGAATTCGTCCAAGGCTTAGGAGCTGCTGCTGCGGGATGGTGCCTTCAGCCCGGCCATCTCTTCTCGAACAACCTGCCGGCTCGGAACTTGTCCACGGCTTCCGTTGCGGTGGCGAAATGCTCGCAGTACGGTCTGGGCGTGCGTGCCACGCTGGCCAGCATGTTTGACCAACTCGGCGGTGTCGACCGGCTGGTCAAAGGAAAGACCGTAGCGATCAAGCTGAACATGACCGGAGGAGTGACGGACCGGCTGGCGGGTATGCCGCAGAGCATGACACACTGGGTGCATCCGGATGTCATCGGCGCCACGGTCGGCCTGCTCGCCGACGCCGGAGCGCGTCGCGTCCGTCTGCTGGAGAGCAGTTTCATTCCGTCCCCGTCGCTTGAGGAATTCATGCTGCGCGCGAAATGGAACCCGCAAGACTTCGCAAGCGCCGCCCCCAACGTGCAATTCGAGGATACGAATTACGCTGGACCCAATAGAAAGTTCGTGAGATTTGCCGTGCCGGGCGGAGGCCTGCTTTTTCCGTCTTATGAGCTGAACCACTCTTACGCGGACTGCGACGTATACGTGTCGCTCGCCAAGCTCAAAGAGCATGCTACGGCGGGGGTAACGCTTTCGATGAAGAATTCCTTCGGCATCACCCCGGCCACTATTTATGGCACAGGCGCCGGTGTCGACGAGCCGGCGAAGGTCGTGCGGGGAGCGCGCGGGATGCTTCACAATGGCGACCGCCAGCCTTCAAAGGTGGCCGCCGCGGAAAAGGACCCGTCCTCGCCGAGAGACCCCGGCTATCGCGTGCCGCGTGTTACGGCCGATCTCGCGGCCGCGCGGCCCATTCATCTTGCTGTGATCGACGGCGTTTACACCATGGCGGGCGGTGAAGGGCCATGGGTGCCTCGCACGCGGCCGGTGCACGCCGGGTTGCTGGTGGCGGGAACCAATTGCGTCACGGTGGACGCCGTGTGCACCGCGTTGATGGGCTTTGAACCCATGGCGGACCGCGGAACGGCGCCCTTCGAGACCTGCGATAGCACTTTGAAGCTGGCGGAGGGACTGGGACTCGGCACGCGCAATCTGAAAAACATCGAGGTGATCGGCGTCCCGATTGCCCAGGCGAGGGTGAGCTTCCGCAGCGCGTAGCTGCATCAAGAGTGAGAACGTTGAACGTGAAAGGGAACGTCGGCCAGAGGGCGATCGGGCCGGACGGCCAGCCAAGTGAGGGCGCCGAGGGCGCACAGTGCCGCGGCCACCACGAACGACGCCCGCCAGCCCAAGCGTCCTGCAATCACCGGCGTGAATGCCGCCGTTACCGCGCCTCCCAGTTGCGCGCCCATATTCATCAGGCCCGAGAGCGTCCCCGAGGAACTGCCGCCCAGGTCGGCGGAGACCGCCCAATAGGAACTCTGCGCCAGATAGAGGGCGCCGGCCCCTCCGGCGAGCACCAGCGCCGCGCTACTGGCGGCGTGTACGGCGGAACCAAGAGCCACGAAAATCGCGGCCAGCCCCAGTCCCAGAAAACCAATTCCACACCGTCCCCACCAGCGGCCTGCGCGCCGCGAGATTGCATCCGCCACCAGACCACCGCCCGACGACCCGACGGCCATGGCCACCAGCGGCAGAGCGGCGTAGAACGCCCCCGCTTTCAAATCGAGGCCGCGCACCCGGGTAAGATAAATGAAGAACCAACTGAAGAAAATGAAGGCGGTGTAGCCGAAGCAAAAATAGCTGAACGTCAGACTCCAGACGTTCGCGCTGCTAAGAATCACCCGCCACCGCAGCCTGGCGCCGTTGACGGCGCTAGCGGCGCCGGTGTGCACAATCCCCTGCTCGATCAGCCTCAACTCGCTCGCGCCCACCCTACGATGGTCTTGCGGCCGGTCGCGAGCCAGCCACCACCAGGCGAGGCCACTCGCTACGCCCAACAGGGCGCAGAAGTGAAAAGACGCCTGCCATCCAGCGCGAAGCGTGATGGCAGTGATGAGTGGTGGCGCAAAGGCGGAGCCGGTCCCGACGCCCGCGAAGATGATTCCATTCGCCAGGCCGCGCTCGCGGGAAGGAATCCAGCCGGCCTCCCATCGGTTTGCGGAAGGGTAGATGACCGCCTCGCCAGCTCCCAGCAGGAATCGCACAGACCAGAGAAGCCCGAGCGCGCCCGCGATATGATAGGGAACGGAGGCCGTCAGGCTGGTGAATGCGGCCGACCACAGCGCCCCGAAAGTGAGCACGCGGCGCGGCCCAAAGCGGTCCGCGAACCAGCCGCCAGGGATTTGAAAGAGCATATAGCCGAGAGGAAAACCTCCGAACACCAGGCCAAGCTGGGGGTCGTTCAACCGGAACTGGCGCGCAATCAGGGCTCCGGCCACGGCGATGTTCACGCGGTCGAGAAAACTGATCGCGCCCACAATGGCGATGGAAACCACCAGGAGCCAGCGGATGCGGCCAGGACGCGCAGGATTCGGGTTCATTCGTCGATCCGTCGGAGCCACGCACGTGAAGGTGGGGGGAAAGTAGGTCTCAAAGCTCCGATCAGGTTACCCCGAGAATGGATTCCCGCCTTCGCGGGAATGACGTCGCTCAATTTAGTAGCTCCAATAACGTCATTGCCGCTGAGGCAGGAATCCACATAAGTTTTCAAACGGCTCACGAGGCCCCGGGGACATTCCGGCAACAGCATTCCGGGCCGGCCGCGCCGGGCCTGGAGCAGCTATTTTATGGCAGGTGACCGCCATGGCGCGAGGTTGGGAAAGTAAATCTGTGGAGGAGCAAATGCAAGCCGCTGGAGCGGCGCCGGCTAAGGCGTCCGGCGTGCGTCCTACCGCCGAGCAAATGGCCCGGCAGCGGGAACGGCAGAGCCTGGAGCTCGCGCGGACGAAAGTCCTGCGCGACCTGGCCGCTGCCACGCACAATCGGCACCGGGAAATGCTGGAAGCCGCGCTCAAACACCTGGAAGATCGAATTGCCGAACTAGGCTGATGTAGCTAGCGGGCGGCGTCAGACGCAGGCTGCCTGGCCGCAGTTTGTGGTTCTTCCTTCATGCCACTGCCGTGCTTGCCTCTTCGCTATTGGCCCCCGCTTTTGAGCCCGCGGCTCCTTGCCTCTCGTCTATGGGCTCTTGCCTGCCTTTAAGTGAGCATCAAAGAAATCCGAGCCCGCATGATACGCCGCCAGCCAGGACCGGTGTAGCAGGAAATCGTGAATCTCGTCGGGGAAGACGATCTGCTTGAACTCCACGCCTTGCTTGCGCAGCGCTTCGACCATGCGCACCATTTCGGTGAAGGGCACGTTGCGGTCGTCATCTCCCTGGATCAGCAGCACCGGCGAACGCCAGGTCTTAATCGACGCGAGGGGCGAAGAGTCCCAAGCGAGCCTGGCGGAGTCTGGCCGCGCTGCCGGGTCGTAGGAAGGGATCCAGTTGTCGATCTCGAGGTTCCAATCGTGGACGCCGTGCATGTCCACGCCGCAGGCAAACAGGTCCGAGGCGCGGGCCAGGCCCAGTGCAGTCAGGTAGCCTCCGTAGGAACCACCCCACAGGCCGATGCGCTCCGGATCCACATCTGGGCGGTTGCGAAGATAGAGCCCGGCGCCCATCACGTCGTTGAACTCGCTGGCGCCAGCGGCCCCGTAGTTGAGAGCCTCGCGAAAATCCAGACCGTAGCCGATGCCGCTGCGATAATTGACCGAGAGCACGACGTAGCCGTGGCTCGCGAGGTACTGATTCATGGCGTAGGCGTTGTGATAGTAGCCCATATAGTGCCAACCCAGCAGCATCTGGCGACGCGAACCGCCGTGGAAGAAGACCAGCGCGGGACGTTTCTGGCCGGCAGCGTCCTTCGGGAGGAAGAGTTGGCCGTGAATGCGGAGGCCGTCAGAGGCGGAAAGAATCACTGGTTGAGGAATTACCAGATCTTTGGCTGGGAAGTCCGCCGGAAGCGTCTCAGGGGCGAGGTCGGGAATGGCGCCATCGGTCGTCAGAATCGCGGGCCGCGCGGGGCGCTGAGCGTCGGAATGCACCAGCGCAATGGTCCCGCCCTCGCTTGCCATTACGGGCGACCACTCGATTCCCTCACCGTGCGTCAAGGCAACGGGATGGTCACCGGTGACGGGCTCGCGCCACAAGTGGCGGCGATCGATGTCGTCCTGGTTCGAGCCAAGGATCAACTCGCGGCGGTCAGGGCTGAGCGAGACAAACTCCACTTCAAACTCGCCGGGCGTCAGCAGCCTGGCGGGGCCGCCAGAAATGGGAACCGAGTAAAGATGAGTCCAGCCGTCGCGCTCCCAGGGAAACACGAGGTTGTCGCCGGCTCCCCAGAGCACTTGATGGTCAGCGACAACGCCGCGAAAGACGCTGCCTTGGCCGGGTTCGGCGTGCCATACCTCGCGGCCGTTACCGGTGGCGGGGTCGGCCACTCGAATCGACCAAGGAAGGCCGGTGCGCTTCGGGCCGAAGATAAGATCCTCGTGATCGTCGGCGATGCGCAAGAAGGCGACGGACCGCGAATCCGGAGACCAAACGGGTTCGGAATCGTGGTCGACGCTCGGGTCGAGGTAGCGCAGATCCTTGCTTGCGAAGTCGTACGCAGCGACGAAACTGTGATCGCCCCGTTGGGTCACGAAGGTCAAGCGCGACGCGTCTGGAGCCCAGCCCAAGGACCTGCACTTGCCTTTGTCGTGGATCAACTGCTCCGGTTTGGCGCCTTCGGCGAGCCGGATCGACCAGATCTGATCT
>Ga0335078_10018621_pt1 | contig 10325 bp, 8 predicted proteins | sample Lox_Sample_32_FD_206711 | JGI IMG/M metagenome (GOLD analysis project Ga0335078, IMG submission 206711) | Soil microbial communities from Loxahatchee National Wildlife Refuge, Florida, United States - Lox_Sample_3.2 | ecosystem: Environmental > Terrestrial > Soil > Wetlands | place: USA: Florida...
CTCGAAGAAGCCGACAGGGAAATCGAGACTTTCAGCTCGGCTGGCTATTTTGGAGTGGCCGTCGATTACAAGGGCATTGACGATCCCCACGGCGCGTCTTACTGCCCGATTGTCATCAAGCCCCAGCATGCCGTGCTAGAACAGCCGAAGGCCGAAGACCGCAGTTTGCAGGAGAGGCGCCAGTGGCGCCGCCGGCTCATGGGAACACTCAAGCAGAGCTGGCTCACCTCGTCTCGAACATTGATCCGGGGCTGGCTTTCGACCGCCGCATTAGGCCTACTCTCGGCGGTTCCACTGATCGGACATCTCCTGGCGCCCAGAAGGTACGCACAAGTTCGCGAGTGGATGAACAAAGCCTTCTTGCCGGAGCCACGGACGGAACTGACGCTTATGCGTAATACGGCCGAATCGCACACCGCCATCACCGGTTTACTGTGGGGATTCGCGGCTCCGGAAAAAGCGGAGCGAGTCGCCAGCGTTCTCAAACCGGCAGGCTTGACACAGGGCTTTGCCCGAGTGGTTGTGATTCTCGGCCACGGTTCGACCAGCCTGAACAACCCTCATGAGTCAGCTCATGATTGCGGGGCCTGCGGCGGTCGGCGCGGAGGGCCCAACGGCCGCCTGTTTGCCGCAATGGCAAACCGGCGCGAGGTGCGTGAGCGGCTGCGCAAGCAAGACATCTGTATCCCGACCGATACGTGGTTTGTCGGCGGCTATCACGATACCTGCAGCGACGATGTAGAGCTGTACGATATCGACGCTGTACCCGCCTCGCATGAGGCTGATCTGCGGTGGGTCCGCGTATCGCTCGACAAGGCGAGGGCACTTAATGCCCAGGAACGCGCGCGGCGCTTCGAATCGTGTCTGCCGAAGTCTTCGCCGGACGAAGCGCTCCGCCACGTCGAAGAGCGTAGCGAACACCTGGCGGAGCCGCGCCCAGAGTACGGGCACTGTACCAATGCCGTTTGCATCGTGGGCCGACGCAGCCTGACGAGAAGCCTCTTCCTGGACCGTCGCGCGTTTCTGGCCTCTTATGACGCCTCAAGAGATCCTGACGATGCAAGCCTTGCGGCTGTACTCGGCGCGGTCGTCCCTGTTTGCGCCGGTATCAGTCTGGAATATTACTTCTCCTTCGTTGATAACGATCGCTACGGGTGTGGCACCAAACTCCCACACAACGTGACCGGCCTAGTGGGGGTCATGGACGGCCATGCAAGCGATCTGCGAACCGGTCTGCCGTGGCAGATGGTGGAGATTCATGAACCCGTACGTATTCTGTTCGTAATTGAGACCACGCCGGACCGCCTTATTAAGGCTGTGAACTTGAGTGCACCGCTGAAACAATTAGTCGATAATCGCTGGATTCGTATCGCCACAATCGACCCCGATTCGGGGCAGGTTCACATCTGGAGCGGCGATCGATTCGAGGAGTTCGATCAACCGCTCAGGCGTCTCCCGGTGGCACACTCTTCCGCCGAGTGGTACGGCGGCAAAATCGAGCACCTCCCCATGGCTTGGGTCCACGGAGCTTGGAGTCGAGCGGGAGAACGCGGAAAACCATGAGCTTCCCGGAGACCATGCTCGTGTTCCTCGTCCTAGCGCCGGGCGTGATCTTTGGTCTCCTCGCGCTTCTGTGGCTGCTTGGACTGGTTCCGCCGGAACGCTTTGTCTCCTCGATTACGGGTCTGACTTTTTCCGCCTCCTTACTTGCGTTCTTTGTCACACTCCGGGAGGTCCTAAAGAGCGGCACTGTAGCGGTAACTTTCGGTAATTGGTTTACGGTGCATGATTATCACTTTCCGATGGTGCTGATGGCAGACCGTCTCTCTGTTGCGTTCCTCGGTATGACGGTTGTTCTCTCAGGCCTCATCGGACGGTTCTCCGTAACCTACCTCCATCGCGAGCCGGGGTTTTTCCGCTTCTTCCTGTTGCTCCATCTGTTTGCCTTTGGATCGCTCCTGGCTTTCGCCGCTGGTTCGTTTGATCTATTGGCAGGTGGCTGGGAGATCGTTGGTATTACCTCGGTCCTGCTGATTGCGTTCTTCCAGCTGCGAGCTTCTCCGGTAGAAAATGCGCTTCGGGTTTTCGCGGTCTATCGAGCTTGCGATATCGGACTCCTCGTGGGCGTGTTCTCCATGCATCATTGGGCTGGTACCGCCTCTTTTGCCGACCGGTTGCCTTTCCTGAGCGGGAGCCGGGCCTCGACGGTTTGCCTGCTTATGTTACTTGCAGCCGCGGGAAAGGGCGCCCAGGTTCCCTTCTCAGGGTGGCTGCCGCGCGCCATGGAGGGACCCACACCTTCGAGCGCAATCTTCTACGGTGCCATCTCGATTCACGCCGGCGCCTACCTTCTGCTTCGACTCCAGCCAATGCTGGTCCAATCCGGTCTAGCTTCTGCGTTGGTTATCGCCGTCGGCTTAGTGACGGCGGCTTACGGAACAATCTGCGGGCGCGCGAGCGCGGACGCCAAAACCTCTTTGGCTTTCGCGTCCCTGACCCAAGTAGGAGTTGTGTTTGCTGAGATCGGACTCGGGTTGAAGTGGATCGCTGTAGTCCACATTCTGGGACACGCTACCGTCCGAACCCTCCAATTCCTGCGCGCTCCGTCGATGCTGCATGACTATCATCAGATGCACTCGGCCATCGGAGGCGAGGGCTCGCGAGCCCCACATCTTGAAGACTTGCTCCCTCAGCGGATACAGCTTTGGCTCTACCGTTGGGCGCTCGACCGCGGCCATCTTGACACGATCCTGGACCGGTTCGTGATTCACCCGCTGATGCGCCTTTCTAGACTCTTAGCGAAGCTCGACCGCGTCGGTTTGCGACGCTCTGTTGACCGGCCCGCCGCTCCTGTTTCCGAGTTCCGTGCTCCCGTTCAGGAGCGTGCCGGCTGACAGGGACTGCAGATCTTACGGCCCTCGCGATCGGCATGCCGTGGTGCGCTGCAATTCTGGCCGCGCTGGCCCGAAAGCATCTGCGTGTCATTGGCTTCTTGGGGGCGCTCGTTTCTGCAATCGCGGCCGCACTCTTGTTGCTGGTCGCCCCAGCCAGCGGATCGCTCAAAGAAGCTCTCATGCTGCTTTATTCGTGCCTGACGCTGGGCGCGATGCTGGCGCTGCCACGGCGCGATTGCACGTACGGCACAATCAGCGGAATCCTTTTCCTGCTGGGATCGACGCTCCTGGCCTATTCGACAGACGACCTGCGGATTCTGCTGGCCGCTTGGATCGCTTCGGCCATCCCGTTCTTCCCTGAACAATGGTTCGGTGCGCGCAACTGGCGTCCTCGCCTCGCGCTGTTGCTTTCCAGCGGACTGCTCGCGGTCGCGATCATGCTGATTGACTGGAAGCAGCACACACTCTCGATCGAGGCCTTAACGCGACAAAGCCCAGGGGGCATTCCGGCTTTCGCCCTCCTGGTAGCGGCCGTCGTTTTCCGAAAGGGTATCTGTCCGGCTCATGCCTGGATCGGCGATGCGGCGGAGAGCGGCGACCTCGTACCCACCGCTCTCTTTCTGAATGGACACTTCGGCGCGATGCTGGTTGCCAGATTGATCGTGCCTCTGTTCCCTGACACCGCGCGCGACCTTTTTCCGCTGCTTTCCTATATGGCTCTGGCAACGGCGCTTTATATCGCCGTCCGGGCGCTCACCGAAAACTCGCCGCGCCGTTTACTTGCTTATCTTGCCCTCAGTCAATCAGCTTGCATCCTAGCGGGTCTCGAAAGCCGGACTGTGGAAGGCGTCACCGGCGCGCTAGTGCATTGGTACGTCGTGACCGCCTCCACCATGGGTCTCTTTGCCATTTTGCGCCTGCTCGAAGTCCGCTTCGGAGAGAACCTGACGGCCAGCAACCATCTCGGTCTCGTAGCGCATGCGCCCAGGCTCGCAGTTTTCTTCATTGCGTTTGGGCTGGCGCTGGTGGGCCTGCCCGGCACATTGAGCTTTTGCTCGCAAGACCTTCTGATCCACGGAACGCTGGTGTCGCACCCACTGATCGGACTTTTGCTCCCCGTGGCGACTGCCATGAATGCGGTTACTGTCTTTCGACTGTTTATACGACTTTTCCTTGGAAGACGCAGAACCGGTTTCACGATCATGGCCGACGCTTTGCCGCGGGAGAGATGGATTCTGACCGCCGGCGTCTTGTTTGTCGTCTTAGGCGGGTTGTTCCCGAATGCATTCGTGGCTCGATGGGCCGCCCAGGCTGAAAGCGTGGAGCAGTCCTTCAATGCGCCACCAGCCGAACCCGTGATTTCCATCGGTTGGGTTTACGGTCTCCGGAGATAGGTCGCGGCTGATGATGCCCAAAGGCGTTCTCATTGATTACGGCGGGACCCTAGTCGTGGAGACCCGATTCGACGTGCGAGCGGGCTTTGAGGCGGTACTGGATCTCGCAGCTTATTGCCCGCCAAGGCTCACCATCGAGCGCGTTTTGCAACGAGCAAAAACTGTTTCGGCCCAGGTGCTCGATCGCCGGGACGAGTTCGGGATCGAAACGCCCTGGCCAGCTTTCACGAGGCTAATTTACGATTTCCTTGGCGTCCGTTTTGATCGCACTCCGGCAGCGCTGGAGCTGGCGTTCTGGAAGGCGTCCGTCACAACACGACCAATGCCTGGAGCGCGGCAAGCCCTGAGCGAGTTCCACTGCGCCGGAATCCCAATGGCGGTCGTGAGCAACTGCTCATTCGGCCCGGAAGTGATCCGTTACGAGCTTCAGAAGCACGGGTTGACGGAGTATCTGACATTTGTGATGGTTTCAGCAGAGTACGCTGTGAGGAAGCCGAACGCCCTCCTATTTGACACGGCTGCTGCTCGCCTCGGTATCGCCCCCAAAGATATCTGGTTCGTCGGCGACCGTCAGGACACCGATATGGCCGGGGCCGAGCTAGCTCAAATGAAGCCGATTTGGCTTAAGCACTCTACCGGAGGCGAAAGCGTGTATCTGACCGCCAGCTCATGGAAGGGCATCATAAGCCATTTTAGAAAAGCAAGCTCGGTCCCAAGTCAATTTGCGTGACGATGCAGCCAGGAGATCTAATTGTCGCCGAACAGGGCCGCGGGAAAGCTGGAGGAATTCAACTTTCTCGGCTTACAAACCACCAATGCGCTCATGCACGGGCAGCGGCGCAAGGCGAAGGAACTCGACCAGGGTAGGATGGAGATGGCACGGCGGCAAGGCGTCGCGGGCGTACAGCTTTCCAACCCAGCGGTGATCGATGCGCAAGTAGGCGACTGCGAAGCGGCGCGCAAAGCGAAATCCAACCCCGCTCCGTTTCTGTGCTGGGACGAGGCGAGAGTGCGGCTCGCTCAAGAGGCGGCGGCAAAGAATCCACCTCAGAATCCAGACAACGTGGAGCTGCTTAACCAGCGCGGCTTGGCCGCCCTGAACGCCGGCAAGGGCGCGGAAGCGGCGGCCGAGTTCCAGAAGATCCTTGACCACAAGAGCCGGAACTGGGGCCCGCTCTATTCGAACGCCTATCTGGGCCTGGCCCGCGGGGAAGCTATGGCAGGCGACACAGCCAAAGCCAAGCGAGCCTATCAGGACTTCCTCGCCTTGTGGAAAGACGCCGACAAGGATACCCCCTTCTTGATACAAGCCACCAAGGAACTAGCCGCGCTGCGTTAGTCCCCCCAACTGCAAGGTGACCATCCAACTCCTGAGTGGTCGCCCAACCTTCCCCTACTCTTTCTGAGGACCTCGAACCCACGCACAACCGCCGAACAGGAAAAAGTAAGTGACGGTTAGCCCGTGAGATATCCGGCCAATTTCCGAATAGCACGCCTGAGATACCGCCGCTGTACACTTAGTGGCTATGCGGCGCTGCTTTCTTGCAACATCTCTTCTGACGGTTCTTCCCCGGCTTTTGGCTCAACAGCCGACGATTTCCAATGACATCAACTTTTATAGCGGGACACCACAACTCCAGGCACGCGTCGTGCGATTCACCGCGCAGCCCGCAACCTCAAAAGCAGGGCAAACAGTACGGCTTGAGTGGGCTGTCGAAAACCCGATCGGCGTCTCGATCGAGCCAGGAATCGGAGCTGTACTGGCTCGGGGGAGCAAAGACGTGAACCCCCGGCAGACAACGACCTATGTCCTGACGGTCCGTGGTCCCCGTGACCAGATGCTCACCCAAGAAGTGACGGTTACGATTCCCGGCACCGCTCCGCTTAAGCCCGTAACCTCTGTGAAGAGGGAAATTCCCAAGATGCCGGACGGGAAGCCGAACCTCTCGGGAGTTTACAACATGATCTTCCCGGGCAGTTTCTTCCCTGGAGGTGCTCCCATGAACATTTCAAACACGCCTGGTCCGCTCGAAACGACGCCTGTCTTGAAGGCCGGCGCGGAGAAATTTAAAGTTGTGCGCGGGCCAAACGATGCCGGCTCATCCGCGGATTGCCACCCTCCGGGAGTTCCCGAGGCGATGTTTTCTCCGTATCAATGGCAGATCGTGCAGGGGCTCGATCAGGTGGTCGTGCTGTACGAATACCCGGGTGCCTTCCGCGTGATTCCGACGCACGGTGGCCCGCACCAGTCGGACTTGGATCCGACGTGGTATGGCGATTCCATCGGCCATTGGGAGGGCGAAACGCTCGTGGTCGATACAGTAGGCTTTAACGACAAGACGGAGCTTCCCGGCGGATACCGGCACACTGAGGCATTGCATGTAGTGGAGCGGTTCCGGCGCGTGACGTTCGATCATCTTGACTATCAAGCCACAATCGAAGATCCCGGAGTGTTCGAGAAGCCGTGGATAGTGCATCGAACCCTGCCGCTCCGAACGGACTTGGAGCGGGTGGACGAATTCGTGTGCGAGAATAATCGGGATTATTCAGGCTTGTTCCAGAAGTAATTCGTAAGCGAAGGACGGACTTGGCTGACCACCTGCGGCGTACTTTCAATTGATCCACGTTGACGCGTAGTCGGCAAACCGCCGAACTGACCGAGAAACGGCGTTGAGGACGTTACTCCCGATATGTCTTCACGGCAATTGGCCTTCCGTCGAGGCTGCCCAAAAATCGGGCACGTGCCTGAAAGCGTACCATCCGACAAGTGGGCACTTATCCGCGGAGTGGCGCTGCTCTTTCCCCACCTCCGACTCCCGTCCAGTTGCAAGCCGATCTCCTGCAAACGCTGTAAAGATATCAGGCCCGGATTGTCATCGTCAGGCGCGAGGTCATCAGGTCACGAAGTCCAAGTGATGTCGAAAACCCCCAAGAGGGCGATACCTGTTGTGATATCCTTCCGGCTGAACCGAGGTTGTCCAGATGCGTACCTCTCCTTTAAAAACTCTGCTCCTGCTTGTGCCGATGGCCAGCGTGCTGGCGCAGACCCCGGCTCTGCAAATGAATGCTATCTACGTCTGCACGGATGGCCAAAGTTTCAAGGTCTTTTCCTGCAACGACAGCACGGGTGCCTGCGACTATCAGAACTACAAGAACGGGCAGGCGTACCAGAGAGGCGAGGCGCTCAAGGTACAATTGGCAGCCCTAGTTCCGGCGAAGTGCCATGCGCAAACTCCGGCCGAGGCGCAGGCCGATCCTCACCGGGGCGAGATTCCGCCAGCGCCCTCGCCGTTCGCCGGGCGTTCGGCGGCACCGCGCGGCTCCACTGCTTCCCCATCACAGACCCCAGCCGCAGCCAATCCTCAGAACGCAGCCCCCGGGGCGGTTGGGGGTGGCGGTTTCAAAGTCGGCGACAGCGTTCGCGTCCTGACCTCCGGCTGGCAAGACGCCAAGGTCATTCAGGTCAGGGGCAACTCGTACCTGGTCCGCCTGGACAACGGAATTGAGGTTTCGAAAAGCTGGCCCATCGAAGTGCGGCGGCAGGGAAAACTAACGGTGGCCGACCACGCGGCCGGGCAGTGGGATCTCCACGATCGCGTGCAAGTGCTGGTGAACCGCCGCTGGATGGAAGGCGAGATCGTGGGCCAGAGCTACAACCGGTTTACGGTTCAGTTGCCGGGAGAAAGGACCGTGGCGATCGACGGAGACCGGACCGTAGAGACGGGCCCAGAGAACCTGCGAGCGTCGACTGCGCCACCGCCTCCCCCGGCTCGGCCCACCGGACAGGCTCCCAAGGCTGGGCTCGCGAGCTGCGCGGGCAAGTATGAAGGCCGGTGGGAACACGTCTCGGGCCTGGGCGGTATGACGGTTGTGTTCCGATCCGGCAAGGTGACCGTGACCGGAGGACTGGGCAGTCCCGAGGAGTTCGAATGTTGGATTAGCGGCGGGCACATTTCTCTGTACAAGGCCGGCTCGTCTACACCCTTCTCTTACGGCTTCGAGGTCAACAACGACGGAACGCTCCAGACGCCTCTGGGAGCAATCAAGAAGATGGGCAACTGAAGAAACTCAGTTAATCCTTCAGCGAGTGAGCGATTATTGAGCGATTTGGTCTGTCCGTGCGCCAGATCGTTGGAGCCCGTTGGCAGGCAAATGCCACGCGTCCATTCTCTCCACCGGCCAACTCATGTTTCACAAGCTCTGCAGCTGTGATTCGGAACAGAAGATTATCTGAAGCAATCGATCCCCGCTACGTTGAGTCTCCATTCTTACCACCACGGAATTTCACTCACGGGCGCATCGGTCCGATTAAGATGGAGGCACATGCGGGTTTACGTGTTGGGCGCAGGAGCCTCGGTATCGGCGGGTTATCCCCTGGCAGCCGCGATTACCGCCGCATGCTCAATCCTTGAAGCGTTATTCAAGGTCTATATTGAGGACAACGGTATCGAAATGCCGGCAGACCAAAGCCTCAAGCCACTCTGGAAAGCGGCAAGCAAGCACCTTGGGCTCGACCCCGCAGCAATCGAGGACGACGACTGTCAAAAAGGTTCTGTCTGGCTTAAATTCGGTCGTCGACGGTATCGGATCTCTGCGCACGCATACGGGTTCAGCCATGGGCATGGGAGGCGGAAGTATCACCTCCAGCCTCGCCATGCGAAGCTTTCGGGAATCAGTTACGCCGATGCACTTCAGTTTACGTCCGGGACTTGGTGAGAGCTTCAAGAGAGCGTATTCATCGATTCGACCCGGTCAATCGGAGCTGTTCTTGCTGCTCATCTGCGCTCGAAGCCAGGTTTGAGCGAACCGCCAGTCTCGCTTCAGCGTGGCGACGGACACGCCCAGCGTTTCAGCAGTTTCTTGTTCTGAGAGGCCGGCGAAGTAACGCAATTCCACACCGCGCGCGACCCTCTCGTCCAGCTTCTCCAACACCGTAAGGGCTTCGTCGAGCGCGAGGGCCTCGAACGCGGCGCCTTGAGGGGCTGCAATCTCAGGTAGGTCTACTCGTGCCCGTGCGCCTCCGCGCTTGTGAGCATGGGCTGCCCGCGCGTGGTCGATGAGCAAGTGCCGCATCTGACGAGCAGCGATCGCGTAGAAATGCCGGCGGTCCTGAAAATCCGTCTCTTGATGCGAGAGCTTCAGATAGAGTTCGTGGACCAGCGCGGTGGGTTGTAATGTGTTTCCGGGACCCTCAGCACGCAGGTAATGCCGCGCCATCCGGCGCAGCTCATCGTAAATTATTGGGAATAGGCGAGTAGCCGCGTCCTTATCCCCGGTTCCCCAACGCCGGACAAGAGCTGTGATCTCTTGCTGAGAGGTCATAATGAAAATACTTTGAGCCATTGTCTCATGGGCTTTCGCTTAATTAGTGAAAGGAGCGGCATCGATGACACCGGAACGGTTCCAACAAGTCCGCAACCTGTTCGAGGCAGCAGTGGAGCGCGGAACGCTGGATCGGGGCGCGTTCCTCGTGGACGCTTGTGGAAGCGACATGGATTTGGAGGCCGAGGTTCGCCGTCTTCTGGATGCTCATGAAGCCACCGTCACGATCCGTGAATCTGCCCCCGGCAACCTGGTTCGAACCGATCCCGGATCTCGCGAAGGCAGCCGGTTGGGCAGCTACGAAATCCTGCGACAGCTTGGCCGCGGAGGAATGGGAAGCGTCTATCTGGCGAGGCGTGCCGATGATGCATTTCAGAAGCGCGTCGCCATTAAAATCCTGCGGGCCGATTCCGCTAGTACCGACATCGTCCAGCGGTTTCAACGAGAGCGGGAAATCCTGGCCCAGCTCGACCATCCCAACATCGCCCGCCTTTTAGACGCAGGCGAAACCGATGACGGCCTGCCTTACTTCGTAATGGAATACGTCGAGGGACAGTCCATTACCCAGTACGCCGACGACCGTAGGCTGACTGTGCGGCGGCGCATCGACTTATTCAGCCAAGTTTGTGAGGCGGTGGATTACGCCCATCAACGTAAGATTGTTCATCGCGATTTAAAGCCTGGAAATGTATTGGTAACCCCCGAAGGCCAAGTA
>Ga0335078_10018622_pt1 | contig 10325 bp, 12 predicted proteins | sample Lox_Sample_32_FD_206711 | JGI IMG/M metagenome (GOLD analysis project Ga0335078, IMG submission 206711) | Soil microbial communities from Loxahatchee National Wildlife Refuge, Florida, United States - Lox_Sample_3.2 | ecosystem: Environmental > Terrestrial > Soil > Wetlands | place: USA...
CCTCTGGGTACCCATCCAGAGGGCACCGGGAAGCACCGCCGCGGCTCAGCGCTCGGAGAAGCCGGAAAGGCCGCCGAGCGCGGGGGCCCACCGGGTCACCACGCGCCGCACCCGGCCCGGCGCCCCGGCGCCTTGGAGCAGCGCGAGCAGCTCCTCGCAGCGCTGCTGCGGGCCCTCGGCCACGACCTTGACCCGGCCGTCGGCCAGGTTCTCGGCCATCCCGGTGAGGCCGAGCTCGAGTGCCCGGCTGCGGGTCCACCACCGGAAGCCCACGCCCTGGACCCGGCCCTCGACCCAGGCGGTGAGCCGCGCCGGCGCCTGGGCTTGCGCGCCGGCCTGGCCGGGAGCGCTCACCAGCGGCCGTTGCGCGGCCGGGGCTGGCAGGCCGGGCACGTGTAGGACGAGCGGTTCATGAACGGGTCCCGGCGAACCGGCGTGCCGCAGCGCGGGCACGGCTCGCCCGCCCGGCCGTAGACGTTCAGCGACCGGTCGAAGTAGCCGCTCTCGCCGTTGACGTTCACGTACAGGCTGTCGAACGACGTGCCGCCCGCGAGCAGTGCCTCCGCGAAAACCGCGCGCACCGACTCGATCAGCGCGCTGACCTCGCCGGAGCGCAGCCGGTCCGCAGCCCTGGCGAAATGCAGCTTCGTCCGCCAGAGCGCCTCGTCGGCGTAGATGTTGCCGACGCCGCTGATCAGGGACTGGTCAAGCAGCGCCCGCTTGATCCCGGTCCGGCGGGACCGAAGCCGACCCGCGAACCACACCGGATCGAAGGCCGACTCCAGCGGGTCGGGGGCGATGTGGGCGATCACCGGCGGCAGCACCGCGCCGTCGGCGGCCAGCAGCAGGTGACCGAACGTGCGCTGGTCGGTGAAGCGCAGATCGGGACCGTCGTCGTCGAAGGTGAACAGGACGCGCACGTGCGGCGACAGCGGCTCGTCTCGCGGGCCGAGCAGCAGCTGCCCGCTCATGCCGAGATGAGCGAGCAGCGCGTCCTCGCCGACCGGCAGCCACAGGTACTTGCCCCGCCGCCGGGCACCGTCGATGCGCCGGCCGCGCAGCCGGCTCTCGAAGTCGGCCGGGCCCGCCAGGTGCCTGCGCACCGCCCGCGGATGCAGCACCTCGACGGACTCGATCCGGCGGCCCACCACGTGCTGCTCAAGGCCGCTGCGGACAGTCTCGACCTCGGGCAGTTCGGGCACCGCGGTAGTCCGCTCTAGTCCTGGCTCTGCGGGTCGCGCCCGGCGGCGCCGGCGGCCTGCTGCCCGGCCGTGCCGCCGCCATCCGCGCTCTCGGTGCTGGCGGCGCTCCGGGCGGCGAGCCGCTCGGTGATCGCGTTCCAGGCCGCCTCCGCCGCCTGCTGCTCGGCTTCCTTCTTGGACCGGCCCTCGCCCTCGCCGAAGGTCTCGGTGCCGATGCGCACGTACGCGCGGAACGACTTCTGGTGGTCCGGCCCGCTCTCCTCGACGTGGTACTCCGGCGCGCCGAGGATCTCGGCCGCAGTCAGCTCCTGCAGCGAGGTCTTCCAGTCCAGGCCCGCGCCGAGACGCGCCGACATGGCGATCACGGGGTCGAACAGCCGGTGCACGAGTGCGTCCGCGGCGGCCAGCCCCTGGTCGAGATAGACGGCGCCGATGACCGCCTCGAGCGTGTCGGCGAGGATCGATGACTTGTCCCGGCCGCCAGTGCCTTCCTCGCCCTTGCCGAGCCGGACGTAGCTGCCGAGCTCCAGCCCGCGAGCCACGCCGGCGAGCGCGCGCATGTTGACGACGGCGGCGCGCAGCTTGGCCAGCTGTCCCTCGGGCAGGTCGGGATACGAGCGGAACAGCGTGTCGGTCACGATCAGGCCGAGCACCGAGTCGCCGAGGAACTCGAGCCGCTCGTTGGTCGGCAGGCCGCCGTTCTCGTAGGCGAACGAGCGGTGCATTAGCGCGCGCTCCAGCAGTTCCTGCCCCACTGGCAGCTGCAGCGCAGCGACGAGCGATGCCGTCGCCTGCGCTCCCTGTCTCTCCGCCCCTGAGTCAGTCACCCGCTCGCTCCTTCCCGTGGCCGCGGCCGCGGCGCGTACATCCCCCTAAGGGCATGTCACGAAGGAGTGACGACCTGGCGCCTGTTGTAGGTACCGCAGGTCGGGCACGCGGTGTGCGGGAGCTTTGGGTCCCGGCAGTTCGGGCACGCCATGAGCTGCGGTGCCGTCGTCTTCCACTGCGCGCGGCGCGACCTGGTGTTGCTGCGCGACATCTTTCGCTTCGGAACTGCCACTTCAGTGCTCCTTCGCCTGTCCCGGTTCGGAATCCGCCCGGTCCGTCGTCATCTCCGGTCCGCCCTTGTCCTCAGGGACGGGCCCGTCCGGTACTGCATCCTCCGCCGGGCCGCCGGCGCGGAAGTCCTTCAGCGCCGCCCACATCGTGCCGCGCTGCTCGTGCCTGTGGCCGGGCGGGGCGTCCGCCAGCCGGACACCGCACTCGACGCACAGGCCCTCGCAGCCGTCCTCGCACAGCGGCGAGAGCGGCAGCTCCAGCACCACCGCGTCGCGGAGCGCTGGCTCCAGGTCGAGGTGCCCGCTGCCGTCCAGCAGGTAACTCTCCTCGCCGTCCGGCTGGCCCGGTTCGGAGTCCTCCTCCGGCCCCGGCGTGAACAGCTCCTGGAACCGCACCGTCGTCGCCGACGTGAACGGCTCCAGGCACCTGGCGCACTCCCCGGCCAGGGGCACAGTCGCGGTGGCGGTCACGAGAACACCCTCCGCCACCCCCTCGAGCTGCACCTCCAGCTCAAGGTCGGCACCGGCCGGCACCCTGGCCATTTCGACACCCATGTCCGCTGGCGCCTGGCAGGTACGGGTTAGCGTACGCGCCGTCCCCGGTCCAAGATCCCTGGTATCGAACACCAGCGGATTGCGCGGATCGAGCCGCTTGAGGTGCTTAGTTCGCGAATGTGGCATGGCAGGCAGCAGTAGTGGCAGGGTATCGGCGTACCAGCTTACCGGCCGGCCAGGCGCAATCCCAACTTGGCCGCCGGCCGGTCAGCTGGCGGCGAGCCGCGCGGCGAGGTGCTCGAGGACGACCTCGGGCACCAGGCCGCTCACGTCGCCGCCGAACTTGGCGAAATCCTTCACGAGGCTGGACGACAGGAACGCCCACAGCGGGTTGGTGATCACGAAGAGCGTCTCGACCCCGGCCTGGTTGTAGTTCATCTGGGCCATCTGCATCTCGTAGTCGAAGTCCGTGACGGCGCGCAGGCCCTTCACGATCGCCGCGATGTCGTTGGCCTTGCAGTAGTCCACGATCAGGCCGTCGAACTTGTCGACCCGGACATTGGGGACCTTGCTGGTCGCCGCCCGCAGCAGCTCGACCCGCTCGTCGATGGTGAACAGCGGCGTCTTGCTGGAGTTCCGGAACACCGCGACGACGACCTCGTCGTGCAGGTTCGCGGCTCGGGTGATGACGTCGATATGACCGTTGGTGACGGGGTCGAACGAGCCGGGGCAGACTACTCGACGCACGTCGATCACGCTCCCGTCGGCGGCGCGCATCGGGTCAGGGGGCCGTTGCCAGCGGTAATGCGCCCGCGGCGAGACCGTACCAGAGGGTGGCCTCGCCGTACTTACGCGACCTGTCAGGTTCGTACCCGGCGGGCCAGGCCGGGGCGCCGGACCGGGTGGCCCGCTCGACCGCGACGAGCGCCGACGGGGCAAGCCAGCCCTGCTCGCGCAGCAGCGCCAGCATCCGGGACAGCTCGGCGTCGCCGAGCGCGTAGGGCGGGTCGGCGAAGACGAAGTCGCGCGGCCTCGCGCCGGCCGGGCCCTGGGCGAGCACCCGCTCGACGGCCCCGGTCAGCAGCCGCGCCCCGGCGAGCCCGAGCGCGGCGATGTTCGTTCTGATCACCGCCGCCGCCCGCGGGTCCGACTCCACGAGGATGACCTCGGCCGCGCCGCGCGACAGCGCCTCGAGCCCGACCGCGCCCGAGCCGGCGTACAGGTCTGCCACCGCCGCGCCCGCCAGCCCGCCGCGGATCGCGAGCACGGTGCCGAACAGTCCCTCCCTGGTCCGGTCGCTGGTGGGTCGCGTGCCCCGGCCCGGCGCGGTGACCAGCCGCCGGCCCCCCGCCACGCCAGCGATGATCCGGGTCACCGGCGGCTCACGCCTTTTCCAGGAACGCGGCGCGCTCGTGCTCCACCAGTGTCAGCACCGCGGCCGCCAGGCCCGGGTAGGACGCGAGCGCCGGATCGGCGGCCACGAGCTCGACCGCCTCCTCCCTGGCCTGGCCGATCAGCTCCTCGTCATCCAGCAGCCGCAGCAGCCGCAGGCTCGACCTCCGGCCGGCCTGAGCGGTGCCGAGGACGTCGCCCTCACGGCGCTGGCTGAGATCGATCCTGGACAGGACGAAGCCGTCGGTGGTGCTGGCGACCGCCGCCAGCCGCTCCCTGGCCGGGCTCTGCTCGGGTGCCTCGGTCACCAGCAGGCACAGGCCGCCATGGCTGCCCCGCCCGACCCGGCCGCGCAGCTGGTGCAGCTGAGAAACGCCGAACCGCTCGGCGTCCATGATCACCATGACCGTCGCGTTGGGAACGTCGACGCCGACCTCGACCACGGTCGTCGTGACCAGGACGTCCACCAGGCCGTCGGCGAAGGCCAGCATGACCTTGTCCTTCTCCTCCGGCGCCAGGCGGCCGTGCATGATCGCGACGCGGAGCCCGGCCAGCTCGCCGTCGGTGAGCTGCGCGGCCAGGTCGAGCACGGCCAGCGGCGGGCGGGCCGGTGCGCCGTCACCGTCCTCATCTGGATCCTCACCCGCGTACCCGGCCCGGTCATCCATGCCCTTGTCGGAACCGCGGGGGCCCGGCCCCCGGCTGCCCGGCCCGCCGTCGTCCGGACCACGGGCGCCGGCCGCGTCGTCGCCGATGCGCGGGCACACGACATAGGCCTGCCGGCCCGCCGCGACCTCCTCGCGGATCCGGTCCCACGTCCTGGCCAGGTAGTGCGGCCGCTCGGCGACCGGGACCAGGTGCGTCGCGATCGGGGCCCGGCCGCCCGGCAGCTCGGTCAGCGTGGACATGTCCAGGTCACCGAAAACGGTCATCGCGACGGTGCGCGGGATCGGCGTGGCGGTCATGACCAGCACGTGCGGCCTGCCGTCACCGGCCTTGTCCCGCAGCGCGTCGCGCTGCTCAACGCCGAACCGGTGCTGCTCGTCGATGACCACGAGCCCGAGGTCGGCGAACTGCACCTTGTCCTCGAGGAGGGCATGCGTGCCGATCACGAGGCCGGCGCCGCCGGACGCCGCTTCCAGCAGCGCCCTGCGCCTGGCGGCCGCGCCCATGGAGCCGGTCAGCAGCGTCAGCCTGGTGGCGTGGTCGGCGCCGCCGAGCTGACCCGCCATGCCGAGCGGGCCGAGCAGGCTGGAGATCGAGCGGTAGTGCTGCTGGGCCAGCACCTCGGTGGGCGCGAGCAGGGCGGCCTGGCCGGCCGCGTCCACCACCTGGAGCATGGCCCGGATCGCGATCACGGTCTTGCCGGAGCCGACCTCGCCCTGCAGCAGGCGGTTCATCGGGTGCTGGCCGGCGAGGTCACCGGCGATCTCCGCGCTGGCCCTGAGCTGCCCGAGCGTCAGCTCGAACGGCAGCTCAGCGTCGAACTCGGCCAGCAGCCCGCCGTCCACCAGCGGCCGCGGCACAGCGCTGTAGTCGGCCGCTGCCCGGCGCCGCTGCGCCAGCCGCACCTGGAGGGTGAAGGCCTCGTCCCACTTCAGCCGCGTGACTGCCCGGTTCTTGTCGGCGACGTCGACCGGCCGGTGGATGCCGCGCAGCGCGTCCGCGTAGCCGTAAAGCCCGTACCGCTGCCTGAGCGCGGCAGGCAGCGGGTCGTCCGGCACGTCGAGCGAGTGCAGCGCCAGCCGGACCGAGTCCGCGATCTTCCACGATGGCATCTGGCTGGTGGCACGGTAGACCGGGATCAGCTCGGCCGCGTACTCGGCCGCCCTGACTCCGGCACTGCCGGCGCCCAGCAGCTCGTAGTCGGGGTGCGTGAGCTGGCGCTTGCCCCGGAAGCTCGACACCTGGCCGGAGAACAGGCCGCGGGTGCCCGGCGCCAGCTCCTTCTCCCGCCAGTCCTGCCGGCCGTTGCCGAAGAAGGTGAGCGTCAGCCGGCCGCGGCCGTCGGTCACGACGGCCTCGCAGATGCTGCCGCGGCGGTTGCGCATCGGCCGCGAGTGCACCGATGCGACCTCGGCCTGCACGGTGACGTACTCGCCCTCGGCGAGACTCACCAGGTCGGTCAGCTCGCCGCGCTTGTCGTAGCGACGGGGGTAGTAGCCCAGCAGGTCGCCCACCGTGTGCAGGTCGAGCGAGTCGGCCAGCCGCTTGGCCGCCTTGTCCCCGATGACCAGCCGGAGCGGATCGGCGTGCACTGCCACCACGCCAGGATAGGCGGCGGCACCGTCACTGGCCGGGCATCAGCCGCGCGTGATGCCAGCCGGCCGCGGCCGGGGCCTGGCCCGGGACTGCCGGGTCAGGTCGCGCCCGGCCCGGTTCGTCGGATATCCTTCACTGACTGGCTCGGCCATGCCCGGAGCCAGCGACCTTTTCGCGCTATTCACCCAATGGAGATCCCGTGGCTTCCGTCTGCGACGTGTGCGGCAAGGGGCCGGGCTTCGGCAATAACGTGTCGTTCTCGCACCGCCGCACCCCGCGCCGCTGGAACCCCAACATTCAGCGCGTGCGCGCCAAGGTGGGCAAGACCTCGCGTCACCTGAACGTCTGCACGTCCTGCATCAAGGCCGGCAAGGTCACCCGCTGAGTTAGGGTTCCCCCGCGGCGGCCGGCAACAGCAGCGCGCCCTCCGGGCGACTTTCCGTCGGCTTGCGCCACTTCTGCGCCCCGTATGCCCTGGTTCGTGGCCTGCGAATCGATGGAACGCCGGGCGTCCGCCCCTGCCGCGGCCGGGGGCGCCCGCGCGTTGCCGGCGCGTGTCAGCGGCCGCGGCTCGTCTCCGCCCGCAGCCGCCAGCCGTGGTCAACTGGCCCGATCCCGGCGCCTAGCGCGAAGCCGCCGCCGATGGCCCCGGTCACGTACTCCTTGGCGGCCTGCACCGCGGCCTGCATCTCGTCCCCGATCGCGAGCCGGGCCGCGATGGCCGACGCGAGCGTGCAGCCGGTGCCGTGGGTATGAATGCTCTCGATCCGCTGGCCCGGAAAGCGGACGACCCGGTCACCGTCGACCAGCAGGTCCACCGGGCTGCCTGGCAGGTGCCCGCCCTTGATCAGCACGCACTGCGGGCCCATGGCCGCTATCGTCCCGGCCGCGGCCAGCATCCCTGCCTCGTCCTCGATCCGCATCCCGGTCAGCAGCTCAGCCTCGTAGAGGTTCGGCGTGACGACCGTCGCCAGCGGCAGCAGCCTGTCCCGGACGGCCTCGAGCGTGCCGTCCGCCAGCAGGCTGTCCCCGTGCTTGGACACGGCCACGGGGTCCACCACGATCGGGGCGGCCACCTCGGCGAGCGCACCGCAGACCGTGCCCACCAGCTCCGCCGAGGCCAGCATCCCGGTCTTGATCGCCTGCGCGCCGATGTCGGACAGGACCGAGTCCAGCTGCGCGGCGACCGCCTCCGGCGGCAGCTCCCAGTAACCCTGCACGCCGACCGAGTTCTGCGCCGTGACCGCGCAGATCACCGTCATGCCGTGCACGCCCATGGCGAGCATCGTCTTGAGGTCGGCCTGGATGCCGGCGCCGCCGCCAGAGTCGGAGCCGGCAATGGCGAGGACACGAGGCGGAGCTGGCATCATGCCGTCCACCCTAAGGGCGCGTCATGCTCAGAACACCTTCAGCTTCCGCGCGGCCGACAGCGCGGGTTCGTCGCCCGTCGCCTGCACGCCGAGCTCCTCCCAGCTCGCGCGCTGCGTGACCCAGCGGATGAACGCGTCCGCGTCGGAGCTGACCGTGGCCATCGCCTGCCCGGTCCCGAACGTGATGATCCGCGCCGCCGGGCCCGTCACCTGCAGCTCGTAGGTACCCGCATCCGCCGCGGCCGGGTTCTGCTGCGGCAGCGCGGCCTGCACCCAGTTCAGGGCCGCCGTGATGCGGGTCTCGTCCGCCGGCGGCGGCGGGCCGGCCAGCGGACCGCGGGGGCGGAAGAGATCGGCCCGGATGTGGGTGTAGTGATCGAAGGCGTACGCGTACGGCAGCACGGCTGCCGGGTACGTGCCGAGGTCACCGAGCGGGATGGTGAAGTCCAGCGCCGCCAGCTCCGCGAGCCGCTCGAGCGCGAGGTCGCTCACGTGCGCGTAGTCGGCGAGCACCGCCCGGGCGGACAGCTCGCGCCTGGACCGGACGAGCGTCTCCTGGGCCTGCTCTGTCGGCATCCCGGCGGTACCGGGCAGCCTGGCGGGATCCGCGACGAGCCAGCAGAGCGCGCCCAGGTGCGCCACGACGTCCTGTACGGTCCACCCCTCGCAGCCGGACGGCGCCTGCCAGTCCGCGGGCGTGAGCGCACCGCAGATCTCCAGCAGCGCGGACCTGTCGGCGCGCATCGCTTCCAGTGCCTGGTTCATGACCCTCGCCTCCCTGGCCGCCGCCCGCGGCGCTGCCCGTCGATCTCATTCTCGCTCGCATAGCGCTACTATGTGAGATATTGACACTATGCCAGCGCTGATCGCGACACGCAAGCGGGGACCGTGAGCTACACAGAGGGGATGGGCGGCACCCCGGTACCGGAAGAACAGCGCTCGCTGCGCGCGGAGCAGGTTGCGCAGACCCGGGCCGCGCTGATCATGGCCGGCCGCCTCCTGTTCGGCCGGGCCGGGTTCGCGGCCACCTCGGTCGATGACCTGGCGCGCGAGGCCGGCGTGACTACCGGAGCGCTCTATCACCACTTCCCGACCAAGGCAGCCGTGTTCGAGGCCGTGTTCGAGCTGGTGCACGCCGAGCTGATGGCGGCCTCCGGGCAGGCCGCTCAGCGCGCGGACGGGGTTGTGGACGGCCTCGCTGCCGCGTTCGAGGCGTTCCTGGGCAAGGTCCTCGAGCCGGACGTGCAGCGCATCGTCATCACCGACGCGCCCGCTGTGCTCGGGCCCGCCCGGTTCACCGAGCTCGACGAGCGATACGCCTTCGCCGCCATCGTGGCGGCCCTGGAGGCGGCCGCGCAGTCCGGCGGGCTGCGCGTGGCGGACCCGCAGACCCTGGCTCGCCTGCTGCTGGGCATGCTGACCAGGGGCGGCATGCTGATCGCGAGCTCGGCAGACCCGGTGGCGACCAGGGACTCGGTGGCCGCGACGATACGCGCCATCCTCGCCGGCCTCGCCAGCGAGGACGCGGGCGGCTAGCCGAACCTGCAGGCTCCGCCGTCGAACACGCAGTGCGCCGGGCGGTGGGCCGGGCCGCTGCCGGTGATCAGGAAGCTGATGACGGGCGCCGCACTGTCGGGCGTCGTGTGCCCGGCGCCAGGCCCGTTATCGGCGCTGCCGCCGCCGTACCACGGAATGGTGCCGGACTGCCAGTCAGGCGCGGACGCGGTGCCTCCGCTGCCGTCGGAGTTCGCCTGCCACGTCACGCCAGTCACGTACGCGATCTGGGCGCCGGGAACGCGGAACGACAGCCGCCACGAGCCCGGCACCTGATGACCTGACACCGATATCGATGCGCCGAAGCCGTCATGCCGGCGCCAGAGCACCGTGAACGTGAACTTCAGGCCCGCCGCCGCGGTGCTTGCGGGCCGGCTGCCGGGGCGCGCCGCGCGCCGGCTGCCGGCCTCCGATCGCCTGATCTTCACGCCGGGCGAGGCGACGGCGAGATTGCCGCCGCCCTGCGGATCCGGATCCTGCACACAGCCGGCCGACTTGCACAGCGAGAGCCCCGGCTCGCTGCTGGGGAACCTGAGCACCGTGTGCGGAGCGTAGACCCACAGCCCGGCCGCTATCACGAAGCCGGTGGCGGCCGCGAACCACGGGGTCACGAACAGGGTGCGCGCCGCGCCGCGAAACAGCCTGGCGGTAGCCGGTGCCTGCCGGCCTCCAGCCGGACCGCCGGGAGCCGGGCCTGCCGGGGGCGCGCCGGCCCCGCGCGGGCGCGACGCCCCTGGCAGCCCCGCCCGCCGCCAGCGCGTAATCGGGCGCCGCGATACGGCCGGCGGGACCGGAGCCAGCGGCTGGGTCGCATCGTCTGCACCGGCCTGAGCAGAGGTCGCGAGCGCCGCCCGGGCCGCGGTGACCGCAGCATTGACGCGGACGCGACGGCGGGAATCGTCACCACTCCGTGGCGCCCTGTGCCGGGGCAAACGCTGTCTGCTATGGCGGGGCATCAAGGGGGTTATATCAAGCCCAACTGCGATCGGCCA
>Ga0335078_10018623_pt1 | contig 10325 bp, 12 predicted proteins | sample Lox_Sample_32_FD_206711 | JGI IMG/M metagenome (GOLD analysis project Ga0335078, IMG submission 206711) | Soil microbial communities from Loxahatchee National Wildlife Refuge, Florida, United States - Lox_Sample_3.2 | ecosystem: Environmental > Terrestrial > Soil > Wetlands | place: USA...
GCCGCTGAGTACGAAATCGCCGGCGCGGAGCTCCTCGTCATACGCGGCAATCTTGTTTGCGAGCCAGGCAACTCCGGTGGCAGGATGATTCAGTACGCCGGCTGCGAGACCCGTTTCCTCGATGACCTCGTTTTTGTGAAGCAACGCCCCGACCCAGCGCAGGTCAAGAGCATCCGGGCGCACCTGACGGCCGCCGGGCACGACCCCCGCATTGGCTGCGAAGTCTGCGATGGTATCGAATACCTTGCGTGGCGCCCGGGTGTCACGATCGAACTGCTCGATGCGCGCATCGATGATCTCGAGGGCCGGGGTGACGTAGGCTGTGGCCCGAAGCACATCGATAAGCGTCACACTGGGGCCGCGGAGCGGTTTGTCCAGCACGAAGGCTAGCTCCACTTCCACGCGTGGGGCGATGAACAGATCAGTGGGGATGTCCGTGCCGCTTTCGAAAAACATGTCGTCCATGAGCGGCGCGTAGTCCGGTTCGGTAATCTGGGACGCCCGCTGCATCGTGCGTGATGTGAGTCCGATCTTGCGGCCCTTGATGGAGTGGCCGTCGGCGAGCTCCAGCTTCACCCATTCGCGCTGGATGGCATAGCCATCCTCAATGGTCATCTGCGGGTGATCCTGCGAAAACTGCCTGAGCTGCGTGCGGTTCTTGCGCGCCTGGTAGAGCTTGCGCGCCAGATCGGGGATCACATCGGGAGACAGCATGTTCACGGCTTCCGAAACAGGGGGTGGATCGTGCTCTCCTTGGCGTCAAACACCTCCGGACCCTCATCGATCTGCAGCGTAAGCCCAATGTAGCGCCGGGCGAACAAGGGCGCGAGGTGTGCTTTGGCTGCGGCCAGGAGGATCTCGCCGGCGCGCTGCTTGACAGCGTCCGTCCGTCCGCGACCCATACGCAGATTGAGATAGACAAAAGCGTAATCGCGCTGTCCGTCGGCCAATGCATAGTGCGGGGCCGGGTACGCAAACACCCGCACGCCGCCGGTGGGATAGACCTGCTGCCCGTGCTCGTCCCGCACGCCAAGCATCGCGTCGGCAAGGCGGCGGCAAAGCACGTTCATGGGCGTCTCGGTCTCGAGATTTCCGCTGTAAAGCACGACCAGGTGCGGCATGCAGAGCGTCTCGCTCGCCGCAGACTAAGCGGCAACGTCCATAGTGGCAATGGTGCAGCCGACCGCAAAGATGGGAATCGGCACGTAGTGCTGCAGATGCCCGGGGCCGCGTGCCGCTGCCGCGACACTGATGAAAGTGCGAATCTCGAAACCGCCCTGACCGGCGTCGCGAAAGGTGTCGAGATCCGAATACGAGAGCAGCGCCGCCTTGTCATTGCGGACCCAGCGATCGAGTAACTGACGATCCCACGCCTCATTGATTTTTCCCGAATCCGGGGTGGCCGGCCAATGGGAGACACCGCCGGTGCCGATCAGCGCGAGCCGCTGCGGAACCCGGTCGGCGGCACGCCGCAGAGCTTCACCAAACGCCCAGGCACGGTGCAGCGGCGTGAGGGGTGGCCCCTGGCAGTTGATGTTGACCGGAACAATCGGCAAATCGTACTCGGGTGTGAGGAAACTCAAAGGCACCATGATGCCATGGTCACATTTCCACTCTTCGGCGAAGGCGACATCGACAGTCTGCATGATCTCGCGAATGAGCTGTTGCGAGAGGGCGGCATTCCCAGGGATGCTCGTGCGCGGGATACCCAGCCACGCCGGATCTTCGATCGGGCCAATGTACCGATCGGCCATGCCGATGGCGAAGCTCGGCATGTTGTTCATGAAGAAATTTGCGAAGTGCTCGGCCGCCACCACGATGAGCGCCTCGGGCTGCGCGCCGAGGAGCTGCTCGCGCAGTCGTCGATAGGCGGCATAGAGGGGCTCTCGCAGCGCGGGATCGGCCATGCTCGCCCGACCGGTGATGCCCGGAGCGTGACTGCAGATGCCGGCAAATACCAGGCTCATACCCCAGCCACCTTCTCATCGAGCTGCGTTGTCATCGCATAGATGCCTGCACGTACCGGGCCATACTTTGCCACGCCATCGCGCATCGCCTCGATGTAAGCAGGCCACGACATGCCGAGGAAAGCCGCGTAGTGCATCAGTAGCTGGCCGTTGGCGCCGAGTACGTAAACCAGCCCGATATCACCCGCGGCGAGTGCACTGCGCTCCTCGGTCGTCAGCTCATAGCGATCGAGCAGTCCCGGCAGATCAGTGCGATATTTCTCCTGGAAGCCAGGATCTCGATTGATGTCGTAGAGAAATTTCTGCAGCTGATAGAGACTCATGATGGTATGTACCGCCCGCCTGCGCGGCTCAGGCACCCCAGCGGGGAATGTGGTGCGAGCCGAGGCTCACGCAGACATTCTTCGGCTCGAGAAATACCTCGTAACTCCAGGTGCCACCCTCCCGACCGACACCGGAGGCCTTGGTACCGCCGAAGGGCTGGCGCAGGTCCCGTACGTTCTGGCTATTGACGAAGCACATACCCGTCTCGATGGCGGCCGCCACACGATGCGCGCGGCCGAGATTTTCGCTCCACACGTAGCTGCTCAGGCCGTACTGAATGTCATTGGACTTGGCGATGGCGTCAGCTTCATCACCGAAGGGTATGAGGCAGGCCACTGGGCCAAAAATCTCCTCCTGTGCTATCCGCATGCGATTGTCAACGTCAGCGAAGACGGTCGGCCAGACATAGTTCCCGGATCGCACGGCGGCTGGCAATTCCGCGGCGTAGCTGGGACGCTCGAGGCCGCCGCACAGCAGCGTCGCGCCTTCCTTCGGACCCAATTCGATGTAACTGCGCACTTTGGCCAGGTGCTTCTTGCTCACCATTGGACCGATGAGCGTCGCGTCATCGAGCGGATCGCCGACGCGTATACGCCGCGTGCGGTCCGCGAAGCGGGCCGCAAAATCTGCGTAGATGGATCTTTGCACCAGAATACGCGAGCCCGCAGTGCAACGCTCGCCGTTGTTCGAGAAAACCATGAAGAGGGCGGCATCGAGTGCGCGTGGGACATCGGCGTCCGCGAATATCACGAAGGGGCTCTTGCCGCCGAGCTCCATGCTGAACTTCTTGAGCCCCGCAGCCTTGACGATGCGATTACCGGTGACCGTCGAGCCGGTGAAGGAGATCGCGCGTACGTCGGGGTGCTGGCACAGGGGCTCCCCAGCACTCGGGCCGTAGCCATGCACGACATTCAGCACACCAGCGGGAATGCCCGCCTCGAGGGCGAGCTCACCGAGCCGGGCGGCCGTGAGCGGCGACAACTCGCTCATCTTGAGCACTGCGGTGTTGCCGAAGGCCAACGCCGGCGCCACCTTCCAGGTGGCGGTCATGAACGGAACGTTCCAGGGTGAGATCAATGCGCAGACGCCGACGGGATGAAACAGGGTGTAGTTCAGGTGTGTAGTTGTCGGGTACGTGTGTCCGTCGACGTGCACGCACATCTCGGCGAAGTAATAGAAGTTTTCTGCCGCGCGCGGAATGAGCTGTTTACCTGTCTGGACGATCGGTTGACCGGTGTCGGTGGTCTCCGTACGGGCAAGTGACGCAACGTCCTGCATGATCAGATCGCCCAGTTTGCGCAGGAGGCTCGCCCGCTCGGCAGCCGGCCTGCCTGCCCACGCGGGAAAGGCGAGCTTGGCGGCACTCACAGCCGCATCCACCTCGGCAGCGCCACCGCTTGCGACCTCCGCCAGCACGTCCTGGGTTGCAGGGTTACTGGTCTCGAAGTAGCTACTGCTCGCTAGCGCCTTGCCATTGATGAGGTGGTCGATCTTCATGTGTCGGACCCTAACGGCCGAAGAGCTGATCCCCTTCGATGGTGTTCTGCAGCCTTCCCATGCCGTCAATCTCGCAGACGACCTCATCCCCGACGTCGACGTTCGCAACGCCCTCGGGTGTTCCGGTCAAGATAACGTCCCCCGCGGTCAGTGTCATGAACGAGCTCAGGTATTCGATGAGCGCCGGTACGTCAGTGATCATGTCCCGCGTATTGCCCTGCTGGACGAGTTTGCCGTTGACGTATGTTCGTAAACCTAAATTGCCCGGATCTCCGATTTCCGCGGCATCGACGAGCCACGGCCCGAGGACGGTCGCGCCGTCGCGATTCTTGACGCGCAGGTTGGGGCGGTACCAGTTTTCGAGGTAGTCGCGAATCGCATAGTCATTCGCGATGCAATAGCCCGCGATGTGTTGCAACGCGTCAGCCCGGCCCACGCCGCGCGCGCTGCGCCCTATAACCACGGCCAGTTCGCACTCATAATGCATGAACTTGACACCGGCCGGCCGGCGCGTGACACCGCGGTGCCCGAGCAGTGTTCCCGGGCCCTTGAGGAATACCAGCGGTTCCTCTGATTTGCCGAATGCCAGCTCTTTCGCGTGCTCTGCATAGTTGAGGCCAAGCGCGATGATCGTGCCGACCTCAAGAGGCGGGAGCCACACGACTTCCTCTTCGGCAAAAGTGCGGCCGTCGGTGAGCAGCACGCCCGGGCGCCCGTCGGAGAGCTGCTGCGGTTGTGCCGCATGAATCGCCCCCGCGCAAGCGACGCGCGCGACCTTCATGCCGCGCTGCCCACGAAGGTGTTTTCGAGCCGACCGATTCCATCGATCTCGATGCGCACCCGCTGGCCCGCGCGTACCCGTGGGGCGGGACAGGCGACACCGACGGCCAGAACGTCTCCGGGCGACAGCGTCATGAAATCGGTGACGTCGGCCAGGAGTGTCGCCACCGAACGCACCAGCTCTGCGGTACTAGTCGTTTCTTTCAGTTCATCATCGACGTAAACGCGGATGCTCAGGGCGTCGGGGTTCGCGATCGCCGCCCGCGGCACGACGCGCGGGCCCAGCGGACAGAAGCCATCACGCGCCTTGTAGGCGATCGACGGCCGGTAATATGACGTGTGAGGCACACTGACGTCGTTCACAATCAGATAGCCGGCGAGATAACCGAGCGCGCTCTCTTCCGACAGGTGGCAGGCTGGGCGGCCGATGACGAGCCCAAGTGAGGCACCAATTTCCAACTCGTTTACCGCTGGCGGCACTGCGATGGCGTCGCCCCTGGTGGCGAGAGTGTTGCGCGGCTTGATGTACAACACCGGGGCCCTGGGCGCCCCTTGGTACGGCGGCTTGTCGATGGCATCGCCGAGCGCTTGTAGCGACGTCTGGTGATTGAGCAGCGTCCCGTACACCATTCCCGAGAGTGTGTAAGGCGGCACGTCCATCAACGTCGCACAACGTGCACCGAGCGGCATCTGCAACGCCTCGAGCGGCAGGAAGGATTCGTCAATAGATTAGCAAATACTTGTCCGTAAAGGCGTTGTGGCCGCTGAGCGCGGATAGATTGAACCAGAGTCTGCGCGAATCGGGCTTTTATGCGTCGGCAACCCTGCCTTGAGAGTTCGCGATGCGCTTCCCGGGCCCAGAGCGTGGCGCTGCGCGCCCACAGCCGGCGATTACGGGCGATGGCTGGTGCACACCATTCATGTCGGCAAGGTCGAGGAGCTCTAACGACGAGCGAGTCTCTGCCCAACTGCTGGCTCTGTCTTGCCGGCCGCGACGGCCGAGGTCATTCAGCGCCCGGTCGTCGCGGTAAACCGGCGCACCTGATCCAGTGTTCCCGCGCGTATCCGCGTGTATACCCGCTCCGGGAATTCTTTGGGAAGCTTCGCACCGACTCGTTCGAGCGCCGCGGGGATGTCGCCAACGAGTACCTGCATACGCGTCCAAAGGCCTGCAACGGCGACACGCTCGGCAAGATCGCGCCAGTGACGGCCAGTGATTTCGGCGATTCGGTAGTGTGCGCGACGACCACCACGGACTGCCATCGCCAGCTTGGCTCGTTCGAGCGCTAGTTCGTTGCGCCCGTGTCCGATGACTGGCCAAGCTGACAGCACGTCATAAAGCGGCGTAAGCCTGTAGGAGCCCCCTCGCTGGTGGAATATGGAGAAGTTTTTACCGTGCCCGTCAGTGGCTGCAAGAAGCCAGAAACTTAACTGTGCCAACAGAAATGTGATCTTGTCCTGGTCCGGATATGCACTACCGGCGAGCAGTGTCAGAGAGCTTTGGATCGAGGGGCCGCCTTCAGACTCATAGCGCTTTGTCGGTGGAAGCCCCGAGGCTTGAGAGAAATCTTCCTGGGGAAGACGAGCGATCCAGGTGCCGCGAGTGGGCTTGAAGTTGCGCCGCTGAATGTCTTCCGCATTTGCCCCGATCCAACGCCGATCAAAGCGTGTCACGACGAGCACTCGTTGTTCGCCGAAACGTGCGATTTCGCTGTCCGCCACCTGAAGCCTTAGCTCCCGCAGCAACTGTCCGCAGAGCCACTCGTTTTCCACCGAGTCGGAGAAGTCTCCGCGGAAATTCCCGACTAGACCCAGCGGAAGCTTCAGAATGTGGGTCGTTGGTGTCGCTCCGCCTGGCCGAAACCACCTCCCCGCCATGCGGAGCAGGGCGGTTTTTTCCTGGGCACCAGCGAGCGCGATTCTGAACTTGTTCTGCTCCTCGGGCCCCAGGGATGTCGCGGCCGTGGTCTGCTGTAGCGTCGCTTCGACTTCCTCCGCAGAGAGGGACGTGGCGACGATTCGATTCGACCCTGCGGGCGTCTGATCCGGTGGTAGCAGCTGTACTGCACCCACGCAGTCGCGCCCGATTGCGCTTAACAGATCGAAAGCGTCGGTTGATCGGGTTTGGAAGCGTGTCCGGATGCGACGGCGGATCTCCGAATCGTCGGGCAGGAGGTTGTCAAAGTAGTTGTCTACGGCGTCACCGCGGACCTCCCGGTCAACCGTGATGGGAAGCGATAAGGACAGCGCTCGGGCGCTAGGTGATTGGATCCAGGTTGTCTCGTAGCGAAAGACCGGGGTACCGGTGCGCAGGGTCGTCCATTCTCCGACACGCTCGCCGTTCATCCAGACCGTGAGCGACGCCATCTTGACTACCAGTTGGAAGGTTGATTGCCTGAGGGTTGGGATGGGTCGAGGGGCTGCAAGAGTACTTGCACGCGAAGCGCGACGAGCAGTTGTAGAAGTGTGTGGACGCTAACGCGTCCTGGGCTTTTCTCTATCCGCGTTATTCTCGTCTGATCGATGCCTACTAAACGTCCGAGCTGCGCTTGAGTGAGGCCACGTGATTTGCGGAAGGAACGGAGATGATCCGCCAGCTGGGCCGGCGTCTGTAACGTTAGTGGCTTCATGAGTAGCAGCATATGCTTTATAAGTCATAACTGCAATATATGCTGTAAAGGACATAAATGCAATGTATGCTCTAAAGCTCATGCAGAGCACCAAGGTAACCGGCCCCCCGACACGAAGAACTGACCCAAGGCGGTAAACACCTGCGTCGCCTCAGACCGAAGACTTCCTGCCCACTCCACGCGCGACCGCCACTCTTGACATACAAATGACATACAACTAGGATGACTGTCATGGCGATCCTGACCGTACGCCTGACCGATGAAGAGGAGCGGCTGCTCGCACGCCGCTCGCGCCGCGCCGGCATGAAGAAGGCGAGCTTCGTCAGGAAGCTCATCCGCGAGCAGCCCCTCGAGAGCGCGGCCGATGTGCTCGCAGACGCCGCCAAGCGCATGGGCGATACGCGGTTGCGCGTTGCGCGCCGATGAGCCGCTACCTGCTCGATTCCTCCTTCCTCGTTGACCTGCTAAACGAAATCGCGGACCGCGATGCGGCCGGCCCCGCGCTCACATGGATGAGGCGCAATCGGCGGGCGCAGCTGTGGATCAGTCCGGTGACGCTGGCCGAGGTGCTCGAAGGTGCTGAGGACCCAGATGCCATCAAGGCTTACCTCGGCCGCTTCGCCTGGCAGGGGATTCATCACATTCAGGCAGAGACCGCGGCGCTCATCCAGCGGCGCGCCGCCGATCGGCTGGGTGAGAACGACGCCTGGCAGGCCGCGGTAGCGAAATGCATGAAGGCCAAGCTCTTGGGCCACGACGACGCCTTCAAGCGTTTCGGCGCCGCTTACGAGGACCATCGGCCGGCGTAGTCGCGCTGGTGCAAAACTCCCCAACTGCTGGTTCCGGCCTCGCCTAAGATGCGCGGATCTGCGAGCTGCTGCAGATCTACCGAGGGCGGCGCAGATGCCGTGACTGTCAAGCGCCAGGAGCGCGGATCCGACCGGCAGTTTAGCCCCAAAGAGGCGGAGGTCTTCCGCAACCGCTGGGTTATCGAGAAAGATGGTTTTTTCGATGCGCGGACTGTTACGGCGCAGATCGTCCGCGATGAGACCATCGGTCCACGGGCAGCGGTGCGGCAGCACCCCGAACTCGCGGGGACGTATCTCAACCTGCGCGCCGCCGAGCTCGCCTCGCGAGCCCTCCCGGATCCGGAGGATCAGCGGCGATTCCTCGCGCAGGTTCGCAGCGCACTGGCGGATGGCATAGAGCGTGGAGAACGGTTACAGCCAGTGCGCCTGCGCCAGCGTGTGGCGGTTAGAAAGGCGACAGACCGCGCTTCGCTGACCCGGGACTAGCCCCGCCGAACGTTCACGGAGCGAGCGAGAGGTAGTTGACTAGAGCCAGCCCGAACTCTTGAATGGTCATGTTTCGCCTGATCACGGGAACGCGCCAGTCGCGTCTGCGACAAGTGAGCGCGACCGCAGTGCTAAACTCCCGTTCCGGAGGTATCGCATGTCTATCTCTCTGTACGACGTATCCATCCCCATCTTTACGCTGACCCTCAACAATCTCTCCGCCATCCTCGATAAGGCTGAGAGCCACGGTGAGGCGAAGAAGGTCGACCCGAAGGTGATCCCGCAGGCGCGCCTCATCGTCGATATGCTGCCGCTGACTTCTCAGATACAGATTGCCTGCGATACCGCCAAAGGCGCCGCCGCGCGCCTGGCGGGTGTCCAGGTACCGAAGCACGAGGATACGGAGGCGACGCTTGCGGAGCTCAAGACGCGTGTGGCCAAGACCCTGGACTTCATCAAGACCATCAGGCCCGAGCAGCTTCAGGGAGCCGAGACACGCGAGATCGTCTTGCAGTTCCCGCAGTCGACGTTGAAGTTCAACGGTCTCAACTACCTCACGAATTTCGCGCTACCCAATTTCTTCTTTCATGTGACGATGGCATACGCGTTGTTACGCAAGAACGGCGTCGATCTCGGCAAGCGCGATTTCCTGGGCCCGATACAGTGATCGACCGCTGTGGCGGAGGGCGGCGCGGAACTGCGCGAAACTTAGCCTTCCACACTGGACGTTAGTCGTCTGACGACTGGCGGCTCTCGACCCTCTCGGCATCTTGGCACCATCGCCAGCATTCATCGAACGTGTGCAGCGCCTCCTGTCCCCCGCGCTCGAGCAGGCGGCCACTGCACACCCGGCGGTGCGCCCGGTGTCTGACGCCACTCCCAACACGTCGTGCAAAGCGATCGGGCGGGTGTCGATGCTGCCGAGCACGTCAGCGAGGAACGCGCTTCGTGGGATTGATCGCGGACCTGGGTCGCGGGCGGATCGGTGTCGATACTTCGCTCTTTACCTACTTCATGGAGGAGGATCCGCGGTTCTTGCCGGAAATCGAAGCGCTATTCAGGGAGGCAGACGAGGGTAGGCGAGAACTGGTGACCTCGGCATTGACGCTGCTCGAGGTCATGGTCGTTCCGTTTCGAGTCGGCAATCTCTTCTTCTTCCAGACGTAGAAAGTCGCTTCGCTGACGCCCATTTGCCGGCAGACATCCGCCACCGCGGTGCCGCCGTCGACTTGCCTCTGCGGATACGCGATCTGCTCGTCGGCGAACCTCGATCGCTTCATCCTGGCGCCTTGCGTCGTTCCGACTTTGGCGGATTTCTCAGCGCCCGCGCAGGCTTCCGTCACGCCCCGTGTCATCGTCGGCCGCCCGCCCGAGCGCAGGGAGGTACCGGCCGAAGTTCAATTCGAAGTCGCTCGGAACACCGTAACCGATACTGCGGACCGTGGCACAGCTTGGCTTGGAGCGCTGCGAAATGAGCGGACCATAAAGTGTCCGCTTCCGTCACCCACTGCCGACACTTACCAGTGACCGGCTTCGGATCGCTACTCCTTCTGTCCAGCAGAGGGCGTCTTCACGGCGCCACGCTTATTCCAGCCGTGGAAGCGCGACAAGTCGCCCGCGTTCCATGCCTCGCGGAGTCCAGGCGTACTCAGGTCCCAGTCGGGACGGACTTCGCTCGTCACCACGCGCAGATCGTGCCAAAGATCGATGACCGACGGACGGCCCCAGAACCAGTAGCCGTTATAGATGCTGTGAATCACGAGACGTGGCTTCAGCACGAGCGTGTGCGGAATCATTGGATTGTGTTCGGGGTCGGTATACTCCTGGATGTC
>Ga0335078_10018624_pt1 | contig 10323 bp, 8 predicted proteins | sample Lox_Sample_32_FD_206711 | JGI IMG/M metagenome (GOLD analysis project Ga0335078, IMG submission 206711) | Soil microbial communities from Loxahatchee National Wildlife Refuge, Florida, United States - Lox_Sample_3.2 | ecosystem: Environmental > Terrestrial > Soil > Wetlands | place: USA: Florida...
GCGAACCACCTTGGCGTCCCGGATCTGTCCGGCCGCCGCGAATCCCAGGTATTCCAACTCTCTTCCGGCGAGAGCCGCCAGTTCGCTATCGGGCTTCGCCCAGAGGCCGTCGCCTTCCTGGCAGAAATATTCGAAGCCCAAGCAGCTCGTGGAGCGGTCCGGAGTCATCGCGGGGCTCCAATTTCCGTAGTTCTGAATCCGGCCCACGGTTACCGCCGGATCGTGCACATAAATCCAGTTGTCCGGAAAAAGGTCGCCGCCGCGCACCATCAGTGCGACGGTAATGAAGTCGCGGTAGCGGAAATCATGGAGCGCCCGGCGGAGTTCCGGCGGGCGCGGCGGCGTAAGCCGGCGGATCAGTTCGCGGATGGGAATGCTGCTAATGAACTGTTCGCCCTTGTATAGGCGTCCTCCCGCCCGCACCGCCGTGACCGCGCCGCGGGAATGGTGAATCTCCTCCACGGGCGCTTCCAGCACCACTTCGGCTCCCATCTGTTCCACGATCTCGCTCATCCGCGACCACATCATGCCGGGACCGAGCCTAGGGTAGTAAAACTCCCGCACCAGCGAGCGCTGATCGCTCGGGCGGCCCAAGGCATCCCGCAGTATTGTCCCCAGCGATATTCCTCGAATCCGTTGTTCGCCCCACTCCGCGCTGATCTGGTGGCAGGGCATTCCCCAGACTTTTTCTGTATAGCTGCGGAAGAAGATTTCGAACAAGCGCCGTCCGAAGCGATTGGATACCCAGGTTGCGAGATCGTCTTCCGGGTGCGTCGGCGCGACGTGAGACCGTACAAAACTGGCCAGGCAGCGAAGCGCTTCGGCGGGCCCGAGTCCCAGCAGGGCATTCACTGGCTCCAGGGGATAGTGGAAGAACTTCGAGCGGTAGTAGATGCGGGAAAGGCGGGACCGCACCAGCAAGTCCTCGCCGAGAACCTGTTTCCAAATTTCCTCGATATAAGGAAGCTTGGTGAAGAATCGATGGCCGCCGATATCGAACCGGTACCCGTTATGCTCGACCGTACGCGCCAAGCCGCCCACCACGTCATCCTGCTCCAGGATGACGGAAGGAATTCCATTTTGCGCCAGTTCATAGGCCGCCGTTAGCCCGGCGGGACCTGCACCCAGAATCACGACAGGTGCAGAAGATCCGACACGCCTCAAGGAGCTTCCTCGGTGGTCGCTTGGGATGGACTGCTGCGGGATGCACTCATCAGATGCGCGCCGAGACCCAGACAAAAGGCGATGCCACTGTACAAGTGGAAGAGGGCGTGAATGGGAAACGCCCCAATGGCGAACCACGCGCCGCGCTTGGCCCGTAAAAAAGAGAAGAATGGCCAGTTCAGGCCCAGGAGCGCCAATAAGGAGATTGCCGTTATGGTGCCGTCAGCGAATGGAAGGGCCGCCACCGAAAGCAACGACAATGCCACGCTGACACGCTGGCTCCAGCGCAGGTTCAGATCATCCGGCATCCGGCCGGAGCGCAGAATCAAGCGGGTCCAGGGGATCCCACGGTCGAAGATATCGGTTTTGACCATGTTCGCCAGGCCCCAGCATTTCAGGTGCTTCACCTGGATGGCGGGATCCAGCAAGATCCGCCCGCCCGCGGCGTGGAGGCGAAGCCCAAATTCGATGTCCTCGACTGCCGGGCGGCTGTAGCTCTCGTCCAGGCCGCCGCATCGCAGGAACGCTTCTTTGCGAATGGCGCCACAACCCGCCCAGAACGTGCAGGCGGAGGAATGTCCCTGGCGATGCGTATAACAATGCAAGAGGTTGCGATATTGAGAAACGAAACCGGGAGCGGCGGGGGTGTCGTCGTACGCTCCGAAAACCGCGTCCAGCGCCGGATCGTCCTGAAAATGATCCAATATGCGCGGGATGGCATCGGGGTGGATCGCCACGTCCGAATCCAGGAACAGAATCAAATCCCCTTGTGCCAGACCTAATCCGACATTACGCGCATGCGCCGGACCTTGCCGTTCTTCGCGCGAAATAACCCGTACGCCGTGATGTTGGGCGATGCTGGCGGAGCCGTCGGTCGCGCCGTCCAAAACGACCAGGCATTCGCACGGCCGTATTGCGGATCGCTCCAGCGCCGTCAGGCATTCGCCCAGCGTGTTCGCAGAATTGTAGGCCGCAATTACAGCGGACAGACGAGGCGCAATTGACACGGGTAAGGACCGATGTTAACACGGAAACACCACGCATCCGCAGGGTTACGGAAAAATCTTGCGGCCAGCCGCGCGAAATGTATTTTGGAACTGGGACTTTGCTACGTGCCGGACGTCACACTCTTGGCCTGTCCGCTCGGACAATGATTCATCAGCCGGCGGTACAGTCCCAAGGTTTCTTTCGCCGTCTGCGACCACTGATGGCCGGCCAGGGACCGTTCCCGGCTCCGGTTCCCCATGCGCTCCAGTTGTCCCGGATCGCGCAATAGCCGAACGATCGCGTGAGCCAGCGGTGCCGGCGATCCGGGAGGTACCAATAATCCGTTCACCTCATCCTTTACCAAATCGCTCAAGCCGCCGACATTGGTTCCCACGATAGGCCGTCCCAACCCCATGGCGATCCAGACAACCCCACTCAGGACCGATTCGGTATGCGGCAGGACCACGAGGTCGGAGGCTTGAAAATAGGCGCTCACTTCGTCGTCTTTGACATAGCCTAGCCTGGCAATCACACTGCGCGAGGTGCCCAGGCGTTGGATGATGGCGCGATAGCGATCGAATTTCTCCATAGGTTCGCCGGCAATGACCAGGCGCGCGTCGGGAAATTCCCCGAGAATGGCTGGCATCGCCAGCAGCAAATGGGCGAGCCCCTTATTGGGTTTGATCATCCCGAAGAACAACAGGACCGGACCGGACCCGGTGATGCCAATCTGCGCTCTGGCTTCCTCCCGGGTGAGCGGGGCACCCTGAAAGACTCCCAGGTCGCCGCGCGCAATCACATGTAGACGGGAGCGGGGAATGTCGAGCTCGGCCCCTGCTTTCTCGGCCAGGCGCGCCGAATGCACGACCACGCCGTCCACCGACCGATAAAAACGGCGGGCTTGTGGTTGCCAGAGTGAAGAAAAAGGCGGAGGGGCGAATTCGTGCGCGGTCGCAACTACCCGCCAGCCCGTTCTTCGGAGGCGGGCCACCAGGGCATGATCCAGGATGGGCCAATGAGCCCACTGATAATGAAGGACACCTGGCAACTCCTGGAGACCGAGCAGCCGCTTGGTGCTGGCCAAACCGAACGGATAGGCGCAGGCCTTCAGCAGCGTGCGTATTCGGGGGCTTCGCGCGGCCGCGGACCGGAGCAATCCCGGCGCATACAGATGCTGGAAAAAGCAGTACTCCACGCGGTATCCGCGAGGAGAAAGCATTGCGCCAAATTGCGGAGGCGATGTAATTAGAGTCACGTCGACGCTCAATTGAGCCAGGCTGGAGCAGAGATTGGCCGTGTATTGGGGAGAGAAGTTGCCGGGGTCGAGCACCGTCACCGGGCCCGTAAACTCAGCCATGGTTAGAAGCGAGCTCGTTGCTCGGTGGCTCGCGGCGCGAACAACGCCGCATACATGCCCACCATTTCCGCAGCCCGAGCGGCAAATGAGGCGACCAGAGCCAAAGGAAACAAAAGCACGGAGCGAGTGGGGCTCACGCCCACTACCCGCGAAAAACGTGACCAATCGAGCGCGTCGCGGAACACCAAGCCCATGCGAAGTACGATCGGCTCAAGGAGCGGAATTCTTTCCAGGGCTGGAATCCGCGGCCAGTCGGGGTCCGTGCCGCGGGCAATATAGGTTTCCCAACCGGTACGGAAATGTCTGCGGCCCAGCCACCAACGAAGTGACATCGAATGAGCCACCTTCTGCTCCGGCTCGAATGCAATGTTTACTCCCGAACGGACGAGTTCGAAAAACAGCAAGACCGACGAGTACGACCGCTTGGCGGTCGGAAACGAGTGTTGCCGGGAGACCTCGCGGCGCATGGCCACGTTGTGGCCCATAAGGCAACGCGCGCGAGGCGCCTCGCAGCTTGCCGTGCGGGCAATCATGAGAGACCAGGAAGGCAGAGCAGCCGCCAACATCCAGGGCGAGTCGCAGGTTTGGCGCTTGGTGCGATATAACGACGGTCCTACGGACACGCCCGCGCCGCTTTGGATCCCCTTGACCAGGGAAGCGAGCCATTGGGGACCCGGATGGGCGTCGCTGTCAACATGCGCAACAATTTCACCTTTGGCGAATGTGGCACCAATGTTTTTCAGTCTCCAGTAGTGACAATCCTCCGGATTGACGGCAATCATTTCGATCCGCAGGAAGTGGTGCGCCGCGGGAATCAGCGTTTTCCAATGCTCCGTTTGTTGGCGGCTGCCGAGCAAAACCAGTTCCACCTGCTCCAGCGGGAAATCCTGTTCCCCCAGAGCGCCCATCGTATCCGGGAGTGCCGCTAAAGCCGTCGCTTCTTCGTTGTATCCTTCGATGACTACCGAAACCAGAGGTCTCATTGCCGCTCCTCACGTGCGCTGAGTTCCCGCCGCGAAGTTCGGTTCGTGCCACCGCGCAGTTTGACCCGGGCCGGCAAATGGATCACATTGCCGTCATTGTAAAGCAGAGAGTGATCGGGGAGCGAGATTTGAAATCAAAGTTTCAAAATCCGCGCGGCGGGCAGTCGATCGCGATGTTGTCAATGCTTCATCAGCCGGCGGTACAGTCGCAAGGTTTCGTTGGCGGTCTGCGACCACTGTAGGCCGGTCCGGGCCCGTTCCCGGTTCCGCGCTCCCATGCGCGCCAGTTGCCCTGGGTCGCGCAGGATTCGAATAATCGCATGACCCAGTGGTGCCGGCGACCCCGGAGGTACCAATAATCCGTTCACCTCGTCCTCTACCAAATCGCTCAAGCCGCCGACATTGGTTCCCACGATCGGCCGTCCCAACCCCATAGCGATCCAGGCAACCCCACTCAGGACCGATTCGGTATGCGGCAGGATCACGAGATCGGACGCTTGGAAATAGGCTCCCACTTGGTCGTCTTGGACATAGCCCAGCCTGGCAATCACGCCGCGTGAGATGCCGAGGTCTTCGATAGCCTGCCGATAGCGGTCGAAGTTCTCGACCGGCTCTCCGGCGATTACTAAACGCGCGTCCGGAAATTCCTGGAGAACTGCTGGCATCGCTCGCAGTAAATGGACGAGCCCTTTTGGGGGTTTGATCATCCCAAAGAACAACAGGACCGGGGCGGATCCCGCGATGCCAACCTGCGCTCGGGCTTCTTCCCGGCTCAGCGGAGCACTCTGAAAGACTCCTAAATCGCCTCCCGCAATGACGTGTAAACGGGATCGCGGAATATCGAGTTCGACTCCCGCTTGCTCTGCCAGACCCGCCGTATGCACTACCACGGCATCCACGGACCGATAAAAACGACGCGCCTGCCGTCTCCAGAGCGACGGAAAAGGCGGCGGCGCAAACTCGTGCGCGGTTGCTACCACGCGCCAACCGGCTCTTCGGAGCAAGGTCACCAGGGCGTGATCCAGAATCGGCCAATGAGCCCACTGATAGTGGATGATGCCGGGCGATTTCTGAAAGCCGAGCAGCCGCTTGGTGCAAGCCAACCCGAACGGATAGGCGCCGGCCTTCACCAGCATGCGCAAGCGAGGCCTATGGGCCAAGGCGGAGCGCAGCCATCCGGGTCCGGACACCCGTTGATAGAAGCAGTTGACCACGCCGTATCCGCGCGGTGCAGGCATTGCCCCAAATTGTGGCGGCGACGTTATCAGCGTTGCGTAGACGCCTAACTCAGCCAGGCTGGAGCAGAGATTCGTGGTGTACTGTGGGGTGAAGTTGCCGGGGTCGAGCATGACCACCGGCCCAGTGAACTCAGCCATGCTAGAAGCGAGCCTGCTGCCGGGCGGCTCGCCGGGGAGCAAGAGCCGCGAGCAAATTTTCGAAATCGCGCGGGGGTGGGCAGTCGATGGAGATATTTTCTCCGGAGCGCGGATGCACAAATTGCAGGTGCGCGGCGTGCAGGGCTACCCGCTCGATCAGCCGCTGGGAGGATTCGGGAGGGTGATACTTCCGGTCGCCGATGACGGGGTGGCCGATCGCTGCAAACTGCGCGCGAATCTGGTTCTGGAGCCCGGTAACTAGCGCAACCCGCACCAGCGTCGCGCCGGCGAGCGGCCGCTCGACCGAAAAGCGAAGTTCGGCGCGCGCGGCATCGGCGTCTCCCGCGCCACACAACGTCTGAAACATTCCCTGACGGCGCAAATAGTGAACCAAGGTCCCCTTTTTTCGATCGAGAAGCCCTCGCACGACCGCCAGGTATTCCCTTACCGGAGTATGGTCGAGAAACTGCCGGACGAGTTTCTCGCGATCGGCCTCCGTCTTGGCGAACAGCAGAATACCCGAGGCGAAACGATCGATGCGATGGACCACCAGGGCTCGCTGCCGTTTCTGGGCGAGAACCGCGTCCACCACCGACAGTGCCGACGGACGATTCGCGCCTTTGATCGGCACCGCGGGGAGGCCGGGCGGCTTGTCCAGTATCACTACCGCCTGGTCCTCGTAAAGCACAGCGATCTCCCGCGAAAAGCGTGGCCGCATCCTCCCTATGGTCGCACGCCGCCTGGGCCGGCTCTGCTAACGTGGTTGGTTCGGACCACCATGTTCGCCGCGACCCAGAAATCCACCGCCGTTACACGCGAACACATCCGGGTCACCGTAATCGTGGGGTTAGGACTGTTCTTCGATTTCTTCGATGTCTTTCTGGCCGGAGTCATCGGCACGGTCCTGACCCAGTCGTTTCATCTGAGCCAAAGCCTTCTGTCGGTGGTTCTCGGGTCCAGCTTCCTGGGAATGTTCGTGGGTTCGACCCTGATGGGAACCATCGCCGACCGCATCGGCCGGCGCCCCGCCTATTTCATCAACCTGGCTGTCTACGCGGTGTTCACGTTGCTGGGAGCTTTCAGTGTGAACACGGGGATGTTGGTGACAACTCGTTTTCTGGCGGGGCTCGGAGTGGGTGCCGAGGTGCCTCTATCGGATACCTACCTGAGCGAACTTCTGCCCCCCAACCACCGCGGCCGTTTCATTGCCTGGGCGTACACCATCGGATTCCTGGGCGTTCCCGCTGTCGGACTGCTGGCGCGCATCCTGGTGCCTTTCAGTCCGCTGGGTATCGCCGGTTGGCGATGGCTGTTCGTGGCCGGATCGCTCGGCGGCGCGATTGTGTGGGCGCTACGGCGCGGGCTTCCGGAATCGCCGCGTTGGATCGCTTCCGCCGGGCATCCGCAAGCCTCGCGAGTGCCTCTGCGGATCCTGTTCAGGGGCCCGTACCGCTCCCGAACGATCATGCTTTGGGTGTTCCACATCTTCCAGACGGTGGGCTACTACGGTTTCGGCACGCTGGTGCCGATTGTCCTGGCGGCCAAAGGATTTTCCGTCGTGACCTCTTTAACCTATACCGCGCTCGCGTTCACGGGCTATCCGGCTGGTTCGCTATTGTCGCTGCTCTTTGTGGAGCGCATGGAGCGTCGCCGGTTGATCGTCTGCTCGGCGGCCCTGATGGCGGTTTTCGGCCTGCTGCTCGGCTACGCGACCGTCCCGGCCGCCATCGTAACCCTGGGTCTGCTATACACCATCACGAGCAACGTCTTCTCCAACGCCTTGCATATTTTCCAGGGCGAAATCTTCCCGACGTCGATTCGTGCGACAGCCACCGGTTCGGGTTACGGGTTGAGCCGCCTTTCGAGCGCGGTGATGCCGTTCGTATTGCTTCCTGTGCTCCGGCAGTTCGGGCCCACACCCATGTTCGCCGCGATCGCGGCGGCCATGCTAATCGTGATGGCCGACATCGGCTTGCTGGCTCCGCGGACAACCGGCCGGACGCTGGAAGAAATTAATCCCGAATTGCAGTTGGGGTAATGCGCGTGGGGCCAGGCTTTCGGCCTGCCGCCGGGCTTCTGCCCGGCGCCTCGCGCCCACCGTGATTCAACAACGCCGGGCGGAAGCCCGGCGGCAGGCCGAAGGCCTGACCCCACGTTTACAACATCTCACTACTGGTCCGACCCGTTCGACACGACTTCCTTCATCGCTTCTTTGACGGCCTGCTTAACCGCGTCTTTCACCGTTTCCTGGACTTCCTTGGGATTCAACTCAATCTCGGTCCCGGTTTCGTTCACCACGACTTCCACGGCTGGCCACACCCGCGGCAGGTCCCTCGTCACGGCCTCGGCAAGCTTCTTGGCTAATCGTTTGACCGGCTCGGCAGTCTCGATGCGTTGCGCGCCGTAGGGCTCAGCCTGCTCCCAGTCCTCCGCGAAGATTTTGCGCATCCGCCCGACAACTTTTCGGTCCCGCAAAATGATACCCACCTCGCGTCGTTTCTCCAGTTCGATTTCGCGCAGACTCTGGCTGCCGATGAACGCGCTCACTCCATCGCGAATGATCGCGCGCGTATGCAGGCGAATCTCCGTCATCTTACGAACTGCCAATGCCGGGTTCTGACGCTTCAGCGTGCCGATAATTTTCACCTCTACACCCGACGCCGCTCGCTTTTCGAGCAATCGCATCATCTCCGGATCGCTGATCTCGGGGTCATAGATCAGCAACTCTTTCCGCGCGCCCCGTAAAAACGCGCTGAGTTGCTGGCGCGCATTCACGGGACTGACCACGAATTTGGGCTCGCCGTTGGTGTAAGCTTGGCGCGTGGTATCCGCCGTAAAAAGCTGAATCCCCGCCTGCACCAGCCGCCGGTTCCGGGTGATCACGCCGAAACTGCGGCTGTGGTCAAGGTCGAGATACGTGTAATTGAAGGCCAGCACGTAGAGCTCGCGCCCGTCCACGAGCATGAACTTGTCGTGATAGCGGGTTAGGTCACTGGCCGTCCGGGTGACGGTGATACCCGCCGCCAGCAGGCGCAGCTCGAGCCTGCGAAGGTTTCGTTCGCCGCCGCGGTTGGTATACGCGATGAGCGCGTGTACGGACAGGCCGCGCCTCGCCGCATTCTCCAGCGCGCGCAAGACCTCGCTGCGATCGAAACGGAAGATCACTATGTCGACACAGTTCTTGGCCCGGTTGATACCCCGGATCAGCGGCATAACGCCATCATCGGGTTGGACGAGTAGTTTCACACTGGCACCCCATTTGCTACGCGGAATTTCGAGGCCAACTTCACAAAGGAATCCGTATGCGCCAGTTTTTTCGATGGGTTGCAATCTCCGCCGGGCTCTTTTGCCTGAGCCTGATGACCGCACCGGGCTCGCCGAAACCGGTCAAGTCCGGCACAGAAGTGGTAGCCGTTGCCGGCAAAGGGCCTGCGGTACTTTGGCAAGAACCCCGGGACATTAACACGCGCAATCTTTTGTATGGATCGGGCGGCCAAGCCGGCCAACCTCGCGGGCCGTTCACCTTTATCAAGGAGGATTTGGGCGGTTCCAATCCCAAGTTTGACGTGACCGACCGCAATGGCACGAAGTGGAAAGTGAAAATGGGCGTAGAAGCACGTCCGGAAACCGTCGCGTCCCGGCTGGTATGGGCGGTCGGATACTTTTCCGAGGACGACTATTTCGTGCCGGTTGCGCGCGTGGAGGGTATGCCGCGCCTGCGACGCGGCCGCAAGTACGTCGAAGCCGGCGGTACGGTATATAACGTTCGGCTCAAGCGCGAAGCGGATGGCGAGAAGAAGATCGGGACCTGGAAATGGGCGAAAGATCCCTTCACCGGCACGCGTGAGTTCAATGGCCTGCGCGTGCTGATGGCGCTGATCGATAACTGGGACTTGAAAGACGAGAACAACACCATCCTCGAGCTTCCCGGCGGCCATCCGGAGCAAATCTATCTGGTGAGCGACCTCGGCGCCAGCTTCGCCAGGACCGGATTTGGATGGACGCGTCGCGGCTCGAAAGGCAACCTCAAGGCGTACGAACACTCGAAATTTCTGAAAAGGGTAGCGGCGGAAACGGTGACCTTCTATGTTCCGTCTCGTCCCGCGCTCGATCACTTTCCCGATATCCCCGACCTGAAGAGGAGGCTCGGCCTGCGGTGGATCGGGCGCGATATCCCTCGAGCCGATGCCCGCTGGATGGGTGACCTGTTAGACCGGCTCTCCGACGCGCAGATCAAGGACGCCTTCCGTGCGGCTCAGTATTCGGAGCATGATATCGATGGCTTCAGCCGGGTGGTGGAAGAACGGATTCGACGATTGCGGCAGCTGTGAAGAATCGGTTTACGTCTCCACGTTCGAGTGCGTCCCAGCGTCCCCTGTCTGGAATTGGAGCTCGTGCAGCTCCGCATACAGACCGCCCGCAGCTAGCAACTCTTCATGCTTGCCTCGCTCGACGA
>Ga0335078_10018625_pt1 | contig 10323 bp, 3 predicted proteins | sample Lox_Sample_32_FD_206711 | JGI IMG/M metagenome (GOLD analysis project Ga0335078, IMG submission 206711) | Soil microbial communities from Loxahatchee National Wildlife Refuge, Florida, United States - Lox_Sample_3.2 | ecosystem: Environmental > Terrestrial > Soil > Wetlands | place: USA: Florida...
ACCGCGAAAGCTGTTTTACATTTTATTATATTTACTGGGCGTCGCGGGCAAGCCGAACCGTCCGCCGCCAAGCGCACGTGCATATGACATTGCGTTTAGAGCTCCAGTGGGCAACCTACTGCAGGCTGCTACGTGACCTACCATACGGAAAGTCATTACCGACGGCTTTTTACCTTCACCGTCAAACGCCCGTTTGCCAAGCGGGTGACCTTGCCGTCCTCCTCAGCGCGATAGCTAAGGCAAATGCCATAGATGAAGAATTTAATATTGTGAAGTTCAGAACCGATGCTCCTCGCGTATCTTTTCTGGCATACCCCGAATTCGACCGAGAAGCCCATCCGGCACTGAAGAAAGCGGTTGCCATTGACCTCACCTCCGGCCGGTCATACGCAACGTCTTACAGAGATAACCTTAACCCGCCGATTCTCCACCGCAAGGAACTTCTCTTGGCCCCGCCACACCCTTCAATTCCGGTATTTGCTGCACTCTCGGCGGCAGAAGAGCGGGCAGGGCTGTACGAGAACGTCTCGACGATAGGCTTCCGGCTGAACTGGGAGCGCCTTCTCAGAAGACAGGGCGTGGTGATCGAAGGGCACTCTTTACGGCAGGCGGAGCCCCTGAATGAGAGCTTCCAAGTAAGTGTACCTTCGAGCCTAGAAGGCACACCTGTTCGACGTCATCGAACCGCGTTAACCCGCTACACACTTTCGAAGCCGGTCAAAAGTGTCCTGGAATTTGATCAGCTTGCACCAGGCTCATCGTTTTTCGATTACGGCTGCGGGCTCGGAGATGATGTTCGGGGACTCTGCGAGCTCGGGTACGACGCGACTGGCTGGGACCCGGTTCACGCTCCTGCGGTAAGAAGGCAAGCCGCCGATACTGTGAACCTTGGATATGTGCTGAACGTAATCGAGGATCCGGCGGAGCGTCTGGAGGCTCTTGTCGAAGCTTGGCAACTTGCGAATCGCCTGCTCGTCGTCTCCGCATTGATCGGCGAGCCCACTCAGGTGGCACCGGAATCGTTTCAGGACGGAGTTCTGACCCGCAGGCAGACATTTCAGAAGTACTTCACTCAGCAGGAACTCCAGCGATTCATTGAGGATGCTCTTGAAACGCCAGCCGTCGCAGCGGCACTCGGCGTCTTCTATGTCTTTCGAGATCCCGGCGAGCATCAGCTATTCGTTGAGCTGCGATCTCGAAGGACAATCGACTGGAGCACGCTTACGGTTCGCACACCGAGCATCCCCGCGGCTCGCGTCAACGGTACGTCCAGCACTCCGAGACGGCGTCCGGACCGCTTCGAGGAGCATGGGGACCTCATCGACAGCTTCTGGACCAGTCTCCTCACACTCGGACGCTTACCTGTTGCCGGTGAGTACGAACGCCTCGTCGAAATTGGAGCTCTGTTCGGCAGCCCAAAGCGTGCGCTGCGGTACCTGCTCGACCGAGGACGGAGAGAAGCCTTCGAAACAGCGGAGGCGACTCGGAAGAATGATCTGCTCGTGTATTTGGCATCAGCAAACCTGCGCAACCACATCCCGCTTGGGCGGTTGCCCGCGGGCATTCGCGAAGATATCTCCACGTTTTTCGGAAATTACAAGACGGCGCTCAAAGAGGGCCTGTTGCTGCTCAAGTCAGCGGCAGACCCGAACACGATCATCCTCGCCTGTGACGATACAACTCTGGGTTGGCAGGACGAGCGTAGCTTATACATACATCCGAGCCTGGTCGATCGACTCCCGGTGGTCCTACGAAGCTACATCCTTTGCGCTGAACTCCTTTTTGGGGATATCGGCCAAGCGGATCTCATCAAACTTCACAAGCACTCTGGGAAGGTAACATTCCTGGCTTATGAGGACTTTGATTCAACGCCGCTGCCTTTCCTTGTCACACGTACAAAAGTCAACCTGCGTAACGGTACCGTTGACAGCTATGACCATCGCGATCAGGGGCAGGTGCTCTGTTTCAAGGAGCGATACCTAGATCCTGACCACCCTAGACGTGGCGACATGCTCACCGTCAGCGATACGATGCGGGAGGTCGGGGTCTCTGAGGCTTCCTTCATGGGCCCGACCGCGCCAGAGGTTCTGTCGATGCTTCGCCGTGCCGGCAAAGCCGCATTAGCCGAGACGCTATTTCCGCCGAACAGCGCCGCATACAATTCAGAATAGATGATGTCGCTGATCAACGATTCCCAACTCGTGCGCATGGAACACAACTTTACTCCGAAGTCCTTTATGTGGCTTTGGGCGAAGTACGTGACCGGCTTCAATCCTGAGCATCATTGTACGAATGCCATCCGCGGTCGCTACTCCAAAGCTTTTAGCAAGAATAATACTAAGTTCACACCAGGTCAAACCATCGTATTCGATGAGGCTCCGGCCGGCACGTACGACGTGATCTACATCTGCGGTGTCGCAAGGGACGGATATTCGCGACGTCAGAACTATTCACATAACGTGCACGTTGCGATCCTGCCAGTGGTCGGTCATACCGAAGCGTGGACATTTGAGTGTTGGCATATGACGGTCAGGAACGGTCGCATCCTGCCGATTCCCGCTGTCGATCAGCTCCTCCCTGTATACTTGCGGCTGCCGCCCGCTTATACATCCTGCAGGATCTTTCGATGGGCGGCCTGCTGGTATGGGAACAAGCGCTGACTAGTTCCGCCGGTGCGCAGTTCCCGCGAGGACCGGGCCTCCAGTTTCAGCGGTGGGGTCCAGCTTCAGCAACGGCGACGATCTCAAGGAATTTCGTGCGCATTGGTGGCGAAAGCTCCCGGAACCTCTCGACGAGCCATTCAACTTTCAGCTCTCCGAGTCGCCGTTCAATGCCGATGAGGATACGACTCAGCTTCTCGCTGTCAGCGCCTGTCAGCACGGGTGGGGGACTGCTCGCACGCGCATAGAGGCGATTGGCTTCGGGAGCCGGCATAGAATTGATCTGCCCGGCCTCACCATCGACCGCTGAGATCCAGGCCGCACTGGCAGCATTCCGGCGCGAGGTAAGGACGTCAACGAAGGAGGCAATCACCTCATCAGGACTCCACGGGATTTCCTCAGAGCCAACCGCATCCTTTGCCTCAGAAGCGCAGCTCGCCGCGAGGGCCTCAAATTCTGCCCACGAGAGGCGCTCGTTCGCTAGTTGCGAATAGTTCTGTTGGTATATGCGAAGTGCACGCCTCATCAACTGGAGATCTTCAAGGTCATTTGGGCACCCTTCGAATGCACTGGCGAGTGCTTCCACCTCTGCCGCGAGGGGCTCTAGGTCATCGGGTGAAGAAATGCTGGCTGACCATAATTTCTGACACCTCTTCACTACTCCCGTCTCAAGCTCCTTCAATTCCCCGATCGCTACGGATAGACGGTTGCGGGCTTCACTAACCGTGGGCAGCTGAGTCCGCGTTGACATGCCCTGAAGCTTAGCAGCATACTCCTTTCCGACCTGAATCTGATCGCGAAGCCGGGCAACCCTGACGAACCGGCGTGCCTCTCCGTTCGAAGTTAACCATGATTGGACATCGCGAACGAGCTGTCTTGCCTCCGCGGTTGTTTCAACATTGCGGACGGCATGGTTAACGTGCGCTTCGAGCTTTTGGAATTGCTCGTCAAGACCAAGCTTCTTGAGGTTGCCGCCGGTGAGGCGCAGCATTCTGTGTTTAAAGTCCCCCACCGCATCCGGTGTTTCGGAAACGGGGGCTTGCCGTGAGAGCCATTCAGGGAAAATCTGGATCACGGCCTGTCGGGCGCGAACAAAATGGGGATCGATCTCCTCAATCTGATGATCAGTCCAAAGCGGCTTATCTCTTGACATTCTCGCGACAAGATCTGAAAGCTCCGCGGCGCCCCAAGCGAGTTGGACGGCATCGTCACGTGTAATTCCGCTCTCAATTTTCCCCAGTGCTCTGTCCTCGTCTTCTTCGTGCTTGGCGAGCGCACGTACCGCCGCCGTGCTCTCCTCCCTCAGGTGCAATTCCCGGTAACCAAGAACAGGTGGAACCGGTACCCGCCTTTTGAGTTCATCGGCGCGTTCAAGGCTGGCTCGCTTAGCCAAATAGCTCTCGGCCTGCTCCCATTCGTCGAGAAGGGTATCCCACTCGGAAGACTCCGCGCCCAACCGAACAAGCTCGACATCTTCCAACGCGGTCAACTCTAGAAACTTTCCACGAAAAACGCCGTTTTGCAGCCATTGCGAGACGCTGAATAATTGCCCATGTCTCAACAGGGAGAGCTTTTCCGATCTGGGGGCGACGAAGGTCCCCAAGAAGAGCCCGGCGGAAGCAAGATTCGCTCCGTGCGGCGGCGCGCACAGATTTCGAACGGCAGCACCAAGCGGTATCCTCTTGCTTTCTGAATCGAGCAGCTCGTCCCAGTTTTCAGTCAATGCACGAATCACCGGATGGCTCGGTCGTGTGCGGACTGCGCCGGTCTGAGCGAAGATGCCCCAACTGTCCTTCAGGACTGCAACCGCTCTGTTCTTTACTTTGATCGGCTTGCTCAGCACCGCGTCATAATCAAGCCGAGCAGCCAAGAGATCCGTAGTCAGTTCTTGGCAAGAGTCCGCGGCATTGCCCTTGGCTGTGGTGAAACCATCAAACGGGAAGGGAATGGCTTTCTTGTAAATCCGCTCGAATAGCTCGCCCCCCACGCGGCTAAGTCTCTGCGCGGAGATCGGCTCTGCCAGCGCGGTTATATATACACGGCGCCGGATCATCGCCTCAACCTGAACTTGCAGGACCTCTCGCGTTTTTTCTTGATGCGCTGAGATGAGATGCCCAAACCTCACTCGATCTTCTGCGCTCACTGATTCGTCAAGTACGGCGAGTTCAGCCATGGATTGCCCAAGATTGCCCGCTTCATCTGTCAGAAGTACAACAAGGACTGGTAGGGCCTGCACGCCACACTCCTTCGCAGCAGAGCGAAGCAGTCTTACGACATCTGTCTTGACCGAGTCTTCATCTCGGCTTGGTTCCACGTAGCAGTAGATGATCGTACCGCGGGCGTCGTCAACGCCCAATGCTGACATCCAGCGGTCGGACGCTATCTTCAGTTGCATCGGCAGGAAGGTTAAATTCGTGGTAACGCCCTGATACCGCCATTCCCGTGTCGTGATCTTGTGCTCTTCGGCGAAGTCGCAATCTAGATCCCCAAGCAGATCGGACCAGGCCGAAACCTTGCTCGCGAACAGGGCCGCCTTACCAGACTCATCGTACTTGCTCGCTACACGCTGTCGAATAAAGGCTAGAAACTGTGTCCGGGGTACCGCATCTCCAAGGATATCGAAAGCCTTGAAGGCTTCATCCCATTCCAGAACATTGTATTCATGCTGCAGCAGTGAGATGCCTTGTTCTGCTTGCGCCAACTCCACACCCGACAGCTTCGACAACGCAGCGATGGCATCACCGCGTCCCGAGACCTTTAACGACATCTTGGACGCAAGGACGACAGCGCGAAGAAGACGCCTCAGCCCGTCAGCGATCTGGGCACCGTGGCGCGCTTCTACCGAAGCGTAGGCGTGCGTTATTGATCCCTGCTGCCCCCCTTCCTCCGATGTGATCAGCTCGTGCTGAAGTGATTGCGACCAGAAATCAACTGGCGCGATCGTCCAGATGTCCGCTTCCGTGATGCTGTGATCCCTAAACCGGTCGAACACGTCGCCAAGAAGCGCAAGCGCAGATCGCTCCTGTAGGTGTTTCCCTGCGGCGGCCAAGTGGAAGAGAAACCAGGTTGAAAACGGGGATAGGGGCCAGCACCCTTTAGATATGACATTGTGGAACTGGCTCGTCTCGCTCCATAGCCTGTGATTGCGAGACTGAGGAAACCAACGGCTGATCTGTTCTGCCGCCTGGCGTGAGGCTTGTGTCGCAACTGCTGTTCCGAACTGCTCGTCCAACGATTCCGGTTTGAGCTTCTCGATCAGATTGGCGATTAGGGTCTCTAGATTGATAGACAGGTAGACCCGGTTGGCTGACTGGTACCGTGTAATATACCGCAGGATTTCGTTTCGATGTTCTGGCGCAACGCGCTGAACATAAGCGTTCAGTTCGAACTGTATGAAGCCGGCGAAACAGGCGGTCCCTGCGTTAGCCTGGATGCCCTCGAACATGTCCTGGAGAACGCCGCTTCCAGCGATATGGCTCCTGATCGTAGCGAATTCGGTATAGCGTCCAAACTCGTCGAACAAAACAACGAGAGACCGGAATGCCTTTCCCACACCGCAGAACTCACGCACGGCAACGTCGATCACGTCTCGTACCGATTCACCACCGAGCGCGGACAACTTTATGCTCTTCGCCGCGAGGACTCTATGGACAGCGCCGTAGACAGAATCATCCTGTTCATCCAGCCGTTTCAGAACCTCGTTGAGCTCTGTGATGCCGCACGCGTTAAGGACCTCGTCAACGACGTCGCTATTCGTTGCGGCGATTCGCAACAAACCCGCAGCTTGAGCAAACCGAGGTCGCAGCTCATCGAGAGGTCTCGTATCAAGATTCGCCTCTCTGACCCTGCCCACGATCTGCTTCGTGACCTCAGTGGTCAAATCGAAGCTTTGCATGCCATTCAGCGCAACCACGAGGCAGGGTTGCTGAGCCTCAGTGAGAATTGCTCTCAGATCTGCGCCAATCGCCCGATCGGCACCCTCGATCCCAGCCAGAACGGCAGCGGCGGTTTGCGAACCTGGCGCGCTCAGTAGCGTTCCAAGAGTCAACCCGAGGTGAGATTTGCCGGTCCCGTATCCTGCTATCGCGAGGGTAAATGGTTGATCTTCTATCCCGTAACACCGATGCACAACAGATTGGGCGAACGTCGCTGTATCCTGCAATCGATGCCCGTGCTCACTCCCTACGTCCGATTGAGACACTCCGTGATATGCCGGCCCATGAAACACAAACGCGCTTGCGGCGGACTGGGCTCGGACCTCGTCTGTGCCAAACCAACCAATGTTCACTGCTCCGTTGAATAGCTTGTCGCCGCGGAAGACGACCCTGTTGCGAAGAGAATCGGACATCAGAAAGCCTCACAATAGATCGTCGTAAATCCTCTTCCATGCAACATCAGGAGTGAGTTTTGGCTGGAGGAGCCAAGGGTCCATATGACGATCAACATCGAGTATTCCTTTTCGTTCGACTAGTTCCAGAACCCGCTGGAGCGCGCCCACATCCCAGCCGGGGATCGTTCGCCAACCAGCTCTAGCGTCCAACTCGGTAGCGGTCACTTGGCGGTTTCGAGGGAAATGCTCACAGATCAGGCCAACAATCCAAGCACCGTATCCACAACCGAACATCTCATCAACAGGTGCGGGCTTCCTTGTTATGTTGCCGGACACTTCCGACAAAACACCACAGATCCGAAACGCTGCATCGTCTTCATACATCCCCACCAGAGGCCCGATCAACCCGGCCTTTTCGACGCCGTATATTGCACTCAAGTGTGTTTCCAGGCCAACCCGACTGAAGCTCATCCCTAACGCCTGAGTTCCCGAAAAGAACGTTTGGTACCAAACATCAGCGCCGGTGGCACGGCCACACAACGCTATGTGTGCAAGCCACTGAGTGACATTTGCCTTGAGATAAGGATCTTCAAGTAGAACGATCCTGCCGAACGGAGTCAACTCGGGTCTTTTCACCGCGGACCGGTCTTCACCTGCGAGCCGGATTAAGCCCATCCCCCGGCAGTAATCGAGAATTGCGGGCGCCTTTCCACTGGAAGAGCCTGTCGGAATGCCCGTGGCAGAAGCGATCGTCTGGTAATCGCCTTCTTTCCCTGACGCGGCAAACCTAAGCATTGCAGCGATATATTGTCGTTCAGGTTTGAACGTTCGGTGGAAGTTTCTGGGCAGTCGACAGTGCGGGAGCTCTTCAGGCATTGGATACCCTTTTCCCCAAAGAGCTGACCGAAATGCGGAATGCTTTAACCTCCAACTTGTCGGATGCTTCGTTGAGGCTGGGCCCAAGCGAATAGCATTCTCCCTTGCTCAGGCTCGCCAGCCTCGCCATCCAGACGTCCATCTTCTCGCCAGTGCTTATTGACGCTATCTCCGCATATGTCCGCATCTCTGTATCTGCAGGCCTGAAGAACAGCTTATGCGCTGCATTGAAGAGCCTGTCCTTTTCATCCCTGTCCAAATTACTCATGATTTGGGTAGCGAGAATTAGTGAGAACCCAAATTTCCGACCTTCCCGAAGGAGCTGGGCCAGCGGACTTTCCTCACGGTGGTCCAGGTTCTGAACCTCATCCAGGACAATGACACGAGGAGAAAGCTGAGTACCACGACTTCTATAAAACCAGTAAAGATCGATCAGGCTGAATTCGGTGACAAGTCTCGCAGCATCTTTCATGAATCCCGCGAGCTGAATGATGTGACATCGATGCTCTGGGTCGGTGAATATTCGGTCCCAGCTATCGGGCTCCTCTTTGCCAAATGGATTCTGGTCGATGAATGGTCGGATTTTGCTAATTACGCTGTTGGCCGACTGGCCGACGGTGCCTTTTTGGTCCACTAGCTCTTCTAACCGCGGGACCAGATCAGCGAGCATCATCGCGTCTGAACTCTTAAGCTCTAGCCCATTTTTCACAGCTTGGTAGAGGGCCGATTTCTGTTGATCCCCGAAGCTATAGACCTCGGAGAAGACCCCGCTTACCCGCTGTGCAGTTGTCGCCGCCGATTCCGGCAACAGTTCGCCGGCGATGGGCTCCGCCTGTTGCCGGAAAGGATTTATCGCGAGAGGTTTTCTCCGGATTACATGCTGTAATGGGCTCAGCTCAGCTCTAAACGTCTCTTCTAGCTGATTGTCGAAGAACCCGTTAGTATAATCGACAATGAGAGAATTCTGCCGCCTGCGACCAAGCTCATAAAGGAGACACTGGATGGTGTAAGTCTTACCCATTCCCGACGAGCCGAATATCAACAAATGCCGGTTATTAAGATCTTTGTGGCCGAACTCCCAATACACAGCGCGAGACCCTTGCGTTGTAACGCCCAGGAGAACCCGGTCCGGCACGTGCGTTTCGTCGGTTCCTGTGGCGTCCTCTCGGTTCTGTGAAGCGGCCTTCGTCGTCCCAATGGCACTCGGGCCGGCACCCGGAGGTTTCGCTGGAGAGGGTTGAACTAGGACCAGCGTTCCGCCTTCATCAGGGCCGCTTTCGTCATCATCGTCCGACTCCAGTTTGACAAAAGGCTGCTTTGCGGTGAACGAGATGGATGTGTCTCCCCAAGGCAGGGAGGACGACCGGCTTTCCTCGCAGAGCAAGCGGACGAACTCAGTTCCAGCTGAGACTACGCCAATGCCAAGCTCCTGCCCTTCTAGGGAGCATGTCCAACCGTCATCGCGTGTGATCGTCTCGGAATGGCGATCGGTGAGATATGCAATCGCCGACGCCCGCCACTCGACATCGTAATCGCCCTCGGCCAAGCGCTCTAGGGCTGTAAGGACACGCCGTTGATCGCGGCCCACGATGTCAGTTTTGCTGGCAATCAAACGGTGTAGTTGCAGCCACCAATACCGTTGATCTGGTCGCTCATCTTCTGTTTCCTCCTGATCCGCTCGTGGCATGAATACCGTCACAAGATGTCGAAGTCCGTTCTCAAGCTGTTCTCGTGCCTTGTCTAGGTGCGCGTCCGATTTCATTGCAAGCTTGCATTCGATGAGGCGCAGATCGAGCCGGATTCGGCCGTCTCCACCGATGCTCGCTGTCATCCAAAGCAGATCGGGCCGAGTTTCCGTCTCGGCAGAATCGAACCAGTGACGATATGCGTCGAGTGAAATCAACTCATCGCACAACATTCCCCTGCCGGCATGGAGGAGCTTTCGAGTCAACGAATACGCCATGAAGTCGCGGACGTACTGGCCGATGCCAGTCGCACGCACAAGCGACAAACCCGATAGGTGCCGGGATTCCGATAATACACTCGAAGCAACAGCAGCGTAACTGTTCGTCGTCCAGCCGCTATAGACTTCGGCTACGGCTGCGACCAGCTTATGGAGCACGTCGGACAGGCGAAACTGCTCAGTTGAGATCGTGAAGTTGGCCTCGCCATGGGTGCCTACGCCTGACCCGAACCCGATAATCTCTCGCGCTTCTGCGGTTTCCTGAGATCTCTCTGAGATCAGGCGCTCGTCGACGTTAGGATCGATGCAAACAACCCACTCGGATCGCTGATGAAGCGCATCAACGACACCGCGCCAAGGTGCATAGTCACCGTACCCGAGAACGACATGATTGGTTCGCTGCGGAGTCTCCCGATTCTTGAGACGCGCCATGATCTCAGCATGGTGCGTCGTCACTCGGAATTGCCGATTGCTCAAAACCCGCGCTCTCTGAA
>Ga0335078_10018626_pt1 | contig 10323 bp, 12 predicted proteins | sample Lox_Sample_32_FD_206711 | JGI IMG/M metagenome (GOLD analysis project Ga0335078, IMG submission 206711) | Soil microbial communities from Loxahatchee National Wildlife Refuge, Florida, United States - Lox_Sample_3.2 | ecosystem: Environmental > Terrestrial > Soil > Wetlands | place: USA...
TAGTCGTATCCCCAGACTTCCTGGAGGAGGTGCGCCCGGGTGAACACCCGGCCGGGGTGCTGGGCCAGGAACTTGAGCAGCTCGAACTCTTTGAACGTCAGGTCCAGGGCCCGTGCGCGCAACCGCGCGGTGTAGGTGGCCTCGTCGATGGCCAGGTCACCGGACCGGATCTCGTCCGGGGTGGCCGGGGCCAGGCTGGCTTTCCGGCCGATGGCCAGCCGCAGCCTGGCCTCCACCTCGGCCGGCCCGGCGGTGTGCAGGATCACGTCGTCCGCGCCCCATTCGGCGGTGACCGCGGCCAGGCCGCCCTCGGTCAGCACGGCCAGCACGGGCACGTCCAGGCCGGCCGTGCGCAGCAGCCCGCACAGGCTCCTGGCCTGGGCCAGATCACGCCGCGCGTCGACCAGTACGGCATCGGCCGGGGGCGCGTCGGCCAGGGTGGGCACCTCGGCCGGCCCGACGCGTACCGTATGCAGCAGCAGGCCCAGCGAGGGCAGTATCTCGGGAGCTGGTTCCAGCGTGGCGGTGAGCAGCAGCAAATCACTCACGCGCTGCCACCTCCACCCTGTGCTCTGCTGTGGGAAAACTACCCATCGGTGGACACAAGGACCCGCCGGCGGCACTGCCAGGATCCGATGTGAGCGAGGATAGCGGACATGGCCACAGTGACGATGCGCTACTGGGCCGCGGCCAAGCAGGCGGCCGGAGTCGCCGAGGAGACCATCAGTGCGGAAACCCTGGGCGGCGCGCTGGCCGCGGCGCTGGCCGGCCGGGGCTGCGCCGCACCGCTGCGCGCGGTGCTGGCCCGGTCCTCCTTCCTGGTCGACGGGTCCCCGGTGGGCGCCAGGGCGCCGGATTCCGTACTGCTGACCGAGTCCGCCGTGGTGGAGGTGCTGCCGCCGTTCGCGGGCGGCTGACCGCGGCGGGTGGGTAGCCTGGCGCCGATGCGGAAACTCCTGTTCGCCCTGTTAGCCGTGGTTGTCCTCTTGGTGGCCGCGGACCGGATCGCCACGGCCGTCGCGGAACGCAAGATCAGCGACCGGCTGGCCAGCGCGTACGGGCTGCCGGCCAGGCCCGGCGTGGGCATCGCGGGCTTCCCGTTCCTGACCCAGGTGCTGTCCGGCCGCTATCACACGGTCAGCATCGACGTGCCCAGCGTGATGGCGGGCGCGGTGCGGGTGACCGGTCTGGACGCCCGGTTCACCGGGGTGCGCGCGTCACTGGCCCAGGTGCTCGGGCGCAGTCCGGAGCCGGTGACGGCGCAGGCGGCCACGGCCACCGGCACCGTGCCACTGGCGGCGCTGCGCACCGGGCTGCCGCGCGGAGTCACCTTGCGCCAGAGTGGCCGCCATCTGGACGTGGCGGGCACCGTCCACTATCTCGGCGTGGCCGTGCCCTACTCGGCCACCGTCCAGCCCAGCGCCAGCGGCGCGGGTATCACGCTGACGCCGCGGCAGGTACGGATCGGCCCGGCGGCACACATACCGGCCCGGACCCTGGCGGGCCGCCTGCGGTTCACCGTCCCGCTCGGCGCGCTGCCCCTGCACCTGCGGATCTCCGCGGTCCAGATCGGCCGGGCCGGACTGCATATCTCCGCGACCGGCCGGGACGTTCATTTCGCCACCGGCGGGTGATCGGTGCCACCGCTTCCGGGTGATGTCCCGGCTTTCCAGCCAAAACCTGGCCCGTCGGGTGAACCAGCGGAGCAGGCCAGCCGTTACCGAGGTGTGGCACATCAGGGAGGCATCCAAGGGCGAGGGCCCAAGGGAGGGGCATGTGACGAAGACCTCGTGCGCGCGCTGTACGCGGAGCACGCGGCGCCGCTGCTCCGGTATGCGCTCCGGCTGACCAGCGGCGACCGGCAACGAGCGGAAGACATCGTGCAAGAGACCCTGCTCCGGGCGTGGCTGCATCCTGAGGCGATCGCCGAGCGGCCAGCCCGCCCCTGGCTATTCGCGGTGGCCAGGAACCTCGCGGTAGATTCGCACCGGGCGCGGAATGCCCGGCCGCGGGAAGTTGGCGAGGCAGCGCTCGAACTGGTACCCGTTGCCGACGAGGCGGATCGCGTGCTCGAATCGTGGGCGGTGGCCGACGCCCTGCGTGACCTTCGGCCCGAGCACCGCCAGGTGCTGGTGCAGACGTACTACCTCGGGCGCTCGGTGGCCGAAGCCGCCACCGAGCTCGGGATCCCCGGCGGCACCGTGAAGTCACGGACGTTCTACGCGCTCAAGGCCCTCAAACTTGCCCTCGAGGAACGGGGGCTCGCGCCATGACCGCCTCAGCGGACTGCCGCGACATCCGGCACGCGCTCGGCGTCTACGTGCTGGGCGCGATCGACCCAGCGGAACGCGCCACGGTAGACAGCCACCTGAGCATCTGCCCGGAGTGCCGCGAAGAACTGGCCGGCCTGGCCGGGCTGCCCGCCCTGCTGCGCCGGATCCCGGTGGACGAGGCCCAGCAGCTGGCCGACGAGCCGGATGACGAGACGGCCGGCAATGAGATGCCATCGGAACGGGTGCTGGAATCGCTGCTGGCCCGCACGTCGCATGCCCGGCAGATGCGCCGGTGGCGCGGTCTGGCCGCTGCGGCTGCGGTGGTGCTGGTCGCGGGTGCGGCCGGGGCTGCGAGCTGGAGCGCGCTGAACCCGCCAGCCGGGTCGGTGGTCGGCGGGCACTGGGACACCGCGTCGGCGACCAGCAGCACGACGCACGTCTCGGCCACGATCCGGTACACCGCCAGGAGCTGGGGCACCGCGGTGGACACCCTGGTGCACGGGGTGCCGGAGGGTGTCCGGTGCAATCTGGTGGTCACCGACACGGACGGCCAGAAGGTGCTCGCGGGCAGCTGGAAGACCAGCTCCGACGAGGGCAGGACCTGGTACACGGGCGGGTCCTCGGTCATGGAAGACACTCTGCAGAGCTTCTCGATCACCTCCGGCGGCCGGGTCCTGGTCACCGTCATGGCGCACTAGGCCGGTCCCGGAAATGGGGCCGGTCCCGGGAATGGGACCGGCCGCTGGCACGCTGTATCCGGCGTGCTCGCTGGAATCCTGGTCTGTGCGCTGGTGCTGGCCGCCGCCGCCGCGTTCGGGCTGCGCCGCCGCCACCAGGACGGGAAGCTGATCGCGCCCCGGCCGGGGCAGGTGAGCGCGGTCCAGCTCGGGCAGCCGCTCGGCCCCCGGGCCACCTTGCTGCAGTTCTCCTCGGAGTTCTGCGCGCCGTGCCGGGCCACCCGGCAGATCCTGGGTGAGGTGGCCGGTGGCCTGGACGGGGTCAGCCACGTGGAGGTGGACGCCGCGGAGCGGCTCGACCTGGTCCGGCTGCTGGACGTGCGGCGCACGCCCACGGTGTTCGTGCTGGGCCCGGACGGCCGGGTCACCCGGCGGGGCAGCGGACTGATGCGCAAGGACGAGGTGCTGGCGGCGCTCGGGGACGCCGGGTGAAGCAGAATACCCTACCAGGCTGGTGGGAAGTGACACAGGGCCCACCGAGGCATACCATCGTGGGCGTGCTTCCGCTGCTGACCCGGCGGCGGGTCGTCGACTACTGTCACGTCGCCGCTGCGTTGTGTCCGGGCATGCCGTGCCTGTAGCAGCTGTCTGAGCCCAGCGGGAGCGGTGATGCCCGGCGTTACCCCTGGGCACGAGCTACTCTCGTCGGTTCCCCCATTCCAAGGGAGAGGTGCTGCTGGTGAACGTCGACCCCAGGGGCCAGCGCTTCAATGCTGCGCTGTCCGCGATCGTGCTGGTGATCGTGCTGATCACCAGCAGCGGCTGGCTGCTGGCCGCCCAGGCCGTCGTGTTCGGCATCGGGGCGGTGTTCGGGCTGCGCTACTCGCCCTACGGATACCTGTTCCGGTGGCTGGTCCGGCCGCGGCTGGGGCCGCCGGCCGAGCTGGAAGCCGCGGCGCCGCCGCGGTTCGCGCAGGGGGTGGGCCTGGTCATCAGCGTCATCGGGGTGATCGGGTACGCGGCCGGGCTGGTCCCGCTCGGCATGGCCGCCGCGGCGGCGGCGCTCGCCGCCGCGTTCCTCAACGCCGCCTTCGGCTTCTGCCTGGGCTGCGAGATGTACGTGCTTATCAAACGAGTCTGGCCAGGCCGGCAGCCGACGGCCGAGCCGGATTCCGACAAGGAGGTTGCTGCATGAGCCGCTCTGACGTCCTGGTGGACGCAGACTGGGTCGAGGCCCACGAGGGCGATCCGGGCGTGGTGCTCGTCGAGGTGGACGAGGACACCAGCGCGTACGACACCGGGCACATCCCCGGTGCGATCAGGATTGACTGGAAGAAGGACCTGCAGGACCCGGTCCGCCGCGACTTCGTGGACAAGGCCGGTTTCGAGGCGCTGCTGTCACAGCGCGGGATTTCCAACGACGACACCGTCATCCTGTACGGCGGGAACAACAACTGGTTCGCCGCCTACGCCTACTGGTACTTCCGCCTGTACGGGCACCACAACGTGAAACTGCTCGACGGCGGCCGGAAGAAATGGGAGCTCGACTCCCGCGAACTGGTCAAGGACGTGCCCGAGCGGCCCGCCACGCACTACGTGGCCAGCGAGCAGGACGCCTCGCTGCGGGCCATGCGCGACGAGGTGCTGGCGGCCATCGGCAAGCGCAACCTGGTCGACGTGCGGTCGCCCGACGAGTTCGCCGGCCGCCTGCTGGCCCCGGCGCACCTGCCCCAGGAGCAGGCCCAGCGGGCCGGGCACATCCCGACGGCCAAGAACGTGCCGTGGTCCAAGGCGGCCAACGACGATGGCACGTTCAAGTCCGACGACGACCTGCTCACGCTGTACCGCGACCAGGCCGGGCTGGACTTCGGCAAGGACACCATCGCCTACTGCCGGATCGGCGAGCGGTCCGCGCACACCTGGTTCGTCCTGCACGAACTGCTCGAGCAGCCGAACGTGAAGAACTACGACGGCTCCTGGACCGAGTACGGCTCGCTGGTCGGCGTGCCGATCGAGCTGGGTGATGGCCAGTGAGCGCGGCACTCGGCAACGACGGCTGCGGCGCACCGGCGGGTGGGGCGGCCCTGCCCGCCGACGCGGGCAACCAGGCGATCGTGCAGGGGCGTGTGACCCGGGACGGTACCGCGGTGCAGACCGGGTACGCCCGGCTGCTCAACGACGGCGGTGAGTTCGTCGCCGAGGTGCCGCTGGGTGCGGATGGCGGATTCCGGTTCTTCGCCGCGCCGGGCACCTGGACGATCCGGGTGCTGGCCCCCGGCGGAGTCAGCTCCGACCAGACGGTGACAGCCGACTACGGCCAGATCACCGCGGTCGAGGTCAGCGTCTGAATTCCGGCCGGTTTCGGCCTAGCGACGGGGGCGGGGGCTTTGTCTCCCGCCCCCGTGCCGGGGTAAACGGGCCCGGCTGATTCCCATTGATCTCCCTCTTGTTCATCTGCATGTCAGATTTTCCTCGCCTAGTCGTTCACCTACACGTCACCTGTGCTCCTTATTAAGGGGGATGGCCAGGCAGGCGTCAGGGGTCCGGTGCGATCACCATCAGCGACTAGGACGGATTTAACCAGTGTTTCTCCAGCCTGATCCGGCAGAACCGCGGCTGCTTGGGCCGTCGGGCTGGCCGAGGCTGGGCGACCGCCGCTGGCCTGCGCGATCCGGGCGAACAACAGGATGACCGAATCACGTGACAGCCAGGACGCCGGGACGATCGCTCCACCCCCTGCCCTGTCGGCGGGCGTGCTTGCGGACCGGATGGCGGCGGCGCTGCTGCACCACGAGCCTGGCTGGCGGCTGCCCCGGCACACGGCACTGGCCCGCCGGTACAACGTAACTACGGCCGAGATCGACGCGGCCATCGACCTGCTCGCGCGGCGGCACCTGCTCACCCGGCTACCCGATGGCCATGTGTTCCGGGCCAGCCCGGCCGAGTATCGGCTCACCCTGGAAGGGCTGCCAGGGCTGGCCACCCACGTGGATCCGATGGGCGGGCAACTGGCCTGCAAGAGCCGTAGCGTCGCGCGGCGGCGCGCGGCGGAGGACGTGGCCCGGGTCCTCGGCACATCGCCTGCCCAGGAGTTGCTGACCGTGCGCTGCCTGTGGACAGTGGGCGGCGAGCCGGCCGCCTACATCGTGAGCTACCTCTCGCCGGAAGTGGAGAGCCTGGCCGGCGAGCAGGTGGCCGGGACCTTCCTGGCCGGCGAGCAGGTGGCCGAGACCTCCCTGGCCGGCCTCGGCCTGCCGGTTAGCCGTCCCCGTGCCTTCCAGTTCGACTTCCAGGCCCCTGCTCCGTCGGTGGCCCGCACCCTGCGGCTGTCGGCCGGTGAGTCGGCCGCTATCCTCACCGTCCGGTTCCAGGACGGCATACGAGTACAGGCGCTGACCGTAGCCGTGCTGCGCCCGGACCTGTTCCGGATCGTGGTGGCGTCCTCGGACATTCCGGCCCCCACGGCCGGCCCAGACGGCCCGCCGGGTGGCTGGACAGAAGCCGTACCGGGCTGGGAGCCTTGACCGCGGGGGGCGCTGGCCGTCGGCACGGCCTGTCCCGAGCGCAGATTCTGGAGGCGCTGGCTTATGGTGGAGCATCGCCAGGAGTTTCAGCGTGAACTGGACGACATCGAAGGCAAGGTCATCGAGTTGTTCGCGGTGGTCGCGGATGACTTGCCCCGGGCGACCGAAGCCCTGCTCACCGGCAACCTGGAGACGCTCCGGACGCTGACCGAACGTGAGCAGCTTGTGGACGCCCTGTACCCAGAGATCGAGGGGCTGGTCAACCGGGAGATCGCGCTGCAGGCGCCGGTCGCCTCCGACCTGCGCTTCCTGCTCTCGGTGCTGCGCATCGTGCCCGAACTGGAGCGTTCCCACGACCTCGTCGTCGACATCGCGCACCGGGCCAACCACAGTCTTAGCGGGGACCTCTCGCCGCGCAGCCGGGGACTCGTCGAGCGGATGGGGCAAGTCGTGTCCGACATGTGGCGCACGGCGGTGGACTCCTGGTACGAGCGCGACCGCACCGCCGCGGAGGGGCTGCAAGAACGCGACGACGAGCTTGATGACCTGCACGCCAGCCTCATCGGGGAACTCGCCGCCGGGCAGATGGCCATCCCGGTGACGATGGAGATGACGCTGGTCGCCCGCTCATACGAGCGACTGGCCGCGCACGCGGTCAACATCGCGCGCCGGGTGATCTACCTGGCCGGAGCCCAGGCACCGGAGTAGATCCCGGCCGCACCAGGCACTTTCACCTGGCGTCCCCACAGTGTTCACCGTCTGGTTCTCATCCCGTAACTCGTCGGTACAGGCGGCACGGCAGACTCGCCCAGGTTGTCAAGATCTGGCGGGGGCAACTCGCCAACCGCGGGTGCCGGGTACCCCTTGCACCCATGTAATCAACTATGAAATACCGGAGAATGGGGTATCTCAGATGCAACGTCGGCGCATCCAGCGCGTAGCGGCTGTTGGGCTCGCGGCGGCCTTGGCGACCTTCGCGGCCGCCTGCAGCTCCTCGGGTGGCAGCGGGTCGTCGTCCTCGTCGGGTAGCGGCTCTAGTGCCCTCAGCGGCACGCTCAACGCCAGCGGATCAACGTTCCAGCTGCCCTTCCAGCAGGCCGTCATCCAGGCGTTCAAGTCGGTCCAGCCGGGCATGACGGTCAACTACGGTGGTGGCGGCTCGGGCAAAGGGCGATCGGACCTGGCCTCTGGGGTCGTCCAGTTCGCCGGTTCGGACTCACCGATCCCGTCGGATGAGGTCGCGAACTTCAAGGGCAAGAAGGTGCTGTACTTCCCGGTCTTCCTGGGCCCGATCACGATGTCCTACAACCTGTCCGGCGTGTCGAACCTGAAGCTGACGCCGGCGCTGATCGCGGACATCTTCCAGGGCAAGATCACTAAGTGGAACGACCCGGCGATCAAGTCGGTCAACCCGGGCGCAAAGCTGCCCAGCACCCCGATCACCCTGGCGGTCCGCTCGGATTCATCCGGCACCACGGCGAACTTCTCACTGTTCCTCATGACGGCGGCGAAGAACTGGAAGCTGGGCAGTAGCTCGACCATCAACTGGCCGAAGACCGCGCACGCCGGCAACGGCAACGGTGGCGTGGCCCAGGTCATCAAGAGCACGCCCGGGGCGATCGGCTACGTGGACTACGCGGACGCCAAGGCGTCCGGGCTGACCTACGCGTCGGTGCAGAACTCCGCGGGCCAGTTCGTCGCCCCCTCGCCAGCCGCGGCGTCCGCGGCCGGTTCCACGGTGACCCTCAAGCCGGACCTCACGTTCGCGGCCGTCTGGCAGTCATCCTCGTCCGCTTACCCGATCACCTACCAGTCCTGGGACCTTGTGTACCAGAAGCAGTCCAGCACCAACACCACCAAGATGCTGAAGGCCTACATCGGCTACCTGCTCGGTGACGGCCAGAAGCTGCTGACCACGCTCGGTTACGCGCCGCTGCCTTCCAACATCCTCTCGAAGGCCAAGGCGCAGTTGAGCCAGATCGGTTCGTAGTGAGCGCAGTTACGCAAGCGGATCAGGCCGCCCCGGGTGCTGTCCCGGCCGGCGGCCTGATCGGCCATCGGGGGCTGGCCGACCGCACCTTCCAGTGGCTCGCACTGGCGGCCGGCCTGCTGGTCCTAATCATCCTGGTGCTGATCGCCGTGTCCACCACCGAGCAAGCCTCGTCATGGTTCAGCACCGAGGGCTGGGGCATCTTCGGCACGGTCTGGGATACGGCGAACAACAAGTTCGGCGCGACGCCGTTCATCTTCGGCACCGCGGTTACCGGGATCATCGCGCTGGTGATGGCCGTCCCGGTCAGCGTGCTTATCGCCCTGCTGCTGGTCGAAGTGGTGCCGTTCCGGCTGGCCCGGCCCATCGTCTACGTGGTTGACCTGCTGGCCGTGGTCCCGTCAGTGGTCTGGGGCCTGTGGGGAATCCTGGTGTTCGCGCCCTGGATTCAGCATATTTACGCCCATATCGGCTCGGCGGTGAACGGCATCCCGGTGCTGGGCAGCCTGTTCGGGCCGCCGACCAGCGGTGCGTCGTTCTTCACAGCCGGCATCATCCTGGCCTTCATGATTACACCGATCGTGACGTCGCTGTCGCGTGAGGTCATCGCGACGGTGCCGACGGTCGACCGGGAGGGCGCCTACGCGCTGGGCTCCACCCGCTGGGAGATGATCCGCGGCGTTGTCTGGCCACACAGCCAGGGCGGCGTGGTGGGGGCGGTGCTGCTCGGGCTGGGCCGGGCGATAGGCGAGACGATCGCCGCGGCGCTCGTGATCGGCTCCTCGCCGAGCATCACCTCGCACCTGTTTTCCACCGGCTACAACATGCCTGCGGTCATCGCGAACCAGTTCGGCGAGTCCAGCGGCGTGTTCAAGGCCGCGCTGATGGGACTCGGCGTGCTCCTGTTCGTCTTCACCATCATCGTGAATGTCCTGGCCCGCTGGGCGGTCAATCGCTCCGCGCGGCGCATGCGAGGTGCCTGATGGCTGCGGTAACCGGGCAGCAGTCGGCTGAGCTGCGCGAGCCGGCAGGCTGGCGGCGGACCAAGGACCGCGTCGCCACTGTCCTCATGTGGATCTCGTTCGTAGTCGTGATCATCCCGCTTGGCTTCGTGCTCTACACGGTGATCTCCAAGGGCGCCTCGGTTATCAGCTGGCAGTTCCTGACCAGCGAGATCCCGCCCAGCGTGCTGCCCGCCAACGTAGGCGGCATGGGACCAGCCGTGCTGGGCACGATCGAGATCACCGCCCTGGCCGCGCTGCTGGCCGTGCCGCTGGGCGTGCTCGGGGCCATCTACCTCAACGAGTACGGCGGCAAGGGCTGGCTGGCCGGGTTCATCGGGTTCATGGCCGACGTGATGACCGGCGTGCCGTCGATCATCATGGGCCTGTTCATCTTCGCCATCTGGGTGCTGCACTTCGGCTTCTCCGGCCTGGCCGGGGCGTTCGCCCTGGGCTGCCTGATGCTGCCGATCGTGATCCGTTCCACTCAGGAGATGCTCAAGTTGGTGCCCGACTCGCTGCGCGAGGGGAGCTACGCGCTCGGGGCGAGCAAGTCCCGGGTGACGCTGACCGTGGTGTTGCCCGCCGCCATTGGCGGCATCGTCAGCGGGGTCCTGCTGGCCGTCGCCCGGGCCGCGGGCGAGACAGCGCCGCTCCTGTTCACCATCCTCACGGTGACCGCGGCCAACCCGAATGTGTTCAGCGGCGCCAACACCTCGCTGCCCTCGCAGATATTCACGAACGCCTCATCCCCGTACCCTGGTGCCCAGGCGCGGGGCTGGGGGGCCGCGCTCACGCTGATCGCGATCGCGTTCATCCTCATGATCGCCGCTCGTTTCGTCACGGCACGATTCGCCC
>Ga0335078_10018628_pt1 | contig 10322 bp, 11 predicted proteins | sample Lox_Sample_32_FD_206711 | JGI IMG/M metagenome (GOLD analysis project Ga0335078, IMG submission 206711) | Soil microbial communities from Loxahatchee National Wildlife Refuge, Florida, United States - Lox_Sample_3.2 | ecosystem: Environmental > Terrestrial > Soil > Wetlands | place: USA...
CGGTTGACATGAAGGCAACGGTCAGCAGGGTTATGGGGTTAAAAATATGACAGTCCAAACCACATCAGCTGCAGCACAGAGTGAAGGTTTCAAAAAGATGGTGGACGCCGTCTTCGACTCCGCTATGGCGAAGGCGGAGTCCCTGATTAAGGAAGCCGAGACAAAAGCAATCGCGATTCTTGACGAGTCTGAGAAGTTCTCGCTCAGCCGCACCGAGGAGACTATCTCCTCTTACAGGCAGATGGCTGAGATAGAGTCGAGAAAGGAGCTCTCCAAGGCGGAAATAGATTCCCGCATGAGCCTGTTAAAGCTCAAGGAGTCGTACATGGACTCAGTGCTGGAGGGCGCCAAGGAAAAGCTGAAGTCAGCTACAGAGACACCCCGCTACAGTTCCCTTATGCTTGAGGGGCTCAGTTCGATCTCAAAAACGGTCGAGGTGGCGCGGGTCCTCATGAACGACCGTGACATTAATAACTTAGGTCTTCACAGCATCAAGAAAGCCATAGGTTCAAAGGTTGAGATAGTCCCTCACCCCGTTGGAATAGGCGGCTTCATAGTAGTGATAAAAGGTGGAAAGGCTTCGGTTGATCGAACTATCGATAGCATCCTTGAATCAGAAAGACAGGCGCTGCGCGCCAAGATTGCGGAGTTACTCTTCGGGTGATATGCATGGCGGTTAAGGGCAATATAGTGAAAATAAGCGGTCCGGTCGTCCAAGCCGAGGGAACGGCTGGTTTAAAAATGCATGAGCTTACGCTGGTAGGCGATGCCGAGCTTATTGGCGAGGTCGTCAGGGCAGAAGGAGACGTATCCACGGTACAGGTTTATGAGGAGACAACGGGGCTCAAGCTGGGCGAGAAGCTCATAGGCTCAGGTCTCCCGCTTGCGGTCGAGTTAGGGCCAGGGCTCCTGGAGAACATTTACGACGGTATCCAGCGCCCCCTCACTGTAATAAGGGATATGACGGGTGACTTCATAGCCAGGGGCGTAAAAACAGCCTCCCTGAATCGGGAGAAAAAATGGCACTTTGTGCCTACCAAAAAGAAGGGGGACAAGGTCTCCGGCAGCCAGATCATAGGCACCGTAAAGGAAACGCCCCTCTTTGAGCACAGGATACTCGTGCCGCCACGCGTCTCAGGGACGCTAGATTTCATAGCCCCTGAGGGCGACTACACCGTTGAGGAGGTAATCGCCAGGACCTCCAAAGAGGACGGCGCACAGGAGCTGAAACTTTACCACCGCTGGCCTGTAAGGGAGGCAAGGCCTTACGTTGATAGGCTGGAGCCTACCGAGCCGCTCATAACAGGGCAACGGATTATAGACATGTTCTTCCCAGTCGCCAAGGGCGGCGCCGTCGCCATACCTGGAGGCTTCGGGACTGGCAAGACTATCACCTCCCACCAGTTGGCAGCATGGTCTGACTCTGAGATTATTGTTTACATAGGCTGCGGCGAGAGGGGCAATGAGATGACCGAGGTGCTCCTGACATTCCCCGAGTGGAAGGATCCGAAGTCGGGCAGGCCTCTGATGGAGAGGACGGTCCTGATCGCAAATACGAGCAACATGCCTGTGTCAGCCAGGGAGGCAAGCGTCTACACAGGCGTCACGATTGCAGAGTATTTCAGGGATATGGGCTACAACGTGGCCGTGATGGCAGACTCCACAAGCAGGTGGGCGGAAGCACTAAGAGAGATCTCCGGCAGGCTTGAGGAGATGCCCGCAGAGGAAGGCTATCCCTCGTACCTGTCCTCAAGACTCGGCGAGTTTTATGAGCGAGCAGGCAGGGTAAAAACTCTGAGCGGCGGTTACGGCTCCGTTACTTTGATCGGCGCGGTCTCGCCGCCCGGCGGCGACTTCTCCGAGCCTGTCACCGTGCACACAAAGAGGTTCGTCAGGGCATTCTGGGCACTCGACAGCGCCCTCGCAAGCCAACGCCACTATCCCGCTATAAACTGGCTCACCAGCTACTCCGAGTACGTGGATTATGTACAGGGGTGGTGGCAGTCAAGGAGCGGCGGCAAGTGGAGAGAGTTGAACCTCAAGGCGCTCGACATCCTGAAGAAGGAGGATGAGTTGAAGGAAATAATAAGGCTCGTGGGTCCTGAGGCGCTGCCAGAGCCCGAAAAGCTCCTTATGGAGGAGGCAAGGCTGCTCAGGGAGGGCTACCTGCAGCAGAATGCGTATGATCCAATAGACACCTACTCCTCTCCCGAGAAGCAGGTTCAGCTCCTGACTGTTCTTCTCACCTTCTACGATGAGGCTTTGAAGGCGATTAGCAAAGGCGTCACAGCAGCAAAGATTGCGGAGCTGCCTTCCGTGTCCGAACTGGCGAAGCTCAGGATATCCGTGGAAAATGAGCGGATTGGAGAGCTTCCCAAGTTCCTGGACAAAGCTCTCTCCGACGTTAAAAAACTGGAGGCGCAATAAATGCAGATCTCAATGGAGTACAACAGCGTTAACAAAATTAGCGGTCCTCTCATATTTGTCGAGGGGACCTCAAACGTAGGCTATGACGAACTCGTGGAGGTCAAGAGCGAGGACGGGACGGTCCGCAGAGGGAGGGTTCTCGAGATAAACCGTGGCGTGGCCGCTGTGGAAGTCTTTGAGGGCACCACAGGTCTGTCGACATCAGCAACCTCCGTGAAGTTCCTAGGCAAGCCTCTGGAAATACCCCTTTCTACGGAGATGTTAGGCCGCGTCTTCCGCGGCACGGGCGAGCCTGCAGACGGCGGGCCTGCGCCTTTCACTGAGGAGCACAGGGACATCAACGGGCGCCCCATGAACCCTTACTCGAGGGATTACCCTGTACAATTTATCCAGACAGGCGTGTCCGCAATAGACGGGATGGATACGCTTGTGAGGGGACAAAAGCTCCCTATTTTCTCGGGCTCGGGTCTCCCCCACAACCTGCTTGCCACACAGATCGCGCGGCAGGCCACGATCGTAGGCGAGGAGACCAGCTTCGCTGTGGTTTTCGTCGCCATGGGCATAAAGCATGACGAGGCGGCATTCTTCAAGAGAAGCTTTGAGGAGTCCGGTGCCCTGAAGAACTCCGCGCTCTTCCTCAACCTAGCCGACGACCCGGCGGTCGAGAGACTTGTAACTCCGAGGAGCGCCCTTACACTTGCCGAGTACCTGGCATTTGAGCAGGACATGCACGTGCTCGTAATCCTTACCGATATGACAAACTACGCAGAGGCGCTTAGGGAGATCAGCGCGGCCAGGGAGGAGGTTCCCAGCAGGAAGGGATACCCAGGCTACATGTACAGCGACTTCGCCTCAATATATGAGCGCGCAGGCAGGATAAAGAACAGGAAGGGCAGCATCACCCAGGTGCCCGTGCTCACGATGCCCAACGACGATATAACCCACCCTATCCCCGACCTGACGGGCTATATCACGGAGGGCCAGATAGTGATCGACAGGGACCTCCACAGGAGAGGCATATATCCACCCATCAACATCCTTCCGAGTCTGTCAAGGCTCATGAAAGACGGCATTGGCAAGGGCAAGACAAGGGACGATCACGCCCCCGTCGCGAGCCAGCTTTACTCAGCATACGCAAGGGCGCAGGATCTGAGATCTCTCAGCGCGATTATAGGTGAGGAAGGCCTCACAGAGAAGGACAGGGCTTATCTCAAATTCGGTGAGGAGTTCGAAAAGCGCTTCCTGAGCCAGAGGTTTGATGAGAACAGGAGCCTTGAGGACACTCTGGGTCTGGCCTGGCAGCAGCTGTCGTTGCTACCTGAGACCGAGCTGACCCGAATCGCCGACAAGTTCGTGAAGGCATACTACAAGAAGGCTCAATGAACGATTCGGATGGTAAAGAACCAGAGAGGCTGAAAACTTGTCACTGAGAGTTGCCCCCTCAAAGATGAACCTCATCCGCTTCAAGAGGAACCTAGCCTTCCTCAACAAGGCTCATTCACTCCTTGAGGAGAAGAGAGATATACTCCTGCTCGAGGTTAGCAAGAGGCTGGAGGAGGCTACGAGGCTCCGCACGGAGGTAAACAAGTCGCTCCAGGAAGCCTACTCACTGCTCGACCATGCAACGGTAGTTGTCGGCAGCCGCGAGATCGAGTATGCGAGCACAATACCCCGCATAACCTTCGATCTGGTTCCCCTTAAACGGAAGATTATGGGGGTGACCACAATCTCCTTCGAGCTGGCAGATACGAAGCGCACAGTTGGATACGACATCTCAAAGCCATCGATCCTCATCGATGACGCGTCCGAAAGATTCTATCAGACCATGCCTCTCGTGATAAAAACTGCGGAGCTTGAGGGTGCGCTCATCCGTTTGGTGGGCGAGGTCAAGAAGACGCAGCAGCGTATCAATGCGCTTGAGCAGTTCCTGATACCACGCTACGCCGCGATAGTTGCAATGATCGCTAGCGTTCTGGAGGAAAGGGATCGCGAGGAGTTCGTCAGGGTAAAGAAGGTAAAATCTATTCTTGAGGCAAGGGCAGGAGCGTAACTATACGGATAGCGATTACTTGGTGAAAAAAATGGAGAAAGCTGATCTTAAAGACGAAATAAAAAAAACCTACGCTGCATTGAGGGACGACATCAAAAATGATGCCACTGTCTTGCTAAAGGACGTCCGATCCAAGGCGGATTCCAAAAAGAATGAGATTTATAAAGAAGTTTAGATCAACTGAACCCAATGTGATCCATATGAGTATTAAAAACTCTATACTAAAGATCCGTAAACGACCGGCTCTATTGATGCTCATCATGCTTCCACTGATATTAATGACTGTAACTTCGGCGGTCGTGTTGGCAAATGTGCTCCCTGCAGCAACATCAGCAGTATCGCCCACCCAGGCCGCCTCTAACTCGACCGCTGACCTTAACCCGGGATATCTAGGCATCGGCTCTGGGCTTGCCATTGGTCTTGCGGCAATCGGTGGAGGCGTAGGTATCGGTATAAGCGGCGCTGCGGCTATCGCTGTCCTTGCAGAAAAACCCGAGGTATTCTTCAGGGCTTTCATCATAGTCATCTTGGCTGATGCTGTCGCGATCTACGGGTTCGTAATCGCCATATTGCTATACATAAAGATCTAAGCAGACCCGGTGCATTCACGATGTTCCGATCCGAGAGGATGTCCCATACCTCCATACTTTTTTTGAAGTCCGACACTGAAAGTGCACTGCAGGTATTGGACAGCCACGGGACTTTTCATCTCCAACTCAAGGAGGTCGAGTCTCGGGGTTCGGACTATGCGGACAAGATCTATGAACTTCTCAATAACGCCAGGGACATGGCGAATAAAGCTTCGACCCTGATAGGCACTATTCCGATTCCAATCGAGCCCGTTAAGGCGCCGGTTGACGCGGCCGACTGGCCATCGTTCATAAGCAAGGTCGAGGCGCAGCTTTCCTCAGTCGGGGAAAAAGTCAACGCACTAGACTCCAGCGTTCAGGAGGAGGACCGGATAAAGCAGATACTTGAAATATGGGGGAAGGTCGTATCGAGCGCCGGGAAGGTCGACCTCTCGCTTATCAACGCATTCAAGCGATTCAAGATTAAAATCCTTTACAATGATGCTGTCCCGGAAACCCGGCTCGATGGGCGGCTGCCGGACTCCTCTGTTGCCGTAACCGTTTCCGATACTCCCTCTATAGTAATCGTGGCATTCCTGCCAGCGGACGAGGATAAGGTATCGCGGGCGGCCGAGGAGCTTGGCTACAAGACAATCGAGCAGTACAAGGGAATGCCTTCAAATCTCTCAGATCTCCCTGCCTACCTTCAGGACCTGAAGGGGCAGTTGGAGGCGCTTACAAAGAAGAATGATGAATCCCGAAAGGCGCTGGCCGAGGAGTGGCCTTGGCTCTCTTACATTAACGCAACCCTCACAGACGCATATTCCGTGCTCTCCATCAAGGAGAAGGCAACCGTCGAGGGGAGGTGGGTCTTGCTTGAGGGATACGTTCCGACAAAGCTGGAGCCGAAACTTTCGAGTGAGCTCTTCACCATTCTAAACGGACGCGTCATAATGTTTGCCTATGAAGAGCATTCATCCGATAAAGTGCCGACGACATACAGCTACCCGAAGTACTTCAAATGGTTCGAGTCAATAACGAACCTTTACGGATGGCCCTCTTACAAAGAGATTAATCCTACGCCGCTTCTCGCGTTCACCTTCCCGATTTTCTTCGGCCTTATGTTCGGGGATATAGGCCAAGGCATTATATTCGCAGTTTTAGGTTTCTTCATTTACAAATACACAAAGTCCTACAGAAAAGTAGGGTTGCTGTTTGCCGTATGTGGAGTGTTTGGTGCGGTTATTGGTGGCGTGGCCTATGGAGATACATTTGGCAAATCGCTTGCCGAGTTCACAGGGGGCTTGATAACCTATAGCGGTTACTTCTCAATAAATGGAGGAACAACCATAGGAAACCTTTTCCGCCTTTCGATATACATAGGCGTCGCCCAAATGCTGGTAGGCATGATCTTTGGAATGGTGGACGGGATATGGCAGAAGAAAAAGGCGGAAATACTTCTCGTAAGGGTGCCGAAACTTCTTATCTACATCGATCTAGTCTACATGGCTATAGTAATCATGCTCACTAAAACAATAAATTTTGGCGCGCTGACCACGCCCATTTTACTGCTTTTACCGCCTATATTTGCCCTTCTTCTTGCAGACCCGCTTTATCTTATGTATGAGAAGGGCAGGAAGGCTGGAATGTCCCACCTTGGGGAGTCAGGAATAGATGTCTTCGAAACCCTGCTGATGTACGTCTCCAATACTGTATCCTACCTGAGGATTTTTGCTTTGCTTGCCGCGCATGTTGAGCTCATGGCGGCATTCTATCTTCTGGGCTCCATTATAGCCGGACCAAATCCGACCTTAGTCGGTTCGGTTGCTGTGTGGGCCTTGGCAATAGCGGGGAACATCTTGGTCATACTGCTGGAAGGGCTGATAGTATTCGCGCAATCCCTGAGGCTTCACTTCTACGAGTGGTTCAGCAAATTCTATAGCGGCAGCGGCGTCAGGTTCAGCCCGTTCAAACTGTCCCTTGGTGTGCCGATCGTAAGGTCGAAGAAGAACGAATGATCCAGTCGATTAGAATGAAAAGCATCTAACCGGCTGGAGACATAATAAACAAAAAAAGAAAAAACAAATCAAAAAAGAAGGAGAAACCGCTCCTTCCCTTTTCCATCCCTACAGAATGAGATCCTGCGTGAATACTTTCGGATCCAGCTTTCTGTTGACGCCGTTTGCTATTCTCGTTACGTTTCTTATCTCTGCCAGCTTCAGTTCCAGATATCCCAGAACCGCACCGATATCGAGATACCCTCTGTAGTGAACGTGCGTCATCATCTTGGGGATCTTCTCCTCATAAGCCCTCTCAACCATCCTTGCGCTCTCGACCTTCGAAACGCCTACGCTTTCAAGGAAAGTTACAGCCTTTTCCACGTCGGACTGTTTTAGCGCGTTGCTGAGCGTGGTGACGTCAATGCCGCCGCCTCGTGGAATCAACAGTTCTTCAAGCGCCTTCCTATCGATGCCGTTCCTTATGCCCCTCAGAACAAGCGTCGTGTTAAAGACATCAACCTTGTACTTCAGGTAGGCACCGACCCCGCTCATGGCCCCGACCTCTTTTTCCGCCCTGAACATGGCCAATATGCGATCCCTTTCAAACACGACGTCTATCAGTCCTGGAATCTTGTACTTTTCATAAATATGCGTCGCGTCATCGGCCTCTTTGCTGAACCCCCTAGCGGCTAACTGGTTCATCGCGTCCTCCTTGCCAACCTTCTTATGGCCTCTGATGTCCTCGGGCTGCAGGATGTTGAGGTGCTGCTTCAGAAGCTCGATCGCATCCTGCTCCTCGCTCTCCCGCTTTACAAGCCGAAGCAGGTGGGCGGCCTTAGGCGCTGCGCTTATGAACTCGTCTGCCTCACCCCTAAAGGACTCCAGCAAAAGCTCCTCAAGCTCCTCCACTGATAGTGTCAGCTTGCTGACTAGAACAGGATAGTGATCCTTCAGCCTGTTTACGAGGTCCCTAAGATCCTTTGATGAGGCAAGCTCCATAAGCTGCTGATGCGTCAGCAACCCGCCCTTTTTTGCAGAAGCCCTTACACCAGCATAAATAAAGCCGTACAATCCAAGACCCCGCGAATTAACTTACAGAACCGATACGCTTGAGCACTGACTCGACAACCTCATTCACTGCTTTTTCCATATTCCCGGAGGCTGCCTTGTCGATCCCTGCTGAAGACTCCGATGCCGCCGCATTTTTGCTCCCAATCTCCTGCTTCGCTTTGTTTTTGCTTTCTTCGAGGAGCTTCTCACCGATCTCCTTGGCTCTCCTGTCAAACTCGGCCTCGCTGGCCTTTGCTGTGTCTTCTGCCTTTTTGACAATGGCCGAGGCTCTGCTTCCTGCGTTAGCCTCTATCTCTTCCGCCGCGTCCTCTGCGCCTTTTAGAGATTTCAATATATTTTCCATGTTGTTCAAACCTTCCTTGCCGAGACTATGTACCCTGTATGACCGATCATCACCATATCTGGTCTTGTTTCATTGACCTTAACCTTATATGTCCGCATTATTAACTCCACTGCCTTTATTCCTATAAAGCCTATCCTGTTCATCTCATCAACAGTCTTCTCTATCTGATTTATAGTAGGGCTGAAGCTCACTAACCTTGCGCCCATCCTCATCGCCTGGTGCATAATCCCGACAACAAGCCATGGCGTCGCCATATCAAGCACTACTGCATCCAGCTCCTTCTCCTCAACGCCAGTAGTTATATCCTGCAGCTTGAACTCGACAGAGTCAGAAAGTCCCAGCCTCTCGAGGTTTTTCCTTGCATTTTTCTGGAACTCCTCCCTGGCTTCATAAGTTATGACCTTGCCGTTTGGCCTGACAAGACCTGCAAGGTAGCTTGTCAGCGCGCCGCTGCCCGTGCCGCACTCCAGCACCCTGGTGCCCGACCTGACATTCGCCATAAGCGCGATGTATGACATGTCCTTTGGATATATTACCTGAGTCCTCCGGGCAATCCGCTCAAGATGGTCCAGGTAGTCGGCCGGCAGCACCCTGAAGGTAGCGCCGAGCGTGCTTTTTGCCTCTGAGCCATAAGGTTTGCCAATCAGATCCGAAACGTCCACTATGCCCTTGTGCGTATGGAACTTCTTTGCCTCCTCAACCTTCACGACCCAGCTCTTCCTCTCATTCAGATACAGCAGGATCTCGTCGCCGTTCTCTATAATATTTGGCGCAGCTTCCAAATTAATGACACCGACCGATTGATTATTTTTACTATTTTGATTTGCAACTTTGTAAGATGTCGGATGGTGAGTTATAAAATAATCGCAAGAACGCCCTTAGGCGGCAGATAAATCGGAATGCGTCGTCTTGACGTCTAAACACCAGTTAAGCGTCCTCAGCTTTGCCGGTCCTATTGGATGCTAGGCGGGGGCGTAACGGGTGGGCATGAAGGGGGCAATTACGCAAAATCCCCCGCGAACCATCAACTCAAGCAATAATTGTTGTGTCGACCTTTCAGCTTTTATATCACCGTATATAAAACAAATATTGGTTATGACCGCACCTTCCAGGATAAAAATTACAGTATCTGGCCTAGTCCAGGGCGTCGGCTTTCGGTACTTCACGTACCGTGTTGCCAGCAAACTTTCCCTCAACGGCTACGTGCAAAACAAAAACGACGGGAGCGTAGAGGTGGTTGCTGAAGGCGACAGAAGCAAACTGCTCATGCTCGTCGAGGAGTTGCGCATAGGTCCTCCAGGCGCCTCCGTTGATAACTTCAGGGTCAGGTGGGAAAACCCGCAGAACGACCTTAAGGACTTCAAAATCCTCCGCTAGCTGAAGCATAATTATAAATCGTGATAGATTAGCCAAAATTTTTATAAATCAGTTCCCGCACTTCATTTGCGAAGTGATATAATCGGGTGTATAACCAGATTATATCACCAACTTAATTGAGGGAACTGGTTTAATGATCTCTGATGGTGGGTTTAGTTTCCCTGACCATATTTATGGTCACGCCCATGGTGGTGTTGCAAATATGGCGCCGTTATCCAAAGTCCAAATCGGAATGAGTCACCAGCCGCGGTCTCGCAAGCTCGGTGAGGCGAATCATGCCATGCAACATGCATCAGCTTACGGGAGGGGAAGATGATGCCCCTTGCGAGCTGGGCACTACGTAAGAGCCCGTGGCTGGTTCATTTCAACACGGGCGGCTGCAACGGGTGTGACATTGAGATCCTTGCTTCACTTATGCCACGCTATGACCTTGAGAGGTTCGGGATAGTGTTGAGGGGCAGCCCACGCCACGCAGACGTCCTTGT